>JAABUO010001484.1_pt1 | contig 30606 bp, 23 predicted proteins | sample 5559291 | NCBI WGS metagenome assembly JAABUO01 (sample SAMN10711878, study PRJNA513372) | rock metagenome | isolation source: Antarctica rocks | place: Antarctica: Victoria Land, Finger Mt sud | reverse complement strand
CAGCAGCGGGATGAGGAACGTGAATCCGAGCACGTCGACGAAGATCGCCGTGTACATTGGATACACGGCCTTCGGTAATCCCCAGAGCATGGCGGCACTATCCCCGCTCGGCTCCGAAAGCCACCTTGCGCTGTAGGCGCCCGCGACGGTGCCCGGGGCGTCTCGCCGAGGGATGATCTCGCCCGGGCGCGAACGCCCCGCGGTCGCCTATCCCGAATAGCTCAGTTGGTAGAGCAGCTGACTGTTAATCAGCGGGTCGTTGGTTCGAGTCCAACTTCGGGAGCCAGACAAATAAAGGCCTAGAGCAAATCTGGGCCTTTATTCTTTTCCCCCGCGCACACAGTTGCGCACACAGTTGGAGCCAATTCCTCGAGGTTGCGATCAGACAGTATCTGCGAAGCGCATGATGCGCACGAGAGGATCCGACTGATGTGCCGGGCAGGCCGCGATCTTTCCATGATCGGACTGGGACCAGCCGTCCGAGAGCATTCAGAGTAGCCATGGGGTGTCGCTGCCGGGTTCGTCGATCACCACGCCACGTGCGATCCCGCCGGGATGCCTGATGTTGCAGACATCGCAGGTCATTGCTCCGAGCGCCTCACGCCGCTCTGTAACAAGCACCATGCTGCCGCGTTCACCAGAATATTCGGCGAGACGGTCGCGGCGATCGAGAGCGTCGCTCATGCTGGCAATTCGAGGCGCATCTGCTCCCCCTCCACCGCGTACTTTGCATCGATCTCGGCAAACAAGTTGGCCACAATTTCTGCCATTCGCGGATCAAGGGACTGAAGCCGTTCTCGGGTGGCTGGCGGCCAAAGGGAGAGGTTGTCGTTGGCGCCGGTCCAGGCTCGAACCGCCTCTGCGAAATACTCGTCGCACCCCGACGCCGCATAGGGTGTCACGAACGCCGTCGCTGACGAAAAGGCCCGCCTAATCCGCGGGTCCACGCCGCTTAGGTAGAGCCCGCCGCCGAGGGCACAGTCCAAAGGCGTGTCCGGCCTCGTGGCACACCGTCATTGCACTCGTCGATCGGAGATAGACTGTGCGCTCCTCGACGACGAACAAACCCGCCGGCGGAATGGGCCAACCGTCCACATTTACCGCAAGACGACGAAGGGCGAAGCGGGCATCGGCGTACTTCTGCCGCTCTTGCAATGCGACGAATTTCATTTCGGCCTTCTCCAGGCAACGAATGGCCGACTTCGGGTAGTATCGCTCCAGAACAGACTTGACGCGCTGATCGTTGAACATCGTTCGCTCCACCGGCCGTCATCTGCAAATCGCAACGGCCTCGATGGATGCGAAAGAACGAGGAGTGGGCTCGGCGTGCTGGACGACGGTACGTCGCTCGTGAGCGTCAGCGAATCCTGAGCGCGACGTGGGAGCCCGCGGACGTATGCTGTCGCACCGAGGTCCGTCAAGTCACAATTCCGCTCCCTGCCTCGTCGAACTCTTAAAGCTCGCTCAGCCGCCGTACAAGGATGCCGTGCGGATTTCGGGGGCTCTGCAGTGAGCCTATTTGCGCTAGCCACAGCCTAAGCTAGTGGTTTGTTACGTCGCCACATAAACCGTGGGAACGGCACATCTTGTGTGAATTCCGCCCTTGACCGGTTTCAGGCACAATATAGACAGCCAGGATGTGCCTCTTGTATAATCAGCACTCAAGCGCTCACTCTGCTAAGGACGTTCCGATGTCCATCCTCCGTAACCGATTTCTCGCCGGAACCGCTCCTGTCGTAGGTGCTGCGGCCATGCCAGCCATTGTGACGGTGTCTAACGCCGCCCATCCGTTCCGCGCGGCCGACTTGATCAAGGCTTTGAAGACGGTCGCATCCGTTAATTCCAGCGGGCGTTACGGCGGCGGCTACATGCCTTACTATTTCTTTCCAAATCTGCCCAACCAAGGAAGCTCGCACACTGGCGGTTTCCCGCGTTGGGAGCGAATCGTCGTCGGCAAGGACGAGGCCTCGGGACGCTGGCTAGCGGCAATTCCGATGGCTTGCGGGGGGTCCGCAGGGGTGACCCTGACCGCCGTCTTCGGAGATGCATCCGACGGGCCGTCATTCTTGGGCGTCATTCGTGGCTACAAGCAAGGCGTGTTTTTTGAGAACGGGGCAATGCACGCTATTTCCGCCCATCTTTTAGCGGGTGACTGTAACGCTCGGCCGAGCCGTTATCACATCGGGCGCTATCGCGTAGACGGCGATTCAATCGCGCTTGAGCAGGAGTCGCTCATCCACGCGATTGCACTGCACGACCGCGCGGGAACGCTCGCGGGCCAAACGCTGTTTGACATTGCCGATGTCGTTCCCGATGGGAAGCGTCCTCACAGCAATGCGGTGGCCTAGTGATAAAGGCCGCCAAACGTAATAAATTAGCCGCCAAAGCCCGCAGGTCCGAAGTGTACATTTGCGTCGAGTGCAGAAAACCGATCATCGGTCCCGCCATGCATTACGGCAATGCGGCATCCAGCACAAACGCCTACTGCAGGCTTTGCTTCAATCCATGAGAGTGGCTGGAGCAGCGGTCTGCCCGCCCCGCCTAACGGCCGTCTAACAGACCTCGCGATATTCCACGGCTTTCGAGGGGATGCGGAGGGACTGCAAGCTACTAGAAACTCTTACGCAGCAAGGTTTGGGGGGACCCAACAGGAGCGGCCGGGACCCGCATTGAGCGGTTCGACTCCCGTTGGGGCTACCAAAGTTAGAGGCAAAAATCCCTTAAAAATGGGTTTTTGCTTTTCTGTCAGGCTCAGTTCTACCTATCATGTCAAATTGGGGGCTGTCGGCCGAAACGTCGTACTATTGAAACCGGAACCATCCAACGCCTTGGACGCTCCAGGGAGACCCGCCGGCGCTGACTCGCCCTTCTGCGTTTCTGCGCATCATGTTATCTGGCGAAGTGCTCCGCTGGCGACCAGCGCGGTAAAGTGCCGGCGAATCGCACGTGGGATCTCTCCGCCACGGATGACGACGCCGATTTCTATGTTACGTTCATATGCTGCGGGCGTTGGATTTGCGGATGTCACAAGGGCCGTCTGCTCGTCGACGACGATCGTCTTCGCGTGAAGAACCGCTCGCGTGTCTCGATCAGCCGAGAGGCTACGCGGATCGTAATAGAGTTCAGGTAACCGCGAGCTGGCCCAATTCGATTTTTTGAACTTGCGTCGGAAGCTGTCGATGATCGTTGCGTCCGTAGCAGAGTCGCCAGCCCGCCGCGCGACGTCCAGGCAAATGACGGCGCGCAACGCTGGTTCGGCCTCGAGCCGCTCCGCGATTGTCCGAAAAATGCTTTGTCCGTCGTAAACGGCGAAACCAACAATGAGCACCTCTTCACGAGCTTCGCGAAAGAGTTGCTCGACCACAACTGCTGTATTTCGCGCGTGCTCTTGACCGTCTGGCCCGGTCGCGACGAGTTCGATACGTGCTTCGCTTGATCGACAGCGCTCGCGCTCATCGGCAATCAGCGAAATGACGCTCGCCATCTGTACCGGCGTAAAGCCGGCTACCAAAAGTGAATTGAGTTCGTCACGAATAGAGAGGGGAAGGTGTTTGCGGTGTAAAGCAACGTCGTGGAAGGGAGCAGTGAGCGTCCCGTTTACGAGGACTCCACTGAGGTGCCGCAAATCGGCCGTTCCCAAGTTCACGAGCATGCTAAATTACTTGTAGCGCAGGGAAAAACGCTGCGCCTGAACTCGCCACTGTGTCGCAAACCAGCGCGCGGTCGAGGAGATCGTTGCGATGTTCGCAGCTTGGTTCAGCGATGAGGAGGCACCCATGGCAGGCCGAGCCATGAAGGAAGCGATTCTCGAGGGCGTCACTTGCGAGATGATCGGCACAAACCGGATCGTTCGAACAGAACCCGCCGCGCCCGAGTACATGCTCTACGTGATGCGCGAGGCGTCGGCCCGCCTCCACGACCCCGCCGAGCGTGCCTTCAGAGCCAGAACTTCCCGTGTGGATCAAAATGCCATATTTGCCACCCTCGAGCGCGTAGATTCGCTCGCGAAGTGAAGCCGCCGGGTAGCCGCAGTCGGCAGCGATCGCCGTCACGAGCAAATGAGCAAACGAGTGCAAGAGGACATAAGGCGCGCCCGGAAAGTCGCGTTCCGTATTGTGGTCCTTGCACCAGGCGGCGAATCCAGCCCCGAGCTCGTCACCTCGCGCAATCACGCTCGGTCGTTGCGACCATTCGTAGATCGCGGTGGCGGAAAATTGAATGAAAAAGCCCTCGCCTCGGCGTTCCATTGCCGGCAACCATTCAAGCGGGTCGGCTAAGTCTTGCCGCACGACGTTCGCGTCGAGCTCCTCGAGGTCGCCGTCGATCTGCGTAGAGATCGACTCGAATCGCGTAAACCCGGTCTGCGCGATGACTTCGCGCAAGCGATGAATGAGTACGACGCGCTCGAACCCACTCAGCATCGGCGCGGAATGCGGATCCCACGCGCCACGGTCGAGCGTTTCGGCGAAGTACGTGCTGTCGGGTTCGTCTCGGCCAGCCATGCCCGAAACGAGCATGTCGAATTCCGCATCTTTGACCGGTGCTTGATCGCCGTTACCGTCTTCCCGGCTACGGATATACGCGAGGACGTCTTCGTTGCCAAGCCCGTCAAGAGCCGCGCGCACGGGATCTTGCAGGCGCCGTAAGAGATCGAGGTCCCCGACGGTCGTCACGCTTTTTATATAGTCGTAGACGGGACCGACACGCTTCGCAAATTCCTCGCTCGACCCGGGTAGCGAAATCGCCGACACCGTCTCCGCAAAATAGGCGTTGCTCGCGGAGCGGACCAAAAGGCGATTTTGTTCGGCGCAGTGTTCGCTCGAGGTCCCGGCAATCCAGGGGCGCCGACCCCGGCACGTTCCGAGGACGCGACTCGAGAGATCGAGAGCTTCGTAGAGTTGGCGTGATGCTCCGCAATCGCACCCGACCCAGGTATCGGCGACTTCCCCGCTGGTGCCCCGCTCCTCGATCCAAAGCGGGCGTTGACAATCAGTCGGCCCTCTGTGAATGTATGCTCGCCAGTCGACATCGTCTACATGCCCGCGTCGACATGCAACGACAAAACGTATCGGCGTGAGCCCGTGTTTTTTGCCGTCACGATCGCGGAACGCCAGGCCGTGTTTTTCGGTGGCTTCGATCCCGAGGAGCGAGCGACGACCTCTTTCTTTTTGATCCCGTAAGCCGCCGTCGTGAGCCACGAACCATGTCGGAAAAATGATTCCGGCAATTCCGATCTTCGGCGCGTCGGGTGCCGGATCGAATGGCGGTGGCGCGAAGAGCAGCAGCTCTGGCGCGTTGTGACGCCGGCGCAAATAGCGTAACAGGCGCGTTTCTGTAATCCGGTCTTCTTGGCGCTTCTTCCAATCACCGAGACCCGACACGATCACCGAACGCGTTGGGAAATCGACGAATGCCCCAGGACCAAAGGTGCCGATGAGCTGGCCTTGGCGCAAAAGATTCTCGCTCATGGCTATGCCTCGTCGCTCAAGCTGCGGCCTTCGGGGGTCTTCATCGTCACGAGCACAGGTGGCTCTACATCTCGCAACGAGCGCGGCACGCGAAATGTATCCCACGCGGCATCTAGCTGCGCCGGGTCGAGAACGTCGTACAGCAGGTGGCGCGCGACTGCACCTTTGTCGTAGCCAAGGGAGCCTTCTCCATTGGCCTCCGTGACGGTGCGGCTGATCTTCGCCCAATGGTCGAGTATCGTTGTCACCGCACCGCGCGTCCGCGCGATGACGCGTGCTCGCTCAGCGAGGTCGTCGAAATGCGCATGCGAACCGGCCCGGGCTGCGAGAACGTCGGCAACGCGATCAAGGTCGCCGCGGTGCGCGTTTGCAAGCGAAGCGCCCGTGTTCCGGGTGAACGCCGGGTCGCCGAGACGCGCGAGCGCGACGGCAACCGCGGCGAGTCCCCGATCGAGAGCGCGCGGTGAGAATGGCGTCACGCTTGTGGCTTCGACATCACGGTAAAAGCCGGCGTGAAAATTAGCGAAGCGTTCGTAGTGCGAGCGATCGCGCGGTTTCCCAACGTTAAGCAGAACGATCACGAGACCCGGCTTATCCTTATCGCGTCCGACACGTGACGTCGTTTGAATGTATTCAGATGCGGTCTTCGGTTGGCCCGAGACAAGCATTAGACCGAGGCGAGTGATGTCCAAGCCAACCGAGATCATATTCGTCGCGAGCGCAACATCAACGCTATCTTTGTCTTTACGGCCGAGATACGGCGCGGCCAAGCGTCGCTTCGCTTCCGCCACTTCGTCAGTCGCGACACGCGATGTCAACTCGATCGGCTGCGATTTGATGTCACGTGCTACGAACGGCGGGGGTATGTCAACGCGCTTTCGAGCGTCGTAGCGAGCGAGGCGAGGCGCGATTTCCTCCTCGACAATCCGACGCGCACCGCCAAGTTCACGAAGCGCGTTGAAATACGCAAGGAGCGTCATGTAAGGATCGGCCGGGTTCTCCGGCTTCATAGGACCCTGACGCCACGCGGTATTCGCGGCGGCCATCACGCTCACAGCAGCGCGAAGGAAAAGCACCTTCGGGCTTCCACCCGGAACCGCAAGTCCCATATATTGGCGACTTCCCGCGTCGTCGATGGGCAACTCATGTGCGAAGAACGAGTCGCGTCGATTCGCACCCGGCGCAGGAAAGACGTGCGTCGTGCGACGGTCGAACAACGCCTGAATCTGCGTTCGCGCTTTGCGAACCGTTGCCGTCGAGGCGACGATCTTCGGGCGGATCGTTCGATTGCCAATTCGGCGCGAACATAGATGATCGATCGCCGCTTCGTACAGGCCGACCATCGTTCCAAGTGGACCGGAAATTAGATGGAGCTCGTCCTGAATCACCAGATCGGGCGGCAGCAGCGGCGCCGGCAGCGGGATCCCCGCGCGTGGATCCGCCGGACCGTAAAAGCCTGTAGGCCCGTAGTGCGATACACCTCCAAAAAACGAGGCGATCTCGCCGGTCCACGGCATTCCCGCAAACTTATCGACGGTTCCGATGATGAATGCCGGCAGTCGGCGGTAGATCGCGTCATCGACCGTAACAATTGGCAACGCTCGCTGCGAGAGGTAGAAATCGCACTCGCGGTTGACGCAATGTAGTTTCAGGTCGATCGGATCCGCGGTATTGACCTTGCCGTCATTACCGACGAGCGTGAAACTCTCGCGTGTGAAAGGCGTTCCGCACCAAGGACATTCGCGAAGCGGGATTGGTAGCGGCCGGTGTTTCGAGTCCTTCGCATAGTCAAGAACCTTCATGCGAGCGGTGACGTGCGACGGATCGGCCTTCTTGGAATTGCCCATGCGGTTCGGCGTAGCCGCCCGCCCGACCCAGAGGCCGATCTCGATCGGCCAATCCCCGAGTCGCTTCGCTGGCGTAGGATCAGCAAGGCGCTCCATTTCAAGGGCACAGACGACGCCCGCGGCGCGCGAAAGCTGGTCGAGCGTAAGAAGGCGCAGCGTGTAGCGCATCAACACTGAGAGGCCCGCGCCAGTTAGCCCTGGGTGCGACAGGCGTCGATAAGCGATCGCGAAGGCCGCTAGGCCGAGATACGCCTCCGTTTTCCCGCCGCCCGTGGGGAAAAATAGTAGGTCGACAGCTTCGCGATCGGCATGTTCGGGGTCGACGATGCCTTGCAGGTTCAACAGGATAAATGCCAACTGGAACGGTCGCCACCGCGGCGGCGTAACTGCGTCCTCCGTGATCGAACGCAGCGAAGCGATCCGTCGACGATACGCTCGCGCAACCGATCGGTTTGCGATGGCAAAGGCTTCAAGCACATCCGGCTTCGAGAGCGCGGCAATGCCTCGCTCGATGCGATCGGCAGCGACGGCTGCGTCGCGGAGCAATTGTTCCGCGGTCTCTCCGCGAGCCGCGCCAAATGCTAAGATTGAGCCGCGCTGGGCCTCAATCCAGGCGCGATAAACGGCTACGCCGCCAGAAAGCGCTGCCGCCGCCTGGCTCGCGTTCGCGAGAGTGCCCAAGCTCTCCATCCCGAGCTCGAAATCGTCAATGGTCTCGTTCGGCACGACGCGCGGAACCGCTGCGAGCGGCATACAGCATGTGGCCACGCGCGTGCAGGCCTCGCCGTCGCTCTCCCATTCCGCCGAGGTATTATGTCCGACAGCAAATTCCGCAAGATCGCGGTAATGAAGGTCAGCGATTCGCTCGTCCCAATCGCCGGATTGCAAGCCGTGCAGCGATCGGCGCGGGACAAATTCGTCTTTCGTAACGAGCGCCAGGTGAGCTTGAAAAGCGAACGCCTCGTCGCCTCGACGTACGTCGGCGATCGCGTCGCGTTCGTTCACGAGATAAACGGAAATCGACGCGACGCTTTCCGTAACTAGGTTGCCCGCGTGCATGGTCGAGATCGAAGCGGGACGACGTAGGACGTGAAGCACGAGCCCGCCGCTATCCGGGACAGGATACGGTTTGCGGCCGTCCGTTGCGACATCGATGATTACCAGCTCCGAGCGATGCTTTCGGTGCCACAGGTCACGCACCGGCTCGGTGGCCGCGCTGCTTTCTGGACCGCCGCCCGGCAACGGTACGGGTTCGGAAGGGAGCCGATAGTCGCCCCACGTCACCGTCGCCGTAAGTGTTCGTGTTTCGCGCGGAAGCAGCGCAGTGAGACCGAGGGTTGACGGGCGCCAGGAGCGTCGCCGGCTAGCGCGATCGGGGGTTCCAGCATCCTCGCCGGTGCCGCCCCCATCGCCGCCGTCGAGATCGCCTTCAGACTCGGCGCTTCCCTGGCGCTGCTCAGGCGGCGCATTTTTTGGAACGAGAAAGCCCGTGAGGTACCATCGTGACGGCGCCGTGTCGAGCGCTTCATCATGGTACGCGGTATCCGAAGTGTCCGGACCATACAGATCGCGTCGTAGCTCAGTGACGATCGTTGCGCGGACTTCCGCCGATGATGGCGTCGCTCTCATCATGTTCCTTTCACCGATTGCGGGGCGGCTCCGTTCACATGGTCAGCCGCTTTCTGGCCGGTTTGCGCCCGCGATGCATCGCGCGATTCGCGCGCGAATGCTTCGCGATCATCGGCTAGGAGGGCGCGGACGTCACCCCGGAGCTCTTCCGCATGCCGTTCCGCGTTGAGCGCAAGCAAACGCGCGAGCACGGTGTCGTGGATATCTGTCGGCCAGGTATAGCGCACGAATTCTTTTCCGCTTTCGTCGATCCAAGCTTGCTCGAATGAACGGTGCTCCGGAATATCGGGCCATCCATATGCGTTCAGGACGGCACGATCGAGCTTTGCGTGCAAGCGGCGAAGCGCTATCGTGCTGGTTTCGTTGTTGCGTTCGTCGTGGAAGCGGTTGTAGGTCTTGGTCAGGCCTTCGTTTTGCGCTGCCATAATCTCCCGACGCTTTTCCAAAAGCTCGAAGCCATTACGCTGAACGTCGTCGTCATGCGCCCATCGCTGAGGGAACGGAAACGTTTGAAAGGCGTCGCTCGGAGCATACCGCCGATCATCTTTCATCGTCGGGCCGAAGACGCCGCCCAAATGTCGTGCGGCAGTGATTGCAGGACCGCAAAAGCCGCGAAGCTCTGTAGGGCAAACACGATCAGGGTTTGGTCATATACGCTCCCATTCGCTATGAACGTCGGCGCGAAGTTTGCGGCGGTTTGAGCCGTAACCAACACCTTTGAATGCGTCGCGATTGCGCGATAAAGATCACCTCGAACTCGGGCAAAAGTCCACCACTGCTCGCGGAAAGCCTTCACCGGATCTTTTTCGCGAATTGGCTTCACACGTTCGCGAACAATGCCCAAGAGGCTCGGCCAACGGCTAACCTCAGCGTATTCAAGGGTTCCAAAATCGATTATATGTCTGTGGTTCCGCTGTAGGGGTTCGTTAAGCACCTCATCTCCTCCGATGAAGGGCTTAATGACCTCTGCATTTCGCGGATCCCGCGCGACGACGTCATTCATTGTGGCAATGGATGACGCGACGCCCTTCTTGTCGGTATCGTCGAACGTGAAGCCCATTCCGAGTGGGTAAGTCCCGACGAAACTACAATCTTCGTTGGCGCCAAGCGTGTACGGGTTGTCGTCGGTACCCTGATCGAACAGAAACGCCGTAATTCGTGGAACCGCGCGGCCGTCCAAGACCGCGTCGCCCGGCATTACGTCTTTCCCGATGTGAATAACGCACACGACCACGGCGGCCTCCCCCGGCCAACTAAGGCGCCGCGTCGTATTGTAAATCGTTCCGCCGCGATTGCGAATCCACCATAGCCCGCTCGCGCGCGTGTCGCCCTGACGGATCGTGTTGGTCGCAACGAAACCCATCGTTCCGCCTTCGCGTAAAAGATCAAAAGCACGCCGGAAAAAGTGCGCGACGAGGTCTGCATTTCCATGCGTCCCCTCGTGCAGTTCTTGTAACCACGCGATATAGTTCGGCGGATTGCCAGATGCAATCGTGTTCTTGCCCGCGTACGGCGGGTTCCCGACGATCACATCGAATCCGGGATTCTCACGCTCGAATACTTCGGGATATTCGAGTTGCCAGTGAAACGGGTCCAATCCGGTGCCGGAGCGGGCGAGATACGCGCGTAGCGCCGTCGTCGGATCGGGATACATCAGGAACGAGACGATTGGCTGCCGTTCGCGTTGCCGCTCCGTCGCCTTCGCTTTCGCAAAGAAGGCAGCGACCAACGCATCGGCGACGAGCCGTGCCTGCTCGACGTCGGTATCCACGTGTGCAAGCAATTCTGCGAGCGTCGCTTCCGGCACGTCGTCCGCCGCTTCGCGAATCGTGCGGCGCCCCTCGATCGCCGCGTTGATAGCGGCTCGGATGTTTCCGTTCCGAAGCGTTGGGAAACGTCGCTCGTATCCCAATTCAGATGCTCGACTTGATCCAACGAGAGCCCGACAAGCGCATCTCCGTGCCGAATCGCGTGATCGAGGAACGTGAACTCGTGGTCCTTCGCGAGTGTCGTGAGCCAAAGTGAGAGCTTCGCGAGGTCGGCCGCCATCGCGTTGCGATCGACGCCGTACAGGCATCGTTGCGCAATGAGACGCCGCGCGTGCAATAATGCGTCTTCATCAGCCGACAGCGGCGGCATCGATCCATGACGCTCCCAAGCCGCAGTGAGCCGATCCGCGAGTTGCCGACAGGCTTCGACCAGAAATGCGCCTGAGCCCAGCGCGGGATCGAGGACGCGGAGATCGAGGATCTCCTCCGCTGTCGCTCGCGGACCCAGGCGCTCGAGATGCGGACGCAGCGTCTCGGCAACGATCGGCGCCGTCAGCGTTCGGGGCGTATAATGCGAGCCGGATTTCCGGCGGGCTTCCGTCGGTTGCAAGACGGGCACGCCTGCCGGGAGCGGCTTCGGTGTGATACGCGTATCGATGACCGAGGCGAGTGCCACTTCGAGCATTTCCCGCGTCGTTGCGGTCTTCAGCGCCGTATCGACTTTCGGAGTTACGTCACGATCGGTCCGCTCTTTCAACCAGGCCTTGCGTTTTGCGGGCGGCTCTGCGAGCAGGTCGTCCAGGGCGATCGTGGCGGCGGCACCGGTGTTCTTTTGCGGCTTGATCGCGATCGATGCGGTTCCGCGCGTGGTTTCGATCGTAAATCCCATAGTCGATTGGTAGACCGAGCCGATCTGTTCGACGTCGAGCGTCCGATACGAAAGGCGTTCTCCGTCAAGTACCATGAGCGATTGCAGCACCCGCCAAACAACGCCATCGGACACGGCTGGGACGCGAACGGCAGTTCTCGTGTCTTTTCGGCCTTCGAGAAACGGGAAACGATCAGGATCGAACAAGTGGCCACGCCGCGCTGTCAGCTTGATCGCGCCGTATGTGCCGCCGCCGTGGATGAGCCGCCAGAGCACGAGGATTTGCGCCCACGCTCCGAAGCGATCGTCCATCGTATCCGGATAGGTTGACGCATCCTCGCGCAATCGCACGTAGAGGCCGCCGAGCGAATAGTTTGACTGCCAAATATCGTCCTGCGGAAAGAGTCCGCGGTCTTCCGCATACAACGTGAATACGAGTCGAAGTAGCGCGGTGAGCAGTCCCCCGTATAGATGATCCGGGTTGTCGGCGGCGAGCTTCGCAACAAGCTCGTGCGTCGCCGTCGCATCCGCAATCCCACGCAAGAGCTCGTTCAACGCTACAAGTACCTGGCGCGAGAGCGCCTTCGACACTTCGGCTTGATAAAGGCGGCTCTCCGCAAGCAACGCGGTAAGGCGTTGTTCGGCGATACCGAAGAAACGCTCGGCCGAAAAGAGCATGACAAACGCGGCGAGCATCGGACGGCCCGCCGTTTCGAGCATAGCCGCAAGGTCGAAGGTGCCGTAGCCCGAGGTCTCCCCTTTCGGCGCGTAGATCAATCGAAAAACGCGACCGTTCGTGAGGAGGCCAGCCGGAACGTTTGTTTCGCGCAGCAGTCGTTCGCAACGGGCATGAGCGCTGGCGGGCCAAAGTTTACCGTCGTCTTCCCGCGGAGCGTCGAGCTGGATATGCGGCTCCTCGATGACGACGAGCATCTGCCAGCCACCGGTGCCGTCTGCCCCGGGGACGGCAAATGTTGGCGCCAGGCGCTCTTCGTACTCGACGAGGTTCGCCTCTAGGCTCTCAGGCAGGGGCGGCCCGTCGGGCGCGCCCGCAAGATCGCTCGCGCGCCAACCGAGGATCGCTTGCGCAAATAACGGGAAATCGGCGACGGTCGGTGGCGTATCGATGCCCCTGCGGGCGAACGCGTCAAGCTGCTCCTGGAACGCGCCTACATTCGCGTCCGGGAGGACGCCGCGTTGCGTAAGTGCGGCAGAAGAAAACAGCAGCCCGGTGGGCTGGAGATAGCCGAGCCACTCGCGATGCACGCGAGCTGCGTCGTCCGCCATGCTAGCCCGACACCGGCCAAAGATATGCGATGCCGACGGGTTCGATCCGTGTGGCCTTGACGTCGTAAACCTCGGCGATGCGCCGGGGTTCGTCGATCCGCAGCTGCTCGAGGCTTTGAAGTCGCAATTCCCAGTGGCGGATGTTTGCGCGGAGTTGCGCCATCTCCGATGAGTCGAAACCGAGGCCTAATTGGCGCGTGTCTTCTCGGCGACCAACAAGGCGCTTCGTTTGGTCTTCGAGGAGCGCTTTCATCGAATCTCTTTCGCTCGTTGCACGGGCGGAAAGTTTCGTCCGCGCCGAACGCTCCGCATCTCGGCAGCGCTCGATGAGATGCGGAACGAGGTCTGACACATCGCGGGCGATCGATTCATGCAATCGCGCGACGACGACGTCGGGGACCGCCTCCTTTGGAGCAACGAGCGCGCTTTCGAGCAGGTCGAGTGTCTTTTCTTCGGCGGTTCGGCCATAGGGCTGCAAGGCTTTCCCGCCGCGATCACCTGGGTCGATCCAACGTGCGGCGACTTCGACGATCTCTTCGTGTACGCGTGAGCCGCCTGCGCCGTACAGTGAGAGGCGCCCGAGCAAAACCACGCGCGGAATCGCATCGGGAGCGATGGCGAGGCATGCGCGCGAAAGATCGTCCAGCATGCCTTTAGCGACGAACCGGCTCAAGACGCGTCGGACAAATCGGTGCTCAAGATGGAGCTGGACCGCCCGGTTGCCGATCTCGCCGGGCTCGTCAAACGCGACGGGCCGAATCGCCGCCTCGCGGCGCCACGCGGGGACGTCGTTGCCGATTCTCCGCGTCCGCAAGAGATCGAGCGCCGGCACCCACGATGCGTCGCGCGCAAGCGTCGTCTCCGCGATCGGGATTTCGTAGAGAGCCGGATGATTCGCGGTCCGCGCGGCAAGTTGATGGAGTTCACGTGCTCCACCCCGGGCGAGGCCGACGTCGAGCGCGTGACGCAAACTGCCTGCGTCGACACCTGCGGCGCGACGCGAGCGTTCGAGTGCGGTTCGAAGCGTGTCAATTTCGCGGCGAATCCGGGATTGCCGCTCGGTGCCTGCTGCATCGATGTCGAGTTCGGCTCGCGCCGCGACCGCCGTTGTATCGTCCCCGATTGCTTCGATTTGACGGCGTTGGTCGTCAGCCCGACTTCGGCTGATACCGCCACCATCGAGCAGTTTTGCCGTGCGCGTTTCCAAAACGTCTGCAAGAACGCCAAGGTCCTTCCGAATTGTCTCCGTTTTTTGCACGAGCGCGCGAAGCACCATATCTTCGGGGCGTTGGTGATAAAAGAAATACCGGCAATAGACGACCGGGCTTGGTTGAAGTTTCCGATCGATGCGGCCGTTCCGTTGCTCGATGCGGCTCGGATTCCACGGCAAATCGAAGTGCAGCAGATCGTAGCAATGCCGCTGCAGATTAATGCCTTCGCGCGCCGAGTCCGTCGCGATCAGGATCCGAATTGGGTTTTCGGCAGGATCCGTGTTGAACGCATGTTTGAGTGCTTCGCGCTTCGGTAGCGGCGTGGTTCCCGAATACGCCGCGACCCGCTCCGAGGCGCGGTCGCTTACGCCGAGCGCCGCGTTCAAGCGGCCCTGTATATAGCGGCGCGTGTCTTCCCATTCAGTGAAGATGATAAGGCGACGATCGTTCCAGCGCGCGCCGGGTACGCGGCGCGCACTTCCCGGACACTGATTCGCGTCGATCCAGGTGAGTAGGTTGCGAATGCGTGCGTCGTCGACATCGCGGTATTTTTCCGCCAGGAGTGCGAGATTATCGAGTGCCGCAAGCATATGCTGCTCATCACTTGACGTGTTCGGCGAGGTTGCGAGCGTTGCAGCGGTCATCGCCGCGTCGGCACGTTCGTCGCGCCCTTCAATGCGATCTTCGGCGGTTTGCTCGTCGGGGATGTCAGTGTCATCTTCATCGGCATCTTGGGGCGCTAGGAGCAATCCGAGATCGGCCGGAACGGCGAGCCGCATCTGAACATCGGCAATGTGTTCCGATGCCCGGCGCATAGCGTCGCGGTGCACGCGAATGGTTCGCGCGAAAGCTTCGATCGATGAGAGGAGACGCTTTTGCAAATTGATCAGGACCAGGCGCCCTTGGGCGCGTCGCGCAGGCGGCTCGGCCTCGAGTTGCAGCTCGCGTGCTTCACGGTAGGCGTCGAATGCGGCTCCAAGGATGAGCTCGGGCGCGTCTTCCGGTAGACCATCTATGTCGATCTGCTCGGGTTTCCGTTCGGGAAAGCCACCTTCGATCGCTCGAATTTCACTTTTGATGCGTCGAACCAACACGGGCGTCAGGTCGCTTTTTGCGATATCCATGCCGCGTACAAATCGGTTCGGGTCCAGTATCTCTAAGAGCGCGCTGAAGCTGTTCGAATGGCCGTTGTGGGGTTGCGGAGAGGAAGATGCGGTGCTCGAAACGCCGTGCGAGATCACGGACGGCTCTTGTCACTTGACTGTCAATTGCGTAGCGGCTGCCGCTCGACGGAGCGGCATGGTGCGCTTCATCGAGGATCAGGAGTGATTGCGAGCGGTAGTCGCCGAGCCACGCATGCAAAAGGCCAACCTGAGTTTCATCAATCAGTCGACGGTTCGAGAATAAGAAAAAGCTGTGGGTTGTCCAGGGGTTTACCTGGTAGCCGCGTTCGCGGCGGACCTTCGCAAGGTAATCGCGATCGACGGTAACGCAGCTAATACCGAAGCGCGCCTCCAATTCGTCATGCCATTGTGGCAGCATCGATGGCGGCGCAATCACAACGATGCTCGTGATCTTCCGGCGCAGGAGGAGTTCCCGCGCGATCAATCCGGCCTCAATTGTTTTGCCAAGGCCAACGTCGTCTGCGATGAAGAGGTTAACGCGCGGAAGCGCGAGCGCGCGGCGCAGCGGTTCGAGCTGGTATGCATCGATGCGGATCCCGGCGCGGAACGGTGCCTGGAACAGCGTCGCGTCGGTCGCCGTCACGCTGTTCCAGCGTCGCGTGTGCAAGTAAGCCGCAAAGACATCGGCATCGTCGAATCCAGCCACTCCAAGGCGTGCCCATGCGTCGTCGTCGAGGACGCGCGAGTCGAGTTGTGCTTGCCAGAAGACGCGCTGCAATTGACCCTGTGCGTCGTCGTCGACGCACGCGAGATCGACGAGGTCAAAGTCGCCGGCTGCCGGACGCGGAGTAATCGCTTCCACGAGCCAGTGGCGCCCGCGGACCTGAACGAGCGCTCCTATGCTTGGGAGCGCGGAACCGTCCAGCGTGGTCAACGCGGCATGCTCACAATTGATCCGATGGCACGCGTAATACGGGCAATACCCCGTTCTGCAACTGGAGTTTCGGCGTAACGCCGAAAACGCAGATGTCGGAAGCTCTTCGTATGCTTACCATCCGCCGTGATTCTTGCTGCCATGTACCCAGCCGTTTTAGAGAGCTTCGTTAGCCTCATATCCGGGCAGCGTGTGCCACCGTCCTCTTGAAAAGTGTCAGAAAAACGACTATGTTTTCTGACAAATGCCTGTAACTTCGACTTCAGAGCAGGTCCGGGACGCCATCAGGAACTCCGCAGACCGGGTGTTCACGACTCGCGACATCCTCAACTCCACCCCTGAGGCGACTCGGGACTTGATCGATCAGGTCATTTCCCGGATGGTCCGCAGCGGGGAGCTCCAGCGCGTCAGCCGCGGTCTTTTCAGCCTGCCGAAAATGCACTCAAAACTAGGGCCGCTCCCGCCGGCTGCTGATGACATCGCCGCTGCCGTTGAGCGTAGCCTTGGCGTGCCAGTTACACCCACCGGGGCGCTGGCCTTAAATGCGTTGCACCTCTCGACGCAGGTACCGGCGAAACCGGAGTTTCTCACGGCCGGCCCGAGCCGAACGATCTACGTCCGCAATCTCCCGATTCGCCTGAAAAACGCTTCAGCACGCCGCTTCCGTATTCAAAACCCCGTTGTGCGCCTCATCATCGAAGCGCTCCGCACCCTCGGGCGGAATCAGGTCACCGACGCGATCATCGGCACGATTCGCTCGTCCATCTCCGACGGCGATCGCATCGATTTGGGCAAGCACATCGGCGACGCCCCCGTATGGATGCAACCGTACCTGCGGCAGATTGCCACAACATGAAGTTCCAAGACCTCGCGCTCCTCACCATCGACGAACGCTGGGACTACATCCGGACGGCCGCCGCGGAGTCTGGCCTCAGCGAACTTATCGTCGAGAAAGATTTTTGGGTGGTCTGGCTCCTCGAGCAGCTTTTCGCTCTCTCATCAACGGTCGGGCCCTTTACGTTCAAGGGTGGCACGTCGCTCTCCAAGGGATTCAGCGCGATCCAACGCTTCTCCGAAGATATCGACATCTCGATCGGCCGCGCCACGCTCGGCTTTCCCGATGAGAAATACTTCTACGAAACGCCGTCGGCGAAAGAAACGAAGCGTCGCGTCGAGCAAATTCGCGACGTGGTTAGGCAGTACGCAGTCGAATCGCTACTGCCGGCTTTGCGCGATCAAGTGGCTGGTAAGATCCAAGGCGCGTGGTCTTTGGAATCCGGCGACCCTGGAAGTCTTCGCTTCCAATACCCGACCAAGCAGATCGGAACGATCGGTTACATCAAACCAGACGTCTTAATCGAGTTCGGCCATGCTGATAGCTGGCCCGCTACGGACGTCGCGATCTCGCCATATCTCGTCGAGGCACTGGAACCGGTCACCGGGTCGATTAGCGTGCACGTTCTCGATCCTCAGCGAACGTTTTGGGAGAAAGCGACGATCTTGCACGAGATCGCTCATCGCGACGAGCTCACACCGTTCCCGCTCAGGTATTCACGCCACTATTACGACCTCGCGCGCCTCGGTCGCACCGATATCGGAACCTTGGCGGTAGAGAACACTGCGCTATTAGAAGCGGTCGTCCGCTTTAAGAGAGTTTTCTTCGCATCGAATCGTGCTCGCTATGATCTCGCAAAACCTGGCTCACTGCGGTTGATTCCCCCGGCATTCCGGCTCAACGCCATCGACGATGACTACGCCCAAATGTCTGCCATGATCTTTGGCGCGATCCCAACCTTAGATGAACTCATTGAAGGCCTTGCCACTCTCGAAGCGCGCATCAACACGATTTCAGAACCGTAGTGGGGACGAGGCCTCATCGTCTCAAGTCGAGGTGTTCGGATCGCGCCCATTCCTCGGCACGCACGAAGGATTGCTCCCGGCTCTGTTCGCGCTCTACCGACCGCTCTTGTCGTCGGGTCGAAGGACGAGAGTGTTCGTGCCGCTCCTCCCGATCTTGGAGCCACTTGCCAAATGGCTGAGGTCGTAGCTCTCGATAAGCGGCCGTAACCGCGGAGCGCATCTCACGAAGGGCATCGCGACGGGCGTCGAGACGTTCTTCCATAGAGACTGCAGATGCTTCGATGTCGCGCTTGCGCTCGTGGTACGCCTCCCTAGCTTGACTTACGCGCTCGACCTGCAGAGCGCGGAGCGGTTCGACGACTTCGGCTTCGTACAATCGCCGCATCGGCAGCGCTTGACGTTGCGCTTCGATGTTCAAGGCTCTCATCGTCTGTTTGCCGCCAGTTCGCTCCAATAGCTCGTCGTACGTGCGCGTGGTGGTCTTGAGAGAAATTCGGTCGGTTACGTGCTGGGCGATGTCGTTGATGTCCGCGAATGCGGATCGTGGAACGACAATATCGAGTTCTCGCTTTGAGCGGCTGGCAGCGACGAAGAGTAGCTCCGCCGAAGCGCTACGGTCGATCACAGAGACTGCGGCATCAACGCTCGCACCTTGCGATTTGTGGACGGTGCAGGCGTTCGCGTAATCGAACTCGGTGTAAGCCTTCGGCGAGAAGGTCACGACCTTCGCATTGGTTCCGTCAAGCTGCACGGCGATCTCGTTCGCGTGCGCCGCAACGACCGAGCCCCGATCGCCGTTCCGCACCCCCAGGCCCTTACGTCCGAGGCTATTCTCCAGGAACATCAGTCGGTCGCCGGCGGCAAATTCGCGGATGCCGCCGTCCGTGGTGTAGCGGCGTCCCTGACCTTCACGACCGCTACGACGCCGATCTTCCTCCGAGAGATGCCGGACGCTGTCTTTATCCGAAGCCAAGGTGAGCGTATCGAGCCCGGCATCACGTCGGGCCTGCGAGAGTCCTATGGCGGTCTCGATCGCGGCGTCGCGATTTTCGGCCCATGTGATAGCACCGTGTTTTTCTAGCAGCTGCAGAGCGCTTATCACTTTGGTGCGACGGGTGTTTTCGTCGCGGTCGGCGATCGCATCCGCGAGCTCCACGACAGCTTCTCTATGCCACGCCCGTTGCTGGCGTTTGATGTCGCGCAATTCGAAGTATGTACCCGTCTCCTGCGCTGCGTCGCGAACGATGCGGAACGATGCGCCGAAGTCGATCGGCTGGAGTTGGCGCACATCGCCGATTTCGAGAACAATGCTGCCGCGATCGCGGGCAAGTCGGAGAATCCGCGCGTTCGCGCGGGAATCGACCATCGCTGCTTCGTCCACGACGACGATGCCGTTGGTGGGGATAACGACGGTATTGCCCTCTTCGAGCATTCGGGCGCGCGCCGTGTTGACGCAGCGGAAGCCGGCCTCAGATTCGAGACGTTCCGCCGCTGCCTGCGAAAGCGTCAGCCCAACAACTTCCCGTCCGAGTTGCTCACCGAGAACGCGGACGGCGCCTTGGATTGTCGTCTTGCCGACGCCGGGTAAGCCTTCGATCGCGATAAGCGATCCTTGCGAAAGCTTCTCCAAGGCGCCGCGTTGCTCGCCCGATAGCCGAAAGAGCGTACCGCGCCGTTCCGCCTCTTGTTGCTCGTAGGTTCGAATGGCGTGGTGGACCTCGAAGGCACCGATACGCGACGGCGTCGCGGCCAAGGTCTTAGCGTCTGCTTCCAGCGCGTCTTCGAGCGAGACTATCTCCGTCGTCGTCATCAGCGGGTGCATCGGATCAACGGAAAGCACGTGCACTGACTTCAAGCTAACAACCCGATCGCCAAGGCGCTCAATCGCCTCCGGGTCCGAAATACGCGCCGCGAGCCATTGGTCCACATCCTCTCGTGTGAAGGTACTGCTTTGTGCCGTAACGCTTGTGAGGACAATCTGTGGGTCAGCGTCAACCCGCTCGACGATAGCCTGCTCTGAACGTTCGGCATTTTGGAACGCCGGAAGATCCTCAAGGCGCGCCTGGAGCGTCGTGGGCAATTGGATGAAGGCACCAAATTGTTTGCGTTCCCGCGCTTGGGTTTCTTCGAGCGTGTGTCGCACGCGAAGATTGGCGATCTGTTCATCCACGTCGGCCGGATCGAGCCCGTCCGCTAAGAGCGCGGATCGCCTTTTGCGGAGCTGCTGCTCGTTAGCGGCGCGCATTTTTCCGACACCAACGTCGCGAACTGCGATGCGACTGTTCTGGACGATCCCTAACTCGCACCCGTAGCGCGCTGCTACGGTGTGCAGCGTGGCCCAGGATGGCTCGACGCCGCGCTGCTTGTCGAGGTCGAGCGCATTCAAAATGCGCGGTGCCAGCGAGGCATCGACGTAGCGCTCGAAAGAGCCGTCGCGCTCGCGGTAACCCTCGAAGGACCGGCGCTCTAGCCGGACGAGGCGCTCCTCCCGCCGCTCGGCGCGCCAGGCGGCAAGTTCGTATTGATCCGCCCAACGCACGTGCGCCGTTTCCAATCCGGCGTCTTGAACGACGGCAAGCCCGCGATCGTGGTCGAGGTCGTTGGCGAGCTCGACCTCACGTTCGGCCCAAGCCATTCGGCGATGCAAGCCGGTCCGATCGTAGGCGAGGCCAGTTCCCGGGTCGACGGCGCTAACGGCGCAATGAACGTGCAAATGATCCGTGTCGCGATGGACAACCACGAGGCTGCGATGGTGGCTCAGTCCAAGTTTGTCGAGAACTTGGCCGACGTTCTGATGCGCCTGCTCGTCGGTAAGGAATTTGCTCTCGCGCTCGTTCCACGACCAGACGAAGTGTAACGCGCTGGAACGGATGCCTTCATTCCGTACGCCGTCGGCGTCGATCTCTAGGCTGGCTGTCGAGAACGAGGCGCAGTTCCTAACGAAGATCGACGACGGCCGCGTACCGCCGCCGGCTTCCGGGCTCCAGGCGACATTAAAACCGAGATCCGGGCGTTCTTCCGCCTCTGCATACACGCTGTCAAGCGCCTCGGTGATCTGCTCGCGGGTCGCGCCTTTCGCGGCCACGGCATATCCGACGAGGTACTCGATGAGGCCGGATGCCGAGCCCCCTTTTGCCGCCGCGCAGAGCTTACCGAGCACTAGCCACTCCAGCCTCCGGTACGACGGCGATCGCGCCGGCGTACCTCTTCGGCGTGAGGGGCGGCGAGCGGACGAAGCGCCTCGGCGATGTCGCGCCGCGCATCTTCCAATTCGTGGCTAAGCGCCGCCGCATCTCCGGTGCGCAGTGCTTCTTGCGCGCGCGCGATTCGATACGAAAGCATAGTCAACGGCTGGACGATCTCAGCTGCAGCCGTCGCGAACGAGCGCACCGGCCGCGCGACAGCGTTGCTTATGTACTCTGCCATCGAGACGCCCGCAAGCGCCGCGCGCTCGCGAATCGCGTCGCGTACGCGCGGTTCCACGTCGAGCGACAGCACAACGCGTCCGCCGTGTCGCTTCGTCTTCACGCCTCTGCCCTTGGGCACCATCCTGCATCCTCATTTAGCGGTTCTAGTGCTGCTCGACCGACTTTACTATGCACGGTCATCGTCGTGCGTCTCACTTTGTGCGCACAGTCTGAGACGTTTTGTCTCACTTAGCGTGCACGAACTGAGACGCACGAATGTTTGAGAGGCACTAGACTGTCGCTACACACTCTGAGCATCGGGGTAACAAGTGACATCATCGGAATTGGAGACGATCCTAGAGCGCCTTGAAACGGTTGCTCCAACATCGCGTCTGAGCGAGAAACGCCAGCTCCTCAACGGTGCTCGCGAGCGCATCCTGGAGCTACGACGACGCGGACACTCCTGGCGCTCATTGGCCCGAGAACTCTCGGCGGCAATCGGCGAGACGGTTAGTGCTGACTTACTCCGTGCGGCTTGCGTCAACCGCGTCGCACGGCGTCGTTCATCGCGCGCGCCGACCGCGCGCCCTGTTGCCAAAATCGCGGAGAACACGCCGACACCAAGACTCGCCATGACACCCAACGATGGTCGCTTCGGCGCAAAAGGTCTGAAGCTATGAGCGCGCGCCGTCTCATCGCAATGGTTGCGCAAAAAGGTGGCGTTGGGAAGACCCACGCCGCGAAGTTGGAGTACGACCTTCTACAGCGGCGCGGTCGCCGGGTTGAGGCCTGGGACCTCGATGCCTCGACCGGTACGTTTGCCGTATACGGTGAGGCGATTAAGGCGTTTGACCTAAACGAGTCGCGCGAGCGTATTCTTGGCTCGACGACTGCTATCAGGCTGACATAGATGACGTGCTTATCGACGTGCCGGGTGGCCGTATCGATGACCTGCTGCGCACATTCGGAGATAACAGCGTCGCTGCTCTTGTCTCCGCCGTGCGGGACTCTGGACGCGAACTTGTCGTCGTGACACCAATCGGAGTGAATATCGCCGAGACGGTGACCGCTCAGGTCGTGCTCACCGCGTTTGCTGAAACCGCCGCGCGCGTCGTGATCCTGAAGAACGGGCGCTTTGGCAGCGCAGATGATTTCGTCATATACGACGGCATTGATGTCGCGGGCGAACGCCGCTACGGCGCCACCGGCGATCTCGCGGCGAGCGTTGGGGCGGAGACGATCTTTCTGCCTTGCTTAGCGCCGCGACTGCTGGCACAGGTGGACGCAGAGCGCCTACGTCTCGGCGACGCCGCCGGCGCTGCCGGGGCCGATCGCCTCGGACGCCTAAACGCAACGCGTGTGCAGATGTACCTCGCATCTGTCGAGGCGGCATTTCGCGGTACGTCGTTGGCAATCGACGGCATGATCCCGCAGCGAGCGGCGGCACGATGACTGACAGTGCACTCGATGTTTACCTTTCCTCGCTCGATACGAGAAGCGAGCTCAACGCACGTCGCCTCGCTGAACTTTCGCACATCCCCGATGACGATCCAATGTGGTTGCTCATGCATGAGACTCAACGCTCGGTGCGCGAGGTCATCAACGGTGCCAATACCGCTCTCACGAACGAGCCTTTCGCTCAACGGCTGTCGGTCGCGGTAGCGACCAGCATCGCGCGCGACGAGCGCATCGTAACAGCACTAACGACCGCCGTCGAGCGCACGCATCAGGCGGCGACGCGATCGATCCGCTCGCTCGAGGCCGCGCTATACGACGTTGCAAGGCGACGCGCGGCAGCGCCGCTCGCATCGCTTGCCTTTTGCCTTCGCGCTCGGACTGGCTGTGTGCGGTGCCCTAATCTGGGTCGCTTATCACGCGGGGTCAGACCACGCCTACGACCTTGGCTATCGTGCCGGCTACTACGCTGGAATTCTGTATCAAAGGAATCACCGATGACTCCCTACCACATTCGCGATTCGCAGAGGCGAATCGTCGCGAGGTGCGTGGCCATTGTTGATCCGCTCGTATCCGTCGTCGCTGGCCTCTGGCTCGCCCTCCAGCTGCGTCCGATCGCCGAATCATGGATCCAGCATCATCCGCTGCACTTTCTCGCCTGGGCCGTCGCGCTCTACGTTGGCGTGGTGCTGATCGCGGCCAACACAATGATGCCCATCGCGCTTCTTGCGCGTGGGCTAGGTATCTCGAAGGAGGTCTTCCGAGACGTGCGGTTGAGGCCCGTGGCGTTCTGGACCGGCATCGCGCTGGTGGTAGTGTCGCACTATATGCTTGCCATGCAGTGGGTCGACCGCCAGGATCCTCTGCCCGACTACACGGGGACTACGATTCTCACGATTATCGCTAGCTCGGCAATATTCTTAGGCGCTGGCGACCTGGCACGCGCAACCTTTACGACGTTGAGGGAAGCTGCGACGAGTTCGTTGCGCCAAGCAGAAAATCGCTCTCGTTGGTGTAACCTTACTGGGCAAATCACGCTCTGCGGCGGTATCGCTAAAGGCGTGTTTCGTGATTGCAACCTTGCCAACGGAGCCCCTAGGAAAGGCGAGGGTGTTACTCTACGGCGAGCGCATCGCAAATCGTGGCACGATCGCAATCGGCGCACCGGGGTCGTTAAAAACGCACGTTCGCAACGCTGGCACTTGCGGCCCGAGTGCCGTTTAAGGTCGTGTCCGAGATGCTCGGACACAAGAGCGTGAAGCTCACCCTTGATACCTACGCCCACACGTTGCCTGGCATGCACGAGTCTGCAGTTGAAGCGCTCGAGGCGGCGTTCTAAGCTCGGTTGCGATTCGAACCCGCAAAATCCATGCCGCCCAGACGTGCACAGCTGGTTCAGTGGCTCGCCGGGAAATAGCGGGGGTGCTGATCCAGTTGCGAGCGCACCTACGCCGTTACGCTACTCACTCCCAAGCTGCTATGGCGCGTTCCGCATTAGCTTGAATCTCGCAGGCCCGTTCAGCTGCATTAGCACTTAGACTCCTTCTAGCGTAGATGTTGTGCTCGCTCCTCGCTGTCGACGCCTGAACAGTTGGACCGTGGAGTCTCCGCGCTGCAACCCACACCACAAGCCGTTGGCGCGCTCTGACTTCCCTACGATCGCAAACACCAGCGCAGCCATCTTGTGCGTTGAGTCGGAATAAACCGATCTCATTGTCGTAAGATCGCGTTCACTCGGCTTCGCAACGACAAACGGATGCGAATGCCACTCGCCGAGGTAAATCAGACCACGGGTGAAGCGTTCATCAATCATCGCTTGCGCCGATGGTGCGTCGACGGTAAAGGAAGTTTCGCTGCGCCGATCTTTCTTCTGGGGAGGCGTCGCCTCCGCGACCGTCAGGCCTTTCGCGGTAACGTTGCCAAAGAGTAGGCCGCCGGCTTCCCTGGAAAACCATCCCCGTTGGCGATGTCTGAGTATTGCTTCGGCTGCTGCGCTCCGTAAGATAACGATGAAGGGCACGCCCGGATGCCAGAACTCGATGTCGTTCAAGATGCGACTTTCTGACAGAGACGGCAATTCGGGTCGCGCTCCCACGGGCCGACGATAGCCGTGCCGGCCTCGGGCGGAACATCGTGGGCATTAAGCCAGCTTGAACGAATCGCTCCGGAGTATTTTTCGAGAATGGAGCGCGCGCCGATCCAGGTGTATATCGACGATGCGCGCGGTGCGGCGATGATCGCGTCGACGATGCAGCGGGCGATGAACGCCTTCGCCGGCATCGCGTCGATCTCGCCATAAGGTTGAAAAGCGTCGGCACACCCAGGCACGCGCACGACCTCCGTTTCGAATTCAGTCACCGAACCCTTGAACAGTCCGAATTCGTCCATGGTGCATCCGAAGCAGTCGCCGGGCAAGAGCACAAGACAATGTGCAGCGGCGGCGTAAGCCTCAAGCCACGCGTAAATGCGCAATCGAACACCGGCTCGATTCATTGGCGTTAGATTGAGCTGCGACTCCGACGCGAAATTTCCCGTCGTCGATATGACGACGTCTGACTCGTCTATAAATCCAGGGCGACGGCGCTCGACATCCTCCCAACGATCGTCGTTCGCCGTGACGTCAGCGTACGGGTAATCGCGCATCAGAGACTCGGCGAGAGCAGTAGCTTTGGCGCGCCCTACATAGCGCGCGCCGAGTTCGTGGCGAGCGATGTTATCCAGAGTGAGAACTTCCGGGTCCAGGACGCGTAAGTGAGACGCGCCGGCCTTCACAAGAAGCTGGCAAACAGTTCCTCCGAGCGAGCCAGCTCCAATGACGGAGAGCTTCGCATTGGAAAGCTCTTTGACGAAACCCGATCCGCCACGCGTCGTGACCCAAGCCGCGTCGATCCGCGCTACGTTAGCATGTTCGAGACTCGCGGATTTCAAAAAGAATGCGTTGGCAGCCATTTTTGGCGGGACATGACCATTTCGAAAACCGGGAACCTGCGGTCGGCCGAGTTTGACCAGACCGGGCGGCCTCCTTATCAGTGCAGCGACGATGCTCAGTCCGCCGATTGTGTGTGGAAGCGCCACAAGGACAAAGCACATCGCCGGTGATTGTACAGCGAGACTTTCGAGCAATGCTGCTTGCGAAGGCGCGTTCTTAGAAAAATACTCGTAAAATTCGGCACCATTGTCAAACGTTGACGGAAACCCGGAGGACGCTGATAAGAGCACACCCCTCACGGAATCAACAGGACTCGCGGTGACGTAGCGCCGCTCGAAGAGCGTCGTCACGTCTTTCCTTGTCTCGGCGGCCAAATAACGCCCCGATCCAGTACGCAAAACCTGAATGAAACGCGGCTCCGTCAAATCCCGAATTGCCGAAACGATCTTCGTGGATGCTCCATTGGATCGCCAATAGTCTATGAACTCGTTTTCGTTACGTTCGCTCACCGATTCTAGCGCGTGGCCGGTCAGGATTTCGGTCGCGCGTCGGATTAGTTCACCAAGTGCGGTTTCATCATCGCGAAGCGCAAATTCTTCGCCGGGCCCGACAAGGCACAACGTCTTGTCGCTCACGCGATGCGAAGGTCCTATCGAGCCTTTAATCGCGACGAAGCCGATGACGGGCAGCACGAACGGATAGTCGTCGCTAAGCAGCACGTCCAGAAGCTGGTCAGCTCCCTCGGCGTTCACGCTGATGCGCCAGCCGCAGGCGGCTGCAACCTTTGGGTATGCCTTCCGAAGTTCGTCACGATCGAAAGCAGCAACGACGGGATGACGAGCCCGAAGATAGCGCGCTACCCTGGCGGTCCGTTCAGCGTTGAGCGGCGAGAACTGATCAGCCGTAACGTTTGTCTCCGCCGCGAATGACTTGGGCAGCGCTACCGGCGGACGTGAGGGTCGAAAACGCCTTAGCCGTCTCACTCAGCTTCTCAGTGAAGTAGCTAGTTCGAAAGAGGCTGTCCCATGCGCCAGCAGCGTCGGCCTCCGAACAATCCTGATCGTCGAGTACGTCCACAAAGCCAAGCAGCGTCGGAAGCTTGTCCCGGAAAAAGACACACCGCGAATCCTCATTACCCTTCGTCAGTTTTTCGTCGACGACTGGGTGGTCGATGACCAGACTGAGCTTGAGGCGCACTTCCATGGAGCGAAGCGTCTTGATAAGTGCGACGTCGTCGCGAGCATCGGCTACGTAGCACTCGTCAACGAGCTTCGTGATCATGAAGCCCGTTGGAGCATTCCAAGAATCGCGGGTCTTTCCGAGTGCTTTGATGTACGCGACGATGCGCCGCATCTGCCGATCGTTTGACGAGTCCGGACTCTTCTGTTCAACCTTCCGATCGAACCACTCCGTTACGCCCTTCGGATCGGATTTTCGCCAATCTGCACCGGCGATTTCGTGGCTAATGGTTCCCAAGAAGCTTTCCGTCTCGCGGTACACCGGCATATCGATGTGGTGGCCGGCTGCATATGGAATCCGAACGCAGTGAGTATGCAGTTCCGGAGCCGGCTTTTTTCCGTCGTCGAGTGCGTCTAGAACCATCTTGCGCGCATCCAATGCGGACAATGGATTGCCTTGCGACGTCTTGAGGTTGTCCGCAGTGAAAATGACGCCATCGTCAATATCGTAGTCGTCCTTCGGATGCTGCACGACAGTCTTCATCGCATAGCCGCCCTGAACTTGAAAGCGACTTGCCTTCGGCTTACCGAGCTTGGTGAGGCCGGCTTTCAGGCGCTCTTCCGTGCGGTTTTTCTGGTCGCGAAGCATATCCCGAACAGGCTGCTCGATGCTAACTTCGTCTTTGTAGAATTTCAGAAGTGGCTTGGAATAGTCGTACATGATTTACCTTACAGTGTTGGCGTCGATGAGAAGATATCACGGACAAATGCGCTGGGGTTGCCTGGCTCTTTCGCCGCGGAATGGATGAGAAGCGCATCGCTGAGGGCCCGGCGCTTCAGAATCTCGATGGCCTTCGGTGTCGCCAGATCGAGACCGAGATACTCCGCTTCCGAATCCGGCATGTGGGTCTGCTCGAAACGGATGATCCGCACGCGTCGATTCAAGTGCGGCAGCAACATCCGCGTCATGAACAGATGGGCGGACACTTGTACGTCCAGGATCATTTCGATCAGACGCTTTCCAAGCTGCCACTGCCGGAGTCCCCACGTACGTGACTCCTCATCAGCATAATTTCCCGCGGGGGGCGGGCACGTCCCGACGGAAACGATGTCGATCGGCCTGAGTGGCTCCGATTGGGTGATAGCGAGCGCCTCGATAATTGCGATCAAAATCGGACTGTTCGCGAAGATGCCACCATCGACAAACGGGCGTTTTCCGTTGCCCGTCGCCGAGAAGCTTAACGGGAAGAAAAATGGTGCGGCGGCGGTCGCAAGGGAAGCATCGACCAGGGTGGTGTTTTCGTCGCGGTGCTTGCCCTCGAGATGGCCAGTCTTGAACACCCACGCGTTGTGGGTGGACATGTCGACGGCCGGGATGCAGAGCGCGATTTTGCGATCGTCGTAAACGCTCGCAAAGGTTCGATCTTGGAAGGTCGCGTGAAGCGCTTCGCGCAGGGCCACGTCGGAATTGAACGACGTACTTCGATGCTTCCAGGCGAAGAACGCCATCTTCACCGGAGAAGCAGTTGGCACCGGATTGCCGAAAATCTTTGGTCCGTACAATTCGTGAAAGCCCGATAGCTTTTTGCACGAGATGCCGGCCGCGAGGCCGCAGGCGAGAATGCCGCCGGTGCTTGCTCCGACAATCAAGTCGAAGTTCCGCCCGATGTCGAAGTCGGCGCCGTCGCGGTTCGTTTCCGCAAATCGTTCTGCAAGTGCATTCAGCACGTTCGCGGTGTAGAGTCCACGCATGCCGCCGCCGTCCAGAGCAAGACCGCGGAACGGCTTCGCTGCTTCGTCGTAAGCGAATTGATTGGAATGGACTTCAGAGGCCACGGTTATATGGTTTCCTATGCCTATGCCAACATCATGGCACACATGACAAGAATGCCCATTCCCCTCTCGGAATGATCACAGTGGAAATATTTAGCAGATCCGGCAGCCGAGTGCTAGCTAACCACGAACATTTGTTCGACCCCTCCAGAATCCCTTGCCTCACCTGCCGGTGAGAGGTATGGGCGACGAAGTCCCGTGGCTACTTCAGGCCGCCGACCGAAGTCAGACTCAGCCCTTGTCACAAAATCTGGTCCCTGGCCGTGCAAGGTCAGCCATTACGGGGGGGGGATATTTGTGCCCAGTTCCCGGGCCGCGTGCCAGGGAAGCTCGGTACTCGCCCGATTGACCTTAGGCAGGCGGATCGGATTGGCCCCGCGAGCCGTTCGCTACGCCCATTCTCCCCCTCCGCCTGGGGCTGGAATTTCGCACACAGTTGCGCACACAGTCGGCGTCGGATTCGTGCGGAGTTCTGCGGATGTCCAGTCGCTGGATGGAAGAGAAACGCTTTATTTTACGGGCGAAAACGGACTCCAGCGCATTTCTGCTCCCTCGAGCCCGCCAGCGAGCGGCTAACTGTTAATCAGCGGGTCTCTGGTTCGAGTCCAGATTCGGGAGCCACGACGTCGCGCGAGCCCCATGTCACATGCCATGGGGCTCGCGTACGTTCGCGCTCGACTCCCGCGCGTTGCCGCGCTGTTCCGAGCGACGCAGGGCGCGAAGGCCGCGAGCCCGGATTCTGCCCGCGATGGCCTCGGCGGACGACGAGAGCGCGCGCGCGCTCGACGACTACCTGCTCGGCGCGCCCGTCTCGAAGCCCGAGATCGTCGCTGCGCTGCTGCGAACCCCCGTGTCCGCGCCGGCGGCGGCGCCGTTCTATCGCGCCTTCGAAGCCGTCGGCGCGCGGGCCGCGGACGAAGCGTTCGTCGCGCTCCGGCTCGTCATCGCTGGTCACGCCCCCGCGGACGACGCCGTCGCGCGCGTCCGGGCGCTCGCGCGCATCGTGCGCGCGCAGCGAACGGGCGACGCGGCCGGCCTCCGCGCGCTGCGCGACCGCGAGCGAGCGCGAACGCGCGACCTCCCGAGCGGCGCGAGCGATGCTGACTATGCGGCCGCCGCGCGCGCGGCCTACGGCGCGGAGGTGGGATCGTGACGCCGGTCGGCGCTGCATCCGACGCCGGTTGGAACGCCCCGGTGCCTGCGTTGCGTTACCTTGACCATGGCGCGTCCGCTCGGCACTGTTTCGTTCGTCCTCGCGCTCGTCGTATCGGTCGTGGCTTCGGGGCGCGCCGCGGAGTTGCCGCATCGAGCGCTGTCGGTCGTCGCGCAGGCGGCGCAGGACGACGCGAAGGCCGCCGGCACGATCGAGGGCCAGGTGGTCGCCATCGACTACGGCGCCTCGACGATGTCGGTCGAGAGCGGCGGCAAGACGATCGACGTCATGATCCTGCCGAGCACGAACATCGAGGGCGGCGGCAACGACTTCCACTCGATCGCCGACATCAAGAAGGGTCAGAAGCTGCGCGTGCTGCTGAGCAAGCGCGGATCGACCTACTCGGCCCAAATCATCACGCTGCTGTAGGCCGCAGGTGACGGGCGCCGCGCTCGCGGCCGCCGCCGGCGGGACGCTCTGCGCCGGCATCCCCGGCGCGACCCTGGACGCCGGCACGGCGGCGACGGTCCGCGAGCTCGTGCCCGGCGCGATCGTGCTCTTCGCGCGCAACCTCGCGAGCGTCGAGTCGGGCCGGTCGCTCGTCGCGGCGTTGCGCGCGACGCTCGCTCCGGCGAACGTGCTCATCTGCGTCGA
>JAABUO010001483.1_pt1 | contig 30607 bp, 47 predicted proteins | sample 5559291 | NCBI WGS metagenome assembly JAABUO01 (sample SAMN10711878, study PRJNA513372) | rock metagenome | isolation source: Antarctica rocks | place: Antarctica: Victoria Land, Finger Mt sud | reverse complement strand
GCGAGCAAGTTCAGGCTGCGTTGCCTTCATCACATGCACTGCTTCAAGGCATCCCCTTGACCTTGGAAGAACAAGAAGGAAAGGATGAAGTCTGCAATGAAAATGAGGACCAGACTGATGACCACTGCACTTGTTGTCGACTCACCAACGCCTTTGGCACCGCCTGTAGTAGTGAAACCCCAGCTACAGCTGACCTGCAAATCATTGACACATATGGTGTATCGTCTGAGCCTGCTCTGTAAACTACAATGAGCTGGGACTGCCTGCTGAGCTTTGTACATGCAGCATGGAAGCAAACACAAGGAAATGGCACTGTGCAAAGAAACAGCTCAACGCATCACTTAACATTGCAGCAACAGCTCCAGCTACAGGCACATGGGCAGAAAGAAAGGTGCGCACCACTGCAATGATTGTCCCAAACACCCAGGACTTGATACATGAGGTCACTATGTCCCAAGACGTGATGGCACGGCAGGCGGAATCCAGAATGACGTTGGCAGAAACGCCATACACTGTCTCAGCTAGACCAACACTAGCAGCTAACCCTGCATGACATACTCCCCATATAAGGTGGTATGATTGGTATGTTCACAACAAATTGAGTCCAGTTACTGCACAACTGGATAGGCATGTGCACATGTTGCATGCAGCAGATAAGGAATCAATGTCTCGATCATGATGTCTGGCACAAGGAGCAATGCGCATGTGAGCGTCTTGCACAACCTTGACAGCAGAATGCTGATAGCACACTTGACAGGGTCCGCTGATGCTGTATGCTGCCGCCTACTAAACAAAGCACCAGGCCAAAGGATGTTGAATTTGTTTATGAACGGCCCATGGTTGCACAGTCAGCAAACTCACCCATTGCAAAACACATAATGTTCAACACCGGTCCAGCAATCATGCATGCTAGCACTCTCGGTGACACCAGGTAGTCTACAGGGTCAGTCCCCAAGACACGCAGAGAGTCGGTCTGCTCAGAGACCTGCATTGTGCCCAGCTCAGCAGCAAAGGCGCTGCCCACCCTTCCTGTGGCAGGCCTCACTGTGTCATGATGCTGTGTGTTTTATGTTGTACTTTTACCTCCGCCAGCTCATAAAGGATCCATGACGGTGCAGATCACAGGTGTGTACATGTTGAATTTGTGCGTTATCTGCCAGTAGCTGGCAAGCAAAGTTGTGCATACAAGCGTGAACTCCTAACAAGTGCCTGCTTTGGCAGTAGGCATACCGACAGTCCAATGGAAAACAAGTCGGACTGAACGCGCTTTGACTACCATTTGCAGTCGCGAGCAGGAGCTACTGCCTTGGTGTCCTTGGTTCTGCACTGTGCTATGCCAGCTACTGAAGCAACAGTAGCAGGAAGTGCAGCAGAGACGCTGTCTGTCTGTGCTTACTTGCACAGACAAGTGCAGCATGCTATGCACGTGAGGACATGCAGCTAATGGAGGGGTACAGATGCAAGTAACACCTAGTGAAGGTCACCTGCTAGAATGATGCATGTGACCACAGGAGTGAGCTCCCGGGACAAGGCCAGGGCCAGTACACCTCCAACAGACCGCGTCAGACCAAGCTTGGCAAACTCTCTCACAAACTGCATGTGACAGTCAACATTGACGTTGCATGGCCACCCACACATTACAACATGCAAGCTTGCACACCCAAAGAAGCAAATCAGCTGTACATTGCACAAATAGGGTTCCCATTTGCAGAGGCTTTTGTATCAGCTGTGCATTGCGGTTGATGGTCAGAGACGGTTGTACCTTTGGCGTGCGTGTCACAGAATAGCTGCATAGCTTTCAAGTGTGTCCAGGTGTGTCCAAGTGTGTAAGCATACAAGGAGTGTAGCTTACTTGGATGGTGAACACCATGCCCACAAAGGCAGCTGTAAGCAGCGCAACAGACAGAGTGTTGGGCCCAACCAGCTTGAGCTGCTCAAGCGTATTTCTTTTATGGACTTTGCCTGCATACAGCAAGAACAGTGGCATTTCTTGTATGTCTACTCAAGGCTCTTTGACGTGCCATAGCCATAGCAACACCTACCTTGGAGTATTCTGACCAGCGCTTGGCCTCCCATGAGTAGTGCTGCCAGCGTTCGCCAAAGGTACTTTGGGGGCTTGCTTGTGTTGACCCAATTCACAAACCCTGTAGAAGTTTGACAGTCAGATCAATCTTCATATGCAGGATCAATAGGATGAGAAATACTGAGAGTCATACTTGGCAAAAGACCTCCAGCTCCTGAACCAGACAAATTGGGCAGGGATTGCTGTTGCGCTGTGCTTGTGGCCTGAATGCTGTGATTGAACCTGGTGCTTACATTATGCACTTTGCGCACATGTCGGAGAAAATGCACAGTGCTTGTGCTGCTGGGGTGACGTGTCTTGAAGCCATGGCTGTACCCATACGCTGCTGTGATGCATGTCACACTAGTTCTGTGCGGGAGTGCACACGCATTTGGCCCGTTGCTGACGAATGGGAGGACTTTGCCACAGCGAGCCCCGACAGCAAGCATGCTCAAGAGAAAAGTTTGCAGCTTGAGAGTGTGAGGTCACTGCTTGAGTCCACTTCGCATGGGCTCGTCACTCAGGCAGCCTTCTGGGAAAGCAAAGCTTGTGAGACGCGTTGCGCTCAGAAGACAATATGATATGTACACTCGCTTTGTGCGCCGGTCACACTAGCTGATCACCATGCCGAAGGCATGTGCTGTCAGGTCACCACCTCTCATGCAGCGTGTGAAGCTTTATCGATGCAGCTAAAATTTTTGAAGCAATGGGATTGGCTTGGTAGACTGTGCCTATCGCGTGCGAGCGCTACCGGTATGTGACATATACAGAGCATAGCAGGGAGATGAAGCAGCAAGTTTAGCTTCCACAACCCGGACACAAGGATGCGTTGAAAAGCAGGACAGCACTGCAGGGCTGGCGGGACCTGCTTTGCAGCCTGCAAGTAAACATGCGTATCCTTCACAACTCCATCGCGTACACTTACACTGGCCTGCAAGTCCAGTTTCAGGCTGGTCATGGTCACAAGCACCCTTTCCTGGTCTTTGAGCAAGGGGATCACAAAATACACACCAAACCAGGTATACCTGGTGGCATCTTTATGACAAACGGCAAAATGTCTTGTGAAGTGAGGTAATGCAACATGTGCAATCTGCATAGAGACTACACGGTGAGTTAGCCACCTGGGAGGGCGAGTATACCCTCCACGTGGAAAGCAGGGCCGACCACGCAGCAGGCACACCTTTCAGAGTCACGGCTTTCGAACACCACATGGTTGCTCCCGGTAAAGTATGGGACCGTGGCGTTTCCGCGGGTTGAAAGTCTGTTACCGCTGACTAATTTTGTTAACAGCCTGCTGGCACCAACCAGACACTGAGCTTTCGATCGAATTGCAGATCAGCCTATCGCGGAGGGAACCTTCATTGTCACAGCTAACACCTTTGGACCACAGCAAGTCAATGTTGTGCTGACTAACAAGAAAGGCTATCAGAAGGGTAACCGCCTGTCGGTTTCTTTCCTATGTTTTCAAGCAACTGCTGATACGACATCATGATCTGTAGGTACTGCTGTGTTTGTGCTCAACATTGGAAGCAGGTCTGAGGTTTGGAGCGGTGAACTTGGCAGCCCACAGGGAGCAGCACAGGGAGGATACATGGCTCAGGGTCCCATTGCAGTTGCAGCATCTTCTGCATACGGCATGAGCCAGCCTATGTCTGCGCAGCGAGGACACATGCCAGTCCACCAGGTGCGCCGTTTCTCTGATCGTGTGATTCCTGTGCTAACTGAACATGACTTGTGTAGGAAGCTCTAGCCTGAACTGATCTGCATAGACCAAAGCAAGGTTGACAGCATTTCAGGTTCATAACAATGCTTAATCCATGGAATTATGTGCCAGGTCAGCTGCCATATCAGTCAGCGTATAATCAGCTTGACATCTGCCCAAGTCTGGTATTCTGGTAGGCTCATGCAACAAGCAAATATCATTCACTGTCATTGCAAAACATTTTGCAGCAATGTTAATTTGCAGGGCTACCAAGCGTATGCAAGCCAGGGGGAGCAAAGGGGCTCTCCTACACAGAGCCAGGGTCCCTCCTCCCCTCACAGTCTATTGCCGCAGGGGCGAGGCTCCATTGTGTATGGCACTTCTGGAGGGTACCAGCAGCAGGACCAGAGCCTCTACACTGCTCAGGGGTATCAGGTCTGTATGCTCTGTGCCCTCTCATTCTGCAGGTTAATGTCCTGCAGCCTTCAAATCAAGTCTGTCTTCAACAGCCCTTGTTTGCTTACATTGGCTTGCATGCTGCCCTGCATACACAGCTGCTGTCTGCAGCGAGCACAGACGCAACATTGCCATGCAGGGGATGCAGCAGGCTCAGAGGGCTTCATCTAGCAGTAGCATGAGCTCAGGGCAGGTGTCCCCACCCAAGGGCTACCCCACGCAGCAGTACCAGGTACCTCAATGCTTGCTTGCATCGTAATGACGTCTTCCCCATTCAACATCACCAAGTACTAGTTTGACAGTGAAGCAACATGCATCTAGTTGCATCTTCGCCATTGTGTACAAAGCTGGCTTGAGCCAAAGTTGCTGAACAGCATGGATGGCGCCTAGGCAGCATGTTCGCAGAGTTATTAGCATCCTGCGCTGCAGGACTCAGCCCTGGTGAACAGGAGCATTTCAACGTCCAGTGCCATGAACATGGGGCAGCAAGGGCCCCCCTCCCCTGTAGGGGCTCCCCCTTCCTTGGGTCAGCAGTACTTCACTCACATTGAGGTGGACCACCCTGCACCTGCTTGTCAGAAGACCCGTTACTGCTGTTGCTTTGCATTGCGCTGTAAGGCCAATGTAGAAGTGAATGTTTGCCTACATGACCTGGGAAGGCTGTGTCACCATTGCCTTCGCTAATGCAGAATGCCATGACAAACTGACCGCTTTCTGGTGCACTGCACAGGAGCGGCCAGTGACAAAGGAGGTGGTGACGTATGTTCAGGAGAACCACCCTGTTGCCAAGCAGGTATGCACCTACCTGCAAGCTGTTCTGGCCATGCTTCACAAGGCTGTTCATCTGAACCTGTCTTGGTCTGAGTAAGTTCTCCTTGGTGGCTCCTGTGTTTCCAGAGTGTTTCATGTCTTCACAGTGGACGCCTCCTTGCAGCAACAATAGATGCATTTATTTTCTGTGCAAGTCGGGTGTGACAACACTTTCTGTATTGTAATTCAATAACTTGCGAGTACCTAGTAGAGTATAGTGCTCTGGTATACGTTCCATGTAAGGCTCGCACACACATATACTTGTGATGCACTATGTGCCAGAAACAGTTCATAATGCAGAGCTGCTCCAGGTTGCATGCTTGTTGGACATGGCTCGCCTGCTGTGAGCAACAACAGTTCATGACATGCGCTGAGCATGACACCTTGTCTACTGAGCACTGTCCTGGTGTACTGCAGTATGTTGTGGAGACAAGGTACACTGGAGAAGAGCATGAGGTTGGGGGGGCCCAGCAGCAGATTCTGGGGCATCATGAGCGCATCATCGCAGCACCTCCGGTCAGCCTCTGCACTGATGGCATCCGTGTGTGCTGTCAGCCTGGCTGTGTATTGCAGCCACTCAACGCACCCATGAAGCTGTGATAAAGCGCTCAACTCATTAGATACTGCTTCATGACATGTGTGTGCGTGTGCGTACGCCTTGTGTCTGAACACGCTCTTGGTAGCCAGTAAGTCAGGATCTTCAGACGTGTCAGGGTGTGACATAGTATGTGAGCTGACTTCAATGCTGCTTTGTGTCTTATGGTCTGCTTGTTTTGGAAGCCAAGCTCATGCCTTGTGCATGATCCCTGTCCAGACTTTAGAGTTGCTGCCTCGCAACACACATTGTCAGTTCAGACATGCTGCATCTGTCTGCTTACCATGAGTTGTTGCTTGCCTCAGTGTATCGTTCATGTAATGTTCATTTATTGCCCCAGATGGCACTCAAGCAGGGGCTGTGCAATCTGACAGATGACTGTCATGTAGGTCATGCAGCAGAGCAACATAGCCTCATCAAATGCCACCACCAGCTACAACTACGGCCCTCCCCCGCCCCAGCAGTTCTCTAGGGCTGTGCAGCAGCAGGCCGGTGTCAGCAGAAGCATGGCAAGCAATCAAAACATGGGTATCAGCAGCAGTCAGCAGATGTCCCCTCCTCCTGTGAGCCGGCAGTACTTCAGCCAGGTTGAGGTATGCATCACAACTCTTGTCTTGCTTTTTGGCTGCATCAGGTTTTGCGTTGTGTTACTCATGTTGTGCTTGTATCAGCACACCATGATGAGCCGAGTAAGTGCAGGAGCGTGTGCCATTCTTGCCAGCAATGCCATCATTACACAGCTGAGAAGGGAAAGAATAAACAGAACCTGCCTGTTGAGGAGACTGGACGGCCGAAAGTCTTGGCAATCATGCCATGCTCGCATGTTGCGCAGATGCTTCTGTCCTGGTGCGGCATGGGCTGAAGCTAAATGGCTGTCTGACTTGCAGGAGAGGCCGGTCACCAAGGAGGTAGTCACCTATGTTCAAGAGCGTCACCCTGTAGCCAAGCAGGTATGCTTGCACATGGCAGTCAAGCATCCTCCCACACTTTTGGCATGAGGGCCATCATGGCCTGCAGTGCTGCATCGAAGCCAGTGCATGCAACATCATGTTGCATACAGGCTTGTCAGGAAAGATCTTCTAGACTTGGCGACCTGCCCGGTAGCGTGGTCAACATTGTCAAAACTTGCTGTCAGTGCAGTATGTTGTGGAGGCACGCTACACTGGCGAAGAGCACGAGCTGGCTGGGGCAGCTCAGCAGCAAGTTGTTGGTCACAAAGAGCGCTACATCCCTGGAGTCCCTATCAATTATGCCAACAATGACTTGTACCAGTGATTGACTCTTGACAGGCCACCTTTTCAAGACAGTTTTCTGCTTTGTACATGTGTGTCGATACAGCTAGATCCAGATGCTATCAGCCAGACTGCGCATCTTGCCAGCATGTTCCAGAATGTGTCTGTTGTCATGGAATTGCAGTTTGCACTGATGGTCCTGTTCATGCAAACAGTCTTGCTGGATTAGAACAGAAGTGAAATTTGCTTTCTGGCAGGGCTTGTGTAGCATTGCCAGCCATCACACAGGCTACATATCAGGTGGCAATTACACAAAAGACCTTGTGACAATCTGCTATCAAGACTGACTACTGAGCAGCTCAGCCTTGCTTGAGTGTCAGGATACAGCAGATGCAATGTGATATAGTCCCGTGTATGAGGCAAAATTGTGTCAGAAAATAAAAAGCAGGCAACATCACAGGTTGATATGTGACAACTGTGGGATTTGAACCCACGCCCTTTCGGACCAGCACCTGAAGCTGGCGCCTTAGACCGCTCGGCCAAATTGTCGTGCCAGGATACCAACAAGGCATTTCTGGCCAACAATATTTTTGCCATCAATGTACGGTTCCAGGACAACTCTTCACATGTTCTGGAAACGTTGACAACGATGCCACCAAAACGACTAAAAAGTCGCACGAACGGAATAGCGAAAACAATCTTACTCAGGTGTGATGTGGCAGGGCCGCTCCCGAGCTGCGTGCACGTTATTGTTACCTGACGTTTGAATGGACTCAGCCGGATGTCTACCCACATCGTCGAGTGAGGCTGAGCAAAGGCAAACTGACTGGCCACGAGCGTCAATCTCCACAGCATACCTCAATTACAAGATGTGCACAAGTTTAACGTTCTGTTCTGGCCAGCTGGGGCCGCCCTGCAGGGGCGGTAACGAAACGGCCTTGCATATTTATCGTTCTACACATAGCAAAGTGTCTGATCTCAGATATTCAGTCCTGTTGCAGCTGCTGTTACTGAGGTGTCTTCAGCCATTGCGATACCTCTGGCACGGCTTACGGTAGCCGCTGGTGCTTTGCTTTGAAAATTGAGTTGGTGCAAGGACCATAAGGTGATACTCTGGGAGTCAAACTTTGCATGACAGCTCTACCCTAAGCACAGGCAGCGCTGCTTTGCCCCCATGGGCCGTGCAGCCAAGCGTCGCCAGGCTCAGCGGCTACCGCACCCGAATAGCAACGCACCAGTGCAGCAAGTTGCCTTGGCAGACCAAGGGCAGCCTGGTGTCTCAGCCACAGGTGTCTTCTCCAGCAAAGCTTGCGACCTGACCCTCTCTGTGTTGATTTGGGTCCTGGTATTAGTCTGTGGCCTACTGCCTTCGAGTTTGAATTCCACGACGCGGCCCCAGCCGCACGCAGCGGATCGATATCAACACGGCTTTGACCGCGTGTCATCAGCAGCTGCAGTCACTTTGAGCAGCAACGGCGACGGAAGCTTGAGCCTGGACGACAAAACCCTTGTAGCTCAGCTCGAAGCTGCGGCGGTCTATCAGCAGAATGCTTCGTGGCTGCCAAGAAGCAAAGCTTTGTTCCCTGAGCTAGCTGACTATCAGCTGGGGACTTTGCACCCTGATCTTGTTAGCTTGCTGGATCTGTGCCCTTTGATTGGGACAGATGACACTCAGCATGGCTATCCAGGCTTGTGTGATGACAATCATTACAGAGTGCCATGCAGAGGGCAGCCCACTGCGCTTCATGCAACCACCCTCAGCAAATTCACCTCTGCCTGTCACAGCAGCAGGGTGTGCAGAGCCTGGTGGATGCAGCAACATGACATTGCAGGCATGTCTGGCTGTCCAATAACAGTCAAACAGGTCAAGCAGGACACAAGCAACTCACCCCAGCAATCTGCCCTTGTGGTGTATGCTCGTTTGCCAGGGGCTGCTTATGTCTGGTGGTGGACTATTGCTGTGGGTAAGCTAAACGCACCTGTCAAATTACATGTCTGATGTTAGCTGCCATCACTGCTGTTGCTGATTGTGCTTGGTCATCTTGTAATGCCTGCTCACCTGATGTTCAGTACAAAGTACTTGACACATCCACTCCAGCTGTTGCACCACTTGCACACAATGTGATACTGCTCACAATGGTTCACCTTGTCTGTTCTAATGCAGGCAGCTTTGCGACTTTGCTGCATTTCCTTGCAGTACTGGTGGACAAACCGCAGGCAACCTCATACAATGGGTAAGAGCTCACTCTCAGTGTAAGCACTGAAGGTTGCATCTCGTGACAAATTTATCCCCAGTTCTGAGACAATACATCCTGAAGTGCAGTCCCGCGCACCTCTGCGAGTCACGTTCACCGCCAAGTCCGACACTGCACACCGTTTTGTGCCTTGATCACCTCTTGTTTGCACCTGTGTCTACCTTTAGAATTTTCGCATCATGTCATCTTATGATACTGTGTTTGCTGCAGGGAGGCAGCGACACTTGATCCCAACGACCAAGCATTCCGTCTTGGTTGCAAGGTCGGGACAATGACTTCTAGCTTGCTGTGTGCTGCTAACCATAAAGCCACCAACGATCTGGCCGTATGGCTGTACATCTACTGTGATGAGGGGCTCACTGCAACCTCAGAGGCTCTCCTTATCCTTGCCATCCTGTCAAACCTCCAAGGCACCAAATGGCACAGAAGTTTTGCCTACAATGCAGCCAATTATTACATAGGTGAGGCCAGCTGTCACATGCTTCGTCCGCTGCATCTCCAGCTTGACAAGCTTCTTTGCAGTCATATACCTGGCAGCTTCTGGCACAGCACTGGCAAGCCCATCAGAGTGTGATCAGCCAAACTTGCTGTTTGGATTGTTGCAACCAACTTTGGCAGTGTGGAATGGTCGTATGTGCCTTTGACAGGTGTGCACTGACTGCATAGCCCAAAAATCAACAGGTTTCTGGCTGCATCTGCTGTCCTTGCTGGCTTGGCATTCAATCAATTCCTTGTGTGTCCAGGCATGAAGTATCTGCTGATGACATGCCGTGAAAAGCAATCAGTTGCATCATCAATAGCTGCACTGGTAGCAAGCACCCAATTCCTATGTAGTATGGCCACAGAGGAAAGCCTGAGCAAGTTGCGGGTCCTCTGCTCTTCCAGAATGCAAAAGATCACAGAGATTTCACATTTAGGTCTCATCCTAAAGCTGGCAAATGACATCAGTGCTGGAATGGGTCTCAACTTTTGGGCTACTGTGCTTGGTAAGTTATGATAACTGGATAAACTGAGCAAGCGTCAGTCAGCATTTCCAAGGATGCATGTACCTCCAACTTGATGGCTGAAACATGTGTGCTGCTTACAACATGCATCATACGTCTAGTTTTCACATGCTGCCCTCTCATCAGCAAGTCTGTGTGAGACATGGTCTGTCAAGCTCTGTGTCGTGCCAGATGTGCTGTTGCTAGTGCAAAACATGCTGTCAAAGCTCAGCTGCAACCTGCACTGCTGCATGTTGCGGCCAAGAAACATGAGTAGCAAACCTGGCTACTCAGGAATGCTGTTATATCTGGTTGACGGCAGCTGCAGCTCCGGGCTGCCGCCTTAGGCTGCCGTTATGATCGCTGAGAAGCGTAAACTTTTCCTTTCTTTTTCTCTTTCTGACAGCAGCTGCATGCTTGCAGGATTCCGTCATACAAGCTTTCACGGGCTGTTCCTGGCAGTACACCATTATGCGACCAATCCAGCCTATTGGCGGTCGTCGGCATGGCACAGCCTCTGCGCAATGATTCCGCACCCTAGCACTGTTATGATACAGCTGCACTCAACTGGAGCCATCTGGGCACTGTACTATGCAACATCAGGTACGGCTATAATTGCAGATAGTTATGATCAAGTATTGTTGTCATGCTGAACAAGGCTATCAGGTCTATATATGTCTGCACCTGGTCAGTGTAAAATGGTTGGCAACGTGCCAATTCAGTTGAGGCAAGCAAGACCAGGAAGAAACAGGTCACAGAAACATCACAGCAAGACTGAAGTCAACATGCGTTGCAACTTTGTAGACAAACAGCGCAAGCTGCTGCTGTTTGTGTGGCATCCACATGTCTGCAATATCTTTGACCCAGTTCTGTGGGAGGACCCACAACAGCAAAGTAACAGGTTCTTCCAGGGCATGATGTGACGTGGAGGATGTGCCTTCTTCAGCCACTATTTTGGCGTGGCTGGCAAGGGGCATCTCATCACACCAGTGTGCATCATGTGCATGGGCATACACCTCAGCTTGGGAAATTGCAAGCAGCTGTGTTTGTATGAATCATAACGCCTTTGCTGCCTGCAGCATATGGCGGCATCCTTGCAAGGATGAGGATGGGGCCCAGTCACAGCAAAAGTGGCATCTCAGACAGCGTGAGGCAGGCAGTAGCAGTCTCAGAAGAGCTGAAGAGGAGCGCGCTGCTGCAGTCATTTGCCTTACCTCACATGCGGGCATATGCAGAGGACACCGGCAGGATGGGGGAGTTGCCAGTAAGCCTTTGTTTCTACAATTGTGTAATTGTAATTGCATTGCAACAATTGCTGGGCTTTGCCTGCATCTGCCCTGAACACAACTGGACAAAGGCAGTGCGCTGCAGATTACTGCAGATGGGCAGTCTTCCAAAGGTTGTGGCAGCTTGCATCAGCCTCTTTGCCTGTTGCTGCTACACATGCACAGTTGCTGGTGGACGTTGTGTAAACGTCAACTCTGAAAGCACATTGATTTTGGCTTGGTGCTGCAGCCCAACACAGAGAAGTCAGTAGATCTGGATGGTCTCCCTGAGATACCTTATCTGATGGGAACAGAGGCTTCGGTGTCAGGCGATGGTACAGAGACTCTGCTCAAGCTTGCAACTCATCACTGTGTATAACCCATGTGCTTGACATATCATTGCGCTGCAAAGCTCTTGTGTATGCTGATGCACTGTCGCGCATGGCAGAGGAAAATTCGTTGTCCCTTCTGACAGAGTTGGCACTATGTCTGTATGTATCAGCTGAGCTGCATTCCACACCTGTGCAAAATAGACATCTGTAGTCAGTGATGTCTACATGCTCTGTGCTGCAACCAGAGTTCCTTTCTCCCATTAACATGAGATGTGGTTGCCTATGATGCGCCAACATGCACCTGTATTGACCAGTTGACATTCCGCTAATGCATATGTGTAATGCAGATGTGCTGCGCTATGTCTTCAAGGATATGCTGTGGAGCTTTGTGTCAGAGCTTGTGGTTCACATTCCGCTGTCCACCTTCATGCTACTCACCTCGCCGTTCAGGTGCATTTTGTCCAGCGCTAAGCGCAGGTGCATGGTCTTCTGGAAAGCTCCCGGCTGGAAAGCAAGAGGCTTGCTGATTGTTGACTTTGTCATCGCCACCAGCCAGCTCACTCAATGTTGGAGTACATCTTGCTCTGAAGCAATGGGCACAGCTGTTGGATCAGGGGTTGGTATTATGGCTGTCCTGACTGCAAACTCTGTGACACCAAGCCTCGTGTCAGTGTGGCAAGCAATCTGTCCAGCATCGGCTGTACCCAAAAAATGCGTTCCTTGCTGGATACATCAGTCCTGGCAGCTGACAACTTCAGCAGTATTGTCAGCAAGGCGTTGGGCTGTCGTCAAAGCAACAGCAGCAAAGCGCCTGATCCCGACCAGCAATGTTGAGCTATCTTACATGGCCAAGAGCCCACAAGCGCAACAAACAGCCGTAACAGATGGGCTGTCATCCCAGGCTGATGTGTCAACCGTCATGCTGCTCAAAGAGGCTCAGCACACTGATGCTGACAAGCAGCCTGACCTGCTGAAGGCTCACAGGGCAGAACCCAGCAAGGCTGTCAGCAAAGAGCCCTCAGCTAAGCCTAGTCGAGCAGGTGCCAAAGGCAACAAGGCTCCTGCAGGGCCTCGCCGTGCTCAGCCTGGGGCTCCTGCAAGCAAGCCCTCTCTGGTGGCTGATCAGGCCCAGGCTGGGATAGATGGCAATCTCGCCCTTGCAGTGCGTCATCAGGCTGAAGCAGCGGCTGACAGCAACAAGCCCTCTGCAGTAACTGATCATGCTCAGACAGGGGCTGTTGGCATCAGGCCCCCTGCATTGCTTGGCCAGGCTCAGGCAGGGGCTGATGGCAACACACACTTGGGATTGCCCGATCAGGCTCAAGACGACAGCACATGGCCTGTGCTCAACAAAAGGGCACGCAAGCAGTTACGCAAAGCCTCTCAGGCGGCAGCAGCAGATGAGACTCCAGATGGTCACGATGAATCAGAGGCTGATGCTGCAGCAGACTTGCCCAATATCCCTGAGGGTAAGGACATCGAGCTTGAGACCCCTGTTGCTGTTGTCCCTCAAATGAAGAGTGCCAAGTCAGGCAGCCTTCCTATACTATACGTCTACAACTGCTGTTCCTCAGACACACTGGACAGGCACTGTTGCTCTGTGTGCTCAGCTTTTATTGTACATGCTTGGATTCTTTCCAGCAGCCCCTGAATGTTGCGCTGTACCATGGGCTTTGTGACAGTTTTACATGCAGGTCAGTTGAAAGAAGCAGTCAGCACAATTGCACTCACACCTCCCATTCAGCTGCCATTGCTGCAGTCTCAAAACCACATGCAAGGCTTCAACTACTGGTGGTGTCATCATTAGTCAACTGCATCATCAAGCACCTGCAACTCTGTTGGCACTTGCAGCTGCTGAGGGAGCCAATGAGCATGCCAAGGATGGTTTTGAGCCGGCAGAGTTCACAACTGTGAGGCACACCAAGGGTAAGCCTGGCAGGGGACTGACTGGACGGCCGCCAGCAGCTGCTGTGCCTGTGAAGGCCCCTGATGCACCCATTGCTGGGCCGAGGGCCAGAAAGGGTGGGGTCAGACGCGCAGCAGCGGGGGCTGCGGTGAATGCGGCGGTCTCAGCTGCTGTCATTGATGGTGATAGGCTGGAGGAGGCCATCCCTGCAAAGCCCCGCCCTGGGTTGAAAGGTAATGCCCTGCTGTAGAAGTGCTTGCATGTGTTGTTCAAGTGTCACATGATTTAGAACAGGCTGGTACAGTCTTGGGATGCGCAGCGGGTGAAAGTGCATTTTGCAGCAACTTTGCATTGTGCAAAATGTCTGTCAGGATCATAGGAAAGCATGCATGCTTTGTGTCAATGCGTGGCCTGTGAGGCAGAATTACTTGTAGAGCAGGTCATAATATGCACCGCACAAGCATTAATTTTTGCACTGCTATAAGCTTCAGTAGCCACAAGCACAAGCCTCACATCTGGAGTCAAATGCACCGCCAACTACCACCAAGCCACTTCTGCATGTTGTGAGAGCAATCAGAGCTTGTGCTGAGCATAGAGCTGACAGAGCACCTGCTGCTGCTGCTGCTGTTTCAAGGCTGTTGTCAACACCCATGAGGGCCACAATCAATGTCACGTTGCCCTGAAAGCAGTGCATGGTGACACTGCAGATCATACACCTAAGCCGGTCTATAATGCTGAACAAGCTGGGGAGCAGGGGCAGGAACATGGCCCTGACACCCCTGACCCCAAGGGCGTTGCTGAGAGCCCTGAGCCTGTTGATCCAGATTTCCCTGAGCCGATCAAGAGCAAAACAGCTGTGGTGCAGCCTGAGTCTGATGCTGTCCTGGAGAACCTCCTATTCCTCTCCAGCAATGCTGTGAAGCAGTACAATGAGAACTGTGCCGGCGATGCATGCATCATCTGCTGGAATGCAGACAGGGGAATCATTTCCTTGCCGTGTGGCCACCAGGCCACATGCAAGTGAGTGTTTGGCTGCTCAACTGTATGCCAAGGCTGTTTTAAGTACCAAGTATCCCGCACAAGCAGCAAGGCGTCAACCAGCTGACAAGCTGATGCCATATGACAGCATTCAATGGTGGCACGTTTGAGACAAAAGCTGTTTGCTGTTGCCATTGCTTGCCTTGTGCAAGCAGTAGTGCTCATTGTCTCATGCCAATGGAGTTTGGCTTCAGATCCTTTATTGCTTACATGTGGAGTGAAGGCCGGTGTAACTGTGGCTTGCTAACATGGTAAAGTGTGCCGCAGGAACTGTGTTGAGAAGCTGGTTGAAAGAGATGGCAAAGATGCTAAATGCCCAGTCTGCTGCACAAAGGTAAGGTCCTGGTTTGCTTCGCAGATGCTTGTCCCAGCGGCATCTCATGTGAGTGCTGCGGCTCTGATAGCATCACTTATTCCCATGCTGGGTGGTTGCTGCCTGGAACAGAGCAAAATCCTTGAGGCTCATATGCATTTACTGTGCTTCACATATAGAGAGCTGCTAAGGGTTTGCTGCCAGGTCACGATGAAGCTGATGCATGCATTCAGTATATTCAAACATTGCTGCGCCAAAAGGTGGTGCAAGCCTTTTCTTTCAAGCAACAGAGCACTTCAGCACAGCCTTTCTGGGCCCTGCAATCACCACTGTTTCTGCTGTTTGCAGATGGAGGGCTATGTTACAGGTTTCCACACATTGAAACCATCGAAGCTGGCACTGGGAGCACCAAGTTAATGTGTTGCATCACAAGTGACCTTGCTGAATCACAAAGGGCATTGCAATTCTCCTGAGCACTGTAGAAAATAGCATTTGAGTCTCAGTAAGCCTTCGCAACATCTCATATGTAAGCTGCAGCCGTACTGTTTTTGCATTGTGTAAGATTTCCAATGTTATGTACCAATGTCTGCTGATCATAGCTCAGACATGCAAGAGTGATTACATTATGAGCGGTTGATTTACACAGTTACCTCTGCTGAGTCAGTGATTTCAAGCAATTCAAACTTGCTGCAGTCGACTCATGATCATGTCATGCAGTGCTTGTCGCCATGGCCTAGCGCCGTCTATATCTGCATCTTGTCTAGGGCTGTCCGTGTCAGTTGCTGATGCGTGTGCAGTCCGCACAATCTAATCAGTGTAGGTGGCAGTGAAGCAAAGAACCTGGTGCAGGCATGAAGGGCCCTTGTGTTCGCGATGCCTGGCTGGTGCTGTTTGTACTCGTAGTTGTGCATTCAGCTGCCACTGCAACCAAGCTGCAGCGTATCATTCTGGATAGGCACGTCTTCAAGGACACATATGCTGCATATGCGCTGCACGACATTTCACAAATCAAGGAGCAAAAAGGCATAGTGTTTCCTTGTGGGGGAACGAAACAGCTTGCTAACGCATACGTTGGAGCTCGTGTCATTCGGGATTATCTCCTTTGCGATCTGCCTATCGAGATTGCATACTATGGGGCACACGAGATGGACGCTTACCACGAATCCCTATTCAAGGTAAATACTTATAAGCTGAAGCAGATCCTTCAGGTCACGGTTTGAGCGGCGATCTCTACGCCTTCCGCAGCATCTCATTTTTGCAGGGTATCTTTAATACGAAGTTGACAGACTTGTCTGCTGTCAAACACCTGGAGTACAAAGCAGACTTTGCTGTGACAAGCTTTGCCATCAAAGCCTTTGCCATCATTCACAGCTCTTTTGCGGAAGTTCTGTCTTTGGAATGTGATAACATCCCTTTGTACAGTCCCTCAGCACTCTTTACTGCACCTCAGTACCAGCAGCACGGCAATATCTTCTGGTCTGACCCAAACATCAATGGCTTAGATCCTCTAGTCTATCAGATGTTTGGCTTGCCAGTACCCTGGGAGGGACGTGAAGATTTTCTGGCATCTGAGAGCGGTCAGATCCTCATCAACAGGTACCAGCAAGCGAGTCATACTGTTTTCAGTGCTTTGCAGGTTGATCCTCAAGCGTGTAAATGTGCTAGGCAGCTGTTGTGCAGGCAACAGCACACTGATGTGCTATACTGGCTCTGGTACGTCACAGCCAATTCTGATTTCTTCTATCCCAGAATGCATGGAGACAAAGATACTTACCGCTTAGCATTTGCTTTAGCCAACAAAGCCAGTCAATACAACCAAATCAGAAGTGGCCCCCAGCTTGGCCTCACGCCCTGGAAAAGGCCAGAAGGCTTGTTCTACGTCTCAGCCGGCTTTGTACAGCCTGACTTTGCCAATGGCACAGCTTTCTACCATAGGGTTGAGCATGGGGCAAAATTCAACCCTGCTAGTCCTCTAACCCTGAATTCTCTGTTTGTCACAACTACCCTGTCACCTTCTTGGCGTCGGCCAGCAGGAGTAACCTGGTTTGACTTGGAATATGGCGGCGGTGGACTGGCAACACACTACCCTGCGTCTGGTGTCAACACAACTGCTTATCAGCAATGCTGTATTTCTTCAGCTTCTGGTGCATCCTACTTCTCTTCTTGCTCCTGCCAGCCAACATCCAGCTACAATGACAACATGATGCTGGCGGTTCCAATATCGTACTTCCCTGAACTGCGGAGAGTCATCTCAATCAGCGAAAAGATTTTCTCAGCCTACCAGCATGACCTTTGGAGGCATGAAGCACTGAGCCAGTCCTGAATGCAGCCTCAGGGCACAACAGGGATGTGGTATCACAGGGGCTGGGCGCCCCAGTCAACTTGACCTTGTTCCGACATGCCATGCTACATTTGCCTTTGTGCATCAATGATGGCAAGCAACTGCAAGCATGTCGAGCACAAAGTTGGTGCCTTCAAACCATACGCATGCCCAGACCGCACAGATGAGCCAGCAGCATGATGTCACGTAGATAGATATGACAGCTTGTCATGAGTAGAGTCTCCACCTGCTGTACATGTGTAATTGGACCATTGCATCTGCTGGTATGTAGATTATATGGACTGATGTAATATGTACAAGCAATGTTTTATTCACACTGTCACTCTCTGCAGTGTATACTATCGTCATGTAACACACCACTGACGGAGTAAGCTGGTACGCTATATATGCATGCATCAGCTCACAGCATCTGCATCCTACATCGTGGCATGTTCTGCAAAGTAATATGAGACTACTTCTCCAAGTTTTTGCTTGTACGAATGCTTTGAGTGCACTACAAAATGCGTTGCATAGCGTGTCTGGATTGACAGACGGAACATAGACACTGCTCACTAGCCCCTGCAGGCAAGGGAATGCATGATCCGATTTGCTGGTCAATGCTGGCTATCTGCATTGAATGCTGACAACAGAGTCCACGAGTATAAGCTTGTGCTTTTGAAAGGCTGGTAGGAGACACAGTTACGTGGCTTGTTTGGATGCGCTTGTACAGAGTCCTTGCACACCCCAGGTTGGACAACAGCGGAGCTGAGGCGAAGTTTCGAAAGACATGTGTCAACACCTTCATCAACTCAATCTGAAAAGTAATAGCAAAACAGCAGATCTACCTGAAATAACTTGAACATGTACACAAAACTGGAAAAATTGCAATCTGAGCACTCAGCAGGCTGCCCTCAACCCCAGTGCTTTAGACTACACCCCCAAATCAATTCTAGTTGTATACAGTTGTATTTGTATATCAATATGAGTCCTTCAGAACCGCCAGGCAGGCTTCTCGAAGCTCGTGACAAGCATTTGCAGACAGATCTCGAGGAGCAGAAGCTCTGTTCCTGAAGTAGGCCAATGCAGCTGCACCAATGGCCCGTGCTTCTGCATCTTCGTTCCTGGGTCCAGGCTTGCCTGCAACGCAAAACAATGCAGCTCAGAGCCTGAATGCTGTCAGCTTTTGCTTGAGCAGGACACTTGCCAAGTCTTATACACCTGCTCAAGACAAGCCTTTCTGGATTAAAAAAAAGGCCTTGCGCCGACACACTGCACAGCTTGTAATGATGGACACCATATGGCATTCAGGTGTAGTAATAACACTAGTAATACAACCTTGTGCCAGCAGAATATTGTGACATTCTGTGCTAGCACAACTTGTGATGACAAGTGTTATTACTACCTGAAAGCCACCTGGTATCCAAACGGGCGTGTGGTGTGAAGCTTTGCAACCGAACACAGCGTAGACAAAGCATAACTCATACACAAAAGCTGACATGGCAAACCCCACAATCACGCACGCAGACCTTCTGGTCAAGCCCTTGCTTCAACAGACCCAACATTGTGTCTCTAACAATGTTAACGATGGAGTCTGAAAAGGCTGATGCATCAGCAATGGCAGTATGTACCTAGAAGGAGGTAGTTGGCAAGCCTCCTCATGGCGTGGTCAACTGCGTCCTGCACAGCCTTGGGAAGTGGCTTGATCCTGGCCATTGGAGCCGCCTGTGGTGCTGTCATGACCGCGTAAGATGCCACTGCGCCTCACAATGTCTGCAAGCCATATCCTTGGGTCCAGCACGCATGGTAAGCAGGTTTTGCAGGTGGTGTAGGTATTGAGTCACTCAGTCAATTAGGTACCAATCAATCAAATGATCAATCAAATGATCAATCAATCAATCAACCAACCAACCAACCAACCAACCAACCAACCAACCAACCAACCAACCAACCAACCAACCAACCAACCAACCAACCAACCAACCAAACAAGGAAGACAGCATGAGTCTGTGGATTGATGACATGAGCAAGGCATGGCAGCCAAGCACGGTGTGGAGGGTGCCATTCAACAGGCTGCAGTTGCTGATGAACAGCATAAGTAGGTCTGCAAGATGAAGGGTTATGACTCGAGTAAGAGGAGCGGTGACACCAGTCAGCAGCTCAGAGACTGGCTAGACAAGCACAATGAAGTGAGACCCACGATGGAGCAAGACTCATCATGCAGCTGCTCGTATGCCTTGTGCCTTGTAGGCAAAGGGCAAGCTGGATGGTCACCTGCTCTGACAACTTCTTTGTTCTTGCTTAGCTTGGCTGCAGCCTCGTTCCTGCCACGCTGTGTGAAGTCATCTATGGCTGGGGAAAAGGCCATGGGAATGCCAAACACTTTCCTGCAAGTTCGAATGTGATGTCAGAAAATGTCAGCCCCAGGGTCAATAATAAACATATATTGATTAAATTGGCTTAACAGGCATTAAGTGCAAGCGACGCAAGTCAGCTCCCTCCAGATAGGCACAAGCCCCAGGGATGATGAACTGATTGTCAACAGGGCAGTAGACATCACTACAGACTATCATACTCTCAAGCAGGCTATTGCTCATGCATGCCTGTAGTGCTGGTGTGGGCTGAAGACCTGCCTTTAGCTCTAAATGCTTGAAGAGACATCATATATCCTGATGCACAAGGCCATCAATGACGCTGGTTTGGTATGGCACATGCAGGCCAGCAGCTGCGCTGATACTTTACGCATTATATACAACCAATATGTCACCAAAATTCACACCTAGGTCAAAGTGGCATCGCTGTTTTTGCTAGTACGCCACGAGTCCATGCATTTTACAACAGAACTGCTTGAGCTTTTGTGACTTGACCAACCATGCAACAAAGTCAGCACAGTGGACACACCTGATGACCAGATTCAAGGTCATGTCATCACTCTTGACCTTCTGGTACGCTGGTCGAGAATCCATGGCGCTATACCAGCGACTGATTTTGGGGTAGCGGGGGTTGCCCCTCAGCTCCAGCCCCGCCACCACGGGCATGTTGGCGGCAAACCTCTCCATGGCTGAACAGTGCACAATGTCAGCCAGTCCAAAGTCCCTGCATCACTCCAAACAAGAACATCAACAAGCTGCAATTGTGGCAGTCAAGTTTGTTGTGGTTCTGAAGTTGCCACAGCAGGAAGTTGCCACAGCAGGCATGTCAGCAGCCAACCTCTGCATGGCTGAGCATGGAACTTTGTCTGTCTTATAAAGGCTGTGAATTGCAATGACAGTTGAATACCGGTACAGCTGCCTAACCAAGTGAAGTCCTGATCAGGCCCAATTGTACTGACAGACACTTGACCTTGTAGCTCCGATCTGTTTCCTGCACTGTGCTGAATCTAGACAGCCACAACAAGCAGGGACATCAAGCTAAAGACAGGATGTAAAGCAACGACAGCTGCTGATGCAAGCAGCTGCGAGGTATGACATAAGCAAGGCACGACGTGTGATGATACAGCAGTGACAGCTGCTGGTGTCACACCACATCCTCCACAAGCATAGTTGCAGCAGCAGCAGCATCAGCAGCAGCATCAGCATCAGCAGCAGCAGCCAGCAAGACTTGCAGTGGAGTGCGGAGTGTGGAGTGCATACCCAACAAGATAAGGCCCAGAGTGCTTGCTCAATTGACCTTCCACTTCATCCAGCTGAAGCAGGAACGCGTCCTGTGCAGCTTGCTCTGCATCTGAATCGTCCTTGTCTTTCATTCTACTGGCCAAGTACTTGTAACCAGCTGATGACACCGCTGCACACAGCACATGCAAAGATCTACGTAGCAGCACTCATGTATGCATGTGCACCTGTGATCGTGCTTCCTGCTCTTTCTGTCCTGCATGTGTTGAAGACTAATGTCCAGATCATGATAATGCTGCAGATGGGAAATGCAAGCATATGCGTCTGGCAGTCTATGCAAGTGTGCGCTCATGTTGGTGCTTCCTGCTGCAGCATTCTTCTTGAAAGACGCTGATGCCAATGCATCAGAGCCTGATCGGTAATGGTGTGCTTAATCCAAACAAAATTGTATGTGCTTGTACTGTGATGCCAAAACGGTTGTGTATGGAACTCAGTTGTTGTGGCTTGTCACGTGCATACAGCAGTGCAATGCTGCGTGTTAGACTGATTGTGCCATAGTGCCTGTCCAGCCTGTTGCACTGCTGAGTACATTTGCCTGTTTGCAGCACCCGTTCAATGCAGCAAAAGCTTTTTAGGTAAATGAAAGCATGCCACCTATGTGTGTCAAGCATGTAGAGCAACAGGCCCTGTCAGCTCTGCTGGATCAGGCTTGCCAGACCCATTGTGCACTCAGTGTAACAGCAGTCATGGCATTGGACCCTTGCTGCGAACCCACGCAGCTATGCTCTGACCTGGCGACAATGATATGAGATGATGTAAAAACAATTCCTCCAGTGAGAGGTGTAAGGAGGACAACAGTGAGCAATTCTAACCTGAGGCCTGCTTGCATACTTCCTCTACCTCCTCTTGCAACTCAGAGTTGCTGGGCAGCAAAGGGGGGTCATCAAAATGCTTTTCAAGTTCCTGCATGATGACATTGCAGCCCAATGATTCAATCACTATGTTTAGTCATGCTGCATGGCCATGAGCAGAACGCTGTGGTTTGCAGGATGCAGCTTCACCTTTATGAATAACGATCACAACAGAATGGCAAGGATGATGCTGTATGGCTGTGCTTCAAAATGCTGCAAGTGGGGCATACTGTATGCTGCAATGATTCATTGACCAGATGGGAACCAGTTGTGTAGTCTTTCTGGAAAAGCACGAGCATGCAATGAGATGCAGCATGCAAATGGGTTTGTTGGGGTATGATGCTTTGTTGTCAGGGTTGTGGTTCACATGAGCATGCTGCTGAAGCAAGGGCGTTGAAATTGCCTTGCTGACATTTTGAACAAGGAGCATGCAATGAGAAGGCAAATGCTCACCAGCATGATGTCATATGACTCATATACAAGCTCTCCATTGATCTTGACAGCAGGAACCAGCTGGGTTGGGACCATCTTCTTGAACCATTCTGGCTTATCTTGAAGATTAATCAGAACCGTGTCGTATGGGATGTTCTTTTCTTCCAGAGCCAGCCAAACCTGAGGGAAAAGGACCAGTACGTCTCTCAAGCAGCTGAACAGAGGGAGACATCCTCATGTGGATAAGAAGCACGTGTTGCCTCTCAGGAGGGAGCTGGTGCGCACCCTTTCACAGAATGGGCACCATCCATTGGTGTCTCTGTACAGCAGCACTGGTCGATCCGTTGTGGTTGATTCCTCTGTGGGAAGTACTCGTGTGGGTGCTGTTCTTGGTTGCCCAGTATGACCAGAATGGTCAAGCATTTGATAGCCTTGCAAGACATCTGTGCCTGCCCTTTTCCCAATTTCCTCCCAACTCAAGAGGTCACCGGCGTTAGTGTCAATCTTTCTCCCAGCATTGGAGCTCTCTTGCACATCCTGAACGTCCTCTTTTGTGGCAGAAGCGGTCACACAGGCTCGGTGCAGTCGTACACGGGCACAGTGTGGCCTTGCAGTGCGTGCACTTGCTTGCCGAAACGCTATGCAGCCGCTGCAAGCGTTGAGCACAGGTCGCCACTGCCTATGAGGCATTATTTGCTGCATTGTATGTGCGACAACGACCGTGTGCTTGCTTATACGGTGCGAAGTTTTCTGGAGATCACCATAGGTCAGACTTTGCTACCACATGCAGCGTCATATGCAGCAGCAATCCGTGGTCGTTCACAATAGGACGGACTCTTGACTACGAGGGTCCCCACACAGCCGAGCCCAACGCAAGACGCGATTGTGTGCACGCAGACCTTCACGTGCAGGCATAGGTTCACATGGAGGTCAAGAAGATATTTTTTATCCCAAAGCCTGAATCACCACGGGCAGCACAGATGAGTCATCGCCAAAAGGATGCAGTGATGCAGTCAACGCTCTGCAAGGTTTTGGCAGGAAAAATTGTCCCGGGCTGGTTCTCGTCTGTGAGCCGAATTTGCTGACACCAAGTGCGCCGTTTTCAGCCATAGTTGAAGTGCTTTTTGCTTATCGTTCCCAGTGCTGAAATGTCACAGCCTTCGTTCTGGATCAGGCTGCTCATGTGCACAGCCGCTTCTTACGCTGCCGAGCTCGAAAGCTCCGATCCAGGCTGGCCGTTCTGGGGAGGCAACCTAAACAACACTCGGTCGACTAGTCTGTCGACCCTGGTCAACCAGACCAGTGTTGCAAACCTCACCGTGGCTTTCAGCGTAGCCTTGCTTGGGCCAGTCTCAGCCTCTCCGTTTGTTCACGGCTCTTCCGTCGTCGTGCCCACCTGGGCTGGGCAACTATATTCGCTCGATAGCTTGACCGGCACAGTTGAGTGGCAGCGGACAGTGAACGACTATGTTGCGAGCTCGCTCTGCGACCGGCCGAATGAGTACAACTTTACGGAGGGCCCCACGGGCGTCATCGCACGAACAACGCCTGCCTTAGCCGCGCCGGACTTGATTGTGATTGGGACTCAAGTTGCGGATCCTCTTGTTGCTGGCTTGCCATACATCATGGGTGAGCACTCGTCTAAAGTCCCGCGCAAATCCAGCCGAGCCGGTCTGTTTACGGTACCCATGCTCTCATTGTACGATGTTAGACGCTTGACGCTCACTACAAAATGACTGGTGTGTGATGTGTTGATACTCTGCTTGTGCAGGTGTGAGCTTAAGCACAGGTGCTCTGCAGTGGTGCAGATTAGCGGACGAGCAACCTTTTGCCGTGATCACAGCATCAGGCACAGCATACAACGGCTCCTATTTCGTTGGCGTGTCCTCTGAAGACGAAGTGCTCCCTGTGGAGGATACGTTCTTCAGAGGCAGCTTCCTCAGGCTCAACGTGAACGCCACCTACTTTGTTGCTGCTGTTGACCTAATCTTCTGCACAAAGTTGTTTAGCTCATCATTGACTACGCCTGTTGCTGTTACCAGAGCACTCCTGTGGCGATGGATTGTTAAGTATGCATTCGCTGGTTTAGGCCTTGGATGGTACCACTGAGTGGCAGACCTTTCTCGAGCCTGAGGTTGATGAAGGGTATGCTGGGGTGGCTGTTTGGGGCAGCATGTTTCCCATTGACCCAGTCCGGCAACAGGTGAGCCATTTGCAGCCAGTGGAGCTTATGAATGCACAGGCCATGTATCCACACTGCAAAAAAATAGCAAAGCCTCCCTTGTAAGGCATTTTGCTGCTGACAATTTGAAGAATCCCAGGCTGTCTTGCTGTGCAGGTGTGTGGAGCCAGCTGCTGCAGTGATCCACACAGATGTACCAGCAAAGTGTTACTGTATGACTGCATCTGCAACAGCAGAGTATTACTGTATGACTGTATCTGCAACCACAGAGTGTTGTCGTCAATGCCAGCGCTTCAAGTAGGGCTGTGATGCAGGTGTATGTAGCAACAGGCAACAACTACAAGGTGCCTCCAGAGTACACAGAGTGCCAATTGCAGCGCAGCACAACTGTGGATGAATGCGGTCTCCCTGACAACTATGTAAGCAAGCTCATTGCAAGCCCCCAATGTGCAAGCTGAAGGTTTCACATGTTGCCATGCTGACATTGGCTCTTGCACAAGTCGAGCATGACTGTCAACTGTTGCACAAAACCAAACATGGCTGTCAAGTCTTGCATAAATCAAGCATGGGTGTCAACATTTGCACAAAGCAAGCATGAATGTCAATTTTGGCTCCTGTGGGGCTGCAAATGCAGCTTAGCTATGCTCAGTGAGCTGTTACATCCTGGATGGAATCTGACATTGCATGTACCACAACAGATGGCGCTGCATGCAAGATGCTCGACACAGTGCAGCTGCACACAGGTTCTGGATCCGCGGCTGTTAACTTTTTCAAAACGATGTTGCTCTGCAAATGTCAAATGATCACCACACTGCAGGCCAACAGCATCGTGGCTTTAGATCTAGATACTGGTGACATATCTTGGAGCGTACAGCTTGGGCCCTTGGAGTCATGGGTGTACTCATGTATCAGCTCAGCGGCATTGAACCTGAACCTGTCAGGGGTCGACATTCACTTGTGAGCTCTCAGTCCTCATGTCAGTCTGCAGCACCATGTGTTTCAGGACATAGCAAACTACTGCGCACCTGTCTGATACCACAGCTGAGGAGCTTGTCGTAATGTGTACAAACACCTCCAATATCTCATTGACTTGCATGGTTGCATTGGGGTTGTGATCCAACAATGAAGGTAGTCCTAATGCTCAGAGCTCAAGCATATGACCAAACCTGCTTGGTTTATGCCTGCGCGAATGTCAATGTCCGTGCCTGTGCAAATGTCTGTGTTTATGTCTGTGCCTGTGTCCATGCCTGTGCCTGTACGAATACCTACGTCTGTGTCTTTGAGCCTGCATCTGTGGGTCTATGCTGTCTGCATGCTTGTGTTTCTCTAAGCCCATACTGGTAGATGGACCTAAATCAAATAGTGTCATAGGCCAGCATCAGGAGTGGACCTGAGTGATCCAGATCAGCTGGCATATGGAAGTGTGGGGCTCCCAGCTGATCTGCTACCCCCTGGGTGCCCCCCTTACCCTGGGGTGGATGCTGACTTTGCCCAAGCTCCCATGCTGACATACGTACCAGCTCTGTAAGCTGACGGCCATCGTCACTGCATTACTGCATGAATTACTGCATGAACGCTATTACGGATAGCTCAGCTCTACTGACATTGACACCAGCTACAGCAGCAACTTTGTTCGCCACTGTTTGTACTGTTTGTAGACTCGGCTCTTGCTGACATACAGGCTGCCAATGCCTCGCCGTCAGGCGCACAACTGGAGACCCAAGCACTCAATCCTGAGTTGCATGATGCATGGCTACAGCAAACAGATTGATGCAGTCATGTCACAGCAAAGCTCATCATATGTCATTGGCGTTTGTGCAGCATGCGGCTTGTGTCACCTGGATCGCAAGAAAGTCGTTGTCTGGTCTTTGCATGACTTGCTGTTGTTGCTGTCTTGCAGAGATGCTGACCTGCTGCTGATTGCAAACAAAGGAGGCTTTGCCTTTGCTGTTGACCCAGACACTGGTGACCGAGTATGGGCCACAGCCGTAGGTAAAGCTTCTCAATTGTTTGAGTAGCATTCAATGCATGGTTGCACTTGCATTAGGCCATTCAGATCCCAGTGCTTTAATTGCTTTGCAGAAATCTGGGATGCACGGTTAGATGCTGCATGTTGTTGACAAACCCAAACATTGCTGCATATGTCACATGTTTGTTTGCAATGTAGTCAATGCGGCATACATCTTCACCAATGCAGGTCCCGGTGGTTATCTTGGAGGGTCTATGTTTGGCTCAGCTACAGATGGACAATGCATGTATGTTGCCATCAACCAAAGGCCCTACCCGTAAGTCCTTCCCAGCAAAGTCCTCTCCCTTGAGTCCTCCTCCAACACATGTCTTCCAGTCTTCATCTGAATCCTGAAATTTCAGTGTGCATTCCAGGTCCCATGTCCATAAGGTTACAATTGACATTGGAAAAGGCATCTAGCATCACATGTACTTAATGCAGCCGTTGCATAAACTATGAGTGGGATTTCTGTGTTGTACAGGTCATCTCCAGCACCAGTTTTGAGTCCAAGTCCCGGAAGCCCCAACACCACAATGAATGGATTGTGGGCTGCTCTGGACAGTGCGACAGGCAGAATCCTCTGGGAGACTCCCAGTCCCCTTGCAGGGGCAATGGCGGTAAGGCTGAAAGGGAGTTTGACCATGTATGTGAACAGACAAATGGCATCATGTTGCCTGTCAGATCACCTTGCAAAAACGAGTGAGGAAAACCTGCAAGTCTGATGTCATGACACCAATCTTGTACAGCAAAATGGACCCATGCCAGCATTTCGGACAGTCACTGACTGAACTCATTGATGACTGTTTTGGTGCCTCTGATTCATGCTGCATGCATGCCTCTGCCTCTGTGCCTCTGTCTGTCCGTATGTATGGGCCCGCCCTTCGCATTGGACTCTGCAGATATACATCACTGAACTGATCCAAGTAAGGAACCTGAAGGAGGAATCAACATCAGCCATCTACATCAGGAGTCTACTGTAGGAATGAATGTTGACAAAGTTGCTTGGCACCATCTTCAGCACCACCATGCAACACCCCAGCCAGATGTGCCTGCCTGCAGGGCCACCTGACTGTCTGCTTGTCAATGGGGTTCCTTCATGGACTTGAGGCCTGACATAGGTATCTGCTTGCAAGATTGACTGGATTTAATGCTTGCGTACAGGGTCAACTGACAGTGGCCAATGGCGTTCTGTTTGGGACGACAAGCAGCGGTGATGACAGCCTGACTGCATCCCTCTTTGCCCTGAACGTCACCGATGGGACGATCCTGACTGCCGTCTCTCTCAACAACACTCTTGTTCAGAATGGTCCGTCTATTGTGAACAACATCCTGTATCAAGGTGCTGGTGAGTGCTCTCCTCCACGCTGGAAGCTGTCATCTCTATCATTGTGCCAAGCAAGCATGCAAGCAGTGTGACTACATATGACTTCATCATGACTACATCATGCCCACACCATGGCTACATTAGGAGTATGTCATGGTGACTACAAGCTATCTTTAACGAATCATCAAGCCACAGCTTGTGCATGCATGTTGCATTGCAGTGAGCTACAGTTCACTGTTCACAGCAATAGTAGGCTTCACATCTGACTGTGCATCTTGGCAGTGACATGTCCATTTGCTTGCGTCTCAGGTTGAGTGTGGAGTCCCCAGTGAGCATTTTCATGTGCATTGGTCAGCTGCAGTATCAAGCCCAATGCCTCCAAATCAACAGCTGCATAAGATCACCCTTGAGCCAGCGTATTGAGGCAGCTTCAAATCAGCTGCATTGGGCTGCTCTGACTAAGAGCTTCCTGTCATGATTGCCAAAGGCACAGGTGCTTGCAGTGCACATGATTCTTGTTCTGCTTCTTGTTACAAGGTAAGACACATTAACCAGCACAGAAAAGTGAGCGCAACCAGCAAGCCGCTGGAAGCACTTTGTTTTTGTTTGCCAGCAACAACTGTCTGCCCTTCCTTTGCAGGCTATGACAGCATCAATGGCTCACTGCCAGTGCCCACCCATGTTCCAACAACCTTCTGGGCTTTCACCCCTGCTGGCAACCCAGCCTTCCCTCACGCGCCACCAGCCCAGAAGCTGGCAGACATCTGAAGCAAATGTTGCGTGGCCAGGCATTGCTGTCGACATCGGAATCTGGCAGCAACCTGGTGTCTGAACCTAAACCCCAAAAAGCTGCCGGTCACACTCAGCTACAGACATGAAAGCTATACAGGACGGGTCAGTCAAAAATTTGGATGATCCAGGCGATTGGCCCCAGCAGCCACAGCTATGCCTTACTGTTACTCTTACCCTTATACATATTGTTGTACAACTCATTTGACGCCACATGCCTCCTGTGGACCACCAACGCCAAATTGAACATATCTTCAGTTTGGCATCATCAATGACACATGACAGACCCAGATCTGGAGAAGAAAGCTATGGTCAATTGGGCAGCTATGCGCATAAGGTATTGAATTATGTGTTGTCAAGCTGGCCTGTATGAGATGTTTTTGGTTTCTTTGTGTATTGCTGTATTCGTTTCCATGCCCCTTTACTGACTTCTGGACTGATTCTTTGGGTGTTGTGGGTTCAGACTAATACTGAGCCTGGTCGATCATAATAAGGTGCATGATTTGTATTTGCAATCACGCTTAATGCCTGACCGGGCATGCTGATGAACCTAAGCCTTTTACAGCATCATTAATTGTGGACTTGCTTTAATGTATTTAGAACATGAGCACTGAGCTTTCTGCTGGCAGTTTGGGTATAGCGCTAAACGCATGTCTGGTTACAGCAATGTCGATGGTAGCACTGCCTCTGGTTTGGCTGCTACATTTCAAGCTGGTGAAGCATCGACTAAGCTCTGTCATACTCCTATACCATGTAATATTAATGCTGGGTGTGCAGAACACAGCACCAAGCCAATGGTTGAACACAACATCAAAACTGGAAGCTGACATCGTTATCATCGTGCAGAGCAAACATGCACGCAGTGTGACTACATCATGACACCATCATTACGTCTACATCATGACCACATCATGGCTACATGACGAGTACGTCATGGTGACTACAAGTTATCTTTAACGAATCATCAAGCCTTTGCATGCATGCAGTGAGCTACAATTCACTGTTCACAGCAATAGGCAGTAGGCTTCACGTTTCACTGTGACCAATAGGCAGTAGGCTTCACATCTCACTGTGAGACAGAGAGCAACAGAGAGGGCGTACATGCAGGGCTGTTTTTGCAAACCTGGCAAATGGCGTATATACCGGAGGTATATCCATATTATGGAGAGGTAAGTGGGCGGAAAACAGGAACAGGTGCAAGTCACACGCGGGGTGGTACGTTGTTTGTGCAGCTGTATAGGCTATGCAAGCAGCTGTTCATTGCACTGTGACAAAGCATTCGACCTTTGGCCGCTCCACAGTAGGATGTTTGAATACTGCACTCCCCCGTGGCTGCAGCAGGTAGATTTGGGTTGACAAGGCTCTTTTGAAGTGTTCGTCTTCTGACCAAGGTGCTGGCAGAGCAGATGTTTGGCTGCCGTCCTTGACCAGCACATTCACACTTTGACAGCTCTGAAGCTTGAGGCGCAGGCCTGGAATGAGACGCTCCGCACTAGGGTTTTCTTCCAGTAGAACGCTGGGCGGATTCCCTGTCAGCTGTGCAATTTTCCACAAGTTGTCACCGTTTCTCACTGTGTACTCCGATCTTGGCTTGCGCTCTGAGGGTATGGCCAAAACCATACCCGGTCGTAGAGCGGTGAAGTCTATGTCACGGCCCTTGTTAGCGTCGAGGAGATCGTCAAAACTGACAAAATACTGCGCAGCTATGGAAAAGAAAGTGTCTCCGGGCTGTACTGGGTGCTTATCACGAACACGCCTCATGTCTCCAGCCTGTAGGAATAGCTTCAAAACTCCTCTGCGCGTAGTTGGCTTGTTAGAGCCAGTGTTGGCACCCTTAATAACTCCAGGGGTTAATTAAGGGTTAATTAAGTTATTGAGTTAAGGTTAATAACCCGCCGGCGATTTCGGCCTTAACAAGTCTTAATAACGCTAAATAGCCGCACAAACAGCGTTAAACGCATGTTGCTTGTTTATCCTATATGAAGCCTTGAGCAAAGTATGGATGAGTTCGCACCGGCAGAAAGCAGCGGTTTGTCGGTTGCAGTTGATCTGACTGATGACTGATGACTGATGACTGATATGAC
>JAABUO010001481.1_pt1 | contig 30648 bp, 20 predicted proteins | sample 5559291 | NCBI WGS metagenome assembly JAABUO01 (sample SAMN10711878, study PRJNA513372) | rock metagenome | isolation source: Antarctica rocks | place: Antarctica: Victoria Land, Finger Mt sud | reverse complement strand
TCGGCGGCGCGGCGCTCGGCCGCCGGGCGCGACGACGCGTGCGTGATGATCAGAAAATCCCCGCGCTCGACCCCGTCGATCGCCTTATGGGCCACCTCACTCGCCGGCATGCCGCGGTCCATCACCGCCTTGGCGAACGGCAGGAAGCCTTCGGCGCCCGCGTCCAGGGGACGCGCGTGGTGCCGGGACGCGTCCCGCAGTTGCGACTGCACCAGCCCCGGACACAGGACGCTGATGCCGACGTGCCCGGGGAGCTCGGCGCGGAGGACATCGGACAGGCCGAGGATCGCGTGCTTGGACGCCGTGTAGAACGGCTGCCCAGCGTGCTGCATGCCGAGGGCGTGCTCGGAGGCGGTGTTGACGATCCAGCCCGGCTGCGGGCGCGCGGCGAAGCGCCTGCCGAACACCGAGCAACCGTTCCAGGTGCCGACGACGTTGACCGACAGCACCCAGTCGAGGTCCAGCGGGTCGGCGTCGGTCGCAGTGGGACCGCTGGCGGGCATGACCCCGGCGTTGTTGAAGACCACGTCGACGTCGCCGTAGCGCGCCTGTGCGACGTCGGCGAGCGCCTCGACAGCCGAGCGGTCGCTGACATCGCACTCGACAGCGAACGCGTCCCCGCCGATCTCCTTGGCCGCGGCCTGCACCCGGTCGTCATCGACGTCGGCCAGGATGAGCCGGCAGCCGCGATCGCTCAGGGCCTTCGCCAGGGCCAGCCCGATGCCGCTCGCCGCCCCGGTGACGACGGCGACCTTTCGCTCGACCTTCATGCTCGGCTCCTCGTCTCGGTGTGCCTGGTCCCTGCGGGCCTGTCGATGTCACGAGCGCAGCTGCTCCTCGAAAGGAGCACGGGGCGAGGGCCCGCGTGCGACCCGACTGTCGTCAGCGGTCCCGGAGACTGTGACGCTGATGGCACCGTCGATGGAGCTGGCGCCGAGCGCGTCGCGGCACCGGTCAACCCTGTGCTGTCGAGCGCGCTGGGCAGGACGGTTACCGCTGGCCGCCTGCCGGTACGGCGCACTCGATCACCCCCGTGGCGTCAGTGGCCGCCGCGCAGCCGACGACGTCAGTCTAGCCAGGTCTCGTGACTGTGCAACAGTATCGAGATTTCGGCCGCCTCCGGTGGGGGCTGCCGTCGACGGGCGGGGTCGCCTACGCCGGGTCGACGCCCGTGCTGCCGCTGATCGAGGCGCGCCGGTTGTGGTCCAGGTGCGCGGTGAGCACGGCGACCGCGCGGTCGGCATCTCTGTCCAGCGCGGCGTCGCGCAACGCGCGGTGCTCGGCGACGACCTGGCGGCCCAGCCCCTGGGACACCGGGGACCAGCGCCGATACAGCTCGGCGGCGTCTCGCAGGCCGAAGGCGATCTCGCGCAGCCGTGGGCTGGCACAGCCGTTAAGCAATGACTTGTGGAACTCGGCGTGTGCGCGTGCCCAGGTCTCCCGGACCTGCGGGTCGTCAAACGACCCTGTCTGGGCGCGCTCAAGCCGGTGGTGTGCCGCCACGGCTGCCGCTTCCCAGTCGACGTCGCCCTGCTGAATGGCGCGGGCGAGCACCAGGCCTTCGATCGCGGTCCTGGTGATGTTGAGGTCCTCCAGGTCGCTCCCGGACAGGGTCACCACCCGGAAGCCCTGTTGAGGCAGGGACACCGCCAGGCCCTGCTCGGCCAGCCGGGTCAGCGCCTCGCGCAGGACGGACTGGCTCACCGAGTAGCGCGCCGACAGCTCCACCAGGCGCAACCGTTCGCCGGGCCTTAGCTGACCGTCGAGAATCGCGAGGCGCAACTCCTCGAACACCCGGGCGTTCAGGGTCTTCGTCGGCGCCCCGTCCACCCGTCGAAGGCTAGTCACGCTGACGCCGCTGCATATCTCGGGAGCTCCTTTCTATCTCATGAGCGGGAGACGCACACCCCGAGAGCGTGGCCCCACGGGAGGGAGCGGCGGACATGCAGGTCACGAACTGTGCAGGACGACGGGCGGTGCGGACCGGGCACGATGCCCTGATAGACGCGGCGGTCGGCAGCCAGGGGCGCTTCGGGCCCGACCCGCAGGGCGCCTTCGACGACTGGCCGCCCTTCCGCGCCTGGGCGGGTTCTCTCGCCGACGAGCACTCGGCCGCGGGCCTCGTCGGCAGCGAGGTGCTCGGGCCGCCCGTTCCGCGGCCGGCACAGGTCTTCGCGATCGGCCTGAACTACCGGGCCCACGCGCAGGGGTCCCGCCTGGCCGTGCCGGACGCTCCGCCGACGTTCACCACGTTCCCGACCTGCCGCACCGGCCCGCAGACAGGGTCGCGCTGCCCGCTGACACGGTCGACTGGGAAGTCGAGCTCGTGGTGGCGATCGGCACACGGGCCGAGCACGTGGCGCCCGACGACGCGTGGGCCCACGTGGCCGGCGTTATGGTCGGCCAAGACCTGTCCGAACGCCGGCTGCAGACCGCCGGGCCAGCTCCCCAGTTCTCTCTCTCGCCATCAGCTGCAGCCACTCGTGCTCCCGCAGCTCTCGCAGACGTAGCAGCTGCCGGCGGCGCGCATCTTGACGCCGCAGGTGAAGCACAGCGGCGCGTCGACGGCGGTCTGCGCGGTGAGCTCGAGACCCGGCGCGGCAACGGCGATCTCCGCAGCCACGACCGGCTCCACCGCCGCCGAGGGGGCCACCGCGATGCCGCCGGCGAGTGCAGCGACGTCGACGGCCTCCTCGGGGGCGCCGTACCCGGCCTGGACCTGCCCGGTGCGCTCCGCAGCGGTGAAGATGCCGAGGTCCGCGCGCTTGTCGTAGGGCAGGTAGTCGAGGGCGAGGCGCCGGAAGAGGTAGTCCATGACGCTCGAGGCGATCCGGACGTCGGCGTCGTCGGTGAGGCCGGCCGGGTCGAAGCGCATGTTGGTGTACTTGCTGACGAAGGCCCCGAGCGGCACGCCGTACTGCAACCCGATGCTGATGGCCACCGAGAAGGCGTCCATCACCCCGGACAGCGTGCTGCCCTGCTTGCTCATCTTGATGAAGACCTCGCCGACGGCGCCGTCGTCGTACTCCCCCGCCGTGAGGTAGCCCTCTGCGCCGGCGACGGAGAAGGACACCGTGCTGCTCCGGCGCTTCTTGGGCAGGCGCCGGCGCGACGGCCGCAGCGTCGACGGGTCGACGTCGGCGAGCGCAGCGACCTCCTTGACCGCCTTGGCGTCCGACAGCGGCTGACCCACCTTGCAGTTGTCGCGGTAGATGGCCAGCGCCTTGAGCCCGAGCTTCCAGCCCTGGTAGTAGATGTCCTCGACCTCCTCGATCGTCGAGGACGCCGGCATGTTGACCGTGTTGTGGTTGACGATGCCGTTGCCCACGAAGGCGTGGGTGGTGGGGACCGAGACGTCGTAGACCTCGCGCTCACCGAGGTCGGTGACCGACACCACGGGGCTGAAGTGCAGCCCGTCCTCCAGCACCCGGCGCGCCGCGCTCGGCAGCTGCACACCGGGCACCTGCGCGACCCGCTCCAGCGAGGCCCGGCTGACCTGGGCCGTGCGGGCGTCGAGCAGGTGGCCGAAGCGGGAGCGGACGCCGTGACCGTGGCGCCCAGGCTTGCCGAGCGGCAGGGCCGCGTACAGCTCAGCGCCGGTGACGCACGGGACGACGTCACTGGTGTGCGTGCCGCGCAGCCGGCTCGCGGTCACCTCCAGGGCCCGAGCCGACTTGGACGGCTCGACGAAGGGCACCAGCTCGACGAGGCGCTGCGCCTCGCGGCCGGCGGCGTAGACCTCATCGAAGCACTTGTCGTACTCCTTGTTGTACTTGCTGATGCGGCCGTGCACGATGCCGAGGTTGGTCAGCACGGCCTGCAGGTCGTCGAGCAGGCCCGGAGAGTCCAAGCAGATCGCCCACTTGACCATGGTGCTCGTCGAGGTGTAGGCGTCCAGGGCGAGACCGGTGAGGTAGCCCAGCACCATGTGGCGCGGGGAGCGCAGCACCGCGTCGGGGATGCGCTTGTCGGACGCCCGCGTGCCACAGCCCAGGTGGTGCAGCAGCTCGACGATCGTCTTGCTCGACACCACCACGCCTGGGCACTTGCCGGCCTGCTCGGTGATGCGTGCATCGAGCCCGAAGATCGAGCCCCACGCCGCCTGCACCCGCTCGAGCACCGGACGCTCAGCGTTGGTGATGACGATGGTGTGGTTGCTGGCGGTGATATGGCCCTCGGCGGCGTAGGCACCGAGCAGGAAGGAGAGCTCCTCGCTCATCTCGGACGGGAGGGTCACGGCCTTCTGGTTGCCGTACGGAGGGGTCGGCACGAAGTCGCCGAGCCATGCCGGCAGCGCCGACCACAGGTCGGCGCCGTACTGGACGGCCACCGCGTCACCCACGACGAGGTCGTTGAGGAAGCGCCAGGCAAGCTCGCCGTCACGTGCCACCAGGACCCGGTGGTTGGGCGTCCCGGCGACCGTGTGCCCCGAGCGCAGGACGACCTCGCGGACCGGGCGCGGACCGCCGTAGTAGAAAGCATCGGTCTTGGCGCTGCCCCCGAGGCTCGCCACCTCGATGACCTCATCGCGCAGGCTGTCGGGCGCCTCGGCGCGGTGCAGGCTGTCGATGCGGATCAGCCCGTCGGCGGTCGTGAGCAGCGTGCCGCCCACGACGCACTTGGAGATCGCCCCGCTGATGAAGGGTTGCACCGAGGCCATCATCCGGACGTGGCCGATCGGGCTGATCGAGCGCTCGCCGATCGCGCAGTCGAAGACGCTGTAGTGCTCGGCCCGCAGCCCCGGCGCGTCGACCACGTGACCGTGCTCCGCGATGTGCTCGACGATCGCCTCGACCGTCTCCTCGGTGTACCCGAGCGCCCGCAGCGCCCGCTGCACCGTGCCGTTGACGATCTGCATGCTGCCGCCGCCGACGAGCTTCTTGGCCTTGACCAGCGCGAAGTCGGGCTCGATGCCGGTCGTGTCGCAGTCCATCATGAAGCCGATGGTGTTGTGGCTGACGAAGCCGTTGGCCACGTATGTCACGTTCGCCGGCACCGACAGGTCGTAGGTCGGCTGTACGCCGCCGTCGGCGTTCTCGGCGACCTCCTCGAAGAGGTACCCGAGCGCACGGCGCAGCCGCTCGTCACCGGTCGCGGCGAGCACCTGCTGCGCCAGGTCACGGCTCACCCCGAAGCCCCGGCGGACCGCCTGCAGGACGGGGGCACGCAGAGCGTGCCCGGCCGGCACCAGTGCGGTCCAGACCTCCTCGCCGAGGTGGATGCGGTCCCGGTTGCCGGACTGCACCCGCTCGGTCGAGACGAGCGCGGCCTTGCGATGGCTCAGGAAGCCGACCGTCTCGCCGTAGACCGCGGCCCAGGCCAGGTTGCGCACGCGCAGCTGCCGGATGTCACCGCCGAAGCCGCTCGTGGTGGTGCGCACGATGACGGGAACGCCGAGCACGAGCAGCACCTGCTGCACCTCGTCGCAGAAGGACGCACTCGCGGTGGACAGCGCGGGGACTCCGGCCGAGACGCTGCCGTCGGCCTCGAACAGGCCGCGCAGGAACGACGCGTACACCTCCCGGTCGTTGGTCTCCAGGACCGCAGCGGGCACACGCGGGGTCCAACCCTTGCCGGTGTGCTCGGCGTGCGGGCGGCTCTTGGCGAACCCGGCCGCCTGCCACCAGCGGGCCAGCCGCACCGAGGTGAGCGCCACCTCGTGGTAGCCCTCGCGCTCCGTGACGGTGGGCTCGAGGGTGAACAACCCCTTGGCCAGGACCCGGAGGCGCTCGACGACGTCGAGGTCGGTGTTGGCGACGCACAGCCGCAGGCCCTTGGCGTGCAGGCTGCCGTCACCCATGAAGTAGCCGACCAGCTCTGCCAGGTCGGCGTCCACCGTCTCCGGGACGGTCAACCGGGCGTCGTCGGTCCAGTAGGCGTCATCGAGGACCGGCAGCACGACCCGGCGAGGCTCGCCGACGAGGGTGCCGAGCTGGATCGGGACGATGTCGCCGGCGGCGATGTCAGCGAGCCGCTTCCACTCCCAGCCGCCGGTGACCCGGTCGACCACCTTCACCCGGTGCGTCAGCGTGCCCTGGATGACGTAGCCGCCGTCGGTGCTGACGCGTCGGGTCGGCTCCTCACCGTTGATGAAGAACGTGCTGGCGTCCTGCGGGCCCTCGTCGGTGCTGACCACGGCGTCGAGGTCCTGCCACCGCTCGCCGTAGACGTCACCGAGCTGGTCGAGCCGGGTCAACCCGCGGTCCGTCGTCACGAGCGTGCCCGGCACGAGGCACCCGGTGGGGGCGAGCACACTCGCCTGCGCGTTGCGCCACCCGTTCTCAGCGCCGATCGCCAGCCCCTCCTGCCACTGTGCGGTGGCCTCCTTGAGGATCGCCACGTCGTTGCCACCGAAGGTGCGGATCGAGTCGTTGGCGGCGGCATGCTTGCGCATCACCCGGGTGTGCGCGTCGGCGTTGCGGCGGTACCCGGCGTACGGGCCGACCACCCCCGCGATCTCGGCGGAGCGCTTGTACGCCGTACCCGTCATCAGGCTGGTGATGGTCGCGGCGAAGGCGCGACCGCTGTCGCTGTCGTAGGCGTGCCCGGTCGCCATCAGCAGGGCGCCGAGGTTGGCGTAACCGATGCCGAGCTGGCGGTAGGCGCGCGTCGTCGCACCGATCGGCTCCGTGGGGAAGTCGGCGAAGCAGATGCTGATCTCCATCGCGGTGATGATCAGCTCGACCGACTTGCGGAAGCGGACCGCGTCGAAGCTGCCGCGGTCGTCGAGGAAGGTCATCAGGTTCAGCGACGCGAGGTTGCAGCTGGAGTTGTCCAGCGACATGTATTCCGAACATGGGTTGCTCGCGGTGATCCGCCCGGTCTCCGGGTTGGTGTGCCAGTCGTTGATGGTCCCGTCGTACTGGATGCCGGGGTCGGCGCAGGCCCAGGCGGCGGTGGTGATGGAGCGCATGAGGGCACGGGCGTCGACGGTCTCCATGACCCGACCGTCCATCCGGGCGCGCAGGCCGAAGTCGGTGCTGTCCTCGTAGGCGCGCATGAACTCGTCGTCGACGCGGACCGAGTTGTTGGCGTTCTGGTACTGCACCGAGGTGATGTCGCGGCCGCCGAGGTCCATGTCGTACCCCGCGTCGCGGAGTGCGCGGATCTTGTCCTCCTCGCGCATCTTGGTCTCGACGAACTCCTCGATGTCGGGGTGGTCGACGTCCAACACGACCATCTTCGCCGCCCGTCGGGTGGCTCCGCCGCTCTTGATGGTGCCGGCGCTGGCGTCCGCACCGCGCATGAAGCTGACCGGGCCGCTGGCCGTCCCACCGCTGGAGAGCAGCTCCTTGGACGACCGGATCCGGGAGAGGTTGAGGCCCGCGCCGGAGCCACCCTTGAAGATGAGGCCCTCCTCGCGGTACCAGTTGAGGATGGCGTCCATCGTGTCGTCGACGGCAAGGATAAAACAAGCTGAGACCTGCTGCGGTGCAGTCGTTCCCACGTTGAACCACACCGGCGAGTTGAAGCTGAAGACCTGATTGAGCAGCATCCAGGTGAGCTCGAGCCCGAAGACCTCGGCGTCGGTCGCGGAGGCGAAGTACTCACCCTCCTTGCCGGCCCGCACGTAGCGCTCGACGACGCGGTCGATGAGCTGCTTGAGGCTCCACTCGCGCTGCGGCTGACCGACCGCGCCGCGGAAGTACTTCGTGGTCACGATGTTGGCTGCGTTGACCGACCAGGACCCGGGGAACTCCACGCCGCGCTGCTCGAAGTTGATCGAGCCGTCGCGCCAGTTGGTCATGACGATGTCGCGGCGCTCCCAGCGCACCTCGTCGTAGGGGTGCACGCCGGGCGTGGTGTGCACCCGCTCGACGTGCAGCCGCTGCTCCGCGGCGACGACCGCACGAGTCGGGCCGACCGGCTCGATGCCGGGCAGCACGGCGCCCAGCTCCTCGCCGGGGGCGTCACCGTCGGCCTGGTCGGGGGAGGTGGCACGGCCGCGGGAGGGGCGGCGGGAGTCGAGCTCGGTCATGGCGGGGGCCTCTCGTCGTCTGCAGGTGCAACGCCGCGGCGGGCGCGGGCATTGCCGTCCGGTGCTGGTGTGGGTCCAGCGAGGTGGTGGTGGTGATGATGATGGGGTGGTGCCCGAGGGTGGTGGAGGTGGTGGAGTGCCCGAGGCGGCGGTCCTCAGGGAGCCGGGGCCCCTCCGCTGGCGCGAGCGCCGGTCGGAGGTGGGGCGGGGACAGCCGCCCCGGCGGGCGGTCCGAGGTCGTGGACCTCGGGCTCGTGCCGGTCGTCTGCCGGTGGCCCGGGCTCCCGCTCGAGGCGCAGCAGCGCGATCTCCGCCTCGAAGTCCGCGAGGAACTCGAAGGCGCGGTAGACGCTCGCGAAGCGCAGGTACGCGACCTCGTCGAGGTCGTGGAGCGGCGTGAGGATGGCCCGCCCCACGTCGTCGCTGGCGATGCCCGCCACCCCGCGGGCGCGGACGTCCTGCTCGACGCGTTGGGCCAGGGCCGCCAGGGCGTCCTCGGTCACCGGGCGGCCCTGGCACGCCTTGCGGACGCCGGCCAGGACCTTGTCACGGCGGAAGGGCTCGGTGACGCCGCTGCGCTTGATGACGAGCAGGCTCGGCGCCTCCACCGTGGTGAAGCGCTGGCCGCAGGCCTGGCAGGCCCGGCGCCGACGGATGGCTGAGCCTTCGTCGGCCTCCCTCGAGTCCACGACGCGACTGTCGGCCGCACGGCAGAACGGGCAGCGCACGACGCGCGTCACCTCCTCGTCTCGAGGGACCGGCCTGGCGCGCGCCGGCGGGGCTGGACCGTCGTGCACACCCGGAGAGCTCCTGGTGGGGATGGCTGGGGGAGGGCCTGTGCACGCGGTGGGGAAACCTTGTGGGGGAATCACACGCCTGTCATTTGGTGTGGCCGACCATAGGCCACCACAACATGTGGGGGCAAGGTGCGCCCGGCGTGTCGCCGCCCCGCTCGACCGAGTGGGTCGAGCTCAGCGGCGCGGGAGGACCAGCCGCTGCCCCGGCACGACCGCAGCGCCGGCGAGGTGGTTGCTGCGCTCGAGCGCGGCAACCACACCGCGGGGGTCGCTGTCGGGGGCCACCCGCTGGGCGATGGACCACAGGCTCTCCCCCCGCTGCACCGTCACCGCCTGCCGTGCCGTGCCGCGCTGGGCGGCCGAGGCGCGCCCGACGGTGAACAGCAGGACCGCAAGGACGGCGAGCATCACCACGAGGACGACCCGCCCGCGGGCGGTCAGGCGCACCGCGCTCCCGGCACCGCGACGGTGCGGCTGGACGGACTGCTGTGCCGACGCCGCCGTCGACGCGGCCGTCAGGCGGGGACCGTCGCCGCCGGCCGGGTGACGGTGCACGGCGGCAGTCCGGTCGGCCCGCAGCTGCCGGACCCGCGGCGCCTGACGGACCGCTTCCGGGTGCGGCCTGATCAGCCGGCGGGTGCCAGCTCCGTCGAGCAGGTCCTCGAGGTGCACCTGCGCCGGCGCTGCCGGCCAGCGGGCCGGCCCGCCCTGTCGGCCCGGCCGAGGGTGAGCCCTCTGCCCGGTCTCCTGCTCCAGCAGCGCTGTCATGCCGTCCTCCGCATCCTCTGAGTCGAACACCCGTTCCCTCGAACGTGCGTGCGACAGTGCAGCACAGACCTGCGACAAGTCCAAGACACGCTCGAACAGGTGTTTGGTCATCGGCGTGTCGCGGGCTAGCGTCACGGTCATCAGCAACAGCCGCAGCGACCTGAGGAGCACCGCCATGGCCAGCACGCCCGACGAGCCAGCGACCGTGACCGGCACCGTGCCGGTGCAGGCGCAGGTCCACGTGCTGCCCGACGGCACGCCCGATGAGAGCGGCCTCACCGCGCGGCAGCGCAGGGTGCTCGAGGTGATCCGGGATGCCGTCGAGCGCCGGGGCTACCCGCCGAGCGTCCGGGAGATCGGCGAGGCCGTCGGCCTGACCAGCACGTCCTCCGTCGCCCACCAGCTCAAGGCGCTGCAGGCCAAGGGCTTCCTGCGTCGTGACGGCAACCGGCCTCGGGCCATCGAGGTGCGCTCCAGCGAGGGCTTCGACGACAGCAGCGGTCTGCGCGAGCGGCCGGCAGCTGCGTACGTCCCCGTGGTCGGCAGGATCGCCGCCGGTGGCCCCGTGCTGGCCGAGGAGATGGTGACCGACGTCTTTCCCCTACCCCGCGAGCTGGTCGGCGAGGGGACCCTCTTCCTGCTCCGGGTGACCGGCGACTCCATGGTCGAGATCGGCATCTGCGACGGCGACTGGGTGGTGGTGCGCCAGCAGCCGAGCGCTGACAACGGGGACATCGTCGCCGCGATGATCGAGGGCGAGGCGACCGTGAAGACCTACTCCCGACGCGACGGGCACGTGTGGCTCCTCCCGCAGAACTCCGCCTACGCGCCGATCCCCGGCGACGACGCGGCGATCCTCGGTCGGGTCCGGACGGTGCTCCGGAAGGTCTGAGCCGCGCGACGACCGTCGAGCCAGGCGGTGGCCCGTCGTGCGGGGCGGCCCGGGGGCCTCGCACCGCTGATGTCGCACTGCCGTGCCACGGTGCGCACATGGCTCAACCACCCCCGCCCGCACTCCCGACGGTGCCGCTGAGCGTCGTGATCGATGAGGGCTCCGGGCCGCTGGTCGTGCTGCTGCACGGCTTCCCCGAGCTGCCCAGCTGCTGGCGTCACCAGGTCGACCCGCTGGCCAGGGCTGGGTACCGGGTCATCGCGCCCTACCTCCTGGGGTACGGCGACTCCCCCACCCCTGCCGACCCAGCCGCCTACACAGCCGACCATGTCGCCGACGCCGTCGCGGCGACCATCGAGGCGGCCGGCGAGGAGCAGGCGGTCGTCGTCGGGCACGACTGGGGCGCCTCCGCGACGTGGCAGACCGCGGCGCTGCGCCCCGAGCGGGTGCGGGCGCTGGCCGCGCTGTCGGTGCCCTTCACCGCGCGCTCGCAGCACCCACCGATCGAGACGCTCGAGGAGCGGATGGGCGACCATTACTTCTACATGGTCGACTTCCAGGCGCCCGGCAAGGCCGAGGCCGACCTCAGCGTCGACCCGCGGGCGACCCTGCTCGGGGCGTACGCGGGGCTCTCGGGATCACCGCCGCCCGGGGCACTGGCTCCGCTGCCGAAGGCGACCGGGTCCTTCCCGCAGCAGCTGCCGGTCCCCGCCGAGCCACCCCCCTGGGTGGACCTGGCCGTGCTCGACGAGGAGGTCGAGCTCTTCACGCGGACGGGGTGGACCGGGCCGCTGAACCTCTACCGCGCCATGGACCTCACCTGGCATACCGTGCCCCAGCTGGCCGACACGCGGATCACCTGTCCCGCTGCCTTCCTGGCCGGCGAGCGGGACCTGGTGCTGGCCTTCACCCCCAAGCGGAGCATGGCTCCCCCGTGGGTGACCGACCTGCGCATCGACGTCACCGTTCCCGGCGTCGGCCACTGGGTGCAGCAGGAGGCACCGGAGCTGGTGACGGAGGTGCTGCTCGACTTCCTCGGCGGACTGTGACAGCGCGCGTGCTCGATGGCCGTACGCCGACCCGTGGCGAGGGCGGCCTCCCCGCGGACGGCCGGGGAGGACCGCTCACCCGGCCGGCCCCGAGACGATCCCCCGGGTTACCCCGCGGTCGGGCGCCCCGCCGGTCGCGCCGACCGACGTGGCGGCCCGGCCGAGCCGCGAGCCCCCTGGCTCGGCGGACGCTGGCCCTCCGACCGGGCACCGTCGGCGCGGTGACCGTCACGACGCTGGGAGGCGGCCCGCTGCGTTGCCTCACCGGCCGACGGGCGGCCACCCACCGCGGCGGCGCGAGCGGCTGCCCCGCCCCAGCTCTCGTCGCGTGCAGCCGCGGGTGCCGGAGCGCCGGCGGTGCGGTCGACGGACGTCGCACCGGTCGACGTGGCACCGGTCGACGTCATGGGGGGCGACGTTGCACCGGTGGACGATGTCGTCCGGTGCGCCGCCGAGCGGGGCCGGTCGAAGCCCCGACGTCGGGCGCTGGTGGGGGCACTGGCGCTTGCGGCGCGGGGCGGCCGGCCGCCCCGCGGCCCCTCACCCTCGACGCTGAGCGGCCGGGGGGCCGGGGCCAGCGGCGTCGTCGCCACCGGACCGGCGACCTCACGGACCAGCGGGTCGTCGCTGTCGAGGCGGCGCAGCGTGGCCTCCACGCCGGCGCCCCGCAGGATCGAGGACGCGGCGTCCCGCTGGGCTGGGAAGGACAGCTGCACGACAGTGCCGTCGGCACCCGCACGAGCGGTCCGACCGGAGCGGTGGGTGAAGGTCTTGGACTCGTCGGCGATGTCCGCGTGGATGACCAGCCGCACGTCGTCGACGTGGATCCCGCGCGCGGCCACATCGGTCGCCACCAGCACGCGGGTGCTGCCGGCGGTGAAGGCGGCGAGCGCGCGGGTGCGAGCGTTCTGCTGCATCCCGCCGTGCAGGGCGAGCGCGTGCGCCCCGCCGTCGGAGGAGATCTGCTTGGCCAGGCGGTCGGCACCGTGCTTGGTGCGTGAGAAGACCAGCGCGCGACCCTCCCCGGAGACCAGCGTGCGCAGCAGCGCGAGGCGCTCGGTGGTGTCGCGCACCTCCCAGGCGTGGTGCTCCATGGTCGAGATGCTCTGGACCTCGGGGTCGACCGCGACCAGCACAGGCTCGGTGAGGAACTCGGTCACGAGCTTCGCGACGTCGCCGTCCAGCGTGGCCGAGAACAGCAGCCGCTGACCACCGGCTGGGGTCATCGCGAGCAGCCGGCGCATGACCGGGAAGAACCCGAGGTCGCAGAGGTGGTCGGCCTCGTCGAGAACGGTGACCTCGATCTCGTCGAGCGAGACCGCACCCCGCTCGAGCAGGTCGACGAGGCGCCCGGGGGTGGCGATGAGCAGGTCGACCCTGCCGGCCAGCGACTGCACCTGGCGCATGATGCTCATGCCGCCGACGGCGACGCTGGTGCGCACGCCGAGCGGCGCGCCGAGGGGGGTCAGCGCCTCGGAGACCTGCAGCGCGAGCTCGCGGGTCGGCACCAGGACGAGGCCGCGCGGACGCATCGGCGCGGGCGGCGTCACGTCACGGGCCGCGGCGAGCCGGGTGAGCACCGGCAGGCCGAAGCCGAGGGTCTTGCCGGCGCCGGTCTGAGCCCGGCCGAGGACGTGCTCACCGGCCAGCGCGTCCGGCAGCGCCGCCGCCTGGATGGCGAAGGGGGTCTCCATACCTCGGCGCGCCAGGGCGGTGACGAGCCGCTCGGGCAGGCCTGCGGCGGCGAAGGAGCGGGCGGCGGGACGAGGCTCGCGGGTCGAGAGCGGCTCCGGCCGCGACGGGCCGGAGCGGCCGCCGGCGGAGCTGCCGCCTCCGGAGCGGGGCCCGGAGAGCCGGCCGGTCGAGCCGGTGCGCGGAGCGGAGGAGGAGCGAGGAGACGATCCGGCGGGGCGGCCACCGTTGCGGTGGCGCGCGGATCCGGGCATCGAGGCAGGGCGGGGCACAGTGGGTCCGATCGCATGGCAGGAGGTCGGGCCGCAGCGACACATCGCGCCACAGAGGGCGCCAGCGGTGAGGTACGACCTCGCACCGGCCAGGGAGGCGGTGCGGCGGGCCGCACTCGCTGGAGGCGCCCGAGCAGCACCGGAGCGCCGCGTGAGGTCCACTCTACCCGATCATCAGGTGCACCCTCGCGGGCGTCAGCGCCGCCGACCGGGCCGCGCCCATGCCGTCCACCGGCTGCCCGCGGCCCGTCGGCCGATGATGTCGCCGCCAACAGGCCTCGGCCCGGTGGCGCCGTCGCTCGAGAGCCCGGTCTCGACGGGTGCACCGAACGCATGCGGTGTGTCCCCCCACGGGCTGGCCTGCGCCGTCGTCCACCCGCCGGTCGACGGGCGGGGCACGGTGGACTGCCAGGCCCTGGCGGTCCCCATGAGGACCTCCGCGGACGCAGCCTCGGCGAAGGAGCCGGCCGCCTCGACCGGCTCCTGGCCGGAGGCCTGGCCATCGGCCGCCGGGACCCACTCCTCGCCGGTCCACCACCACAGACCGTCGGCGGAGATCTGCGGCGGAGCAGCTGCTGGACTGGTCATGCCGACCCATCGGCAGCCGGCGACCCACCCTGGACCGGTGGGGGACCACCCGAGCGCCGGCTCGGCGTCAGACGACCGCCGGCCCCGGCACGGCGCGCGGCCCGCCGCGCACCAGCGCGACGATCCGCTCCGGCGGGAGCGGGCGGCCGAACAAGAAGCCCTGGCCGTACTCGCAGCCCATCTCGCGCAGCAGCCGGAGCTGGTCGGGCGCCTCGATGCCCTCGGCCACGGTGTGCACGGACAGCGCTCGGCCGAGCTGGACGATGGTCGCGGCAAGGGCGCTCGCCGACCCACCGGCGCCCAGCGGGTCGACGAAGGAGCGGTCCACCTTCAGCAGGTCGACGGGGAGACGGGAGAGGTAGGACAGCGAGCTGTACCCCGTACCGAAGTCGTCGATCGCGATGCGGACCCCGGTCGCCCGGATCGCCCGCAGCGGGGCGACCGTCGAGTCGGTGTGGTCGAGCAGCACGCTCTCCGTGAGCTCGAGGACGAGGCGCTCGGGCGGCAGGCCGGACCGGCGCAGCGCCTCGGCCACGGTCTCCGGCAGTGAGCCGTGCAGGAGCTGGCGACCGCTGACGTTCACCGCGACCGACAGCGGGACTCCCCACGCCACGGCCTGGCGACAGGCCTCGTCGAGCACCCACACACCGATCGGGACGATCAGACCGGTCTCCTCCGCCAACGGGATGAACTCCGCCGGCGCGATCAGGCCGCGGACCGGGTGGTGCCAGCGCAGCAGCGCCTCGACCCCGATGACGCGGCCGCTGCTCAGCTCGACGGTGGGCTGGTAGAGCAGGTGCAGCTGGCCCCGGTCGAGCGCGACCCGCAGGTCTTCGCCGTCGCGGACCCGGGCGACCACCGTGTCGCGCATACCGGCCTCGACGACGGCCCAGCGGCGAGGGCCGGCCCCCGACTTGGCCCGCGCCACCGCCAGATCGGCGTCGCGGAGCAGCTCGTCGTGCGTCGGGGGCTCGCTGCCCGCTGGGTCCGCGAGCGCCAGCCCCACCGAGGTCGCCAGCGTGACGAGCTCGCCATCGATCGGGTACGGCGCGCGCAGCACCTCCAGGAGGCGCTCGACCATCGCGACCGCCGCCGCCTCGTCGTCGACGTCCTCGAGCAACACCGCGAACTCGTCCCCGGAGAACCGGGCCACGGTGTCCCCGGTCCGCACGGTCGCGGCGATCCGCTGCCCGACGCCGATGAGCAGCCGGTCACCGACAGCGCTGCCGAGGGCGTCGTTGACGGCCGAGAACCCGTCGAGGTCGAGCAGCAGCACGGCCAGCCCTCGCCCCCCGAGCGAGCCCGTCGCCAGCGCATGGGTGACCCGGTCCTGGAAGAGCGCACGGTTCGCGAGCAAGGTCAGTGGGTCGTGGCGGGTCTGGTGCGCCAGCTGCTCCCCCAGCTCGTCGCGCTCGGTCACGTCCCGCGTGTTGAGCACCAACCCCCGCACCGCTGGGTCATCGACCAGCGTCGTCACGACGGTCTCCGTGGTGTGCCAGCGCCCATCTCCCCCGCGAAGCGGGAAGGCGAAGCGACTCGACGTGTTGGGTACGGCCGACGCCGCCGCGAGCTCCTCCAACACCACCCGCGCGTCGGTGAGCCGCAGCATGCGGGCGAAGGGCGCGCCGGTCAGCGCGGCGGGATCGCGCCCGAGGACCGCAGCCGCCGACGGCGAGCAGTAGGTCACCCGCCCAGCCGGGTCGAGGACGAAGACCACGTCCGAGCTGTGCGCCACGAAGGAGCTGAAGCGACGCAGGGAGTGCCCGAGCTGCTCCGTGCGCTGCTCGACCCGCGCCTCGAGCGTGGCGGTGAGGGCGCGGTTCTCCTGCTGGGTGAGCAGCTGGCGCAGCGAGAGCAACCCGACCAGCAGCGCGAGGCAGGAAGCGGTGAGCACGCGCGGGCGGCCCCCGACGAGCGTCTGCGCGAGGGCGGCGCCGGTGATGAGGACCAGCGCGGCGTAGGGCGAGACGGTGACGAGCCGACCCACCCTCCTCCGGGCGTCCGGTCGCTGCCTGGTGCGCCGCGCGACGAGCAGGCCGACGGCGAGCAGGCCGCCGCCGGTGAGCATGCCGGCGGCCACCAGCGGCGTCTCCGGCAGGGCCGCCGACGCCGCGACGAGGATGACCGCGTCGATGACCGAGCGAAACCGGGGCAGCATCGCCAGCGGTGTCGGGGGCCGTCTCGAGGGGGAATCCGGGGCTGCCGGCTCGTCGGCAGCCCCGTCGGCCGGTGCGGTCGGAGCGGGGGCACCTCCCGGCGGGCGGCGGGTCACGGCAGGTGTGTCGACGGGCCGGGCGGTCAGGTGACTGGACCCCGCGGCCCAACGGCGGAGCCCGGCTCTAGCCCGTACGGATCACGGCGGCTCCGTGGGTGTGCACGCGCGCCGCTGCGGATGCTCCCGGTGCACACAGCTGGAAGCGTCCGGATCCGCACCGCACCCGCACGCCGGAGGCTGCCGGCGCGGCGCGAGGGGCGTGCCGGGGCGGAGATGACCGGGTGCTGGCAGCAGACGGAGCAGACGGGAGGGCGGCCGCCCTGGCGCGCAGCCGCGAGCTGGAGGGGTTGGCCGCGCGGCTCGACCGCGCGCGCGGGTCGGCGGAGCTGGCCCGGCTCGCCACCGCGTCCGCGCTGGCGGCCGCTGCAGCGTGGACGGGACAGGCCGGGTCCGCGGCCCTGCACGCGCTCGACGCGACGCTCACCCGGGTGGGGCACGCCGCCGACGCGCTGGGCGCCGCCCGTCTCGCGGTGCTGGCCGCCGCCGAGGCAGCCGTGCTCACCACGCCGGCCGCCTGGCCGCTCGCCGGGCTCGGGCCGTCGTGGCTGGGTGACCGGTGAGCGTGCTCAGCCCGGTGCTCCCGCGCGGCACACCGACGGGGGCGGCCCCGCTCCGGGCGCCCGGCGGGCTGCTGCCGGCGGTCGCGACGCAGCTGGAGGTCACCGCGCAGGGGTTGGCGCGGGTGGGCGACGAGGCGGTCGGGGTGGCTGCTGAGCTGATCGCGGTGCAGCGGGGCGGGGGCGCCACGCACGCTTCTGCGGCGGAGCGGGACGCGGCGGCGCAGGCCCAGGCCGCGCTCCAGGAGGCCCACCTCGCGGTGACGTCCGCCGTCGCGGCGCTGCGCGAGGCCGGGGTCGACACGGCCGCAGCAGACCGGCTGCTCGAGCGCACCGAGCGTGCGCTCGTCGCCGCGTCGCTGCACGTGGGCCGGGCCAGCCGCGGAGGGGGCTGGTCCTTCGGGCTCTCCCACCTCGGATCCCTCGCCCGCCACCTGCTGCGGGACGTGGGCAGCGGCGGCGAGGCGCTCGCCGACGGCGCGCTGGTCGGGATGCGCCTCGGCGGAGGGGCGGCGGAGCACCTCGCGGCGGAGGCGGCGCACGAGGCGGCGGCGCTCGCGGAGCGTGGGCTGCTCGCCGTGGTGCCCTCGCTCGGGGACGCCGCAGCGGTCGTCCACGCGATCGCCGAGCGGGTGGCGGTCGCACGCGGGCTCTCCCCCGCTGTGGGGGACGCGGTGGTGCACGTGGGTCGTGTGGCCGCGGGCTGGGTCGCCGGCCGGCTGCTGGCGGACGGGCCGGGATCGGCCCGACCGGTCCCCGGCGCTGGCCGACTGGCGCCGGCCCCCGGCTCGCTCGCCGGCTGGCTGGACGGGGCCTGCCGGCTGGAGGCGCCGGGCCAGGAGGGCCGTGTGGCCATCACCGACGCGGGCGGTACGTGGGTGGTGCAGCTGCCCGGCATCCACACGCTGGGCTCCGCGGCGGACCCACAGGACCTGCGGGGAGCGGTGCTGGGGGTGCTGACGGGCCGCAGCTCCTACGTCGGCGCGGTACGCGACGCCCTGCGCCAGGCCGGTGTACCCGGTGGCGCCCGGGTCGTGCTCGTGGGGCACAGCCAGGGGGGCATCGCCGCGATGGACCTGGCCAGATCGCCGGTCGCACCCGGCGGGTGGCAGGTCACAGCGGTGGTGGCCGCGGGGTCACCGGTGACCTCCCTCCCCCCGCGGACCGGCAGCGGCGTCCGGGAGCTCGAGGTCGACGACCGGCACGACCTGGTGCCTGCGCTCGACCTGCACGACAGCGCGCGGGAGCCGGCCGCCGGGCGCACGGTGCTCGTCTTCGACCACGACACGGGCACCGTCAGCGGCAACCACGACTGCCAGCGCAGCTACGCGACGTGGCTCGCGTCACCCGCCGGCCGCGACGCGACCGCGGCGTGGTCACGCGACGCCTCCTGGGTGAGCACACGGGCGACGGTGCGCACCCAGGTCTTCGCCCTCACCGACGCCGGTGGGTGAGCGCTGCCCTGGGTCACCGCGGCGCACCCCACGACTGCTCGGGCGGGTCTCCTGCCGCCGGTGGTTGCGGGACGCCCCACGGCGAGGCCGCCGGTGGCATCGACTGACGTGCGGACGGGTCCTGACCCACCGGCGGCTGACCCCACTGCTGCTGTGGCTGACCCCAGGCCTGCGGCGGGTAGGCCACTCCCCCGTAGCCGACCGTGCCGTCCGACGCTGGCCCGCGACGCACCCAGGCCCGGGTGGGCGTCAGCACGAGCAGGACCAAGACAGCGATCGGGAAGAGCCCGCTGATCCGGGAGATGCCCGTCGCGTACTGGCTCCCCAGGGTGGACAACGCCCCCAGGGCGCCGATCGACGCGAAGACGATCATCGTGATCCACGCCCACCGGCGCCGGCGGAGCACCTTGTAGACGAAGAACAGCGACAGCAGGCCGCCGATGAGCGCGCCACCCACGATGCCGGCGAGGGCCCCCGTGCGCAGGCCCGAGAAGTCACTGTCGGTGCGGCGGTGACCGAGGTCGCGCAGCACCTGGTCGACGCGCGAGACCGACAGGGGGATGGCCACCACCGAGACCACCACCTGGATGACGACCAGCGTGACCAGGGCACGCACCGTGCCCGGCGCCCGACTCCACGCGCTGCCCGCCGACGCGGCCGGCTGCTCCGGGGTCACGGCGTCACCGCCGCCGCGCGCAGCTCGTGGGCGAGGCTGGCCGGCACGCGTGCCCGGAGCCGAGTGCCCGCGCCGGTGAACTCCTCGGTGAGCAGCTCACCCTCCACGTGCACGCGGGACGCGAGCCCACCGGCCGAGAAGGGCAGCAGGACCTCCACCTCCACCGCCGGGTGCGGCAGCCGGCGCTCGATCGCCTCGAGCAGCAGGTCGATCCCCTCACCGGTGCGGGCGCTGACCTCGAGGCTGCCGGGCAGCACCCGACGCAGCCGGGCCAGCGCCATCGGGTCCGCCGCGTCGACCTTGTTGACGACGATGAGCTCGGGCACCGCCGCCGCGTCGATCTCCGCGAGCACCTCGCGCACGGCGTTGACCTGTCCCTCCGGGTCGGGGTCGCTGCCGTCGACGACGTGGACGACCAGGTCGGCGCGCGACACCTCCTCCAGGGTCGAGCGGAAGGCCTCGATGAGCTGGTGGGGCAGGTGCCGCACGAAGCCGACCGTGTCGGTCAGCGTGTACTCACGACCGTCGCGGGTCTGCACCCGTCGGGTGGTCGGGTCGAGCGTCGCGAAGAGCGCGTCCTCGACCAGCACACCGGCCCCGGTGACCCGGTTGAGCAGGGAGGACTTGCCGGCGTTGGTGTACCCCGCGATAGCGATGCTCGGGACCCGGCGGCGGACCCGGTCCACCCGCATGGTGGCCCGTGTCTTGCTCACCTGGGCCAGCTCGCGGCGCAGCCGGCTGATCCGGGTCCGGATGCGCCGCCGGTCTGTCTCGATCTTGGTCTCGCCGGGGCCGCGGGTGCCGATGCCGCCACCGCCGGCGACCCGGCCGCCGCCCTGGCGGGACAGCGACTCGCCCCAGCCGCGCAGCCGAGGCAGGAGGTACTGCAGCTGGGCGAGCTCGACCTGCGCCTTGCCCTCACGGGTGCGCGCATGCTGCGCGAAGATGTCCAGGATCAGCGCCGTACGGTCGATGACCTTCACCTTGACGATCGCCTCGAGCTTGCGCAGCTGGCTCGGGGAGAGCTCGCCGTCGCAGACCACCGTGTCGGCTCCCGTGCTGGCGACGACCTCGCGGAGCTCCGCCGCCTTGCCGGAGCCGACGTAGGTCGCCGGGTCGGGTCGTCCACGCCGCTGCACGAGCCCCTCCAGGACCTGCGACCCGGCGGTCTCCGCGAGCGCCTTGAGCTCGGCGAGCGAGCGCTCCGCGTCATCCAGCGTCCCGTCGGTCCAGACCCCGATGAGCACGACGCGCTCCAGGCGCAGCTGGCGGTACTCGACCTCGGTGACGTCGGTGAGCTCCGTCGCGAGGCCAGCCACCCGCCGCAGCGCGTTGCGCTGGTCGAGGTCGAAGCCCTCCCCCTCGACATCGTGGACCGGACGGCTGCGCGCGCCGAGCCCGGTCTGCAGCTCGATGGCGCTGGCCTCGAGGTCGGCGTCGCTGACCAGCGCCCGCCCCTCCGGCTCAGCCGCGCCGAGGTCGGCGCCGGTCGCTGGTGAGCCGCTCAGGGCTCGGGGTGCTGTCATCGCCACCAGAGTCGCACGCACAGGGCCGCACGGCGAGAGCGAAACCGCACCTGTCTGCGTGGCCGGCAGCAGCTCAGCTGAGCAGCTCTCCCTCGGCCACCAGGACGGCCGGCCCCGACAGCAGCACGCGGTCGGCCTGGACCTGCACCCGCAACCGTCCGCCGGGCAGGTCCACCAGCCACTCCTCCGGCGCCTGGGCGTCACCGAGCCAGGACCGGGCGGCGACGGCGGCGGCACAGGCCCCCGTGCCGCAGCTGCTCGTCTCCCCGACGCCGCGCTCGTGCACCCGCATGCGCAGGTGCGCCGGCCCCACCAGCTCGACCAGCTCCACGTTGACCCCGTCCGGGAAGGCGGTCGCCGGCGTGACCGTCGGAGCGCGGGTGAGGTCCAGGTCGGCGAGCGAGCCCACCAGGGCGACCGCGTGGGGGTTGCCCATGGAGACCGGCGTCGCCGGGTGCGCACGGCCGTCGAGCAGCACCGTCGCCGGGTCCCCGCCGAGCGCCGGAGGCCCCATGTCGACGGTGATGTCCGCGGCCGGGTCGGCCGGCACGATGACCTCGCGCTCCCCGGCTCGGGTCCCGAGCAGCAGGCGCCCCGGCTCGGCGAGCCCCGCGTGCACGAGGTAACGCGCGTAGACCCGCACGCCGTTGCCGCACATCTCCGCGACGCTGCCGTCGGCGTTGCGGTAGTCCATGAACCACCCGTCCGCTCCGCGACGGACCACGCGCAGCAGCCCGTCGGCGCCGATCCCGGTCCGGCGGTCGCACAGTGCCGCGACCTGCGCCGCGTCGAGCCTGAGCCGGTCCTCGGGGTCAGGCAGCAGGACGAAGTCGTTGCCGGTGCCGTGCCCCTTCACGAAGCGCACCCGGCGAGCCTAGAGCGCGGGCCGGGTGCGCCCGGCTGAGCCTCCTCAGACCGGTAGGGCGACCGGACGGCCCGACAGCTCCAGCGTGTCGGCGAGGTACGAGCCCCGCCAGCCGTCCGATGCCTGCGCGAGGAGCCAGCCCACGCGGTCAGCCCGCTGCGGCCCGCCGAAGAGGAAGCCCTGCGCGCGCGCGACACCGGCGTCCACCAGCACCCGGACCTCGGCCCATGACTCGACGCCACCGGCGCGCACACTGCGCCCCGCCGCATGGGCGGCGCCGACGACCGCGCGCAGCACCGCCGCGCGTCGAGCGTCGGTGTCGATGCCGCGCACGAGGGGGCGCGCGAGGGTGACGACCTGGATCGGGAGCCCGACCGCGACCGCGGCATCGGCCGGCCCGCCCACCCCGCCGAGGCTGAGCCGCACGCCGGCATCCCGCAAGGTGCGCATCCACGGCACGGCGCTGGCGCCGGCCCCGTCGAGCAGCGCGGTCGGCAGGTCCAGCCCCACCGAGCCCGCCGGCAGTCCCGCGACCCGGGCCGCGAGCCGCTCCGCGAAGTCGACCTCCAGGACCTGCCGGGCACTCACGGTGACCCACACGGTGCGGACGAGCGGCACACGGCCCTCGCCCGCCGGGGCCCCGGACGCCCATCGCCGGGCCGCCGTCGCGCACATCCCGAGGACGTGGTCGCCGACCTCGCGGGTCAGCCCGAGCGCGTCGACCAGCGGCATGAAGTCGCCGGGCCAGAGCACACCGTGGCCGGGCCGGAACCACCGCAGCAGCGCCTCCAGCCCGGTCACCTCCCCCGAGGCGAGCTCCACCTCCGGCTGGAAGTGCACCTCGAGCTCACCGCGGCCGGCGGCGCCGGGGAGCGCGCGGGCCGGCTCGGCGGCGAGGACCGTCGACGCGGTCCAGAGCGGCCGTCCGGCGGCCGCGCCGCCGGAGGTGGCGGGAGGGGTGGGCACCCAACCAGCCTCGACCATCTGCGGCGCGCCCGCCAGGCTCTGGACAGCCGCTGGCCGGTTGGGCTGACCGGCGCAGAGCGGGCACCCGACTGGGCGCTGACGCGGCCGCACGGGTCCAGGCCGTCACCCCGAGAGCCAGCGCACCCGCGGGTCGCGCCGGGCCCACGAGCGCTGCCGCCGCACGTAGCGGCGGGTGGCGACGACGGTCGCGGCGTACGCGTCGTCCTCGCTGCCCTCGCCTGCCAGGTGGGCGAGGAGCTGGGCGTACCCGAGGGCTCGTGCCGCCGTGCGGCCGAGACCCCGCGCCGCCAGCGCCCTGACCTCCTCGGTGAGGCCGCGCTCGCGCATGAGGGTGACCCGCGCCCCCACCCGCGCGTCGACGGCCGCGACACCGGGGTCCACGCCCACCAGCTCCGCGCCCCACCGGGGCGTGGCGTAGGGCGGCATCGAGGCGGGGTACGGCCCCCCCGTCAGCTCGTTGACCTCGAGCGCGCGCACCAACCGCCGGCCGTCGCCGCGGTCGATGGCTGCCGCGGCGGCAGGGTCGAGGCGGGCGAGGCGGGCGTGCAGCCCGGGGGCACCCGAGGCGGCCAGCTCGCCCTCGAGGCGGGCGCGCACGACCGGGTCGGTGCCCGGGAAAGCCAGGTCGTCGACCAGCGCGCGGACGTAGAGGCCGCTCCCGCCCACCACGACGGCACTGCGCCCGGCCGCGAGCAGCCGCTCCACCACCACCCGGGCCCGCCGCTGGTAGTCGGCGACGTCAGCGTCCACCCGCGGGTCCCAGACGTCGAGCAGGTGGTGCGCCACCCCGTCCCGCTCGGCTGCGGTGGGCTTCGCTGTCCCGACGTCCATGCCGCGGTAGCACTGCATCGCGTCGGCGTTGACGACCTCGCCGCGGAGCTCGTGCGCGAGCGCCACCCCGTGCGCCGTCTTGCCGCTCGCCGTCGGCCCGACGACGACGACGACGCGCGGGCTCACCCCGGCGACCACGACGCGACGAGGTACGCGACCCCGTAGGGCGCGCTGTCGTGCAGCAGCTGCCCCCGCCAGGCACCGGCGAGGCCGCCGACCGACCGCCACACCGGGACGCCACCGGCCAGCAGCTCCGCCCCGAGCCCGGCATCGAGCTCGTGGAGCCCCGCGGCCGAGCCGGCCGCGAGGGCGCGGGCGACGCCGGCGTCGAAGTTCTCGGCGCGCGGGTCGAAGGCACCAGGCGCCGTGGCCGAGCGCCGGGCCGTGCCGTCGCCCACGACGAGCAGCCCCCGCCGCGCACCGGCCACGGGCACGCCACCGGGAGCACCGCCGCCGAGCCAGACGCCGCCGACCTGGCCCGAGGTGCAGCCCAGCCAGCCCGCACGCCGCAGCAGCCACGCCCCGACCGCGAGCTCGAGCGGCAGCTCCGCGACCCGGTCGACGGGCGGCTCGACCGCGTCCGGCCCGAAGCGCACCGGCAGGTCCACGCCGAAGCCGGCGAAGGAGCCCACCGACCCCGGTGGGTGCGACCGCGGCGTCCCGGCGGAGCCGACGACGAGCACGTGGTCGGGACCGCTCGCCAGCAACCGGGCCAGCGCCTCGTCGCACGCGGCGCGCAGCCCGGCCAGCTCAGCGGCGGCGCCCGCGGCGAGCGCGGGCACGAGCAGCGGCGTGGCCGGTACGAAGGCGATCGCGGCAGGGTGGCTGCCGGGCTGCCCTGGCCTCACCCGCAGATGGCGACCGGCGCCGGCGCACCGACCCGGGGCATGCCCAGCGCGACGCCCGTGCTCGGCCGGCGGCCGGCCTCGACGGCGTCACCGGCCGCTGTGCGGCGCACGCGCAGCGGCACTCCGTCGGCCACGAGGTGGTGCGGCGCGGCGTAGGTGACCACGGTGGTGACCACGTCACCGGGGCGCCCGGTGGCCGGCAGGTGCACGAGCCGGCCGTCGCGCGCGCGCCCGCTGGCCCGCCCCGTCGCAGCATCCTTCTTGCCCTCCCCCACCGACAGCAGCACCTCGACCTCGTGGCCGACGAGAGCCCGGCCGGCCTCGGCGCTGATGCGCTCCTGCAGGGCCGCGAGCCGGCCGTACCGCTCGGTCACGACCGCAACGGGGACCTGGTCAGGATGCGTCGCGGCGGGCGTGCCCGGCCGGCGGCTGTACTGGAAGGTGAAGGCGCTCGCGAAGCGGGCGGCCTCGACGACGGCGAGCGTGGCGGCGAAGTCGGCCTCGGTCTCCCCCGGGAAGCCGACGATGACGTCGGTGGTGATGGCGGCGGCCGGCATCGACGCCCGTACCCGGTCGATGATCCCGAGGTAGCGCTCGACCCGGTAGGAGCGGCGCATCCGCCGCAGCACCGGGTCGGACCCGCTCTGCAGCGGCATGTGCAGCTGCGGGCAGACCGCCGGCGTCTCGGCCATCGCGGCGATGACGTCGTCGGTGAAGTCACGCGGGTGCGGGCTGGTGAAGCGGACCCGCTCGATGCCGTCGACGGCCCCCACCGCCCGCAGCAGCCGCCCGAAGCCGTCCCGCTCGCCCCACTCGCGGCCCCACGAGTTCACGTTCTGCCCCAGCAGGGTCACCTCGAGCACGCCCTGCGCGGCGAGCGCCTCGACCTCGGCGAGCACCTCGCCGGCCCGACGGTCGCGCTCACGCCCGCGCAGGGTCGGCACGATGCAGAAGGTGCAGCTGTTGTCGCAGCCGACGCTGATCGACACCCAGGCCGAGCTCGCCGACTCCCGGCGCGCCGGCAAGGAGGAGGGGAAGGTCTCCAGGGCCTCGCGCAGCTCGACCTGGGCCTCCCCCTCGATCCGCGCCCGCTCGAGCAGGACGGGCAGCGAGCCGAGGTTGTGCGTACCGAAGACCACGTCGACCCACGGCGCCCGGCGGGTGATCTCGTGCCGGTCCTTCTGCGCCAGGCAGCCACCGACCGCGATCTGCATGCCGGGGTGCCGTGCCTTGACCGGCGCGAGGTGCCCGAGGTTGCCGTACAGGCGGTTGTCGGCGTTCTCCCGCACCGCGCAGGTGTTCAGGACCACCACGTCGGGGTCGCTGCCCTCGGCCCCGCGGGTCAGGCCCGCGGTCTCGAGCAGGCCGGCGATGCGCTCGCTGTCGTGCACGTTCATCTGGCAGCCGTAGGTCCGCACCGCGTAGGTGCGAGGGCCGCTCACGGTCGCTGATCCTATGTCGGGCGCCCCCGCACCCCGGCGCGCGGGGTGCGGGGGCTGCGCTCACTCCGACCGGCGGTGCCGGTGGTGCCAGCGGTGGCGGCTCAGCGCAAGCCCGCTGCCGAGGAGGACCACACCCACCGTCGCCAGGCCGGCCGGCAGACCGGTGGCGGCCAGCGAGCGGGTGGGCGCAGCGACGACCGTCTGGTGCTTCGTGCTGGCCTTGGTGCTCACCTTGGCCGTCTTCTTCTTGGTGGTCGTCGTCGTCGTACCCGTGACCGGGGTGGTGACGGTGGTCGGGGCCGACGTGGTGAGGGTGGAGACGTCGGCGAGGAAGACACCGGCGCCGTAGGTGGCGGCGACCAGGCGCTGGCCGTCGCTGGAGGTGGTGATGCCCATGACCCGGACGCCGGTGGGGATGCCCGAGGCGACGCGAGACCACTGACCGCCACCGCGCAGCGGGGTGGTGAAGACGCCCTGATCGTGGGCGACGACGACCTGCGAGCCGACCACGCTCACGTCGTAGACGTTGCCGCGGGGCAGGTTGCCGGTGAGGTCGGTGAAGTCGTCACCCGCGTCGTGGCTGACCAGCACGCGCGGGCTGTCGGCACCGCCGAAGTCCGACCGCTCGACGCTCGGCGTCACCATGGCGGCGACGATGGTCGCACCGTCCGCCGGGTCGATGGAGACGGCGGCCGGCTGCCGGGTCGGGAAACCGCGCAGCGCGGCGAGGTGCCAGCAGGCCGTGCTCGCCTTGGCCGACTGGCAGCCCGGCTTCACGTTGGTCGCCAGCTCCCGGTCGGTCGCCGTGATGGCCGCCTTCACCGAGGAGGCGCAGAAGGCGCAGGCGAAGGCGTACGACGCCGAGCCGCGGGTGGCCACCGCCTGGGTGACCGGGGACGCGCCGGAGGCGAGCGCGGGGAAGGTGTAGGTGGTGACCCAGTCGCTGGTGTCACCGGCCACCCCGGTGTTCAGACCGGTCGTGCCGGTGCTGGTGCTCGGGCCCTCGAGCGCCTCGACGACGTCGGTCTGGCCGGTGATGAGGTGGTTCTCATCCGTGCGGTCCATGGCCAGCGCCGCCGGCACGAAGACCGCCTGCACGTTGCTGGGCGAGATGTCGGTGGTGGTCTTGCCACCGTCGGTGGTCACCTCGAGCGCCCCGTTGGCGTTGCAGTAGAAGACCTTGGGGTCGGTGGGGCTCACCAGCACGCTGGTGCCGTCACCACCGCAGATCTCGAAGCTGTTCTTCGCACCAGGATCGAAGAGCACGGTGCCGTTGTCCTGCAGCCCCGCGACCACCTCACCGTTCGGCCCCTGGACCGCGCGGTAGGGCAGCAGGGTCTGCAGCGCGGCACCGCTGGTGAAGCCGCCGTTGGTGTAGCCCGTGCTCGTACCGGTGGTCGGGGTGCTGTCCTGGCGGAAGACCCCGCCGTCGTTGCCGATGTAGAGCCGGCTGGTGCCGTCGGCGAGCTTCAGCAGGGCGCCGGCGTGCTGGTCGGGGTGGGTGACCAGGCCGCCGTAGGCGGGGACGCCCTGCGGGCACGAGCCGCTGGTGACCCCGGTGGTCAGGACACCGCAGCCGCTGACGTAGCCGTCGATGCTCTGGAAGGGCGTGACGCCTGGGGTCGTGAGCGGCACGGTGCTGGCGTAGACCTCCTCCTCCCCGATCAGCACACGGGTAGGGACAGCGGGGTCGACCTGGACCCAGCCGTTGTACCAAGCCTGGATGCCGGCGTCGTAGCCGAGCTGGCTGGCCGCGGAGAGGACCGGCTGGGTGCTGCCGGGCGCAGGGGTGAGCGACTCCGAGTCGGCCTTCAGCGCCCAGGTCGGCGCGGTCGTCGCGGTGCCGTCGGTGGTCGTGGTCATGTAGAGGCCGTTGAGGCTCGTCGGGTGGACCGGCTCCGGCACCCCGAGCGTCGCCGCGCCGTCGTCCACCGGAGCCGCCACCCCGCCGGAGCGGTGACCCGCGTCGGCGACCAGCGCGTAGAGCGTGCTGCCGTCAGGGGTGAAGGCGAGCTTCGTCCGGCCGAGCGGGTCGGAGCTCTTGAGCGGCTCCTGCTCCCAGCCGGTCGTGGCGCTGGTGACGTCGACCCGGTGCCAGCTGCCGGGGGCGCCACCGAGGGTGGAGGCGTAGAGACCGTTGCCCGGCGCGGCGCCCGTCCCGTCGGCGAGCTGCACGTTGCCGGCGACGTAGCCGACAGCGGCGTAGACGACGGCGGACTGGCCTGGCTTGACCTTGACATCGCTGGTCCAGGAGCCGACTGGGGTGTTGGGCGCCGGCGCGTCGCCCGCGGCGTCGGTCGGCAGCCGGACGTCGGTGAAGCTGGCGCCCTCGTCGGTGCTGCGGTAGAGCCCGGTGGTGGTCGCGGCGAAGACGGTGCCGTCCTGGGCCACGTCGACGCCCTGGCCGCCGTTGCCGCCGACGTTCCGCGGTGGCCGGGTGAAGCTGGCGCCGCGGTCGTGGCTGACGTAGACCCCGAGGCTGCCGCCCTCACCGCCGCCCTGGAAGGCCTGGCCGGTGGCGGCGTAGACGCGCTCCGGGTGGTTGGGGTCGAGCGCCAGGGCGCCGATGGGGACGGCGGGCACCCCGGTGAGCCGCTGCCAGCTCGTGCCGCCGTCGGTCGTCTTCCACAGGCCGCCACCCGTACCGATGTAGGTGGTGTTGCCCTTCGCGTCGGACGGGTCGATGGCGATGCTGAGCACGATGCCGGTGGTCGGCAGCCGCCCCTCGTCGAGGCCTCGGCTCGCGTCGTTGATGATGGCGCCACCGGTGCCGACCTGGGACCAGGTGCCCGGGGTCTGCGGCAGCGCAGCGGCGGCCTGCGCGGCTTGCACCGTGAAGGCGGTCGGGTCGACGGTCGGCGCCTCGTAGGCCTGCGCGACCTGGTCGGCGAAGCTGGTCCGCGGGGCCGCCTCGAGCGAGATCTGCCGGTCGAGCGCCGGGCGCTGGTGCGCCTTGGCGTCAGCGAGCAGCAGGGGTCCGGCAGCGGCGCGCGGGGTGGCGGCGGGGCCGGTGGCGGACAGCACGAGCCCGGAGCCGGCCAGGGCGAGCGCGCCCGCGGCGACCAGAGCCGTGGGCAGTCGGGACGTCATGCCCCGCAGTCTGCGTGATCACACGGCACTCCGCGGCCCCTCCGACCCCCTAGTGGGCCGTCTCACTCGCCCGGCTCTCCCGGATGACGGTGACGCGGATCTGCCCCGGGTAGGTGAGCTCGGCCTCGATGCGCTTGGCGATGTCGTGCGCGACCACCTGCGCACCCAGGTCGTCGACCTCCTCAGGCAGCACCATCACCCGCAGCTCGCGCCCGGCGCTCATCGCGAAGACGCGCTCGACGCCCGGCTGCTCGCGGCCGATCGCCTCGATCCGGGCGAGCCGGTCGACGTAGGCCTCGAGGGACTCCCGGCGGGCGCCGGGACGGCCTCCGGAGCAGCTGTCACTGGCGATGGTGAGCCAGGCCTCCAGCGTCTGCGGCGCCACCTCCTGGTGGTGCGCCTCGATGGCGTGCGCGACCTCCTCGGCCTCGCCGTAACGCCGCGCGAGCTCGGCACCGACGATCGCGTGGCTGCCCTCGACCTCATGGGTCACCGCCTTGCCGATGTCGTGCAGGAAGGCGCCGCGCTTGACCGTCGCCGGGTCGATCCCCAGCTCCCCCGCGATGCCGGCGGCGATGTGCGCCGTCTCCACCAGGTGTGCCAGCACGTTCTGGCCGTACGACGTGCGGTAGCGCAACCGCCCCAGCAAGGTCAGCAGCTCGGGGTGCACCTCGGCGATGCCGGCGGCCAGGAGGGCGTCCTCCCCGGCGCGCTGCATGCCGGCCTCCACCTCGACGAGCGCGCGGGCGTAGGTGTCCTCGATCCGCTGCGGGTGGATCCGGCCATCCGCGACCAACGTGGACAGCGTGCGCCGGGCGACCTCGCGGCGCACCGGGTCGAAGCTGGAGAGCAGCACCGTCTCAGGGGTGTCGTCGATGACCACGTTCACCCCGGTGGCCGCCTCGAAGGCGCGGATGTTGCGCCCCTCCCGGCCGATGATCCGCCCCTTCATCTCCTCCGAGGGCAGGTGCAGGACGGACACCACGGTCTCGCTCGTCTGCTCGCTGGCCACCCGCTGGATCGCCTGGCCGACGATCTCGCGCGCTCGGGCGGTGCCGGTCTCGCGCGCCTCGGCCTCCAGCTGCCGGACGAGGAGGGCTCCATCGCGCCGGGCGTCGCGGGCGACACCCTGGAGCAGCTCGGTGCGCGCATCAGCCTGCGACAGGCCCGCCACCCGCTCCAGCTCGCGGGCGCGCTCCGCCTCCGCTGCGGCGACGGCGACCGCGGCGGCGGCCTCGACCTCGCGAGCGCGGGCCACCCGAGCCGCCAGGTCGACGGCGGAGGAGGTCACGGCGGCCTCGCGCTCGGCGAGCGCGGCATCCCGCGCCGCGATGGCCCCCTCGCGCACCGCCAGCTCCTGGTGCCGGGCGCCGGCCGCACGGTCTCTGACCTCAGCGGCCACCCGGGCCTCGGCGCGCTCGGCGACCAGCTCCGCCGCTGCGCTCTCGCGGGCGGCGAGCCCGGCGGCGCGCGCCTCCGCGGCCGCCTGCTCGCGCGCGAGCCTTCGTTCCGCCGAGAGCTCGCTGCTCAGTGCGGCCCGTCGCTCCGCCTGCTCGGCCGCGACGCTCTCCCTGCGCTCGGCGAGCTCCGTCGAGAGGCGCGCGTCGGCGCGCGCCCGCGCCGCCTCGACGTCGCGCTCCACCTGCGCGATGGCCCTGGTGCGGACCGCGGCCAGGTCGCGCTCGGCCTCCGCGCGCACGGCAGCGATCACCGCGTCTCGGTCGGCTGCTGCCAGCGCCGACGGCGCAGTGGCGGGGACACCGAGGCCGCCGCGAGAACCGACCCGGCGCAGCAGGACGAGCACGGCGACGAGCAGGGCGAGCACCAGCAGCGCGACGACGAGCAGGGCGACGACCATCACGCACCGCCCTCCGCCGTCCGGGGACCCACCGGGGGTGAGGCGGGATCCCACCCTAGCCCGACCGCCGGGGCCGCCAGGGAGGTGCCTCCACGGGAGCGGTGGCCTCGGCGCACCTGCCCGGGGTGGTGTCAGCGCGCCTGGGGACCGACCGCCGACTCGCCGTCGAGCGCCTCGCGCACCACCTCCGCGGCCAGCGCGCA
>JAABUO010001480.1_pt1 | contig 30658 bp, 20 predicted proteins | sample 5559291 | NCBI WGS metagenome assembly JAABUO01 (sample SAMN10711878, study PRJNA513372) | rock metagenome | isolation source: Antarctica rocks | place: Antarctica: Victoria Land, Finger Mt sud | reverse complement strand
AGCCGAAACGGATCAAGTTCGTGCTGCTGCAATGGTAACAAGTAACTGTCTGGGTGACCATGAAAGCAGTCTACCATAACAACTTATATTTAGACACTATCTTATATTCTATGAAAACTACATTGTCAATAGCTTGAATGTTAAGTTTTCACTTGAAGTACAGGAACCATATAATGGACTTGATAATGGACTTGGACTGGAAATTGTTTGCCGCAAGGTTACAAACCCGCAGCAATACGGGATTTACGGCTGCTTTTGGGGTAAAACAATGGGAAAAATCTGTGAAACTTGAATGTTGGCACGGTTTTTGCAAGTAAGTGAACATACCGAACACAATTGCAGTCTGAGCAGAGCCGATCAGGAAAGATGAGTCAGAAAAAAGCTTGCACGATTAGAAATCGGCACGTTGTAACACCATGAAAACTGCACTGGTTCACGATTATTTAGCCCAGGCGGGCGGCGCGGAGCGAGTGGCGGCGGCACTTCATGTCCTGTTCCCGGAGGCACCTCTGTACACGTCGGTGTACGATAGGGCCGCAACACTGCCGAGCTTTGCCGAGATGGACATTCGGACCTCGTTTTTGCAGCGCTGGCCGTTCTCGTCGCGCCGCTTTCACAAGCTGGCCCTGCCCTGCTATCCGGCGGCGTTTGAGCGGTTTGATTTCACCGGCTACGATCTTGTGCTGAGTTCTTCCAGTTCGTTCGCCAAGGGCGTTATTACGCCGCCGGAAACCTGCCACGTCTGCTACTGCCACACGCCGTCGCGCTTTGTCTGGCGTCAGCAGGAGTATTTGTCGCAGCGCTCCGCCCGCGCGGCGTCTTCCCTCGTCAGCGCCTATGTCAACTCCCTGCGCTCGTGGGACATTGAAAGCGCCCAGCGCGTGGACTACTTTGTCGCAAACTCCTACAATGTTGCCCGGCGCATTCGGAAGTTCTACCACCGCGATGTCGCCGCCGTCATCTACCCGCCGGTAGAAACAACAAAGTTTCAGCCGGTCAGCCCGGCGGAAGTCGGCGACCACTTTCTGGTCGTGTCCCGGCTGCTGGGCTACAAGCGCATTGACCTGGCAGTCGAAGCCTGCACCCAGCGCGGCCTGCCGCTGCGGGTTGTCGGCATTGGGCCGGATTTGGCTCGTTTGAAGCGCCTCGCCGGCCCAACCATTCAGTTTTTAGGCCGGCTACCCGATGAACAAGTAGTGCGGGAGCTGGCACACTGCAAAGCGTTGATTTTTCCCGGCGAAGAAGACTTCGGCATTACCCCGGTGGAGTGCATGGCGAGCGGCAGGCCGGTCATTGCTTACGGCGCGGGGGGCGCACTCGAAACAGTGATAGACCGGCAGACCGGCCTGTTTTTCCCGGAACAAACTGTTGACTCGCTTGTCCATGCATTAGAAGAAATTAATGCTTACAGTTTCGATCCGGCCGCGCTTGAGGCCCGCGCTTCTTGTTTCGACACATCCGTTTTCGAGAAACAGATTTTGATGCTGGTCGCCGAGGCCCTGGAAGAGCATCGCCAGAACAACAGCATTGCGTGCATTGATCGCAAGAGCCTAGCGCAGAACAAGTCGCATCTGCCGCTGCCGAGACCCCTGACCGAGAACTTTAACTTGGCCGAAAGCCACAAAGCAGATTATCCTAAAACAGATTATCCCGAGCCGTACACTGCGCTGCATCAGAACACCGTGCTGCACCAGAACCTGGGGCAGAACCTAGTTTAATCGGTAAACCTCAGAAAACAAGTAAACTTCAGAAAACAAGTAAACCCAGAAAATATGAACGAACTTCAGCCTGCCCGTTTTTCCAGCCCGCCGCCGCAGCCGCTTCCCGCAGAGCCGGCCATTACCGCACGCGACCTCGCGCTGATCGCCTGGCGACGCCTGTGGCTGATCGCGCTGGTGGTCGGCGTCTCGACCCTGACTGCTGCGTTTCTGTCCAAGCGCACCCCGCCCGCATGGCGGGCTACCGCTCAGGTGCTGCTGGTGCAGCGAGCGCCGATCATGGCGACGACCCCGCAGGCTATCGCCAATGCCCCTATGGTCGAGTCGATTGACACCCAGATCACGCTGCTGCAAAGCCGCAAGCTGGCCGAGGAAGCGGCCCCAAAAGCCGGCGTCAACGCTGATGTCCTCATGGGCGCGTCAACGATTACGCCCCGTAAAGATGGCGACAATGTGATTGACCTCGCGGTGGAAGCCGACAGCCGGGAACACGCTGTTGCGTGGGCCAAAGCGCTCTGCGAAACTTTCATTGAGTACAAGAACCATCTGGCCCAAAGCGGCAGCGAGCAGGACTTACAGCAGCTTGAGGTGCAGGCCGCGCAGGCGAAGAAGCAGGTTGCCGCCGCCGACCGCAAGCTGTTGGATTTCCAACAGTCGCACCATGTCGGCGGCATCGGGGTTCTGGACCCGGTGCAGCAAAAAACCGCTGCCTTGAACGCCGTTCTCGCTCAGGACGCGCTGATCGCCGGCTTCCGCAACGATAACATCGCGGCTCAGGCGAACGCAGCGAACTTGCAGCGCCAGCTTGAGCAAGGCAAGCAAGTGATCGCCGCGTCGCACACGGTTCGAGACGACAGCCAAACTCGTGCGCTCCAAACACAGCTCGCTGACTTGAAGCAGAAGCGGTTTGAGTACCGGCAGCATGTCACAGCGCGTCCCGGCAGCCCCGGCGCACTCCAGCTTGACCAGTATGACGGCCAGATCACGCTGCTGCAAGCCCGGCTGAACCAGGCCATTCAAGCCTCGCAAAGCCAGCCGTCGCTGGAAGCGCAGGAGGCCCTGAAGAATGCCAGCGACACAGCCCAGAGCACGGCCCGCTCCGCGCAGATCAAGCTGGACGCGGCAATCGCTGAAGGCACAAAGCTCAAGCAAAATACGGTGGACCTGCCGCGCCTCAGCCTGGAAGCGCAGAACCTGGTTGACGCCGACACTCAGGCCCACGCTCAGTACAATAATTCCAGCGCTGCGGTTCAAGCCGCGCAGCTTGACAAAGACACGGCCAGCGGAAATGTCCAGATTGTCCAGCCGGCGTATGCCCCGGAAGCGCCGTTCCGGCCCGACCCCAATCGGGACATGGCGCTCGGCTTCGGCATCGGCCTGATTCTCGCACTTCTGGCCGTCCTGCTGATGGAGCAGACCGACAGCTCCGTGCGGACCGCCGCCGATGTGCGCCGCCTTGTGGACGGTCCGGTTGTCGCGGTACTGCCTCAGATGACCCGGTCGGAGCGCGGCCAGTTCGCCGGCGGCAGCCGCCCGCCGCATCTGATTGAAACGTACAACGCGGCCCGTGCGAACTTGGGGCTGGCGATGCGGCAGCGCACCGGCGTCAATTTAGACGACCATCAGGTCATCTTGGTGACCAGCGCCCTGCCGGGCGAAGGCAAATCGCTGACCGCTTCCGAGCTTGCCCAGTCGTATGCCCGCGCCGGACGGCGGGTAATTTTAGTCAACGCCGACATGCGGCGGCCCTCGGCGCTGATGCAGGGAAAGACCGGCAAAGAAGCCGGACTGGCGGAAGTCCTTGCGGGCAGCTTGAAGGTCGAAGATGCGCTGCAGCAGTCGCAGACCCCTAACCTCTCCATGCTGCACGGTGGCCACGCGGCGGAAAACCCGATTGATCTGATTTCCCAGCCGCGCATGGCCGAAACCATTCAGGCGCTGCGTGAGGCTGCGGACGTCGTGATCATCGACTCGCCTCCGGCGAGCGTTGTCGCGGATGCTCTTCTGATTGCTCCTCATGCCGACTGCGTCCTGTATGTTGTCGGGGTCGGCATTGTAGACAGCGACAACATGCGGAACACGGCGGGGGCGCTTGCCGCCGCCGCGCCGAAGATGCTGGCGTATTTTGTCAACCGGGTTCCGCGCCTGGTTGGCGAGCCGGCGAACTACTCGTATGCCGGGTACGGGCGGACGACATTTGCCCCGTCGCCGGTTGACATGGCCGGCGGCGGGCCGAGCTACCAGCCGAACCGGACTGTCTTTCTGCAGCGGGAGCCGGATGGGGATTTGTCCGGGAACACCGGCGCATCTGCTGTCGTCACTCCTGCAAGGCTGCCGCTTGCGCCGGACGAGCATTTTAGCGGCAACGGCACACCCGGCCTCAGCAATGGAGCACGGTCGTCGCTGCGTGTCGTCCCACGGACGGGTTCTTCCCTGGTCACACTGGCAGGCCCCTATACCGGCCAGAGCTTTGCGCTGTCGCCGGACAAGTCACTGACGCTGGGGACGCGCCCGGACTGCGACATTGTGCTGGCGCGGGACGAGACCATCTCGCAGGTTCACGCGCACATTGCGCCGGAAGACACCGGCTTTGTGGTTTACGATGTCAGCTCTACCAATGGTACACTGGTCAATGACAAGATTGTCACGCGCCACGTTTTAGAAGTCGGCGATGTTTTGCAGATTGGCGCAAGCCGATTTCGCTACGAGTAGTTTTACGGAAATATAAGATGAACAACCGCTTACACATTCTTCCAGCCCTCGCTGTTTTGGCGGCCTTCGGTCTGCCGGGCGGGGCGCAGGCTCAGCGGCCTGCGCCCGCGCCTGCCGCCGCGCCGTACCTGCTGGGACCCGACGACCAGATCAGCATTCAGGTCCTGAACTTCCCGGAGCTGGCCGTTCCGCAAGTGACAGTCCCTTCCGATGGCAAAATTACTGTTCCCGACGACACGAACCCCGTCTCTGTCGCCGGCAAGACGACGTCTCAGGTCGCCGCCATGCTCCAAAAGCACTGGTCCCTGGATTATGTCGGGCCGTTCGTGACCGTGACGTTGCTCCAGCGCCGGCATCAAAGCGTTCAAGTCAACGGCTTTGTCACCCACAGCGAGGCCGTAGACTACCGGCCCGGCCTGCGCCTGATGGAAGCGCTGGCGACCGCGGGCGACGCCGCCGAAAACGGCGATCTCAGCCATGTCACCGTGACGCATCAAAACGGCAACACGCAGACTGCCAATGTCGGCACGCCGGACAGCGGCGGTTCCGCTCAGGACATTTTGCTTGCCCCGAACGACGTGGTCTATGTGCCGGAGGGTCATCTTCAAGTGAGCGTACTCGGCGAAGTTGCAAAGCCAGGCTCCTACACTTACAAAAACAAAATGACCGTGCTGGATGCTCTCAAAGATGCCGACAATGTCAATCTAGCGACGGCTGACTTAACGGATGCGACTCTGCGCCACAATGGAACGGCCACCCCGCTGGACCTGAATGCACTGCTGAAGGGTGGTCAAACCGCCGCCGATCTTCCGCTTGCGCCCGGCGACAGCATCTTTATTCCGCTGCTGCACAACCGCATTTATGTAGACGGCGCAGTCCGAAATCCCGGCTACTATTCGTTCAAGCCTGGTGACCGGCTGGTAGATGCAATTAACGGCAGCGGCGGCACGATTGTGGGCGAGTCGGACTTAAAGAAAGTCACAGTCGTTCATCAGGACAAGGCCGCGAATACGTATACCGCGCAGGAGGTAGATTATGGAAAGTTCGTTCAGCACGCCGACGGAACGGTTAATCTGCCGCTCCAGCCCAACGATGCCATTTATGTTCCAATTAAGGGGTCACCTACAAACCCTATTGCCATCTTGGGCGGTATTCTTGGTATCAGCAGCAGCGCACGGGTATTGACCGGGCATTAAGACCATGCGTTAAAACGCACGGCTAACCAGCGAAGACGCTAAGAAGTACCCGCTTCGCGGCACTGGGACAAATCTTTATCTTGATAACTTCGTTTTAACCCCGCGAAGCGGTGTTTTGCAGCGTCCGCGCTGAATAGCCGTGTGTTTATGCCTGCGGCATTACTTCGTATCAACACATGGTTCCTGATGTCCTGACCTTTGCCACTGAGACCTTAACAACATTTATGAGCATAACCATACAAGATGCGCCGATCCCGACGCCGAGAAAGCCGCTTCGGACCCTGAAATCCAAGCCGGGCTGGCAGACGATCAATGTCAAAGAGCTGTGGCTGTTCCGTGACCTGCTGCTGACGCTGGCCCAGCGCGATGTCAAGCTGCGCTACCGGCAGACGGCGGTGGGCGCTCTGTGGGTCGTTTTGCAGCCGCTGCTGGCGGCGGGCATCTTTTCGCTGGTGTTCGGCAGGCTTGCCAAGTTTCCCAGCGACGGCGTCCCATATTTCGTTTTTTCCTATGCAGGGCTGCTCGCCTGGAACGTCTTCAGCGGGACCGTGGTCAAAGTCAGCGCGTCGCTGGTGCAGAACTCCAACCTCATCTCGAAAGTCTATTTTCCGAGGCTGATCCTGCCGCTCTCGATGATGTTTTCCACGCTCCTTGATTTTTGCGTCGCACTGACCTTGCTGCCGGTGCTGATGCTGATCGCCCATGTCGCGCCGGGCATCGGCCTCTTGACTCTGCCGATCTGGTTCGTGCTAATTCTGATGCTGGCTCTGGGCATCGGCATGTATACGGCGGCGCTGGCTGTGACCTACCGGGATGTGCAGTATGTGATTCCCGTAACGATGCAGTTTCTGCTGTATGCCTCTCCAGTGGCCTTCCCGCTGACATTTGCGCTCGCCAAGCTGCCGGCAGCCTACCAGCCATTTTATTTTCTTAACCCGATGGCCGGGCTTTTGCAGGGCTTCCGCTGGTCCCTGCTGGGACATGGCAGCTTGCCGGTCGCCCCAGTGATCTATTCCGCCGTCATCAGCGTTCTGGTGTTTGTCGGCGGCGCGTATGCGTTCAAGAAAATGGAAAGGAAGTTTGCCGATGTCATCTAGCTCAGGGAAGGACGCAGACGTGATGATTTCGGCGCGGGGTGTTTCCAAGTCCTACACGATCTCTCATAATGCCGAAGTGCATACCACGGCGTCCGAGGCGCTGATGGCCCGGCTGAAGCCGCGTCAGCAGGTCCAAAAAGAGACGTTTTGGGCACTTTCGGATCTGTCATTTGACATCAACCGGGGCGACGTGGTCGGCGTTGTGGGTCGGAATGGAGCCGGCAAAAGTACGCTGCTGAAAGTTTTAAGTGAGATTACCGAGCCGACCCGCGGCGAGATTGATCTGTACGGGCGCGTCGGCAGCCTGCTGGAAGTCGGGACGGGTTTCCACCATGAGCTGACGGGCCGCGAGAACATCTACCTGAACGGGTCCATCTTAGGCATGAGCCGCCGCGAGATTTCTAAGCAGTTTGACGCGATAGTGGACTTTTCCGGCGTCCAGCAGTTTTTGGATACGCCGGTCAAGCGGTACTCGTCGGGCATGTACGTCCGGCTGGCGTTCGCCGTTGCCGCGCATCTCAGCTCGGAGATACTCATTGTAGATGAAGTGCTGGCCGTCGGCGATGCCGAGTTCCAGCGCCGATGTTTGGGCAAGATGCAGGACGTAGCCGAAAGCGGACGCACGGTCTTGTTTGTGTCCCACCACATGCAGAGCGTCGCGGCCCTATGTTCCCGCGCCATGTATTTAACGCGCGGGCGCATGACTTATTATGGCGGTGTTCAGGAAGCGATCCGGCATTACTTGGACAGCTTCAACTCGCAGGAGGCCCAGACCGAGAGCGACGCGCTCCGGCGTCCCGGCTCGGGTGAGCTGCGGATCATGGAAGCGACGCCGTCCAAAGCCTACTACGAAGCGGCGGAAGAAAAGCGGGTCCGGTTCCGGATCGCCCAGCACAAGCCTATTCGCGGCAAGTATTTTATCTCCTGCCATCTGTTCAACGAGGCCGGTGTTGGCCTTGTCACCTGTGACTCGCGGCTTTTGGGCCACTGGCTGGAAGCTTCAGAAAATTACGAAGGCGAGTTTATTCTCAAAACGCCCTGGCTGAAGCCGGGTCGCTACCGTTTAGAAATGTTCCTGTGCGGCGCGAACATCATTGACCGCTGGGAAGAAGCCTGCTTCTTTGACGTCATCCCCGTGCTGCCCTACCCGGACCCGAGCCACCCGCACGCGATCACCGACGGCTTGATGTTCGCCGACTTCGACTGGCGCGACGCCCCAGCGGACACACCCTACCCCAGTGCCGGGCTGGAGCTGGTCGAAACCCGATGAGCGTCGTCTTTATCAATCACCCGCTGGAGACGTGGACCCCCACCAGCAGCGGCGCACTGGCGACAATTATCTGGCAGTGCTGCCAGATCGCGGAGCGTGAGTCCGGCAGTCCGGCCTCGCTGCCCTGGGTGATTACGCGCGGCAGCGAAGCCGCCCGGTTCCCGTGGGCACAGACGATCGTGCTGGACCCGCCGCCGCTGCCGGCGCACCCGCTGGCAGTAAAAGCGCTGCGGGCCGAGCGCAAGCTAACCGGCTGGCGGCACCTCAGCCACCGTGCCTATGCGTTCCGGGTGATGTCCGCCCTTCGCCAAAACAACCTAGCCAACCGACCATTGGTGCTGATTAACGACCCGGAAATGGCGGTTTACCTGCGCCGGCATTTCCCGAAGGCGACCATCCTGCACTGGTTTCAGAACCAGCTTGAAGCGTCGCCGCGCTTCCGGGCGCTCTACCCGAACGCTGCAAACATCACTGCCGGTGTCAGTGATTTCACCAGCCGCTGGATCAAAGACTATTACGGCTTGGACGTAGTACCGACTATCTATAACGGCGTTGACCCCGCGCAGTTCTCCCCGGCCCCGATGCCGCCAAGCGGCCTGCCGGCGATCAGCTTTGTCGGGCGCACCGGCATCGAAAAAGCGCCTGACCTGCTGCTGCGGGCGGCGCTCACGCTTTCGGAGAAGACAACAAGTTTTCGGGTGCTGATGATTGGATCGAACCACTGGGACCGCCTGGAAATGGACGATTACCAGCGGGAACTGGCCGGGCTGGCGGCGAAGCTGGAGGCACGGGGCGTGGCTGTCGAACGCCCCGGCCATGTCGGACGCCCGGAGCTGCCGGGGGTGCTGCGCCAGGCGCAAATCCATGTCGTGCCGTCGCGCTGGGACGAGCCGTTCGGCCTGACCACCGTGGAAGGCATGGCAACCGGGCTGGCGACAGTCGCCTCCCGCACCGGCGGCACACCGGAAGTCGTCGGCGACGCCGGACTGCTGTTTGATCGCGATTCGGTGGAGGGTCTCACCGCGCACCTGGAAGCTCTGCTGGACCCCGGCTGCCGGGCCGAGTACGCGCGTGCCGCCCGCAAGCGGGCGGAGGAGTTCCCGTGGAAGCGGACTTGGGACCAGCTAAGTGAGTTGATCACGTAGAAGGAGCGTGGGACTGAAGTCCTACGCTCTGGGGCGAAGCGCCGAGCGTCCACCTTCGTGGATGAATAATAGGACCGCAAGATTACTCTGCTCTTTGTCCGCGAAGGCGGACACTGGGCGTCTGTGCCCCAGAGCGTAGGACTTCAGTCCCACGCCTTAACGACCACACGTTTTCTTATGAGCTTTGTATTTATCAACTGTACGGCGGAGACGTTCACGCCGACCCGGAGCGGCGGCATCTGCTCGTGGGTCTGGGAACACTGTCGGAGCGCTCAGAAAGACGGCATTCAGCCCTGGGTCATCACGAAAACCAGCCCGGCGGAGCCGTACCCGTGGCCGAAGACGATCTTGATTGACTACCCGCACATGCCGAAAAATCGCGTTCTGAGCAAGCTGTATTATGTCCAGCGTGAATTAACTGGCTGGGGCCATGTCCGTCAGAAAGCCTATAATCTGCGCGTCGCATCGGCACTTCTCAAGAATGACCTGCACAAGATGCCGCTGCTGCTGAACAACGACATCGAGCTGGCGGTTTTTCTGCGCCGCAAGTTCCCGCAGGCGACGCTGTTTCATCAGGCGCATAACCGGAACCCGTGTTCCGAAAAGTTCCGGCGGCAGTTTGCCGGGGCAGTCACTGTCCAAACGGCAGTCAGCGATGACTGCGGGCGCTGGAACAAAGAGTATTACGGCCTGGGCAGCATCCAGACGCTTTACGGCGGCGTAGACACCGAGCAGTATCACCCGGCGGCGCAGGAGCCAGGCGGCCCGCCGCTGCTGAACTTTGTCGGGCGCACCGACCATTCCAAAGGAACGGACTTGCTGCTGCTGGCCGCCGGGCAGCTCGCCAAAAAGACAAAGAACTTCCGGGTGCAGATTTTAGGCTCCAACCACTACGGCTACTCGGTGTGGGACGACTTCGAGCAGAAGCTCAAAGACCTGTCGGAAGAGCTGGAAGCAATGGGAGTCAGTGTGCGCCGGCCGGGGTTTATTGACCGTTATGCCCTGCCGGGCGAGCTGCGAAAAGCCCATATCAATGTGGTGCCGTCGCGCTGGGATGAGCCGTTTGGGCTGGTGACGCCGGAAGGAATGGCAACTGGGCTGGCGACAGTCGCCTCGCGCACCGGCGGGACGCCGGAGATCATCGGCGAGGCCGGCCTGCTGTTTGAGCGCGGCGACGCGAACGGCCTGGCGGCCCAGCTTGAGCGCCTGGTCTGCGACGAGCCGCTGCGATTAAGCTACGGGCGGCAGGCGCGGGAGCGTGTGCAGGAGTTCACCTGGGACCGTGCGTGGCAGCGCCTGCGGCCATTGGTAGGAGTTTAATTGAATATCTGTTTCCTGAATATGCCGATTGAGTATTACTCGCCGGTTTCGGGCGGGGCGATCTCGACCATCATCATGCAGACGGCAACGGAGCTGCTGGCGCGGGGGCATCAAGTGACGATTCTGACGCCGCTGAACACCGATCCGATCTACACAGTCGGCGACGTGCGCCCGATCCGAACTCGGGAGCGTCACCAGCTTTCCCTGGCGCAGCGGGCGGTTTCGCGGCTCCGTAACCGTGTCAACCCGTGGGATTATGGATATTATGAGTACTACTTAGCATCGTTCCAGAGCGCACTTCAAAAGCTCTCGCCCGCGCCGGACGCCGTGATCTGCTTCAATGATCTCGTCGCGCCGAACTACATCAAGCAAGTTCTGCCGAACACGCGCGTTTTTGTAGACCTGCAAAACGAGCAAGGTACGCACCAGACGAATCTGACGGAAACAATTGCGGCGGTGGACAAGTTTGTCGCGTGCAGCCGGCATATCCGGCGCTGGACCCGGAACAAGTACGCGATTCCCGACGTCAAGATGGCGGTCATCAACAACGGCATTGATTTGGAAGCGTTTCATCCGCGCCCGGATTATCTGGAACCCCGCCCGTGCCTGGAAGTGCTTTTTATCGGGCGCATTGACCGCAACAAAGGACCGGACATCGCGGCGGACGCCGTGGCGGTCTTGCAGCGCGAAGGTCTGCCGGTGCATCTGACGGTCGCGGGCGGCCTGTGGTTCTACGGCCACGGCAACGAAAAGGCCGATCCCTTCTTTCGGGAGCTTAAACAAAAGATGGACGCCGTCGGCGCAGATTACAAAGGTCATGTGACCCGGCCGGACGTCCCGGCGCTGGTGCGAGGCATGGACGTTTCCTGCGTCCTGTCCCGCACCCACGACCCGAACCCGCTGGTGTGCCTGGAAAGCATGGCGTCCGGCTGCGCCGTCATTGGGGCTGACCGGGGCGGCATCCCGGATGCCTTCGGCGAGGCGGGAATGCTGGTAGACCCGGACGATTTTGAGGCCGTTGTCAGCCATTTGCGCCGCATGGCCTCCGACCCCGACGCGCTGCGGCAGCAGAAACAGCGCTCCGTCGCCCGCGCGTCTCGCGCGTCCTGGGCGGCGAACGCCGACCAATGGGAAGTACTCTTAGTACCGGCAGGCGCCGGAAAGTAAGTCTAGGAAAGTACGATTTATGCGTGTGCTGTTGATCTCGCATACCTGCCAGTCCCGCCGTGAAGGCCAGCCAAAAGCGGAGCAGCTCAGCCGGATGCCCGGCATGGAGCTTCGCGTTCTGGTGCCGGACCGCTGGTACGAGTACAGCGCCTGGCGCGGGGCGCAGGTGCCGGAGAACGCCGGGTATGAGTACGAAGTCGGGCAAGTTCGCTGGCCCTGGTCCGGCCCGGCCCAGTGGTATCTGCACTGGTATCCGGCGCTTGCCCAGACGCTTAAAGAGTTTCAGCCGGACATCATTGATCTTTGGGAAGAGCCGTGGGGACTGGTGAGCGCTCACGCTGTTTGGCTTCGCAACCGCCTAGTGCCTCACGCAAAGATTATCTCGGAAACCGAGCAGAATGTCGCAAAGAGGCTGCCGCCGCCGTTTGAGTCGTTTCGGAAATACACGCTCAGTCATGCAGACTTTGTGGTGGGACGCAGCACGGAAGCGATTGAAAACATCCGGGCAAAAGGCTATGGCGGCCCCGCCGCCGCAGTCCCCAACGCGGTAGACACGGCGCTGTTCCAGCCTCTGGACCGGGCGGAGTGCCGCCGCGCCCTGGGGTTGAGTGGGTTCGTGGCGGGCTATGTCGGGCGGCTGGTGGAAGAAAAAGGGCTGGCGGACATGGTGGCGGCCCTGCCCTTCTGCCCGCCGGAAGTCAATTTGGTGTTTGCCGGCTCCGGCCCGTTCCAGCCCACGCTTCAGCGGCAGGCGGACACGCTTGGGGTGGCAGGCCGGGTCAAATTCCTAGCGGCACGCCCTCAAGATGAGCTGCCGCAGGTGATGAACGCGCTGGACGTGCTGGTGCTGCCGTCGCGCACGACGCCGCGCTGGAAAGAGCAGTTTGGGCGGGTCATCATTGAAGCGCAGGCCTGCGGCATCCCCGTCATCGGCTCAAACTCCGGCGCGATCCCCGGCGTTGTCGGCAAGGGCGGCTTGATCTTCCCCGAAGGCGATGTCCCCTCGCTCGCTTCGGTATTTTCGACTTTGCATTCCGACCCGCAGGGGACGCGGGAGCTGGGCAGGATTGGACGCTGCCAGGTTGAGGAAAACTATACCTGGGCGCGGGTCGCGGAGCAGATGTGGGAAATCTACCAGCGGACGCTGGCCGAAACTGCCGTCAGCGCACCGCCTGGTACACCGCAAGGATCGCCTGTGACATCTTTGCGGCCGTAAACTGCGCCTCATACCGCGCCTGCCCGTTTTCACCCATCCGGCGAGCCAGCGCCGGGTCACTAAGCAGTGTTCGAAGAGTGCCTGCTAGGGCGTCTGGGGAAGACGGCGGAACCAGAAACCCGGTCTCGCCGTCCACAACAATCTCCACCGGCCCGCCGGCGCGGGTCGCGACCACAGGCCGCCCCAGCGCCATCGCTTCCAGCAGCACCAGCCCAAACGGCTCCGCCAGGCTCGGCAGCACGAACACATCTGCCGCCGCCATCAGCGCGGGCGCGTCGGTGCGGAACCCCAGCAGCGTCACACTGTCTTCCAGCCCCAGCGCCCCAATTTGTGCATCAAGCGCACTGCGTTGCGCTCCTTCGCCTGCAATGAGGCAGCGTACAAGGGGAACAGACTTCTGGACAATCTTGACAGCGCTCACCAGCGAGGCAATGTCTTTTTCTCGTTCCAGCCGCGCCGCACAGACAAGGAGCGGCGTGTCCGTGCCAATGCCTAGCTGCTGGCGCGTTTCAGCGGCGTTTCCAGCGTCCGGCGCGGTTATCCCGTTCGGGACGACGGTAATCTTGCGGTCCGGCGCTTCGTACCGGGCCAGCATCGCCTCTCTAACTGCCTCCGAGATCGCCAGAATGCGGCTCATCTGCCCGACAACCCAGTGGTGCGCCGCGTTTGAAAGAATCGCTTTTGGTCCGCGCTGTGTCGCGTGGTTTGGCGTCAGGAAATGCTGGGTCATCACGCACCGGCCCCGGCCCGCCAGGCGCACGGCCAGCGCGGCGGCTAGCGCCGTTCGGCCATTGTGCGCGTGAACGATGTCGGTCTCGCCGGACTTCAGCCGCCGGGCCAGCAGCCGTGCCGCGTCCCAGTCTACCAGGCCGCGCTTGGCGATGGTCAAGGTCGGCAGATGCTCCCGCCGCGCCGCGTCTTCCAGCGCTGCGGGGGAAGGGCAGGCAAGCGTGACGGCCACGCCCAGCGCGGACAGTCCCCGCGCGAGGTCCAGCATGTGCCGCTCCGTGCCGGCAAATACGTCGGCATCGGTCAGTAAGACCACTCGCGGTAATTTTTGTGAGGGCATAATTTTGGAATCCACCTCGTCAAAGGCGCTGCTTGCTGCCCTCTCTTGTTCTCTATCCCGAAGCCCGATCCTAACAGGGAGGGGTGGCGTTGTTTGACGGGGTGGGTTGTTCGCTGTGTTGTATCAAGCGCTTCTCGTACTGGCGCAGGATGTTCGGCCAGGAGTAGCCGCTCACCGACTGCTCGATCTCTTCGGCGGAGGCCGGCACGCCATTCAGAAGCGGGCGCAGCTTGGAGGCAATTTCGGCAGGGTCATTGGGGTTATCCAGCAAGCACCCTGTCACTCCTTCCTGAACCACTGCCGCTGCGCCCGCGAGGCGGCTTGTCAGCACCGGCAGGCCGCAGGCAAGCGCTTCCACAATGACTAACCCCCAGGCTTCGTACTGCGTCGGCAGGGCAAATACGTCGGCAGCCGCGTAGTACGCCGCAACATCTGAAGAAGGTCCGGTAAAACGAACGCGGCTCGTCAAACCAAGCTGCTCAATTTCGCCCGCGTAGACCTGCGGATTCAAACGGCCCACGGCGAGCAGATAAACATTCGGGTCTTGCAGCTGGCTGATCGCCCGCAGCAGCGGCCCGAAGCCCTTGCGCTCCAGCTCGTTCGCGACAAAGATCACGACTTTAGCGTCCGGGCCGTAGCCGAGTTCCGCCCGCCTCTGCGCCCGCTCCTGCCGGGTACGGTTCGTATTGAATTCAATCTGGGAGTAGCCGTTCGGCAGCACGGCGATGTCTTCCGCAGGCACGGCATACAAACGCATTAAGTCGGACTTGACTTGATCGGTCAGCGCGATCAGCTTGCGGGGGTAACGCCCGCCGAAATAGCTGCGCTCTAGACGCAGCAGGGCCGGATGCTGCGGGTTGAGCTTCTGCCGCAGACGCCCACGCCAGTCCCGCTGGGTTTTGCTCGCTTCCAGCCAGGCTTTGTGGACGCTCGGCACCCACATCACTCCGCCGGGCGGCGACTCGACCCCAAACGCGGCATGAATGGTTCCCGGCGGCAGCGCGGCCAGCGCTTTTTTGCTGCGGCGGCTGAACGTCAGCAGGCGCAGCACCGAGCCGCGCTTCGGCAGAGGAATAGCATGGACATGAACGGCGGAATGCAGGGCGTCTCGGTCCCAGTCAGCCGTCAGCAAATGGACCTCATGGCCCGAATCTGCGAGAAAGTTGACGGCTTCCAGAACGCAGCGCTCAATGCCGCCGCGCCGGTGACAGCTTGGAAACGAGACGGCGATTTTCATAGGCGGCTCTTCATGAACAAGTCTTCATACGCGCGTTTCCAGTTCGGCACGGACTATCTGTGTCTGCGGTGCCATGACTAGAGTTTCCCAGCCTTGTGTGGGAGCCGGAGCGCGGCTCATCGCGACGTAGTAGGCCCGTGTTGCCATGCCCGCCCCCGCCCAAGCCGCCATGACCGCGCCCCGGCTCCAGTACTGGTCCACCATACCGTGCACAAACTTGTTCAGCAGCAGTGCCCCGCCAATGCACAGCAGCGAGAAGAGCATTTCGGAGCGGGCGATCCGCTTCTGCGCCCGCCAGATCATCCCAAAGAAGACGACATGAATGAGAATCAGCGCCGCCGCGCCCAAAACGCCGGTCTCCGCCAGCGTCAGCAGCAGCAGATTGGTGGCGTCATAGTTCTTACGCAGGCCGACGCCCATGCCGAAGACCGGGCTTTGATGAAAATAACCCTCGGCCATGTCCACCGACTCATAGCGCAGCTTGATGTTATAGTGTTCCGTGCCGAAGCCCGTCGTGTAGTCGCGGGAGTGTTGCGGCAGCGTAAACCAGAAAACGGCGAGAAGCGGCAGCAGGCAAACGAAGATTTTCACCAGCAGCAGCAGCCGGCCCCGCAGCGTGAAGATCAAAAGTACGCCGCAGAGCGTTCCCAGCCACGCGCCGCGCGACAGAGAAAACAGCAGGCCCAGCGAAATCACCCCGAGCGCCGCCAGCAGCACACGCCGCAGCCGGGCGGTCGGGGCAGACAAAATCAGCTCGGTCGTGACCAAAAAACAGCAGGCCAGCGATGCCGCAATGCCGTTCTTGTTCAGGCCGATAAACCAGTAGTTCGTCACCATACCCGCAATTGCGAGAAAGACGCCGACGCAGACCAGCAAATAAAATCCGGCCCAGTATTGACGAATGTCGGTAACGAACACGCAGAAAATGCAGACGACGACAACCAAATACAAGAACATTTGCACCAAAGAGATAAGCGCGACTGGCCCGAGCCAGTGGATCGCCGATGAATACAAACAGACCGTAAAGTATAGCAGAACAGGAATCAGCATCGGCCCCACATGCAGCCGCAGCTTCTGCACCAGGCAGCGCAGGTACAGCACCGGCAGCGTCAGCAGCAAATTGATTTCGGCAATGGAAAACTTCGCCCCGCCGCCGCCCGACAAGTCGTTCTGGAACGGCGCCGACGCAAAGATCAGCATGAGCGCCGCGCCGGGATAGTAGTATGAAACAAACCCAAACGCCACAACATAGAGGATCGCCGCCGGAATGAGCAGGCTGACCAGCGCGAGCTTGACCAAGATCACGGCAGCTAGAAGACACAGTAGTACGCCCGGCACACGCCGGATCGTCAGAGTGTCGGCCAGCTCTCTGATATTACGCTTTTCGGTATATTGCGTCAGTAAGCTCATGCCCCTGCTCCTTTTCCTGCCCCGCGCCACTGCGTCGCCTGGCGGACGCAGAGCCAGGCTTGCAGGCGGGTCTTGGCTTGTGCCGACGACCGGCGGCGCGGCAGCAGCGCGGCAATGCCGCCCCAGGCCACGGTCCGTACCGCCGCCCCGACAACCATCGCCAGCCGCAGCGACACCAGCCCGGCAAGGCCATGATGCTTGCGGATAAAATAGTCCAAGCTGTCAAAAAAGTGGGCGTTAATGCTGGCCCGCTCCGACGCTCCGCTGGCTCCGCCGAGATGAGTCACGACCGCCGACGGCGTGAACGCAATCTCCCAGCCTGCGTCCCGCACCCGCTTCTGCCAGTCGGTTTCTTCCTGGTACATAAAAAACGCTTCGTCAAACCCGCCCGCCTGCACATACGCTTCGCGCCGCACCAGCAGGCAGGCCCCAATCACCCACTCTACCGGGCGGTCCGTATCATGCGCCCAGGCCGAATAGTCTCCAAGAGCGCCGTGCCGGGCGACAAGGCCAGACAGCCCCAGGTTCTCCAGCCAGGCCCGGCCCGGCGACGGGTAGCGGTAGCACGATCGCTGCAGCGAGCTGTCAGCATTCAGCAGGCGCGGTCCCACAATGCCCGCTTTCGGGTGTGTTTTCAGGTAGTCCACAAGAGCCGAGACCGCGCTGGGCTTGGCAAACGCATCGGTATTCAGCAGCAACAGAAACTCGCCTTTAGCTTGCTTCAGAGCCAGATTGTTCGCCGCGCCGAAGCCCGCATTGACCGGATTGTTTATGACATGGACATCGGGGAACTCAGCGCAAATGGCTGCCGCGCTGCCGTCCGCCGAAGCGTTGTCTACGACCCAAATTTCGGCGCTCAGGCCTTCCAGCCCGGCCTCCAGCGTGTGCAGGCAGTCCAGGGTCATCTGGCGCGTGTTGTAGCTGACGATGATAACCGAGACTTCTGGAATTGGCTCTTTAGCAGACACGGCTGAGTTCTTTCTTGCTGTCCATGACTTCTACGATTTGGTCCAGCCGACTGTTCCACGAGTGGCGGCGGGCTTCGGAACGCCGCGCTTCCCCGGCGGCGGGGTCTTCGGTCAGCGCGGACTCGACAGCCAATTCAAAACCGTTCGCATCGGACGCAAGATGCACAAGCTGCGGGTAGTCCCGGAACCCAGCAACAGGAGTAGCGACAATCGGCTTCCCGGCTGCCAGATATTCCCAGAGCTTGATTGGGTTCAGGCTCTCGGTGAACGGTGTAACCCGGTGCGGGGTGATGCAAACGTCAAACGCCCGCATGATTTCAGGAACTTCAGCATACGGAACCGGACCCGTCAAGACGACGTTCCCGCAGGCGGCCAGGCGCTGCCGGTCTTCCCCCGCCAGCATATTCGGTCCAACCAGCGCGATGGTTCCCGCCGGGAACCGCTTCGCCAGAGCCTCCACCAGCGGCACGTCTACCCGGTCCGGGTGGATGGTCCCGGTGTACCCCAGCACGGGTTTAGCCCAGCCATCCGCGGGAGACGGCAGCGGCCCGGTGCCGTCCAGAACGCTTTTGTAATGGTCGGCATCTACGCCGTTTGGGATCAGATAAAGACGCTCTGTGAGGCTCTGCTTCATTTCATAGAGCCGCTCGGAGCAGACAAGGACGGCATCGGCGCGGCGGCACAGCGCGGCATCCTGGGCGATTGTCAGCTTCGTCAGCGCCGGAGACTGGGTCAGCGTTGCCCAGTCGTCCGTGATGTCGTAGATCACCTGCGACTCCCCCATTTGCCCGGCCATGTGGACCGCTGAGTGTGGGTTCAGCCATAAAATTGGCGACTGCATTCCAAGACGCCGGGCGGCGGCGCGGACGTGTCTGCGGAACAGCGTTTCATTCAGCCGCCTGCCCCACCCCAGCGTGTCCGGCAGCAGCTTCAGCGGGCGGGTTAGCGTGATACTCGGCAGCCCCGGCACCGCACTGTCGGTCTGGTTTAAGTTCGGCAGACGCCCGCGCCGAATGTCGTTAGTGACATTGATCGGCAGGCCGACAAACAAAATCTTGCGATCCGGGAAACGCCGCGCCAGCCCAGCGCACAGAAACTGGTTGCGCCGCCAGACATCATCCCAGTTCTCCATTGATACGAAAATCAGGTCTTGCATGGCTTAATTCTTGGATGAGACTTGTTCGTAAATCTGAAAGTACTGGTCGGCGATGCGCTCCCAGGTGAAGTGCGCTTCGGCCCGCGCCCGCCCGGCACGACCCATCGCGGCGGCACATTCGGGGTCGGCCAGCAATCTTTCCAAAGTCGCGCCCAGCGCGACGGCGTCGCCGCCCCGAAACAGCAGGCCGGTCTCGCCTTCCTGCACGATCTCCGGGACGCCGCCCACGCAGGCGGCAGCGACGGCTTTGCCGCAGGCCATCGCTTCTAAACTCACAATGCCCTGCGGCTCCTGGCGTGACGGCAGCACGAAGAACGTGCAGCCGTGAAACAGACGCACGGCTTGCATCCGGTCCGCCCGGCCAATCAGGTGAATGCGCTCTGTCAGGCCCAGATCGTTCACCTGCGCCTGCAAGCGCTCCCGCTCCGGTCCGTCGCCGGCAATGATGAGGTCCGGCGCATCGGGTCGCCGGTACAGCAGGCGCGAATAGGCGTCAATCAGCAGATCAAAGCCTTTTTGCGGCACGACGCGCCCGATGCCTAAGATATACGGACGTGGATGAGGATACGGCGTCAGGTTGGCGTCGAACTCGCGCAGGTCAATGCCGTTGTAGACCGCCCGGCTCTTCGCGCCTATTGGAAAACCGGCGAACTGCTTGGCGTCGTCCAGCGTCTGCTCCGAGCAGGCCGTCACATAATCCGCGCGTTTCAGAAGCTGCTTCAGGGTCCAGTTCGCCGCCGCGCTTTTCTGGTACAACTGGCCCGCGTCCATTGTGCGTTCGCCCTGCGTCGTGACTACCAGCGGCAGGCCAGTATCCTGCGCCGCCCAGAGCGCGTAAAAACCATTTGGGCCGACGCACTGGACATGGATCATGTCGGCTTTGAGCTGCCGCAGCGTCACCTCCACGGCGCGGCGCTCGGCCGGAAACGCGCGGGCGAACTGGGCTAGCCCGGCAGGACGGGCGCGGGGCATCTCAAAGGGAAACCGCCAGACATCCACGCCCTGCACGGTCTCGTGCGCGGGCAGGTCGCTCGGGTGCTGAGTCGTGATAATGGATGCGCCGTGCCCGCGTCCAAGATATTCCAGCGCCAGATGCCGGCAGGCTTCTTCGACGCCGCCGAAGTGCGGATAAAAAGCGCTGGCAAAAATCGCAATGTTCATAATGAAACCAGAAAACGCCCCCTAGCCCCCACCCCTGTTTAAATGGGGCGGGGAACCGGAGCCTGCCGGTTGCCTATCTCGTTTCTTATCCTGCTCCCCCATTATTGGGGGCTGGGGGGCTGCCTGAGATGGCGCATACACGGCTTCATACTGAGCGCAAACCCGGTCCCAGCCGAAGTCTTGAGCGCGGATCAAACCCGCCGAGCGCATCTCGGAGCGCAAGGCGTCGTCGGTCAGCACCCGGACCAGCGCCGCGCTCAGTTCAGCGTCGGGAACAACTAACCCGCTTTTGCCTTCCTGTAAAACCTCACGCGCCCCGACATTCGGCGAAGCAACCACGGGAACACCCGAGGCCATCGCTTCAATGTATGGTACGCCGAAGCCTTCATAGGTGCTGGGCAGGCAGAACGCCCACGCCCGGCGGTACAGATCGGTCAGCGTTTCGGCGGGAACGCGCCCGAACCAGCGCACGCCTGGCCCCTCTATGGGGTTTTCACAGACGGCCCAGAACTCGGCATTCGGCACCTGCGAACGAACTTCTTTTTGGAACAAGTCCAGCAGCATCGCGCCGCGCTTGCGTCCGTGCATCGTGCCGACAAACAGCAGCGACGGGACACCTGACTTCTCGCCGCCAGGCGAGAACGCCTCCAAATCTACGCCGCAGGGAATGACTTTCTTGACAAACGGCAGGTAATGCTGCGTATTTGCAGAGACCGTCACCAGCTCATCGGCCAGCGCCGCCGCGCTGTACTCGCACAGCGCAAGCACCGCCATGCGCGTCTTGGCCGTCAGGCCGCGGGCGTGCAGCGTTTCGGCAAGGCAGGAGCCGTGGAACGTATGCACATGGCGCGGACGAGATTTTCCCCAGAGAAACCAGTCGTCGCCGTGGGCGTTCAGCACGTCAAACCGGCGAAAGTCATAGCGGCGCAAATCCCATGCAAACCCAAAGGTCTTCAGCCGCGTCTTTGGGGGTACGACAACGACTTTATAGTGAGTATCGGCAGAAGCAGTGGTCTGGCTGAAGACCGTAACTTCGTGGCCCCGGCGCACCAGCGAGTTCGCCAGGGCGTGAACCTGATAGCCGACACCGATTTTGCTGCCGCTCGGCAAATACAGCGATGTAATGGCGATGTTCATAGGGTTCCTAAGTATACCTGAAACGGAGGTATCTTAAGGAACAAGCTATGCAAAAGTCATGCCAACTCACAGGTTTGGGGAGCGAAACGCGAGTATTTACCGGGGCGGGACACGCTGAAACACATACGCAGGCGTTGCCGTTTTGGTATCGCTTGTCGGCAGAGACAGCGTCTGCCCCTGCCGGTAGCCGCTGACCGTCGTGCGCGGCGGGACCGGATCAAACGAGATAATCACGTCCGGCTTGCGGCGCTCTAGTATGATGTTCAGGGGATCGCCCGGCGCGTACCACTCTTTGTCGGCAACGCCCGTGCTGTATTTGTACTGCGGCGGCAGGTGCGCGATCTGCCGGTCGGTCAGCCCCCGAATGTCCAGCATATACTTGTCCAGACTGGTGTAGCCTGCGTATCCCATCTCCGAGTAAGCGACTTTCGTGCCGGGCCGGAACTGCTGGATATACTTCGCGCCGCGCACCCAGAGCGGCCCAAAGCCTTCGCTTGCCTGAAGCAGCCGAGCGCCCTGGGTCGAGAAGCCCGCACTTTTCCACGAGTAATGCTCTGTCTTGGTGCAGCTCACCAGCCACAGCAGAGCGACAGCAGCCCCGCAGACGGCGGCGGCGAACCGCCGGGCGGGCAGCAGCGCGGAGTTTCGCCGGGTCAGGCGGCGGCTGATGGCCCGGACGGCAAAGCACTGGCAAACGGCAAGCAGCGGCAGGACCGGAACCAGGAAGCGCCAGCCGTACATCCAGTCCCCACCCGCTTTCAGTACAAACAGCAGCGTGGCCGCCACCACCGCCAGGCCGATGCCGCCCATGATCCGATGCTTGATACGCTGGAAGCCGTATAAAGCGAGTCCCCAGAACAGCAGCGGCATGAACAGCGAGAACAGATCGGAACGCAGGTTCTTCTGGACTAAACTGTGGAACGCCAGCAGCGTGTGCGGGTTCAGCAGCGTCAAGTCATGCAAAAATGCCGGAACATCCGCCGCCCTCGGCGCGGTTGCCCGCAGCGGGTACGCCGCGCCGCGCGACAGGCTGACAAAAAGCGGCTGCGACTTGGCGAAGTAAGTGTTCGGCAGGAGCTGCCCGTAGTAGCTAAAGCGCACTGCCTCAAACAAAGCTGTCGGAACAAGATACGCGCCCAGCCAGGCGGCGAGGGACCGGAAAGAACGGCCTATGCGGCGGACCCAGTACCAACGCACGAGCGTCAGCGCCGCCGCTAAAAGAAGCACTTCAGGACGGGCGAGAGACGCCAGAAAAAGCAGCAGCCCAGAGGCCCAGCCGCGCCCGCGCTGGACTTCGCGGTGAAATAGCAGCAGCGTTGCCAGGAGAATGCTGCCGTAGAGGGTCGTTTCCAGGGCATTCACTCCGGCAAGCGCGAAGTTGATGTTCAGCGCCACCAGTGATTGTGCCAGCACACTTTCCCAATCGCTTAGCCCGCTGCGCTTTGCCAATACTCCCGTTTGGGTCAGCATCACGAACGCAAACAGCAGGCTGGCACATTTGGCCTTGAACAGGATGTCTACCGCCGGAGCGACAGACAGCAGAAGCGCCGACAGCAGCAGATGCAGCGGACTTGTGAAGCCTTCGACACGCTCGCCGGGGTTGAAGACCGGCCCCAAGCCCGCCAGCAGATTCGCCGCGTAGCGAAACGTGATATACGGGTCGTCTACGGTCTCCGCAAACACCGAGTACGCCGCCCCCAGCAGGAACAAATAGGGGAGAAGCTGCCCCAGGCGCAGGGGCCAGGCAGGAGCAGTACGGCGGCGACTGATGGCCGCGCTTACGGCTGTCAAGACTGCACCTGCTGCGCTCTCAAAGGAACGACACTCGCACTTTCAGCCGCCTCGGAGCGCAGGCCGCGCAGGACATACAGGCCGAGCGCCCAGAACGAGACCGTGCCGAAAAACTTCATGGACACCAGCAGCGACTTCAGGCCGTGCTGATACGACGGCGCAAACGGCGTAAAGAACGGCCAGGCCCGGCTGAAGATCAAATAAATCACGACGCCGCCGACCAGCATCAGGCGAGCCGGTGCAAACCGGCGGCCCGGCACAGCGCCCGGCGCATCCGGGGACGCGAGAAGTGTCCAGAGCAGCGGGAAGCAGTAAATAAAGTAGCCGTTTTCATACGTCGGCAGCAGCAGCAAGATCGAAGCCAGCGTCACACCAAATGCCAGACGCGCTTCCAGTGGCGTCGGAGCCTCAAGCCTGCGCCACAGGAACCGGAACCCACCCAACACCGCCGCAACGCCGACCGCGAGGAAGGCGAAGTACACGCCGAGATTGGCGCTAAACGGCCTCACGAATGTATTGGAGTGAAGCGAGACATTGGCAAAGCCGATCAGCGAGCTTTGGACTTCCTGTTCTTCCTGCGCCACTTTCGCTTCGTGCAGTACCCGCAGAAATGCGGGTATCTCCCCAAAACCGACCAGCCCAAACGAGAGGACAAGGGCCGCCGCGAAGCCGCCCGCGCTCCACAAAAACGGCTTCCATTGACGGCGCAGGAGCAGGTACAGCAGCAGGCCGATCAGCCACAGCTTAATCAAAGCCGCCGCCACGATGAGCGCTCCCATCAGCCCCCAGCGGCCCCGGCTGTCCGCCCAGAGCATCGCGCCGACAAGCCCCAGCAGCAGATCGTTTGTCTGCCCCACCCCAAAGTCCAGCGTATTGTCCCAGAACCGAAACGAGACCAAAAGCAAAATCCCAAGCAGCCAAAGATGCTGCCGGGGCAGCCGCGCCGCTGAGCCGTACAGCCAGATCGCCAGAATCAGGCCGCCGGCATTGACAAAGAACCATAACTTGAGGGCATGGTCAAACGACAAGCGCCCCAGCAGGCGCAAAATCTCCGCCGGCAGCGGCGTGTAGCAGTAAAGCTCGTGCTGCTCAGAAAGGGGAAGATTAGGCTGATACAGCGGCACCCCCTGGTTCAGCCGGGTCGCCGCCAGGTAATACGACTTGAAGTCCATGCCGGTAATGCCGCTCGCCGGATTGACCGCTCCACTATAAGTCACCGCCAGCAGCAGCCAGGTCAGCAGACCCAGCAGGACGAAACTTTGAAGTGCTGATGCTCCTGGCCCAAGCGGCACCAACGCCGGTTCTCTATGGTGGTTGTTTGTCAAATCTCAAAACTTTCCTTTTCATCCTTTAGTGCAGGAATCATGCCAACCAGCTGAGTGTACAAGTTTTTGAGACCCTGCTGCTAACTTGCCGCAACGCTGCCGTAAATTTGCAGGACCTGCGCGGCGTGGTCTTCCCAGGAAAAACGGCCTGCCTGCGCCGGCCCGCGGCGGCGCAAAGATGCAGCCAGAGCAGAGTCTTCCAGCAGCGTTCGCATCGCCGCCGCCAGGCTTTCCGGCGTGCCGTCCGGGGCCAGCACCGCACAGTCGCCGGCCACTTCCGGCACCGCGCCGGCGCGAACAGCCACCACCGGCACGCCCAGCGCCATCGCTTCCAGCGGCGGCAGGCCGAAACCCTCGTAGATGGATGGGTAGACCAGAGCCGTCGCGGCCTTTAGAACGCGCGGCAGTGCCGCCCGGTCCAAATAGCCTGCTAAGATTACGCGCGGGGCAAGCGACTCGGCTATCACCGCCGCCAGAGGCTCGGTCGGCCCGGCGAGAACCAGGGACAGGTCAGGAAAACTTAGTGCGAGCTGCGCCCAGGCTTCCAGCAGCGCGCGGACGTTTTTGCGGCGCGTGAACCCGCCGGAATACAGCAGAAAGGGGCCGTGGATCCCAAGTGCTGCCAGCATTGCGGGGTCTGCCGCCGGAACCCCGAGGTGAAACACGCCCTGCTCGTAGCCATTGGGAACCACATGCACCCGCTCTTCGAGCAGGCCAAGCAGCGTCATCAGCTCGGTTTTGGCGAACTCGGACGGCGTCACAACCCCTGCGGCTGCCTGGGCGGCTTCTTTGGCCCAGCGCGGCAGCCGGCCTTCGTCGGGGAACCGCGCCGGCGGCAGGTCGTGGATCGTGTAAACCGCAGGACGGCCGGCGGGCGCGGGATAGGCCAGCGAAAGCGAGTGAAACAAGTCCGGCAGCGGCAGCCGGTGCGTGAGATTGAGGATGCCGCGGACGACAGGCCAGGGAAGCTGGGCCAGCCGGTCCGGCGCATAGCCCTCGCAGGTTGCCGCTTGGAGGCCACTTTTGTCCGGTGCTTCTAAATCTTCACGCGGAACACGCCCGGCAAACCGGATGTCAAAACGCCATCCGGCCTCCGAAGCGCCGCTGCCAAGAAGAGAGCGGAGCAAAAGCCGTTCGTAATGTCCCATTCCCATGCGCGGGCCGGGGCGGTTCTGCGACAGAAAGCGCACATGAAGCGGCGCAAGCCGTTTCCAGTCGGCCTGAGAAATCGCGGCATCAGAAAGAGATTGTTCGCCCGAAGAAGATTGTTCGGCGGGATTTACGTGTAAAATAGAAGTGCGCTCCACTGAATTCGACATCTGCACTAGATTATGCACTTGGCACGAAATTTGCAAACCAGAAACGTGTCCCTGCCGCGCTTTCCGCGCAATTCTTTTGCTTTTTCGCCTTGTTTTCTCGCTGTGAGGTAATTTGTGTCTGTTTCCGCGCCTGCATTGTCTCCCACGTCCCCCAAGCCGCCGCGTCTTCGTTTAGACTATTTGGACGGGCTGCGGGGTCTGGCGGCGCTTTATGTGGTGATGCACCATGCGTATTATGGCCTGACGGCGGAAGCCTCTTTACCGCCCATTGTGGCGAAACTGACTTACTGGCTGTATTTGGGCCACAGCGCCGTGGACATCTTTATTGTCTTGTCGGGCTACTGCCTGATGCTGCCGGTGGTGCGGTCCGGCCGACTTTCCGGCGGAATGAGCGAGTTCATTCGGCGGCGGGCGCGGCGCATCCTGCCGCCGTATTTTGCGGCGCTGGTTCTCTCGCTGCTCGCCATCGCGCTGCTGCCGGCCCTGCGTGACTTATCCCACCCGGACGCGCTGTGGAATGTTTCTCTGCCGGCGTTTACTCCAGGCGTCCTTGTGTCTCATCTGCTGCTGATCCACAACTTCAACCCGGACTGGCATTCCAAGATAGATTACCCGATGTGGAGCGTTGCGACCGAGTGGCAGATCTACTTCTTGTTTCCGCTGATCCTGCTCCCGGTTTGGAAACGCCTCGGAACAGGAGCAGCCGTCGTTGTTGGCTTCGTAATCGGACTGGTTCCGCTGTTTTTGTTCTTTGACCGGCTGAGCGGCGTCAGTCCGCAGTTTTTGGGGCTGTTCGCGCTTGGCATGGCGGCGGCGGACCTGAACTTCTCGGGAAAACCTGCTCTAGCGCGGCGGCGGGAGAGTGTGCCGTGGGGCGGACTGTCGGCGGGGCTGCTGGCCGCGCTGGTTCTGGTCAGCTTGAAGCATTTCTCATGGCCGGAAGCGGTTGCCTTGAAAGACATTCTGGTCGGTGCGGCGACGGTGTGCCTGCTGGTCGCCTGCACCCGGTCGCTAACTCGCCGCCAGGAGACGGCGACGGACCAGCGCCCGGAAACGCGACACCACGGCTCCTGGGCGCTGCGGCTGATGGAGTCACGACCGGCGGTCTGGCTCGGCACGTTTTCTTATAGCCTGTACCTGGTTCATGCGCCGGTTCTGGCGCTTTGCCAGGCTGCGCTGCGCCCCCTGCATCTTGCGCCGACATCGGGCCTTTGCGTGATGCTGGCCGCCGGGGTGCCGCTGGCCTTACTGGCGTCGTACTTGTTCCACTTGGCTTTTGAAAAGCCGTTTCTCAGCCGGGCACTGGTCCAGGCGGAGAAAAAGCTTGCTCAGTAACTGATGTTGTGCAGGAACGAGTGACTTTAGAGACTGTATAGAAATCGGAAACACGGGGCTGAACCCCCATGCTTTAAGAGTGCAAGCCCCCCACCTTCGTGGGCGAGGAGCTAACTTTTAGGTTGCAGTCTTTGCCCGCGAAGGCGGGGAGTTGCTTTTCCAAAGCCCTGCCGTTCAGGGCAGGCAACTAAGAAAGGCTTTTTATGTAGTTTCTGAGTCACTCGTCACGAGCTGTGCGGCAGGCTCTAGTGCAGCAGCTCCAGGCCGCTGAGCTTGGCGAAGTTTGCGTTGCCCGTGGTGAAAGCCACCGTGATAGTGCCGTTGGCGTCGGCAGTGACCGGGAAGGTTTTCACGACCGCTTTGTTCGCCCCGCCGGCAGCCGCGAAGACGTCAAAGTTACTGAGCACTGACGCCCCGTTGACAGCGACGTTGAACTGGCGCGAGCCGGCCCCGCCGCCGCCGGGCAGACGTGGCCCGAAGAAGGTCTCCGCGAAGTGCAGGCGCAGCGTATACGCTGCGCCGGGCGTCAGGTTCGGCAGGGTGTAGGTAAAGCTCCCCCACCGCTCCGACTGGTACACGGCTGCCGGCGCAGGGCTGGTGACCGCGCTGACATCCACTGCTGCCGGCGCGGTGTCTGCAAAGCCTCCCTGGACGAACTTATCGGCAGTGAATGTCCCGGTGCCTGGGCCGCCGGCGCTGATCTGGTACACCGGCGTTGGGGCAGGCGCAGGAGGCGGAGCAGGCGCAGGGGAGCCGCCCTGGTCAATGCCCGCGAAGTTGCCGTTCGGGCCGGGACCATCAAAGTAGGTGCCGGTGCTGCCGTCAAACGCTTTCTCGAACGTGTTGCCGCTGCCCGCATACGAGCCGGGTGTGCCGAACGGAGTTCCCGTCAGCTTCACGGCGGCGCTTCCCGTGCCGGAGTAGAACGCGATCTCCGAGACGTTGCCCCAGCCGCCGTTCGGGCTGACATAGCGCAGGTAGCGGTACGTCTTCGGGTCTACGGACAGCGCAGCGCTGGTCCACTGGCCGTCGGCAGGCACGCTGCTGATCGTGTACAGCGTCGTGTAAGAGACGCCGTCGGCGCTGCCCTGGAACAACCCGCCCTGCATCCGGTCCGCGCAGGTGGGCCGCGGAAAGAAGCTGACGGTTCCCGTGCCGGAGGTCGGGATCGGAGCGGTCACGGTGACGATGGCCGCGCCATGTACGCTGCCGCTGGCGGCCTGCACCGTGGCGCTGCCGGGAGTTGTCCCTGCTGAATACAGGCCGCTCGCGCTGACCGTGCCGACGCCGCCGCTCACGACGGACCAGGTAAAGGCCGGTTGGAGCGACAGCGGATTGCCGTTCTGGTCATTGGCGACTGCTGTGAACTGCTGAGTCCCGCCGGTGCTCAGCGCCGCGGATGCGGGCGAGACGGTGATACTGGTCAGCAACGGGGCCGGAGATGGAGCCGAGGCGGCGGGATAAAGCTGGCTTTGCGGGATGACCTGCGACGCCTGGCTCGGGCTGGACCAGGAAAGCTGGGCCTCCGCGCCGCCGTAGCGCTGGTAATACTCCACTTTGAGGGTGTATTTTTGGCCTGCCGCCAGCGTAATCGTGCCGGTATCGGTGGTCGGCGGGTGATCGGTCCAGTCGTTGATGATCTCCTGGCCGTTCACCCAGACGCGAATGCCGTCGTCGGAGACTGTCGAGAACGTGTAGGTTTCCCCGTACAGCGGCTGCACCTGGCCGGTCCAGCGCACGGAAAACAAGTTTGGGGACAGCGCCGGGATCGGCGCGGTGCCGTTCAAGTTGAAGTTGACGGCCGGGTCGACTTCGGTCTGAACCAGCGTCGTCAGGTTCACGTCGCTGTAATACTGGCCGGTCAGGCCCGTGCCTGTTCCCGGTGTCGGGGCCGGCGGGGTAGTTCCGGTGGGATACGGGAGCGTGTTGGTGCCGCCCAGGGCGTTCGTGATTGCGATTGCCCACAGGTCTCCTAAATCCTGATGGCCCTGCGGGGTCGGATGGACGCCGTCCCCCTGCTCCGGGTGCTGCTGAAAGAAGGGGTAAGCCAGCTTGTCGCCCTGGAGGATGGTGGTGCCGTTGCACAGCGAGTCAATCTGCGTTTGGAACGCCATAAGCCGGGCATCCGCCGCCCCGTCCCACGTCGCCGCATGGTTGGACTGGATGTACGGGCTGTAATGGAGGATCACTTTCTGGATGCCGGTGCCGGGAGCCAGCAGCGAGTTGATGACCCAGAGCAGCTTGTCATGGTAGTCCTGAGGCGAAGTCGCAACAGAGACCTGCGCGTCGTTCGTGCCGAGCATGAGGCTGACGACGGACACGCCGGCGGCCTCAAAGGCTTGAAGCGGCCCCGCCGTCTGCTGGTAGAAAGAGGCGACACTCGCGCCGTTACTGCCGTAGTTGACGCCGGTGGGCAGGTAACCGTTTTTGGCGAGGTCCGTGAGCGCCCGGTCGTAACAGCCCGGCCCGTAGTTGTCCCCGATGCCGTAGGTGATCGAGTCCCCGAGGAAGCCGATTTTGAGCGGCCCGCTTGTGATCGGCGCGGGCTGCCCGAAAGGGCCGTACAGCTCGATCTCACGCAGGGTGATTTGATGCGGGCCAGGCTGCCCGCCCGCCGCGACGATGTCCTGGGTCGGAGCGCCGCCATACGTGGTGTTATGCACCAGCAGCCGGATCTTCTGGGTCGTGACCGGCGTGAAGTCATGGACGAAGACGTCCCGGTCGCTGTAGAAGCTGTCGGCGGTGCAGAAAACCGTGGACGTGAAGAAGTCTACGACGTTGGTGGGTTCCACGGGATGGCTGAGCGTCACCCACGAGCCGTTATGATCGTACTGAAGCTCGTAATCTAAGAGGGACCCGTCGTTCTGCCACGGGACGCCTGCGTAGACGACCGCGTGGCTGATCGTCATCGGCCTCGGCAGAGTAATCTGCACCCAGCCCGGCAGGGACGCATCGTTGCCCATCCACGGATGATCGCTGTTGCCCTGGTTGTAGTACCAGTTTTCCAGTGTACCGTTAATGACTTTGCTGATGTCGTTCGGGTACGCTGCGTTCAGCGGCGACTGGCCGTTGCCCGACGTTGTCGCAACCGTGCCGGACGTCAGCGCGAGGTTCGTGCCGTAATCTACCGGCACCGGCTGAATGGTCTGGCCCGGCGCAAGCTCCACATAGACCGGAATCTCCGGCACCGGCAGAGTCGCCTGCCCCGCCGTCACCGGCAGGTCGGACGCGACGCCGAACGCCGAGACGACATGCAGCGAAGAGCCGCCCGTGACATTCAGTGTCAGCGAGCCGTCCGTGCGCCCGGAACTCTGGAACGCCGCCACCTGCTTGCCCGGCCCGCCGAACAGGCTGCCGAGATATAGCTTGTTGCCGGTCTGTCCCAGATTGTACGCCGACTGGAAGTTCGTGCCGTACAGCTCTTCGCTCCAGACGCGCACAAGAGGCGCGGCGGGGTCAAACGAGCCGTAAGAATAGAGGCCGTCTTCGTTTTCCCAGAACGCCGGGAAGTCCCAAAAGCCGTGGCTTTTGTCGTACCACAAGTGGTTGTGTTCTTTCGGAATGCCGTACTGCTCGTAGACCATCATCTGGAGCATGGTCCAGCGGCCCTGCAAACGGGGCTGATATGCGCCGTAGCAGGCGGCGAAATAGCCCTGCTCGGTCTGCCACTTCTCGATATTGCCGACGCCGTACTTGGTCAAAAGAGCGTTCAAATTGTCCAGCGACTCGCGGGCCAGCGTCAGATCGCCGTTGACGTTGTTGTAGGCATGGAACGAGAACGCATCCATGTATTTTGCGCCGCCCGCCTGCAAGAAGCCCTCAATCCAGCTCAAGCCGCCCGGTCCAACGGTGACAACGCCCGGCCCTAAAACTTTGCACGACGGGTCCACGCTTTTGACTGTCTGATAA
>JAABUO010001477.1_pt1 | contig 30681 bp, 31 predicted proteins | sample 5559291 | NCBI WGS metagenome assembly JAABUO01 (sample SAMN10711878, study PRJNA513372) | rock metagenome | isolation source: Antarctica rocks | place: Antarctica: Victoria Land, Finger Mt sud | reverse complement strand
GGCTCCAGTTTCAACCTCCCCAGCCTGAATGTAGGCTGTTGCTTATCCACAGAGCTGCAGAGCGCCATCTCTGGCGTCACCAAGCTGCCTGCACTCTCATGTACTGCATGTTGACCTTCACAAGGCAGACTGATTGGCATCAGCTTCTGCACGGCATGTGCCTGTGCATGCATACCACTCCCTGCCACCTGTGATTGAACTGGCACTAGATCCCCTTCTTGACATGGCACAGCAACAAGCTCTGCTGTCTTGCCTGGAGGCTCTGCTGAAGGCAAGTCAGGCAGGTTTGCTGGCTGGTGGGCAGGCTGTGCAGCCTTACGCTTATGTAGCGCCTGCCTGACAGCCTCACCCACTCCAGCCTACAGGAGCATCACAGACACACTCAGAGGGACTCCCCTGTCCGCTGCTGTTTATGAGTCAGTGTGTTGGCATGATGCTTGATCGTCAGATGCAGACATTCGTTGCATGGTAGCGCATCATTGCAAGGTTGTGTTCTGCATCATGAGCAGCCGTGGTTTGGGTGTCTCTTGCATAGATTGGTCAGCAACTACATATATGCATGGGTTGGGGAGCAAGTATATACCATGGAATGAATGGCAGGTGCCCTTTGCCTTTCACAAGGATCAGAAAGTCGTGTCTAGGAAACAAAGGGCAGAGGTGTGTGGGAAGCAATAGGCTGAGGCTTGCCTGGGCCAGGAAGGCAGGCAGGTCCAAGGGCCCAGCACTCAGCCGCCCATCTGTGCATACTGGCAGCTTGCCCTCCTGAAACAGCTGCAGGCCCCTGTGTAACAGAAAATCTGGTTCTGATCCTTCTTTAGTGAAGATCTTGCTTTGGATCTCTTGGTGAGAATGTGTCTGTTGTGAGTATCACCGCTTGTACAGTCCACGGCTACTATGCATAATTGGTGACGCAGGCTAAGCTGCTACCACCACCGTCTCTGGCAGCATATACGGCAATTTGACCAAGTAAGATAGCCTGACAGGCATTGCATGCATCACATAAGATGCTGTAGAAGTGAAGCCTTGTGCAGCCTTTCAGTCAAATGCACTTTCACACTCTGCATCATTGTAATGATATGCTGGATAGTCATTCCAGATGCTACAGCAGGCTGGGCTGCACTGGTTCAGGATGCATCTCACATTCTATGGAGTACATTAACGCGGTATGGTGACCTGCTCTTAGCTGACCAAGACAGCCATTCAAAATGTTGTGAATGAATGGATGAAGATATGAAGAATGCAGACTCACAACCTGCAGATGAAGGGAGCGGCAGCAGAGAGGGCAGAAGTTGGCAGGGCACATGCCCATAAGACATGCTCCCCGCACCCGGCATCATACACATCCAGCCCTGCAGGATGCACCAAGATGCACTGTACCATCGCATTGCAGTTGTGCCAGGAGAAACCTTGAATCTGGAGATTTGATGTCTTATGGATTCAGACAGCTGCTGCTGCAGGGATGTACTATGCTGTGTGACTGACACAATTACTTTTGGAAAAAACCATAAGGCTGGTGCCAAGGGAGCGAAGAGCCTATAGCACTTTCAACCGCAGACATGCAGAGGCAGAAGACTTTTGTCTGCCAGAATGATATTGAGTCCACTGTGCGCTTTGGCTGTGAGCACACACAACCAGCAGGCACCTTATTCAGGTTGTGCAATGGGAGAGTACTTTAGTACACATCATCAGAATATGCAACCAAAACAAAATGTCTGGCATTTTCATAGATTGATGTGTGACAACTGTGGGATTTGAACCCACGCCCTTTCGGACCAGCACCTGAAGCTGGCGCCTTAGACCGCCCGGCCAAATTGTCCAGTCAAGATGCAAATTTGCCTATTTTCAGCTTATCAATTGCAACAAGCAATGTATCAATGGACAGACAACCCTGCATGCAGCAGTACCCACAACAAAAACCACGCAGCAACAGGCGTTATTGCATGTCAGCTGGTTCAGCAAGATGCAAGCACAGAGGGTGAGCACCAGCCGCCAGCATCTCAGGCGTCCACAGTTGGTCTCTGCCAGGGATGTACTCCAGCAAATGAGAGGATGCGCGCACCTCATGCGACCGCCAGTGCACCTTCTGAGGCTGGATGCTGCCCACATCAATCTGCCTACTGCTGAGCTGCAGCAGTACAGCATGCCTCACCAATGCAAAGCAGCCGCCACTATGTGCAGTGACAATTTCATACATATCCCTGATCCCGACGCATCACCGAGCTTTGCTGACAAGTGCATTTTTGGGAGTTGGTCATTGGATTCATATCACTACAAAAAAGCAGCTGCCAGCAGCACTGTGTTTTTGCCATTGTAAGACCAGCCTGTATCACATGAGCCTATATACTGACCAGCAATGGCATGTACAGAGGACATGTGCTACTTGCGTTTGCATGCACAAGATCGTGGCAAGGCATACCTGTGGGGAGTGGCTTGCTGCGTTGTTCTGGTGTCGTAGCTGAGTAGCCTTTTTGCGTAATGCAGCGCCCCAATCGCCTTGGCTACTGCGGCAAGTGGCTCCCCCTTGCATTTGGGCACAAGTCCACTTACCCTTGTCCTCCTGTGCCTCTATGTCCCTGCAGGTGGAGGTCAGACTACACAAATGCATACAATGTCGAATGTCTACTTGAACATGTCCGGGTGAAGTTCCAGGGACAGAGGATGAGCCCATGGCCGCCATGTCAGAGGGCTTTGCAGCTTGTGAGTAGTCTACAGAGATCGCAGTCACAAGCAGCTGCATGTGGCAGAACCCACATGGAGCAATGCAAAACCAGCAGCGTCTTTCAACACCTTTGGTAGACTTGACTAAATGGTCGATGGATCTTGCCCTCTGAGCAGCCACGAACACATGAGTAACTGCACGCATTCCAAGCTGGCACACAACATTGGTGATGCGCCAGACCAGAAGGGTCAGACGCCGTACCTTACGGATGAGCATTACCAGCGCTGCTGCAATATGCCGTTGCTGCAACAGAGCATGTTTCTCTGGTGTTCAGCCCTGATCAGCCCTGATCACCACCGTCACCCTTTTGTGCCGTGGTCAAGCTTCAACGGGTGCAGCAGCAAATGCGTTTGCATGAGGACCTGCCTGAGCACAGTGTCCGGCACTGTGCGCCATCGGCCACAAGCATCACACTGAATCCAGCTCTGCACCTGCTGATGCCCCCTCCACCTCACCTCACCGCCACACTGCTCACACAAGCCCTGCAGCCCCTCCCTCCCCTTCCCCAGGTTCACCCAGTGCTGACAGGCCGAGCATTCCTCCCAATGATCCCGGTCCTCACACTCTGCTTCCTGATTGGCTGCCCGTGCTTTGCGCTTGCGGCTGCCTGCTTTGCGCCTGCTGGGGCTGAAAGGCTCATCCTCATCCTGTGGGACAAAAACAAATGCTGCTTGCAGTTGTTCCCTGCTGTCTATCATCAGCACGGCACAGCATGGCACAGCATGCATGCATCATGGCACATGGCACAGCTTGCATCACACCGCTTAGCAGGCACAAAATGGCACAGCATTCACTTCCCTACAGCCTGTGCAACTTTCTCACAGACAGGCAGACTGTGACTTCTTTGATGGGGCACATTGTGAATTAAAGCTCAGCAGGAACCAAGGGGAAATGAGCAAGCCCTATATAGGCTTCAGCGCAGCACATGTGACATGACTGGACAACTAGTGCTGGCACAAGGCAAGACCTGGACATTGTCCAGCACAGCAGTGTCTTGAGCTTCTAGAAGAACACTCTCAGCTGGCAACCCCAGATGCCTCTGCTCTGCACGGCGTGCCCTGCCAGCTAGCATAGCATCTCTTGCCTGCATGGCAGTCACAACTGTCAAAGCACAGCACAGCATACCACAAAGAAGCCTCCACAGCAGCTTAGAGTGATCAGAGCGCCAATAAATAACACACTGAGGGGAGCACTTTGCTTGTTAGGTCAGCACTGACTTCAGCTACACCAATCACGAACATCTTGCAAGCAAAGGCTGCTCTATTTGCACTCAGCGTTGCATGATTCTATACATGTGCGCAGTGTCTTGCTCTGTAGGTATGTTACTCTGAATTTGAATCAGCAACAGAACAGTGTAAGCTTCCCTCAATGTATCACACCTGCTGCTTTGACTGCAAAGCTTGCTGCTGTTGCCTTGCCGCCACTTCCTGCTGCAATCGTCTTTGCTCCAGTTTCCAGTCATCTGGCAGCTGACACTTGGCACCCTTGAACAGCATGGAACATGCCCAGAAGGAATCTTCTTCTCCCTGCTGCATGTGGAAAACTGTCATGGGCTGAAGGCACGTAGCACAAACTAGGCATGCCAGTTCAGCATCATCTTTTGCTTACGCTGAATTCTACCGTGATTTTCATGAACAAATGGACTGTGTAATCCTGACAACAGGCGGCATGTAACTGCTGCTGGTTTTGTCGGTGTCACAGCCACTGTTGCGTACCCTTGCTCAGAGCTATGCTACACACAGCGTAGTTTCCGTAGTGGCGCGCAGCATGTGCCAGTACCTGTATCTCCTGGAACTGGGCCATGCTCAACTCACGCCATTTGTTACAGTCATCACATTGGATCCAGGAGTCCTGTGCTACAGCAGTGTCGCCTGGTATGGCTGAAAGGTCAGCCTCACAGGTGCACTGAAAGCAACCTGTACAAGGGTTGTGAGCTGATCAGCTCATGAGACACTGTCTGGAAAAAGTTCGCCATGGTATCCCGCAGAATGAGGGCAGCCGCAAGATTACGACGTGAAGACGTCGATGCAAATATTCGATGTTTGGGTTAGGACGTCGTTGAGGACATGTAGGCGTACCTTCTGGATTTGAGACAGGCTGCCATATGGATGGCATGCATGCTTCACAGCGTTCGCATAAATGCGGGTCCTGTTTGGTCAAAAGAAGTGGTGGCTGACTGTCACCATTGGACACAGACTGCTGCATATTGCGAATGTTGTTGGCAAAGTCTTAGGTATAGTCCTCCTCGTGATCCAACGGTCACAAAAGTGGCATGCTTGCGGGGCGTAGCACTGCTCAACGACAGTCTCTAGTGAATGCACCTGACCTAAACAGCACCAGTCATAGTGATCGACGGCAGCCTTGAACGCACTAATGATGCGTCGCATGGCAACACGATTTCTGAGAGCGCTGCAGCTACAGGCTCAACTTCGCAAGCGTTGACTTGACTGTACCTCATTGTAAGCTTGTGCGTAAGCTTGCGCAAGACCGACTGCAGCAGGTGTTGTCGAGCGTCGAGGTGCAAAATTGATGTTTGATCATTGACGCTGTTTGCTTCTGGCCGTGGCTACCACCGAACTAGCGCATGCAAACTAGGTTGAATCAGGTACCCAGCAGCAGGCACGCTGCGCATTTTGGAAGCGTTCATTACACGGCAGTATTATTGCAGAGGGGCGCAGCGTCTCGCACAAGCTTGCATCCGCGCGGACTGCGGAACGACCGAGACATGCCCTCTCAAGCACATGCTGTGCATCAAGCGGGTCCAAGGCAGATGCTGGAGCTAGATAGCTATATCCTGCCTACATGGGCAAATGCTCTATCTGATAATGTATGCAGCTGATAACGTATGCTTTCTGGCGTTTGACGCACTAATGTGACAACCTCAGCTGTGCGACACCCAAGGCGTGCAGGCACTCAAGCAGCATTTTGTCTCAGTTCGACAGATGGGCTTTTGCAGGCTCCCAAGCAGCGATATGCCTTGGGTATATTCCCAACGCCTATACACAGATGGCATCCCCCTGGAGTGCCAGATGGTGTGGAAATGTACATCAAGAGGGACGACTTGAGTGGAATGCAGTTGAGCGGAAACAAGGTACAGCATGCAGCTAGCATCAGTTCAAGCCATCAGCAGCAGTAAATTGGCACCATTTGCAGACAGCCGCTGTCCTCATTCTTCAGGTACGCAAGCTAGAGTTCCTGATGGCTGAGGTAGTTGCACAGGGGCATGACTGTGTCATCACCATTGGAGGCATACAGTCAAACCACTGCAGAGCCACTGCTGTGGCAGCCAGGTCCACCTTTGATGCTATCATCTCAGCACAAGAACCTTCAGCACTCAAATGCACACAGCAAGAGACAATCCTCTGTCTGTGTCTAGATCCATCCATGTTGAACCTGAGAGTGACATGAAAAATGTGCCAGAAGCCCTGTCTTATATCTCCATTGCTACCAGAGTTATAGCACATGTTTGGCAGTGGTTGTGGATGATTTGTGAGTCCCACAGTGCACATCCCAAAACACTGGTTGAGCCATGAAGGCTGGTACATGGCATTGCTGCCTTTTGGTTGTGTTTGACAGCATGTGAGGTAGCAAACAAATGCATTGTCAGTGTCAATTTCTGCACCAGTTCACACTGCTTACTGTGCTTTTGTCGTCTGCAGGTATCTTGGACTGGATAGCCATCTGATATTGCGGACATCGCGTGAGCTTGCTGACTCAGATCCGGGGCTGACTGGCAACCTACTGCTAGCACGCATGGTGTACCCTCTGCTGCAACTCTGCTGCTGCAGCCCTGCTCCACAAGCTGACGATCATGAGCATATGGCGTCACTGGCATTGTGCAGTGGGGCTGTTCTTTGCAGTCACTGGTCATTGTCATTCCAATCTGCATGCATGCCAGCTAAGTTTGGTCATACTATCATGCATCATCCGTTTGGCTCACAACACTTGTTTTGCAAAGATCACATGTGTAGAATGGCCCTGGTGCAAATGCCCTTCCTCCAATCCCAGCCTGTTCACTTCTCCAACCCAAGCTTTCTTACCACTCTGTTCAAATGTGGCAGTGTGTGTAATGTTGTGCATTTGATGTCAGTCATCAAAGTGTGGCATTGTGTGTGGACAGCTTTGCACTCACAGGTGGGGGCGCACATCCACACAGTCACAAAGGAGGAGTACACAAAGGTTGGCTCAGAAGCGCTGCTGCAACAGCTTGCTGGTCAGCTGCGCAGTCAGGGCAAGAAGCCATACTGTATTCCTGTGGGTGGGTCCAGCCCCCTGGGCTGTTGGGGTTATCTGGAAGCTGTCAGGGAGATCCAGGAACAAGCTGGCGACCTTGGCATCACTGACATTGCCCTGGTTAGTCTGTCATAATTCAAAGGCCCTTGCCTACTGTACGGAATGAAAGCTGAAGCAAGTTTGATAGCTCAGCAGGACTGGAGTCATTTCAGCTTGACTCAGTGGCTGTCAACCTCAATGCTGCTGGCTGCATGTGCAGCAATGTGTGTTCATGTCTACTAAACTCTGCGCATTAATATTGCTGCTGCTGATTGCTGTCATGTCTTTGCTGAACTGCAAGCAGAGTGTCAGGAGGAGCAATACTGAATGAAGTGCATGGTGCACAGGCATGTGGCAGTGGAGGTACAGCGGCTGGTATGGCTCTGGGGATCCAGCTCAGCGGGCTGGGGTGCAAGTTGCATGCCATGGGGGTCTGCGACGATCCCCAATACTTTTATGATTATATAGATGGTCTCTTGAAGGGCATGGGAGTTGACAAAGACACCGTGGGTAAATCACTGAAGCTTGTGATTGTCTGTGCCCATAGCATGGTTGAGACGTAGTGCCACTCTGTCAGTCTGGGCCATATGTAGATGTGTGACACACATCGTGTTGGTGACAACATGCTTGCTGCATCGACAAAGTCTTGCATCAGCATAGAGCTGTTCTGACGATGACACATGGCAGGATCGCATGGACTTTAGAACATCAGGACATGCAGGGGCTGACACCAAGGCAATGCTCAGGATGGTGCAAGCAAAAGGTGCCGGGTATGCAATGAGCAAGCAGCAGGAGCTGGAGACCATGCAGCATGTGGCTCACTCTACAGGTCCCTCTCATTCAGTGCATCACAATCCCTGCTGCTGTGGGTTGCCAGGGCCTTGATAGTTTAGCAAGTAGCACTGCTTGCATTCAAGTCTTGGGCAACTGTGTACGCGTCTGCCACATGTTGACTTGCAAAAGCGCCTGCTCAAGCACAAAGAGGAGAAGAAAATGACAGCAAAGCGACAATCATTGAACGGCCATCATTTTACAGGTGTCATCTTGGACCCCGTGTACTCCGGCAAAGCTTATCACACCCTGCTAGAGGAGATGAAACAGCATGAAGAGCAATGGAAGGGGCGCAAGGTGCTCTTTCTGCATACCGGCGGCCTCTTTGGCATGTATGACAAGATTTCACAGCTGCAGCCAATGCTGGAAAAGCTTGACAAAGCTGACAGGATGAAGGTATCACTGTGAGGCACAAGCAAGCATTGACCTTGTAGGCCAGCATGATGACTAGAGAAGTGGTCGCCTGTATGGCTGCATCAGGCTGGTAGGTGCAGTGTGGAGTGTGCAGTTAAGTGCAGTATGCTGTATGATGTTCAGGTGTTCATGGCGCCCAGCCTGTTCAGCCTCATACGCCCTGCCAAGCTTGTCAAAAATAGCATGCATCCCCAGCAGATCTGCCATGGCCAACTGCGATTGCTGCTGCGTCGCAGACATCTGTGATCTTGCATGTTGTGACCAAGGCTAATCAGTTAGTCTAATCATGCATTGCCGCACAACGCAACTGACACACGAATGGCCAATTAATCAATTATTGTATATATACAGGCCTGGTTTAGGGGCCAGCTGAAGCACAATCTTAGTTGCTTGAGTAAAGCATGACTTCATGCAAGACCCATCAGACCAGGCAACGATTCAGGCCTTTCTCTTATCATTGATGTCGCTGCAGATGTCGCGACGAGGCATACACTCAGAGCCACATCCTTGACCGCTAAGCTGACAGCTAATGCTGTGTTTCTGGAAGCAATAGAATGCAATACAAATCTCTTGGACAAATCGTTGACTGCAATCCAGCGGCTTCAATTAGTTGATTCGGGTTGTTGCTTGTTGGGTTCTGTTGACTTCCAGCCGCCTTCAAATGGCTTCGGCGCTGGGTGCAGCTGCGTCGGCCAGCAGACAACTCAAGCGGGGGCACATGTGACGAAGCTCAAACAAGACACGCTCACGCCTTGGTTGGTGAGCAGACACAAAGCTGGGTGACCTAGACGCTTGACTTCGTCTGGCTGAGTTGCACTGCAGATCGGCGATTTAGAAAGCTACAACACGCCTGCGCCTTTGTCGGCCCCGAAATTGATCCTGACAACACAGCAGCGGCTCTTGTCCCAGATCAATCGTCAGGATCCTCTTCCCTTTTTTCCAAAGTGTGCTCTACTGCAGCCATTGGCTTGGGGTCGTTGAAAGATGCGGGGCTCAAAATCTACATGCCTACGGGTCATACGCAGGAAGGCATACGGGTTTCCTTGCCAGATGGCCACAGCCCAGAAACGTCGTGGCCGTGGTTGCGGGCCTTGCCAAGGGTTCCTTGTGTTGGCTCTGGTCGTCTTGACACGGCTGGCCTGTGCGGAAGGCAGGAGCCCTGCAGCAAACCTTGTACGGTCTGCTAGGCCTAGACAGCTTCAGGCAGGTGTATCGTCTGCTGACGGATGGATGCAGGGAAGGGCTAGTTACTTTGGCCCGCCGGCTTCTTTCAATGACACCTTTGTGGAAAGGTCGGTATGAGTACTATCGTGGTCTCAATCCAACTCAGTAAGCTATGCTGCCTGCAGCCTCATCATACCCAGCAGTCTGCCAGCAACACAGAGCATCTGATTCAGAGGCACAAGGGTTGCTGCTGTTGCACATTGTTGCATTGTTGCACATGCAGTGGCCTGAGACACACCATGACATGACCTGCAAACATGATATCATCAGACCTGCTGCAACCTTCTCTGGAGTTACCATGGTGGTCCTAGTGTTTGAAAGCCTGCTTGCCTTGCAGTCCATTCCAACCCGCCCCTGATGGTGACTGTGGCTATTACAACGGCGCAAACCTATACGACAACTCAGCAATCACTGTTCCGGCAAGCATGCTTGCTGCCTTGGCTGCGAGCAATCCTGATTACCCTGGGAGCTGTGGCAGGTATACCCACATGAGTCCTGGACAGGTCATGAATGCTTTGTTTGACCATGTGTGTAACCAAAATCTGAAAGTCCATGTCCTCTCTGCTGTGTTTGGCTCATGCGCAGAGTAGATGGCCAAAACAGATGCCTGATGGAGAGTTTGCTATCCTGCATCTGTAGCTGTGAGAACAATGCTGGTCACATGCAGGTGCTATGAGCTGCGCTGTCAGACAGGTGTTGTGGCCGGCAACTATAGCTCAGGCAACACCCTTGTTCCCTACGCTATAGCACCATCAGAGCTTAAGCCTGTGTATCAGTTCCAAACTGTCAGCAATGAGCCACCTGCTGACAGCTTTGGCCGCATCTTTCCTGGAAATGTTTTCAACTCCAGTCAGCTCCTGTTCACAGACTGCTGGAACACCACAGATTCGATGGTATGGACACTATTTCTCCATCTTTGTGGTTTCTGTACAGCAGCAGGCATGCGGGCTGGTGCTGGGGCACAGAGTGGTCAAAAGTGTGCCGAGCTGTGCAGCACATACAGGGAGGCATGGCCTTCAAAACTGTCCTGCCTGCTGCTCTACATTCCCAACATGCTTGCAAGCCAGTGGGCGGGGATCTCCTTCACTGTTGCAACATGGCATTGCTGTGCATCAACGTTGATGCGACTCAGCCCTGCTTGAAATAAGCAATGCAAAACATGCAATTGTCATCCTCCATGCAACTGTCCTGCACATGTGCGTTTTCATAATGCTGATTCTTATCAAACAATGTGCGTTTGAACCTGTTGCAACAGGGTCAGACGAGCGCTGACAACACCATTGTTGTCCAAGTCACAGACTCCTGCACTTGCTCACCCAGTTCAGGCCCAGCAACAGCACAAGCTTGCTGCACCAACTTAACACACTTCAACTTGGGCTACTCAGCCTTTGAAAGGCTGGCACATCCAGACTACGGCCTCATGAATCTGGAGTATAGGTCAGTGCTTCTGTTCTGCATCGCAGCTGAGCTCCTTTGCAATCTCAATTTTGCATTTTGACTGCAAGCGTAAGCGCAGCAAATGTTGCAGTATGCATTGAGTGCAAATTCAGCTCAAAGTTCAGCTCAAATAGCGTCGCAGCAAGAGCTTGCCTGAACAGTCAGCCCTTGCTCATTGCATACAACATACTCACATCAGCCAGCTTGAGGGAACGCCCTTCCCTGTTGCTGCAGCTACCCATACTGCAGCAGTTGAGGATGTGCGTGACAAAACAGATTGCACCAGCAACCCCATACCGTTACACTCTTACCTGCCAATGGGCTGGACACCATTTGCAGCTGTCTCTGTATGCAGGCCAGTTGCGTGTGACAACACACAGCAGGTCTTGCCCTTCCTGCCAGGGTTCATCAACACCACTATATACAGTGACAATGTTGAGACTGGTTGGGGTGTTGGCAACTACAATCAGGTCCCAAGGCAGTTGCAAACAGCAGGAGCTGGCCTTGAAGGCTCTAACGCAACCTGCTTCACTTTTGAGAAATCCACTGTGAGTGAAATCTCACCTCAAACTGTCGTGGCGAGCTTGCATGGATTTGACTATTTGTGTGTCTGGCACTGACTGCTCACATGTGGCAGTCTGCACTGGACGCCATGAGACTCCAGTGACATAGTGTAACTGAGTGTCAGTGGTCAAATGGCCTTGCCAACGCATGTCAAAGCCTGTCGAGAGCCACTCAGTCAACAGCAAAGCTTGTTATGAATAACTGCAGGACACAATATTTTTCTTCTGCCGGGAGTGTGATCAGGCTGGGTACCAACCCTTCCTGCTCAGCAACACATCAGGCCTCCAGTTCTACCTCAAACAGGATGGCACGTCATCTGGTGAGTCAGCAAATACTTCTGTATGTGGTCTCGCACTGTGCATAATATCCCTAGTTGTTTGTCACAGAGAGCCACAGACTATTAGCTGTGAGGCATCATGCCGTTTTGTGCCCTTTGCTTGCAATCTCCTTGGCAACAATGTAGCAAGGCACAGATACAAGGCCTGCTCCTAGCAGTGCTAGGACGCTAACTTCCTACATTCTTAGGGGAATCCCTGCATTCAAGATAGTACAAGTCTCACTATGGGTGCAGGCACATCCAGTCTGCCAGCTGTCAAGTTGACTCTGGGAAGTTTGGACCCATCAAAAGATTATGTTGCTTATGAGCCGTTGTGCAATGGTAGCTCTATAGACTTTTTGCAGCTGCCTTCCTCAGAAGTGGGCAATGCCACCGACGGCTATGTCAGAGTGACAGCAGGCCTGTTGCAGAACTATTTTGAAAGTTGCATACCTGTCCTGGACCAGATAACCAGCTTTGCGTTCCAGCCATTGGCCAGCTTTAGCTCTTCTTCACCTGTCAGCTTCTGCCTGGATGACATCTCACTGCTGCCCCCTACGCTGCAGACAGGTAATGCTCATTTACCTACAGTGACATGAGTGCTCTATTACATTTGTTGCTGTCTTTGACTTGTTAAGCATGTGCATGAGTATGACACTGTCTCACACTGCTGCATGTTGGCATACAGATGCTTTTTCAAGGTGAGCTGGCGTCATCAAACAGATGTCTGCTGTGCCCAATCCAGACTTCTTGCTTCAGATAGGTTCAGACATACAGCCTCAAAATGCCTTGTGTAGCTTGCGGCAGGCCAAAGCCAGGTGCACATACCAGCCACTTCAGTGCAGTTTGCAACAGGCTGTGTGGAATGTGTTGTGCACAGACCCATTGATCAGCACAGTTGGGCTTCAGCCTGCTTACAGGCAGCTCACAAGACTGCAACTGCACATCTGTGCTGTCAAGCAGTGTCTGCTGCCTGCAGGGGTGGCCACCACCACGCCTGCAATTCCAGAGTACTCAAATTGCTATATACCAGATCCACAGCCAGTTTATCAGGTACTCAACTGACCCTGCCCCTCAGCAGCTGCAAGTTTTGCTCAATAATGTCAGTTTCCTTGTGTTGCAAAGTAGACCACCCAGACAGCTATCTGCGTTTGAATTACAGCGCAGCAAGTCAGTGCCAAGACCAGCTCAGATACTGACCCTCAGCCCATAGAAGATGTTGCAATACATGTTTAACATCAGTCATTTCAACAGCCTGTGCATTTGCATTGAACAGACCAAGCTGTTGTAGTTGCGGTGTCATGACAAAGACCCCACAAAGTGTGCTTTTGTGCAGAATGGCTCGTATGTGCCAGGAAGGCAGATCCAATCTACTCAAAGCGTGCCTAACTACACGGTCTTCCCGTTGGCTGATCTTGAGGGGTATGATGACATGACACCCACCCTTGGCACCTGCTTTGCCAACACCACCGGCGTGTCCATCAGTCCTACCCTGACAGGTCTTGTGGATGCATGCACCCAGCAAAACGTATTATGCTGCTACATGGCTTCAGGTGCTGGTGATCAGGTGAAGCTTGCTCAGGCAGTCTTGAGCCTGATCTGCATGACATGTTCCTGTGCAGTGACCTTGCTCTCTGCATCATCCATCCTGCTGAGCAAGCGGTACTCAGTTGCAAGTGAGCTAACCCTAATGGCTGTTGTGCTTCTCAATTGAAGGGGACCCAGTGTGCAAGGAGTTTGAGAGCAGTGCTGCCCTGTACAGGAAAGCACACTGCCTAGCACACTGGGAAATATCTGTGATGCCATGGCAAGCAACGGCAGCATCTGTCAAGGCTTTGTGTACAACAGCTACACTAGCACAGCTTTCTTCAAGGGCAATGCAGTGAACTCAGCAATGGACACATCACGCCTGTGCCTCAGCCCCAACAGCACGGCATGGCTGCTCAATACAGGTGCGGCAAGATCAATCATACTTGTGCCACACTTGCTGAGCTGGTAAACATGCAGGTGTGCTTCAATTGCGCATGCACAACATATGGCCCATATTTTATTCTTAAAGTGTTGCTGGCCTGCAGTTGCAACAAGCATCGACTTAGCCCCTTATGCCTAGGCTCCGCATGCACATGCTGACATGTGTGATCCAGCATGTCTAGAAAATCTTCTTGCATCTTTGCTAATGGCTGACAAGCTTATCATACTACCTTCGGAATTTGCTGACCAGCATTCAGATTGTAGTTGTGCTGTTTTGTGACACGGCAGTGTTTGTAATGTTTCCAGCAAAACTGTGATGCTGGTGCTCTGCAGCGCTGCAAGGGCAGCCAGATACAAGGGCCGTTGCCAGTGTGACAATCTCTCCTGCAAGACCTGCTTGTCAACCTCAACCAAGCAACCAGGTGAGTGCAAATAAGAAACGTCAAATGCTATGATGTTGTGATCTGCTTGCTCTGGATCTGTTACCTTTGGCGGCAGTTATAGCTACATTGTCTTGACACAGAGACCTTGCCATGCTCACTGTAATGCTTCTATGTACAGGACCTACGCAGCTCAGCGCAGGCCTATCAGCTGCCCTCACAGGCGCAGCAAAACTTGGCAGGAAACCCATCTGATCCATCAACAGCGTACACAGTGTACCCACACACTGACATGCACAATGCCCTGGATCTCAGACCAGCAGGAACTCCCTGCTGTGTCTCAGGTGCTGCCAATGCATCCGCTGTGCAGAGCTGTGCGGCCTCCAAGGGTCTGTGCTGTGTCACTCTTGCAGCCCTCGGTATCAATGCGGTATGGCAGCAGTGATGCTCATGTTTCACAAGTTGCATGCAGCACCTAAAAGCTGTAACAATGCATCTGCTGGCTTACATCACTGCCTGATGTCAAAGGGCATAGAAGTTGTGCATAGCAGAAGCACCGTCTGCTATGCACATTTGATGGTGTTGGTCGTCCCCTCTTTAGGGCAATTGTGACAACACATGTTGGCAACTGTGTGGGGCTCAGTCCAATGCCCTACTCCCGCGAAAGCATCGCCTCTTAGAATCCTGCTGCATCTTCTGCATGTTCAGGTCTTAAGGCATATTTGCATATATGTAGGCAGTCAAAACAGGGTGATTTGCACAGCTCCTCTGTTTGCCCCTGGCTCTGCTTGCCTTCTGACTGTCGCTCTTACTTGATCCCTGCTGCAGTCCACCACTGCCCTGTATTACAGACGTGCTGTGTCATCAAGGTACACATTGTCAGATGAGACTTACCTTATGCTGACTGCAGGACAGCACACTTGCTGGAACTCTGGCAAATGTGTGCAACACCATCCAGTACGGCAACGATATTGTCTGTCAAGGGTTTGTGTACGATCACCAACAGAAGGTTGCCTTCTTCAAAGGTGCAGGCAATGGGCAGCCGGTGAACACAAGCAGTGTGCTCTGCAGCAGTCCAACAGGCACTGCCTGGCTGAGGGACACAGGTAGGCGATTCTCACATGATTCAGTGTTGAAAAGGGCATTGGTGTTGTGTTGTCGAAGGATGTAGTCATACAATTCTTGCCTCATCGCACAAGTTGCTCAGCAGGTCAGGTCTCAAATCTGTGCATTGACTATACATGTGAACGCTGAGCTCAAACCTTGCTGGATTGCAGCAACAACTGATGGCACTGTCAAAACCCAGATCTTGGGGTCCTCGCCTGGGCCACCCCCACCACCCCCATCACCCGGATCCGGCACAGGTGAGTTCCATGTACATCAACCTTCATGAGTGCTCAGAACTATTTATTGGCAAGCACGTGTTTGTCAGGTCAAGACAACTCAAAAGCATTTTATGGAGTTCAATGCATGAGATATTGTCAGTCCATGGCAACAAACATTGCAGCGTGCTTCATGCATGGTGATGCGTGGTGATACAAGTCTGAGTCAATGCTTGCTGCCTGCCAATACTATGGCTCTGTTCTAGAAAAACGTAATCGTGCCGTTTTTTGAGGCAATGCTGCATGCTGGAATGTTGGAGACTGCCGCATGCCAACAATTGGGATGCTGTTTCTGGGCAAAAGCTTCAACATGAGCTTGATATTGATGCTATGTGATGCAGGTGCAAAGGCAAAAGCTGCCTATGGTGTCATCGCTGGTGTAGTAGCAGCCTGTGTGCCTGCCTTCACCTGGCTGGCAATCACATACTCCTACAGAATGGACAAGCACATGGTTGTCACAGAAGTGGTCAAGAACGTGAAGGCGGCAGACATTGCATCAGATGGTTCTCTGCAGTCAGTGGATACCACCTCCCTGCAGTCTGTCATGCCACCACGCGCAGATGTGGATAGCAACATGTTCATGAGTGCTATGCAAGGAGGTAGCCGCACAAGAAGCATACAGAGAATCAACTCAGCCCCAAGCAGCGCTCGACGCAATGCCCAGCATGCCAATGGCTCTCAAAGCAGGCAGCTGGCATCACCACACAGGCCGCCTGCATTGCAGTCTCTCTCATCAGACATGATGGTCCAAAATCCCTTGCTGAGTTCTAGCAGCAGACATAATGCGCTTGCACAACCCCAGCCATCAGACAGAGACATCATGCATGACTCATTTTTAGGTCCTACCAAAGAGATGCAGTCAGTGGCAAAGCAGATCACCATCAGGTGCCTGCGGCGATGGGATGGTCTTCTTGGGATTCGTGCCGGTTCTGATGGTTTAGGGCGGCGATCTGGCATTTGGAGGGATAAGTTTGATGGCGTGCGCTATGGTGTATTGCTGCTGGCCATGCGCAAGCTCAATGTCGACCTGCTGAATAGCTCAACTCAGCCAAGTGAGTATTGAACACTGTCTTCTGCATGATTCACCCATCAACGATGACATTTGTGTTAATTTGTGAGTTTCTCTGGCTGGATGACTGATCTAGTCCTGAGTGTCTGTGTTTGTGCAGCTTCCATACAGACAGTCTGGCAGCAAGCCGACCGAAAGCAGCGTGTTGCTCTGCTGAATCAGCTTGTAAGGAAGCTGCAAAATATATCAGAGGAGGAGGCACAAGCTATCACGGACAAGGATCCTGAAACACCAGGGATTTATGACAAAATGTGCAGCATGTTTCACTGTTGTGGCAGCTGATCAACTGCCACATCTGAGGCTTGTGCCCTCATGAGGGCAGGGTGATGTGGGGCAGCTGGCCGCTATGGAGCTCACTGAACGGCGTACAATGAGACCGGCTTTGTGCGCTTCAACAGCTCAAGTTTGCTGAGATTTGCATGTCTAATCATGGTCAAATGACAAACCCTGCTATGGGATAGCGGGAAGTTAGGTTGTACGTGTTGCCAGAACATAGCATAGTGTAGCATAGAGGTACATATGAATTTAATATAGCTGCAGGAGTCTAGACCAGATCTGGCAACATCAGTTGATCTTCAGAGTGTTCCAGTGTCACTGAGCTCTTCACAAGAGAGTACAATACAGGTGCATTACGTAATGTCTGACGTAATTCAGATGGATACATGCATTGTTCAGCAACTTGCATCTGCTTCAAATGATTTGCGGCACGGTGGCATAGCCCAAGCTGCGGATCAATATTGTATTTGACGGTGTTCTTCTAACCGCACTTTTCAAATGCTGTACCTGTCAGGATTTCCGGATATGATCACTCATCTTGGACCGATCAGATGACGAATTCGAGCGGCTTCCTTTGTTGATGACTTTGACGCACAGCGCGTTCTGCCGTCTTCCAATCGCTAGCCACAGTTTCTGCCATGCATCAGATGCAGATTCTGCAACGGTAACTGCAATGAAATTTGCCAAAGTTGTTCGCGGACTCTCGCAAGTCTGCGGGCCGACGCATGTTTTGAACATGAGATGCGCATAGCTGCTGCAGCAGCGGCAGCCGCTAAGCCTCAAGTACCCGTTTTGCTTGTAGCAAGGTGTGCTTTGATGTGGCGGTTGGCTTGATTAGTCAGATGGTGTTGGGACCCAATCAGCATGTCCCAGACATGGTACAAATGAAGCTGAAGAGACCATCTAGCCTGCCGGCCGCTGCCGACAAGTGCGGCTGCAAACTTTGGCAAGCGTTTCTTCTTTGGGCTCTGCTGGCACTGCTGCTGCACTCAAGCTGTGCTGAGGCAAGGACGGCCGAGACAGTGGCAGGCGGCCGTGCACAGCCTGTTCGACCAAGAGGACTTCAGGCCATTGCACCTCTCAACCCCACTGCAGATGGATGGATGCAAGGAAGGGCCACCTTTTTCAATCCATTGTCACAATTCATTAATTCCTTGAGAAACAGGTGAGTAAAGTCGTAAGGCTGAGTAACAGAAGTTGTCAAAACCTGCTGACACACACATGTATGATCCAGGCAGCATCAGTCTGCACAACACAAGCATGTTATGCTACTAGCTTCAGTACAATGTGTGAGGCAAACAGGCTAAAGCAGGCGCTAGCGCTGCTGGTCATGAGGCTGCTGAAATCTGTGATTGCTGCCTGTCCTTGCAGCCCATTTGAACCTGTCCCTGACGGTGATTGCGGCTTGTACAATGGCGCCAACAAGAAGGATAACTCAGCAATCAGTGTCCCAGCAAACATGCTTGCGTCCATGGTGACAAGCAACCCAGACTACCCTGGCAGCTGTGGCAGGTGCCTACACCACTCCCTTGATTGACACACTTGATAATAAGGTCGTGCTTTGTCCTTGTGTGTCTGATGCATAACAGACAAGAGCAACTGCATAGGTATACTGATTGGGCAGATCGTAGATGATATTGTACAGGTCTTGGACACACTCAGAACAAGTCATGTGCACAATCTGCACTGTGACCAATCTTTGGGTATTGTGGTGTTGGGCTACAATCATGCTTGTGATGATGAGGTGCTCAGGTGCTATGAGCTGCGCTGCCAGACTGGAGTTGTGGCGGGGAACTTCAGCTCAGACAGCACTCCTGTGCCGTACCTGATTGGCCCTGCGCAGTCACAACCTCCATATCAGTTCACAACCTTCAGCGGACAGCCTCCTTTGGACGACTTCAACCGCAGCTTTCCTGGGAACTCGCTCGACTCACGTGATGTCGTCTTCACTCAGTGTTGGAACCTTACAGACTCGTTGGTATGGCTACTATCTGTACCTGTCCTTGCTGGCCTGTCCAGGTTCCTCAGCAAACTTCACTAGTGTGTGCAGTGCAGTCCAGTACTGTCATTGCTGATCACAGCAAGTGTCGCAGAGCTATGGCTATCCAATGCTCGTGTGTTTGGCTGCTCATCACTTCATGCATGCTTAGTGCCATAGCCAAGCCTCCCTCTGAGCAACCTGCATGCTGTCATTTGCTGGACTTGAGATCAGACTGGTCACTGTCCTGGAGTGTTGCCACTGAAGCTGACATTCCTCATGACGTTTCAACAACAGACACGGCTGTCTTTTCAGCATGACTCTGACCTTGACATGAAGTTGCTTCCTTGCCACCAGAGCCGTCTGTGCAGGGACAAACAAGTGTCAACAATACCATCATAGTCCAAGTGACGGATTCATGCGTATGCTCAGCCACAGCAACCAAGCCGGCCTCATCAGATTTCTGCTGCACCAATATACCAACATTTGTGCTGGGCTACTCAGCCTTTGAAAGGCTTGTGCATCCAGACTACGGCTACATGAACCTTGAGTACAGGTCTGAGCCTTTCGCACCATGTCACAGACACCAGGGGCTGCTAAAAACATCAGTTGCACACGTGTGCTACTGCAAATCACAAGCTTGCATGCAGAGCTTGACTTTTACTGGGCAAGTTGGCCATGGTCATATCAGCAAAATTGCCTCCTGCATGCAGTATTGCAGTCTTTGTAGCATCTGCCATGTAAATGTTGCTGACATTGGTTCTGCTGCAGACCTGTTGCTTGCGACCAACCACAGCAGCTGTTGCCTTTGCAACCAGGCTTTATCAGCAAAACTATATATGCTGACGCATTTGAGGCGGGGTGGGGGGTGGGAGGGTACCAGGTTGCAAGGGAGCTGCAAAGTCCAGGAGCAGGGCTTGCACATTCTAATGCTTCTTGCTTCACATTTCAGAACTCTCAGGTAAATTGCTGCTGCTGTGGCTGCTGCTTTGCAGCCCATCCATGACTGGATGCAAGTGCAAAGGTGCTGGACAGCTACAACAGTACACATCACATGTGGATTTGATTCTGCACCGCAGTCACAACGCTGCAAGGTGTAACATTACTGTGTCCATTGCTGAGCCGTTTTATGTGCAGGGCATCCACGCAGTATCTCTCTTGTTTTGGGAAATTTGTCGGCCCAAGTTTGTCATGTCTCTTGAATGCACATGCAGGATACACTGTTCTTCTTCTGCCGGGAGTGTGATCAGGCTGGGTATCAGCCCTTTCTGCTCAGCAACACATCAGGCCTCCAGTTTTTCATCAAACAGAATGGCACTTCGTCTGGTGAGTCGTGGTGTTCGCTGTGACTAGCTAGCAACCGGCATTCACATCTTCTGAGGCTTGCGCCCAGCCCCTCCAGTTTTGGACATGTCACAAGTTTATGCCAGAACCTGGTGTTTATTTGTCCTGCAGCTGTTGATTGCTAAGTATCCCATACAAACGGCCAATCTATTGTTCAAGACACAGATTGATTCTACATCAACACAGTCAGAGTTGCAGGTCAAGAAGTAAAGATGACTGGTGTGCATGCACAGGAGGTCCCAGCCTGCTAGCTCTAAGACTGACACTGGGAGGTTCCACTACCTCAAATGGCAACGTAGCATACCAGCAGCTTTGCACAGGCAGCTCTGTAGATCTGTCACAGCTACCAGCCTCAGACATCGACCAGGCCACAGGCTTTGTCAGAGTGACAGCAGGCTTGCTGCAGAACTCCTTTCAGGACTGCGTAGCTATTCTGGACCAGATTACCAGCTTTGAGTTTCAGCTGTCATCCACTGCGAGCTCTTCTGCACCTGTCAGCTTCTGCCTGGATGACATCTCACTGCTGCCCCCTACCCTCCAGACAGGTAACGCATCTGATCTTGGGATTGTCAATAACACAATGACATGAAGCCTGTGAGTTTATGCTGATCCTCTGTGTCTCAAGCTGTGTCTACTGTTTCCTTGTTTTGTCAGTGGACATGTGTGCTTTGTGTCTGCATGCTGGTCACTTCCTACAGCACTTAGATGCCCGTGCATGCACCAGTGCAGCAATAATAATGCCATGTGTCGGTTGTCTACACTTGTAGTCTTCTAGCTGCTCTTTCAGCTTTGCCATGCAGTGATGATTGCTTGCAGGGATTACCAGTTCTGGACCTGCAATCCCAAGCTACTCCAACTGCTACATACCAGACCCACAGCTAATCTACCAGGTACTTGCTTGTCGGCGCATGCATCATTCTATGATGTTGCCATGCCTTAACGCCTCCAAAGCAACTTGAAAAGTTGAGTCTCCTGCACTGCAGAATGGCTCATATGTATCTGGACGGCAGATCCAGTCCACACAGAATGTGTCAGAATATACTGTCTTCCCATTTGCTGATCTCAAGGGTTATGACAACATGACACCCACCCTTGGCACCTGCTTTGCCAACACCACAGCATTGCCCATCAACAACACGCTGTTTGGGCTTGTGGATGCATGCACCCAGGAAAACGGAGAGTGCTGCTATGATGTTGCAAACGCTGGTGACCAGGTGAGCTGTGTTGCAGCAAGTCCTATCCCAATGTATACACAAGCTTGCAAACAACGCCATTGACATGTACAATTGTGTCTATGTTGCTGAGTTCGTTCAATGTTGCAGAACACGGCTGGTGGGTGCTCTAAGCACTAAACCCTCTGTGGGCTAAGCCATGCGGCATGTGCATGATGCTGCATACAAGAATGGCATGCATCACAACACAAGCACTGCTAGTTGGTGCAGGAAAGCACACTGCCAGGCAGACTGGCAAACATCTGTGATGCCATGGCAAGCAATGGCAGTGTCTGCCAAGGTTTTGTGTATAACAGCTTCACTGGCACAGCTTTCTTCAAGGGAAATGCCACAGACACGCAGATAGACACATCACAGCTGTGCCTCAGCCCTAACAGCACTGCATGGCTGCTCAGCTCAGGTAAGCAGGCATGGACACTCAAACAGCTTGTCCAAACGCAGCGCTGAAGGCAGAACATGCCCCCTATGTGCTAGACACCAGGAGCTGAAAGCTCTGAGGTCGCCCATCTGATGAGGTCAGGACATGCACATGTCTGTGTGACACACTGCATGCCGCTGGATGATCAAGTTGGGCTGACCTAAAACTGCACCTGATGGCTGCCACTCTGCTGAGATACTGACAGGCTCATATTTGGCTTGCTCCTTTGCAAGTTGTAGACATGCAGGTGGTATGTTATCCAGCACAAATGTGGGTGTGTTTGCAGGGCTTCAGGGGTTGCCAGACACTAGGCAAGTTGCCAGCGTGACTGTACCACCCGGTAGGCCTGTGTGTCAGTACAACCCGCAGCCAACTGCTCAGGTAATGAAAACAAGTTTGATCGTACATGATTGCACGCAGCCATGCATTGGGGCATATTGCGCAATCTGCTGCAAGCTGGCATTCTGCTCTACACTGACACCATTATGCTGTGGGTGCACAGTGGACAGCTCACAGTTGTGAAATTCCATCCCTGGTGTGCAGTGCTGTTTGCAAGCACGAGAACTTCATGCGCGGTAAAACTGAGTGGACACAACTATTCACAGCTGCAGCGCCTTGTCTTTGCATGGTATGCAGGACCTTCATAGCTCAGCACAGGCCAACCAGCTGACTCAGCAGGAGCTACACAATGTGACTGGAAACATGTCTGATCCATCATCAGCATACACACTGTACCCAAATGCTGACTTACAAAACTATCTCGATTTGGAGCTGCCAGCTGGTACAAGCTGCTGCATGTTGGGCGCTGCAAATGCCTCAGCTGTGGAGAAATGTGCTTTGTCCAAGAAGGGCCTGTGCTGCGTCCTCTACTCAGATCTGACGGCCACCATGGTGAGACAGCTGAGATGCATTATCTGATGCATACATGCATTTGGTGAGCAGTCAAGCTAGCCATGCTCGGCAAATTAGCATGGTTGCATGTACAGCTATGCAGGTTTGCAAAGCTCAGCAAAATTGGTAAAGACAGTGCAACCTGGCACCATCATGTAAAGCCAAGTTGAATGTCTCATAGCTAACACAATTGTGCAAAAGCTGAACAGTTTCACAGCTTTGGCCCTGGATTTTCTGCATGGCATTACATGCATACACAGCTGACAATTGGTTCCTTTCAAATGCAGGACAACACAGTAGCTCAGACTCTGGCCAATGTATGCAACACAGTCCAGTTTGGCAGCACCGTGTGCCAGGGTTTTGTGTATGACAGGCATCAAAATGTTGCCTTCTTCAAGGGTCAGGCCAATGGACAGCTGGTAGACACCAGCAGGCTGTGCACCAGTCCAAACACCACTGCATGGCTGAGAAACACAGGCAAGTGACTGTATTGCCAATATCGGCGATTGAATGGATAGCCAATGTGCATCCCCAAGCACACAAAGCATGATCTAAGTCACTGGCAGTCGCTGTCAATCAGTGTTGCATTTGCTCATGCACAATCGCCTACTGCATGGCACAAGCAAGAGCTTGTTCATACGCAAACCCCCACGCATGTACTGTCAGCTTATCTTGAATTGATCGTGATGAGCAGCCTGCTGTGCACAGTATGTACGGCAGTTGCAGCAGAGGCTGCAGGTCAAGCTAGGTTGCTGGCCTGTGTACTCACCTGGATGCTGTGTGTGCAGCCACCACTAGTGGCACTGTGGCAACACAGTCAGCACCAACTTCGCCATCATCTTCTCCGGCACCCTCGCCGCCACCACCGCCCAGCACAGGTCAGCATACATTCTCCCGGTGTTACTGATATGACACATGTATGTTTGTCTGCATGTCTGTGTGCTTTCAGCAAGCTTGTGTATCAGCTGTTGCAGCTCAGCGCCATTGCTAGGATGCACATTAAAAACCCCAAACGTTGTTCTCGATCAGGTAGGGGATGTGTTTCAGGCTGGTAGATATACCTTGTCCAGTCCAATTGATATACTGCAGCTTCCAGGTTTGCAGGCTGTGAACTTTCATAACTCAGGCTTTGTTGACATGAGGCACATCCAAGCATTGCTGCACACAGGCAATAACCATTGCCTTGATTTGACACAAGGATTGTCATACCAAATCCCCAGTAGTTGCCATATTGTGTATGATGACTCATTGTTGAAGTCTTCTCAGGCTACCGATGAAAACTGTGTTATGCCACTATCACAGAATTGGCAATTAGGCCAAAACTTCAGTTGTGAACCTGCAATGCAGGTGCAAAGGCGAAAACTGCCTATGGTGTCATTGCTGGTGTAGTAGCAGCATGTGTGCCTGCCTTCACCTGGCTGGCAATCACATACTCCTACAGAATGGACAAGCACATGGTTGTCACAGAAGTGGTCAAGAATGTCAGACCAGCTGACATTGCCTCAAGGAGTCCACTACAGGCAGTAGACAGTGCAATGGTGAGACCAGTCCGGGAACCACAAGGTGACAGCAGCCTGTTCATGAGTGCTATGCAAGCAGGGCGGAGCAGAAGCATGCAGAGAATCAACTCAGCGCCGAGCAGCGCGAGACGGGGCAACCAATCTACTGGTGGTTTCGCCCCAAGCAGGCAGCTGTCGACATCAGATCAAGAATCATTGCAGCCTGCACCGTCAGACATGGTGCACAACCCATTGCTGGATCCTGGCACCATGCGTACAGCGCCAGGTCATGTGGCATCAGACAAAGGTGGCATGCATGATGCACGGCTGGATTCCACCAGTGAGATGAAGACAGTTGCAAGGCAGATCACTGTGAGGTGCTTGCGGCGGTGGGATGGTCTACTGGGCATCAGGGCTGGTTCTGATGGCTTGGGGCGGCGGTCCGGCATATGGAGGGACAAGTTTGATGGTGTGCGGTATGGGGTGCTGCTGCTGGCCATGCGCAAGCTGAATGCAGATCTGCTGAGCAGCTCAACTCAGCCAAGTGAGTATTCAAGGCTGTCCTCAGCAATTTCGTCTTGCTCCCAGAGTTGCTGATCTGTGCACATGCTGAGGCTGTGACAGGCTCGAATGTCAAGTGCTGACAGGTTTTGTTGGTGCATGCAGCTTCTATACAGACATCTTGGCAGCAAGCTGACCGGAAGCAGAGAGTAGCCCTACTGAATCAGCTTGTGAGAAAGCTCCAAAACATATCAGAGGAGGAGGCACAGGCTATTCCAGACAAGGATCCTGAAAGACCTGGAGTGTATGACAAGATGTGCAGCATTCTGTATTGCTGTGGCAGCTGAAGCCGTTGTGGGGTTCTTCAAGACAGGATTTGTACAGATATCTATGATTGATGGGCTCGTGCTGCTGTGCCCCTTTGCATTTTAATCTCGGCTTCGGCCAGGTAAACTACTATGCCACTGGGATGATGACTTGGTGCAGATGCAGACCGAATTGCTTGTGCTTTGGTCCCCGATCAATCGATCAATCAGCTGACATATCGATTAATCAATGTGACAATGATGTAAGCAGACTGCAAGCTAATGGAGTAATTCGCCACACCATGCAGGTTATATCAAGCGCAGCAAGCGTGGTACTGCAGCATGCGATAGTGATGGAGCAATCGTGCCATGCTGCTAGCAGGTGCCAGATGAGTGCAGCCTGATATTCAAGAACATGTACATGCTGCTCCGAGACCACTCTTGGAGCCCTTGAACTGTCCGAATCCCTTCTGTCCGACGTGCATTAGTTGCTGCACGCACTCGAAAATATCCGGAGACAACTAGTCAGGAATGCCAATGAGAGATGCAACGCTGCACAAGTCGAGTCGCACCTCTGCACCATAGCAGCCACGAACTATTTTTTATCACGCGCGTGCGGTGTTGCGCTACCGACTGACGCACCTGTCGCACCAGGGTCCAGGGCTTGATCTGCAGCAAACAAGCAAGCAAGGAACGCACGTGTTGCGAGGACGTGCCTCAGGCACCCTCATGCAAGCTGCTTTACAGCCTGCAGTGCATAGCGGCAACAGCGGTCGGACAGTAAGTCTTGCTGGCAGACCTGGTCCGGCAAAGCTACCTCAGACACGCTGTCAAAGAGTTTTCAGACTTTACAGTCACACCGCAGCCAGAGTCCCCTGCACACATCAGCTGCGCAGGTCAGCCAGACTTAGACAGCTTCCTTGTGCTGGCAGCAAAGGACTAAAAGTTTTGTGAATCTACCTGGCTGTAGGCACGCATCCAGGCCAACCACAGTTGCAGCAGCCTTTGCAGATGGTCAAGACCCAGGCCTTAATGACAGCAGAAAAGCCAGGCTTCAACGACAAGGGTAGGTCTTGCCTGGTTGTGTTTTGCGACCCATTTCCAGATTGTCATGACGAAGTTCTTATGGTATACAGGCAGGCCAGTCTTCACTTTGTTCGGCAGGCCTGGAAATTGCTCAAAGGCCATGTTTGGCCAATAATCCTGATATTCATCCTATGTGATGCTGCAGCCTTTGCCACTAATCGCATCAGCCACCGCCTGACAAATGAAGGTCAGCATAGCCACTGTTATGCACTATTGTGTGTCTCCCACATCAAACCTAAGCTGTCCCAGTGACATGCGTACCACAAATGCTGCTCTATTTGCAAGGGGCTGCAAACAGTCTCATGAGCCTCCATGTATGACAGTGACAGGATTGCTGGATCATTACAGTGGCAATGAGAGCCTTGGGGCTACATGCTGAAGACATCGGCCGGCTTTGGTGGCTGAGCACCAATCCAGCTGTTACAAGCTCCGGTTACCGATCGATCATAGCAGTTTTTTGTGTGGCAGCATTCCCTTTCACAATTTTAGCAAGGACTATTGCCACCAGCGCCATTGCCCTTTTATGCTGCAAGCACCCAAGCACCCCAGGTGGGAATTCTCCTCACCAACTCTGCATCATGTGAGGCCCTAGTAGTTACAGTTTCATAATTCACTGGCAAGTTATCATTACAAGCGTCTGACACTGTGCCTGGCTTTGATCTCTTTGGTAACATCCACAATGATGATGCCTGTGAAACCCCCACAAGACCGCTGGACACAGCTGGTGTTGCTTTACCTGCAGGCACCTCTCCAAGCGCAACTGCAGCGTCTGCAGTGTCCTCAGCCACCGCTTCAGCAGACGTGAGTCCTGCAGCTGAAGCAGACATAAAGTCAGGAGTGCCAGAAGGCCCAGACGCAGCAGCAGCTGATGCAACTGGCGCCCAGAGCAGCAAGGGTGTCAGGGCTACGATAGGTCACATGTTGTCCACTGTGCGCCTGCTTCAGCCCGGTGTAGCTGCTGTCTGGAAACGGGTTTTTGTTGTGGACATGCTTGTCACTGTACAGGTGCGGTGTAGCTGCTGTCTGGAAACGGGTTTTTGTTGTGGACGTGCTTGTCACTGTACAGGTGCGGCTGACCGCTAAAGTAATGCGTTTGGATAGCACTCAGATTTGAGCAAGCATCACCCTGCACACAAACGCATGTTCTTGCTGCCGATGCCTCACTGGACTGTTATTGTGACTGTGCGCACATCATTGATGCATGCTGCTTTGCCTGCAAGCCTCCTCTTGCAGTAATTGTCCACCCTGCAGCAGTCTGGCTGGCTTGCTCAGTTGAACACTTATGGGCATACCTTGCTCAAGAAGCTGCGTGCCCCCAGGCAGAATCAAGTAAGGTGCAAAAACCTGCACAACAGTCTCATGACGAGTTGAGACACAGCTTGTTGAACATAAAAAGTCTCCCTGTGCAGGTGCTTCCGCTGCAATTAGCATCGTTGCTGCTGCTGACATTGCCATGGACCCTGCCTCGTCTACTGGATCTGCAAGCAGCCAATCCTGTGGCAGTCCTGGAGGGTAAGCAGTGCCATGTGCTGAGCGACAACTATCTGAACAATAATGTAGTTGCAGCATTGGCACACTCCCACAGCAAACATGGTAAAGTACCGTGCCAGTGTGAAAAGGGGCTGAAGCAAACCTTAGCAAAGACTCTGCAGGACCCAGCCACACCCATGGCATCATGATCTGCTGCGTGAACACTGACTGGGCGTCAGCTTGATGTCCAGAGGCCAGGTCCCTATGTCAGTTGGGTTGACAGCGTGAGGTGTTGTGCAGGCCAGGAAGGGTGGCAGGCCATCGCCAGATCTAAAGAAGTGATACAGCCTTTGAGGACAGCTGTGGCTCTGCCATTCTTAGGGCTCATTGTTGTAAGCCGGATCCTGGAGCCTCTGAAAGGGCAATTGCTGGCAGCGCTGCCCATGCGGTACTACAGAGAGCTGCCTGAGATCCCCATTGCTATTTACATTGGCTTTTTAGTCGTATCAGTCATCATCAACAGGTGAGCTCACTAGAGTGTAGCTACATCTGTCTCTGTCATGATTGGCTGCATCTAATGGCAGGTTCTCTTCAGTATGTGTCATAGTGCATTTGTGCTGGACCTGCCACCAGAGCTGCTGTGACATTTAAGGATCTGCATTGTTGCTGTCATCGTGAGCATATCATACAGTTGCTACCCAAAGCATATGTTCTGCTGTGTCAGATAATCAGGGCCGCCCTTTGCATATGCGCAGCAGTGTAGGTCCAAGAAAACATTTAATAAAGCAGAGCGCTACTGCAGGATGCATGACCTCCTTCCTGTGGTCGTTTACCAGCAAGGACAGCATCATGACCCCCAGCATCATGACCCCCAGAATCATGACCCCCAACCTACACAAAGTCCTAGTTAGACAAACTGTTGATCGTCCACATTGTTGCGGCTGCCTTTACTGCAAAAAACGGAAACTGCTTCCGTTCGTTTGGTAGCGCCTGTTGCTACATCAGGTGTTGCCTATGCCAGGTCAGTGCATTGAAGACCTTAAAGATAGCAGCATTAATCGCCTGCTGTGAGTGTGCATTTTGGCTGCACAAATACCCTGGCAAGTAACAGACAGCTGTGTCCTGCTCCAAATTTGGCAAAGTCTGAGCAGCAGTGTAGAGTGGACGGACGGAGGAGTGAACATCGCAACATCTTTGACCGTGCTGGTTTGTGGTGTTGGTGACGTAAAGCACAAGTTTGTGGCTCCGAATCCACATATGCTGCCTCACGAAAGAGGGAATGACTGAGGCAAGGAAGGCAGCTAGATGCGGCTGCATAGTCCTCAGATAGACACGCCAGGAGTCTCTTGTTTTTGCGACTGCAGCACACCTTGGCTGACAGACTATGTCCTCCGTATGAAGGTCCGGGCACGGTTGTGATCAGGGTCACTCTCAGGCACTGCTAGTCATTTTGAGGGACTAGTAGCAACATGTCCGACCAAGATGTTGGCCAGACCAACTTTTGTTCACAAAAAAGTGATGACCACTCTGAGCCTTCAGTGGCGGTGCCCAGGATGGCAAAACTCGGGGACTTACACAAACAGGCTGCATTGTTGTCAAAGTTGCCGGTTGTGTCTAAGCTGTTGGCATCTCCGGACACTTTGGACAGGCTTACAGCTCAGTCTCCTCAGCTGGCACAGATGCTGGCAGCAAACCCGTTCATGAAAGACATGCTGCAGCCACAAGCTGTATCACAGTTGCTCCAGGCAGCGCAAGACCCCCAATCATTACAGAACCTGCTAGGTGAGCATTTGCGTGTGGTATTGCATACAGCTTCCTAGGCGCAGCCTGTCATCAACAACACTTGAATTCCTTGCTGTAGTTCGGCAGCAGGGCATGAGAGGCGGTCTGGAAAGGTTAGGTGCCAACAAAGATGCTTTGGCTCAGATGCAGGCCCTAGCAGAGAATCTGAAGCAGCACAAATCTGCACAAGCTGCATCTGCCAACAACCATAACCAAAGCCAGCCAATGGCTGTGGAGACCGCTACAAAGGGTCCGCGTCTACCACTCAGGCCCAGATCACAACAAAAGCAGCGACCTGCGCTGGGCAATGTCAATCAAGCTGGCCAGCTGCCAATTGATCCCTTCAAGACTGAAGAAGGACTACTAAAGCCAAAATCTGGCCTCCCAAGCTCTGCACCTCCAGGCCAGGAAAACAGCCTCCGTGCCTGGCAAAACTCTCACTCCATGCCAGACTCTCACTCCATGCCAGCTGCTGATATTGATTCTGCACCTCAGGCAGCACAAGCTAGCAGCATGCACAATTGGCAGCCCCTTCAGCAGCAGTCAGCTGCCTTGCTTCAGCAGCAGTCAGAGGCTGTAGACTGTGCTGATTCAGCGCCCTTGATGCCTAGTGGACAATATAATGCATTGGCCCATCCTGGGCAGCTTCTGGCTAACATGCAGCAGTCCCTGATGGGCCAGCAGCGCACTGCGTCCAATGCTGCTGAAAACGAAATGCAGCTGCCCTTGTCCTACACAAGCTCACCTGGCCCTGCTCAGCTGGGTGAGTCACCTCTGCGGTCCGTGGCACACTACTGGCTTGGCCTGTTGAACTGATTGAGCTGCTTCTGCGATGCACAGCATGTTCCAACGCCTGTGCTGTTCTGCTGGTTTGCTGCTATGTCGCGCAATTAATGTCAGCACAGTTACAAGCTGCAAGCTTTGCTCTCAAAGCTCATCAAGCGCACCGTGTGCACAATTTGTGGGTACCAAACTGCCGCTTGAGAGACATGTGTTGCCTGCATAATATGTTGCTTCAGACCCAAACAGCATGGCAGTAGCAGTATGTGTTTAGTATGGTGTGCTATATGCTCAGACAGGCGATCATGTTGGTGCAGACCCAAGGCATTACTATGAGGATGTTGCGCCCAGTGATTGGAAACCAGAGACGCCAGAAACCTGCACAGAGCTACACCGCAGAGCCTACTGTGGCCATGCTGACGCTGTCTTTCCAGTCCTCTTTGTGGCGCTTGTGGGGGCTGCCTGTGCCTTTCACCTGCTGTCCCCAGGGCTGCTGCTTGTAGCCCTGCCAGTTGTATTTGTGTTAGGCCTGCAGGTGGT
>JAABUO010001476.1_pt1 | contig 30687 bp, 52 predicted proteins | sample 5559291 | NCBI WGS metagenome assembly JAABUO01 (sample SAMN10711878, study PRJNA513372) | rock metagenome | isolation source: Antarctica rocks | place: Antarctica: Victoria Land, Finger Mt sud | reverse complement strand
TCATTATATGCTGTGGTAGGAGCCTGTGCAGCATGCATTCTGTCTGTGGTCTGTAAGGAGATACATTGAGCACATAGTCAGCTAGAAGGCAGCTGATTGCCTGTCTGGCAAGCCTGCTATGACCATGGAAGTATTATAACGTCCTCTTGAATGCAACCTGTGCAGCTAACAGAGCATTGCACATTGCCGACTTGATGCCTGTGCCTCTATATCAGGCATCCTTGTGTTAGCAGGCTGCTTGCACAGAAATGTCAACAAATCCATGCCATTCTTGAAGTTTGGGCATAGTTTGTGCTGCACCGGCCCGAGCATCACGTCAAGCAGATCTGCAAAATAGAAGCATGACAGGACCTGTCGTGGGGTGCCTGATAAGCTTGTGCTCACCGTGCCAACACGAGTGTATGCCGTGCTATGTTGGTGTGAAACATACCTCACATATGTCAGCTATATGCTGGCAGTCATACTGCCTCAGAAGGCTGCTTTGCTCACAAGCTGTTTGTGGAGTCTGTTGGTGGGTACCATGGTCAGGCAACTTGACGCTGTTCCACAAGCACAGCTATATGAACTCCTGATGACGCTGCTCTCTGCTGGCCGTGCAAGTCACAGTTGGTGATCATCAGGTCAGAAGGTTGGGCATACCTTATGCACAGTGAGTAAAGATGGATCAGGAACTTACTTGATACTTGCTAGCACAAGTGGCAACCAGCGAGACTTGATCACTTCGTCCCGCGCTCTGCTTTGTTCATTCGGCAGACAAAGCAGCGAAGCATAGAGCAAGCAATCGGACGATCGGCCGTTCTTACTTTGTAACACATCAACACACTAACGCGCGATAACGGGACTTGCCTGTCTGACGGACCGCAAACTTCATGGTACGTGAGCTTCTACTCTAGCAATGGGTTGCGCGTTTGCTTGCATATAGTTGGTTGTGCGTGTGACTGAGGCCGTCCAATCGGCTGCTCGGCGTCCACTACATGTCGTGTACCCTTTGATCACTAAACTAGTGGACATCGACTGCACCCTTTAGTAGAACCAGATGTCACACTTGAAGTGCGCAGTCATGGCAGGTTATATGCCGCAAAGGCACTATGATCTGCAACAAGCGCGTGAGACCTTTGCTGAAGTGCGCAAAATGCCTCGCAAACAACAGGAGACTGCTATTGCCAGCATGAAAAAGCAGTACGCTCTCAAGGTTGAGTCTCCTTTAGGTGGGTTTGGCGTGCCGTGCCAGCAGGCCGGCGATGCTCTGGAGTTGATTGCAGCTTTTTTATATCTGTACTGCGAGGTCAGCAGCATTGCCCGGGCAGACTTACATATACGTGCGTGCGTTTATTATCTGCAACCAGCATCACGATCTGACAAGCGACAGTGGAACATTGTCAAGAGCAAGTTTGCCGCTGCACCTTATCTCATGAAGATGACGGCTGTCTGCCTCATCGGAAGCGAAGCTTTAGAGCTTGATGACCGACTAGAGCCTTACCGAGGAAGATCACTTGCTGGGGGAGTGGGGTACATCCAAGAGCCATACTGGTCTGACATAGTCAACATACTGGAACACGCAGACATGTGTCCTGTCAGGAACTTTTCTGGCATCATCAAGGCTGGAGAGCCCCCAAGATATTGCTGGAAAGCCACGCCCGATCTAGAGATCAAAGGGACAAACAATCCAGACCAGAAGGGGGCAGTTGAACAAATTGGCCCTTGCAGAAATCTGGAATGTCCAACCGTGTCGGCGACAAGCCTCAGAAAGTGCTCAAAGTGCAAGCAAGCAGTTTATTGTTCGGTCGCATGCCAGAAAGCTCATTGGAAGATGGTGCACAAGCGCAGATGCACACCTCTTACCTAGGATTTTTTAGGGCTTGGTGTTTGTCCAGTAAAATTCAAGATGCATGTTCTGGCCAATGATATGTGTTGATTAACCTTGCTAATCACCACTAAACCCTTGGGGGGTGCCCCAATGCGCAGCATACTCATACGCACCCATGGTTTGTGCATGTGACCAGTATGCAGCACGTGCATCATCCATGTTACCCACATAGCCAGATTCAACTAATGAATTGCCAGCACTAGAGCTATCTCACCACAGAAGCATGTAAGTCAGGATGTTTGCTGTCATTCCTGGGCGCGACTGCAGGCCTGTCAATCTCAGATGCTATCAGAGCAGCAGAGTGTGCAGCTTCTGAAACCGTCCTGGCTGCATCAACGGGGACAACTGAGTCATCCTCCAAGCTGTTTGCTTCACCATCTTCTGGACTCAGTTGTTGCTGCACACTGTCTGTCTGTGACATGGGATCAGATAATGCCTGGGCTGCTGTGGGTTGTGACGTGCTGTTGCTGCGTGTTGTGGCAGGACCAATAAGGGGTCGCCGGATGTTCATAGGTGCTGCTGCTTGTGCTGACATGGCATCGACCTTGGAATGGTGCAGCTGGAAGGCAGGAGTCACCCAAGCCCCACTCTCTGACTGACTGCCTGCCCAGTTGTATGACCCCAGGCGTGCTTTGCACCTGCACAGCATGCAAACATGAGTCAGCTAGAGCGCAGACAGCATATCACTCCAAGCATGTGACCGCTCAGGTGTAGCTTGCTTGGTCACCGAAAACAGAGTCCCACAGAGCTGAACCAAAACTTGTAGGCATGGCATTGACTAGCTGCAAGTGAGCAAAGCTTCCAACAGTGCGACAGCACGCTTGCAACCCTGTTGCAGTACTGATGCAAATGGATTGTCAACATGGCCCAAGCATTGAGGCAGATATCTGCAGACACATCACTTGCCCTGGGCAGTATAGTTTTCCTTGGGTTGCCCCATCGGACAGCTCTTGCATCCACTGCATGGGCTCCACCCAAAGGGACCCCCTGTCTTCACCTTGCTCACCGCCCCCTTTACTCCGCTTCCTGCAAAAGTAGCACCAAAATAGTCGGTTGATGCTAACATGGGCAGGGACATGCTGCAGGTGCTGTTGCAGCCTATAACTGATGGCAAAACTACGCAGCCATTGTAGACATGCAAGTCTATTGATGCAAGGTGTGCATGACAGGACCTGATTCTGCAGCCTCATGCCATCAACAAGGCATTTCTGCTGTGCAAACTTTGAACCATGATATGAGTATGTGCTCGATGGTACATGGGATGTGCGCCTCCGAGTGGAATGCCATGATGATCACCATGCATGGTCAAACTATGCACCTGTACTTGAAAGCTATGCTGCCAGGGCCTTCAGTGACTGGCACAACATTGTTCTGCGTTGCCAGCAGCCGCCTGCACTTCCTACATCTGTACAGCATGCCCTGTGCGTACAAGCTACATCAGACTATCAATAGCTTGTCATGACAATGGCATACCCCAGCTTTTACACCACGATGTGCAGCAAGTTATGTTGTGTTTTGGCTCATGGCACAGGAACAGCCACCACACTGCAATCAGGGGTGAGCTGCTGCCAACAGCATATTTGGAAGACATCTTGTGCTGTTTCTTGCAATGGTTGAAACAAGCATGGTGCAAATCTCATGTCAACCTGTGTGGTAGACTCGGAGGGAACAGCTAAGTTGGCGGTGATGCTGGCAAGCTCCTCACCAGCATCATACCGCATGGCCAGCTGTCGCATGGTGACTAAGTTGTATCCTGGGTGGTCAGGCTTAAAGACATACCCCATCTCTTGCCATAGCTGCAGTTGCTGCAAAAACCCTGCATGGAGCAGACACACATTGCACGGCTTACTCAAACCCTGCAGACCATGCCATCATGTCAGTCTTTGGAAAATAGCACCTTAAGAACACAGCCTGAGATAGCTCTGTACAAAATCCAAGGGAATGACGGCAATGTGCCATGCAGAGCGTGGCATGAAACCAGGTGAATGTACGATTGAGCAGTGTCTCAGCGCATCAAGGGGCAGTGATCACAGTGTGCAAGGAATTTTGCATGTATTTTTACCTTCATTAGGGCTGGCATAAGGATAAACATGCCTAACAGATGCCAATGCACTTTCCATGCTGATCCGTTCTATTGCCATCAAGTATGCAAGTACCACCTGCATGCATATTACACAGTACATCATACAAGTCTACACTGTGCCAAGCAGCTTGTCATGGCCTGAAGTGACACTGCAGCCCATCAAGACTCACACAAGCACTTCTTGACACGCCCGCTTGGCAGTGCACCAGGACTTTGCCGTTGCTGCCAATTGCTGAGCTGATGAAACTGACTGCTTGCTGGAAATGAGGCAGCAAGTTTGCCTCAGCCATATCTGGCATGTCAATCAGCATATGCTTCATGGACAGCTGCCATACTCTCGTTGACAAGTCTGGCATGTCATTGATGACGCTCTGTATGCAAATCAGACGTCCCAAACCCATTTACAGACTTGTAACAACAGCCCAACATTAAAAATCAAAATTTGTCTATTCATTGTTGAGCAACCAGGTGGCTATTACCAGGACATGAGAAATGCCCAGCTCAGCAGCAGAATTTAACACTGCCAGGCCACCAATAAACAAGCCTGCCAACATAAAGCAGTGTCATTGCCAAGCCCGAAGCACGTGGCAGTCTGCATTGTCTCTCACAAGGCTTGGATTCAACGTTACAGCAAAGTATATCTTACCCTTGCGGAGTTCGCAAGCGGGGATGCCAGTGGTGAGATCGCCATCACCAGTCACGACGGGTGTCGACGGCAGCATGCCGATGTCTCAGCACACTCACGGGTCAAGTGAAAGCAGCTTGTCGATTAGCAATCCAACTAAAAGCAGTATTGCACTGTCTAACAAGCGTTTCCTCGTTCGTCTTTGCGAGCGTTACATGTTTTGCGTTTGGAAGGAATGCCGCAGCAAACTGCGAAACAGCCACAGCCACAAGGAAACGTGTAACCTTCCAGCTTGATTGACCGCATTTACCCTTCAAATCCTGCCTCAAGCCTGGCAGGCGCCATCAAGAACTCCACTCAAGCAACAAATGCCGGAGGAGGGTGGTGCCGCCGGCATGTCTGCTTCTGATCCCCGGATGCCAGAGCATATGGAAACACAACGGACGCATGTGATTTGTGGGCCTGATCTCAACTACCATGTGAGTACTGTGATTTTGCAGGCTCAGCGTCCGCTTCCTGCTGCTGGCAAGCTGAAAACACCGTTCGTTGCAGACTTCTTCGTCGACATCAGCAAACATGTACATGGCACTTGGCATAAGTAATGCATGGGACTTTCGAGATTGGGTGGAGAGCTTTCGGATCAAAGTACAGCAGAGAGATGATTTGGACATGAAGTTTGATATGATTGGCATTGACCCCGCGATAGCTAACGCCCTCAGACGGATCCTCATTGCAGAGGTCCCAACTATGGCCATTGAGCATGTGTTCTACATCAACAACACGTCCATCATCACGGTAATTCATTGAGATCATCCAAAGCATCACAGTGTTCCCTTGCCAATGTTGCTCACCTAGCACCATATTATGCAATCAGTGTAAATCACATGCACTGTGCAGGATGAAGTGTTAGCGCATCGTCTGGGTTTGATCCCACTGGATGCAGATCCAGCGCTGTTTGAGTACAAAACCAGTAAGTCTGCTGATTTTGTGCCTGAACCTGTTACTTCTGGAACTTTGTTATCACTGTCTTCATGCATTGCTCACCTTGCTGACTGCTGCAGGGGAAGAAACTGCCAGTGAGAAGAACACCTTTGTGCTGAGGCTGAAAATTATGTGCACACGGCAAGGTGCTCAGATGGTCAATGACCGAGGTCAGCATCCATCCAAACGCTGCAGCAGTTTGCTTTGCCTGTGCTGCTGACTTCTGACCACTATTGTCACAACTGCTTGGTTCTCTGGAAGACTGCACTGACAATACATGGCTCTGAAAGCATCTTGATGCAGTGGTGAAATGTCACTGGGAACCCTCAAGGGTTCTAGCCAGCGTTAATGGGCTGCAGCAGGAGATGAGTGTGATGAACCTTTATGTGGATGTATTACAAACTCAGCTAGTGGATTGTGTCTTGCAGTGCTGGCAAAAGATCTCAACTTTCTGCCCATGGGCAGTCAGATGCCTGATGAAACTGGCTGCAGATTTGCTGTGGGCCAGCAGCAAATGCTTCCACAGGGAGTGCAGGCTGTCAACCATGACATCCTGGTAGCAAAGCTACGACCTGGCCAGATCATTGACCTAGAAGCACATTGCATCAAAGGTATATGGACGCATACATACCTTGCTGCAGCTTGACCTGACCAGCAGCCTTACTTACAGCTGCTGATGTTGTCATGTTGTTCAATGCACCCCATCCTTGTATCAGGCACATTCCCTTACAGCTTTTGTGGAGGGTTGTGAAGTATGCATAGTAAGGGGACAAGTGAGTTGCAGGGCAGGGCAAGGAGCATGCCAAGTGGTCTCCTGTGGCCACTGCCTGGTACAAGCTTCTGCCAGAGATTGTCATCACCAAGGTGCAGCCCTGCTCACCTGTTCACCTTTGGGTCACTCTATCACAACCATCTCTTCAGCTTAAGCATGCTCTGAGGGTTGCGGCAGCCCTGATCAGTGCAACTGTTTTGGCTCAAGCTTTTGATCTACAGCTAGCATGCAGGCTTTACTTGAAGATCTAATTAGCATGCCATGCATGCATTTTGACAATGCCCCCTGCTCATTGAGTGCAAGGTAGAGCTGAGCATGCTGGACCGTACTCCCAAAACATGTGTGTCTGTGTTGCAAGCAAAGGTCAAATTGCAATATATAAACAGCCGTTGCTGACAAAGCTGATGGGGTGTGTGATCTGTGACAGCCAATCACTGGTGACAATGCTGATGCCATTGCAAAAGAGTGTCCTGGCCTGTTTGAAGTGGAGGGCAAAGGCAGAAACAAGAAAGCTAGCGTGAAACCTGCAAGGGAACACACTCAGCTGCTAGAGAAGGTACTGCTTCACATGACCATCACATGCTGGCAAGCTGTTACATAGGCACACCTGTTTAGATGTTGCTGGATGTTGGGCTTGTGCTTGGCAGCCTCTCTGGGTGTGCTGTTGTTTTGGATCAGTTTGCTTGCATTCAGGCCCGATCCCCTTACATTTGTAGCAAGAGCTGCTGCTGCTGCTGCTGCTCATGCTGCTGCTGTTAGAATGGGACTGCCTAGCATTAGCTTGCACTGCAATTGAATCAAGCAATGCTGAGGCTTTCTTGTGTCCACAGGCTCGGCGGCTGTCTGGTGAGGAGCCTTGGCAGAAACATTTCAGGCTGCAGAAGCGCAAGGACCACTTTCTTTGGACAATTGAGTCAACAGGTATTGCTACTGTACTGTACCTTGTGCAGGTCGTCTGGAATTGTGTGCGTCTTCTGGAGTATGCAATTTTGCAGGATTTAGACTGACAGAAGGTGTGTTGTTTGCAGGTCAGCGACCAGAGGAGCTGTTTCTGACAGCGATAGACATACTGGAGGCAAAGTGTGACAAACTGCTAGAGTCTTTGTGAGAGATGTCGTGTTTCATGAAATAGCAGGGAATACATTTACTTCTGTAATTGTATTGCGATTGCGACAGTACATGTACCATACAAGAAGCAGCCCATCTGCTGGTATCATGCTGGTATACTGACTGACCAGCTAGTGGTAACTTTCATTGGGCTGCTGTTGCAGTTCAGCTGCTTGCAAGCCTCATGCTGTGACCACGTCACCGCGGCAATCGTAACAGTATCGTCCTTCAACAACCGGGTTGTCTTGCGCGTCAAGCTGCAGCATGCCAGACTATGCACAATCAGAACGTGCGAAACTTTCGCATTCCGCACGACACACTGCCCAGATGAGGCTAGAAGAAGACGTAAGCCAAACAGCACAAAATTTGTATTGTGCACCCGTCAACAGCTGTAGCAGCTTCGACTGAAATGCTCTGGCTGTGCACAAGATGCGATCGGGCCCCAAAGACAGCTACTGCTACTCTCGTCGAAAGCCTCCAGTGGATTCAAGGGTTCATGAGTTGCTAATTCTGTGCCAGTCAAAAACGGCCGTACAAGGGCTGGTGCGTAACAGATCGCACCACGGTGACCCCTGGCCTGAGGGCTAATGCCGGCAGATAACGACTTGCAGCCCCCGTTCTTCGCCGCAGTCACCACACTAGCCACGTGAGCATCGTATACAGCGTTGTGCAGTCTTGTGTTCTGACTGAGTTCCCTCTCCTTCTCTGCAACTCACTGCAAGCGTCCGAGCAGCTTTGTCAATCTGCAAAACATGTCTGGGCTCCCGTGTTCATGAGTCCATTCGTTTCCAAACGCGGGAGCATATTCATTTTCACACGCCGGTACAGGTGGACCATCCTTTTCTTGTTTGGACACTTGAGAGATCTTATCAGAAAGCGTGTGTATTCCAAGAGGGCACAGGTATGTTTACTGCGGCCTTCAAACTCACCTCCAACTGCTGGATGATCAGCAAGCCAAATAACACAGCTGCACAGCCTGCTGACCCTGAGAATTGAGTGGCTGCTGTTCCATGCACAGGGATATGCACCCATACGGCAGGACTATGAGGACTTCTACACCAGGAGAATGTACTATAGAATACATGTAATCATGACTTCAATTCACTATTGAACGCTGCTGAGCAAGGCTGCATCATGACTGATGTTTTGCTAGCTGCTGCTCTTGCGGGCTGCTCTTGACGCTCTTGCAATTTGCAGGACTGCTGGAACAGGCCTATTGCCAGCGCGCCAGATGCATGGATTGATGTCTTGGAGCGCACGCCAGTCTGTGGCCAAGAGTAAGCGTACAATCTGCGTGGCTGCAAGAACAACCCCTATATGGAATATTGATATCACAAGAGGGAAAACAGAAGTCGGTGTTCTATTGCAGAGCACTCAACCTTACAGGCAAGACAAGGCGATGTCTCAATCTGGGCTCATACAACTACTTGGGATTTGCAGCAGCAGACGAGTACTGCACGCCGCGTGTCAGAAAGGTGTTGAGTGAGTACGGCTGTGGCATGTGCAGCAGCCGCATAGCAGCAGGTATGCGTGCATCATGGCTTGCCACCAGGTCAAACATCATGTACAGGCCAGCTTGGCTGCAACATCGCACGTACAATCTGGCAGAGCATTGGCTTGTTGCATCACAATGACACAAAATGCTACATGCATATGCAGTCAAACATTGCCGCTTTGTGTCCCATGACTCACCTTTGCACTGGCATGCAGCACCGCAAAGCTTCACATCACAACCAGCAAGTAGCTCAAATGCCTTGCCTGCTTTAAGCAGCTTCGTTCGCTACTTGTCTCCTGCTGCTTTGGCTGTAAAGCCATTTCCTGTTTGTGCCCCAGAACATGCTTTGTAGACCATGCACACCAAATGCAGATCAGGCTATGGCTTTGCAGCGCAGCCTTGTTGGGTGGCGTGCAGGCACCACTCAGCTGCATGTGGATCTGGAGCGCATGGTTGCCGACTTTGTCGGACAGGAGGACGCCATCACCTTCGGCATGGGCTTTGCCACCAATAGTATCATCATCCCTGCCTTAGTTGGCAAAGAGTGCCTAGTACTCAGTGACTCGTTGAACCATGCTTCCAGCGTGCGAGGCTCGGGAGCCAAAGTAAAGGTGATGGGGCACTCATTACTGTGTATGCATTGCGCCCTGTCAGCAAATCTGCCAGGTACCAAGCATTAGGGTTTTTGCATGCCACCAGCAACAGGTCCACATCATTTTGCAGGGTCTCTTGCGTAGCCCGTCAGAGTCATCCATAGATGACATGCTCCATGCAGCCATATGCCTGATTTGAGTCTTGCTATGACATGTTTCAAAGGTCACTCAGGTTCTGTTGACCAGTACAACCAAGCGCAATCATTGTTTGGTCACAGATGAAGCTTCATGGTGAGAGTGTGCTTGTCATCATCAAGCACATCTAGCCAAAGCCTGTGGGCCCTGCATGGCTCTGTCTGCACCAGCCTTTCTATCAGCATGCCATTCGGACCATGTTATGGACAGCTTTGGCTGCTCATGCAGGTGTTTGGGCATAATGATGTGATACATCTCGAGCAGCTGCTGCAAGAGAGCATAGCGTACGGGCAGCCCAGGACGCGCAAGCCCTGGAAGAAGGTGCTCATCATCATAGAGGGCATCTACAGCATGGAGGGGGAGATGTGTCCCCTCAGAGAGGTGGTTGCCATCAAGAAGAAATACAAGGTGCTGTGTTGAAGCTGCAGTCTCTGCATACAAGCTTCCTACTATCCCAGCCAAGATCTGGTTATTGTCATTCCAGACACACGGCAATTTTGCATCAGTTGTGCAAAAGCGCAATGCTCTGCAGCAATGTGGGGAGCATCACGCAAGATCAGAAAATTGGCGGGCTCACCACATGCATATAAAGACAGATGCTCATGAAGGATAGCACATTCTATACACAAATAAGACCTGCACACATCTCATGGGACTTACGATTCTGATTTGCTACCCAGCAGTGCGCTTTGAGCAGCCTCACTGTGGCCCTGTTCTGTGAGCCACAATTTGCACCGGGCAGTCTATAGCAGTATGAGTAGAAGCCCAGCGATGCAGCTGGCAAATGGATGAGCCTGATAGTACTTGGCCGTAATCGGCTCAAGCCAAACGCACATGTACATTAAACTTGCACGCAGTCACGCTTGACCTGCACGGGGACAGGCATGGGGGGATCATGAACAGCAATAATTAGCATAAAAAGTTGGCAGGCTCTCACATTGAAACTTAGTGCACTGAAATCATGTCCCTTGCAGGCATACCTCTTCCTAGATGAGGCCCACAGCATAGGAGCAATGGGCAAGAGGGGAGGCGGAGTGTGTGAGCACTTTGGCGTGTCACCTGCTGATGTGGACGTCATGATGGGCACATTTACTAAGTCCTTTGGGTCTTGTGGGGGCTACATAGCAGGGCCCAGGTCACCAACCACACTCCTTCTGTGAATGCAAGGACTATACATATGACTTGACGCCTCTTTTACATGTCTGCACCTGGGTAGCGTCGCTGCACAGCCAGCAAACCTGTATGGCTTTATGCCATTCGCAATGTTTGCTGCTTCAGAGCACAGGAACTTGCTCTGCCATTGCAGCAAACAGGCATGCACCACGTGTCATGACTGCCCGAGCGCATGCAAGCTTGCTGCAACAAATCAAGACCCATCTTCAGATGTGCGTGTAAAGGGATGCATTGGCTTGTCTGCGAACCTGTGGCGACATGCGCAGAGTAGGCAGGCAGCGTTTAGCGTCTCTGCCATGTAATTTTGACGTTCATTAGATCAGCAGAGACAGCTGTGTTTTCCTGCGGTCTCTGACAGCATCTGATGCAGGCAGTCTTTTGTCTTATTTCTGCCAGGCCAAGTCACAGCCTAGTGGGCTTGCATGATGGGAGTGATGATGTGTGCAGGGCATTGATACAGTGCATGCGGAGGATAGGGCCGGGCCACTGTTATGCCAGCAGCATGTCCCCCCCAGCTGTTGAGCAGGTCATGAGTGCTATGAGGGTGCTCAGGGGCCAGGATGGCTCTGACAGGGGGGTCAAGAAGATTCAGCAGCTGCGAGACAATGCCAACTACTTCAGGCAGCGGCTGACTGATATGGGCTGTTTTGTGCTGGGCTCTCAAGACTCGCCTGTCATGGTCAGTCAACAGCAACTAAGCAATCCTGTGTTTCCATCAAAACCTGCTAAGCATGCCCACTCTTGCTGCTGACCCAACCTTTTCTGGCATTTGACTGTTGGAACTCAGAGATTGAAGAGCTGGTTGTCAATCACGACACTGTGTTGTCTATGACTGTGGTCACAGCCTGCAAACTGTATGCACCGTATTCACTGAATATCAAGATCATGTGCGCTTGCAGCCCATCATGCTGTTCAATCCTGGCAAAATGACATCGACATCGCGGATTCTATTTGAGCAAAACATTGCCATGACCATTGTGGGCTTCCCAGCGACAGCCCTGCTGTCTGCCCGGGCGCGGGTCTGCATATCTGCCAGCCATACAAGGGAGGACCTTGACTGGGCCCTGCAGGTGACTCCTCAACTTCTCTTGACATCGTGCAGAAGACCTGAGCATCTGGGCTGCAGACCTATGTGATACAATATGCATCTCATGCAGCATCAGCCATACATGCAAACTCTCCTAGTCATGATACACAACATATAAAGGTGACTTCACAACATTGGTTCCAGATAATAGTAATGTATACTGTCAAGTGCACCGGATCTTGGCAATTCAGCTTGCTTGTCATCACAAGGGCACACAGCTACACTTTGTGCATTGTCAGGGGATCAAGCATATCTATGTATTGCATCATGCAGGTGCTGGATGAGCTGTCTGAGCGCTGTCTGATCAGATATAACAAATCAAGCACAGAGCAATACAATAAAGCTGAAGCGCTCAGGGCAACGGCGGTCATGTCTGAAGTACCACTGAAGGGTCGCGATCTGCTGCATATACTTGCCAGATCTGAAGCATGTGTACAGCCAACAGTGCCAAACTGAACTGATGATCAAGGGCTTTGGGACCTATATGTACAATAACAAAGTTAAGACTACAGTTGCTGTAGCCGTGTGTTGTTTTGTTCATACTCTTGCACCCTCTGACTGACCAATACCTGCAGTATAGACACTGCAATTTGCTTTCATGCTCATACAAAGTTTAGCTGCAAAGTACCGGTGCTGCCTTCATCGCCTGCAATAAACATTTGGTCCTAGAGGGTAGAGCAGTGCATGCCCCTGCCTTGCAACCTACATTTTCTTCAAATGTTCACATAAGACCTGCTCACCATCATGATGCAGTGTTATCAGCGCACAAGCACCTTCTGTACTGTATGGTCTGTGTCCTTGCAACTAGGGTTCAGAGCTGTGACATGTATGCACAGTAAGCACCCCAGGGTTGAAGTTGCTGATTAGAGGTACCTATGTCAGGTAACAGACTCACCTTCCAGTCAGCATTGTGTTGCACATTTCATCGTTCAACGAGGAGTGAAGCTCTGAGCATAGATGCACAGTGGAAAGGGGACATGTATGTAGCAGATGAAATCATGAAACTTGTGTTATTGTCAATGGTGGTATAGTCATCAAACAATCGGTACCTCGGTCAACTTGCACATTGCTCAAATGCGACCAATGCACATCGGTCCGCCCTCACAAGCTTGCGCAAATGAAGACCCCACGCGATGTGACTCTCCTGGCGTTTCTTGGGTTCGCCCCTTGCGTTGTAGCGTTCTGTCGCATAGATGACCCACGAACTTGGTGGTCGATTGTTGTTTCAGCCTTTGTGAGTCTAGCTGGCTTCCACATCACCAAACGCGTAATTCCTCTACTGAAGGTCTACACATTGAGGCGAGGTCTGTTTGGAAAAGACATCAACAAGCGAGGAACCGAAGCGGGCGAGAAACAAATTCCGGAAGCGCTGGGGCTTGCACCAGGCATCGTTTTTCTCGTATGCATCATCCTGTTCCAGCAGCTACACTATTACGATGCAGCTTCTGTGCTGCATCGCATCGGCAATGGAGGCAGCCAAAAGATCTTCAGGAAGCAGCCAATCACAGAGGCGTGGCTGGTGGACTACAACGCAGCTTTGGCAACAATCTGTTTCATGCTTTTTCTGGGCTTTGCGGATGATGTGCTGGACATTCCTTGGCGGGTAAAGTTGCTGCTGCCTTCATTGGCGTCCTTGCCACTTCTGGTAGCCTACTCTGGAGGCACCAGCATTGTCATTCCAAAGCCTTTGAGGGGTGTGGCAGGCCTTCCTGACCTACTCAACCTGGGACCAATTTACCAACTTTATATGGTCATGCTCACAATATTCTCCACAAACTCCATCAATATATTGGCTGGAGTCAATGGTCTGGAAGCTGGACAAACATTCATCATAGCTTGTGCAGTACTGTGTCACAACTTGACTGAGCTGGCCAGGCTAGGCTTTGATCAAGCTGCAGTACGCGATGGCCACCTGTTTTCAGCATACCTCATGCTGCCCCTTGCAATGACAACTCTAGGGTTGTTAGTCTTCAACTGGTATCCTTCTCAAGTGTTTGTGGGAGACACGTTCACATACTTTGCCGGCATGTCTATTGCTGTCGCTGGCATCCTTGGTCACCAGGGTGAAACGTTACTGCTTTTCCTTGTCCCACAGATATTCAACTTTGTGTATTCAATCCCTCAGCTGTTCAAGTTTGTACCCTGCCCCAGGCATAGACTGCCAACGTATGAGCCTTCCACTGGTCTTTTGCATGCTACTCCAAACTGGAATTTAGTCAATTTGATGTTGCAGGTGTTTGGTCCATGTACAGAAAAGCAATTGTGTATTAGAATACTGGTACTGCAAGCATTGTCGTGTGTTGTGGCCTTTGGGTTCAGGCACATGTTGACTGGCGTTTACAAATAGTCAATATTCAGTAAAACAATCAAAGTGGCAAAACTAGGATGGCTCTGACGGTCACATCCTGAGAGTCATTAAGCCTGTCTCATAATTAGTGGAGACATTGCCAAGATATTATGCCTGCTGCATGATGCTTCCCAGAGCAAATGGCCTTCCGCCGTGTCAACCTGTTGCATGAACTCATTGAACGTCATGCTTGCTCCTTGTCTGGGATTCAATACGTCCTGCAAACGGGCAGCATATGTTACTGTCGCTTTGCACAAGCTTGTGGTTGCATCGACAGAAGATATTGTCATGTCTCAGCGCACCTTGACGACAGCTACACTGGCAGCATCAGTGGCTGCAAGCAGCTTGATGAGCTGCGCCTCATTTGCCTGCACAATAGCATAGCCAGATGAGACCCCACAACACCAAATTTCACATAATATAGCCCATGCATGTGACAGCATGCTAGCTGTGCAATAGCAGCACTGTCAACCAGGTTGAGATTGATGACTACCTGACCATCAGCCACATTGTCTGTCACCACAGCAAAGGCCTTGCTCAGGCCACTTGCACGATCACCGTCACAGCACAGATACAGCAGGATATCCTCAATGCTCACAGCTGCGTTGGCAACCTCATTGTTGCCAAACATCCTGAACAGCAGCTGGTTTAGCTGTCCTGCTGTCTGTTGCACATTCATCTCTGCAGAGGAACTCTGATCGCCATCAAGATCACCAGCTAAGTCTTCATGTTTCAATGACTGTTTGTCTTTCTCAGCGTTGTTGCTCAGAGCAACAGCTGCAGCACTACCATGTACTGCAGTTCCTGCAGAGCTGCTAGTCATGCTCCCATCAGCCTCAACTTCAACTTCTTTTGTAGCCAATTGGCTGCTGAGGAAAGCTCCCATGTCTGTTGACATCAGCTCAGGCTCTGTCAGAAGCCCATCTGCATTGCTGTCAGCCTGCTGCAGGCGCTGCTTCAGCTGCAGCAGCTGCTCAGAGGTGGCTGAAGAGAGTGATGGCACAGCGTGGGCTATGAAGTTGCGCACCAGGAGGTGCCAGTCCAGGTAGGCTGTGTGCAGAGGGTCCATGCTTTGCAGCGCTCCTGTCACAGTGCTCAAGCTGCTACCCTGCAAGGCATCAACAGCACATTGTCAAGAATGCGGCTTTGCACCCTTCCTGACCTGTTTGAAAGCACTTTGATATGACAAAGGGCTACAGTGCAGCGTGGCATGACAGAACCAGCACTGACATGCAGTGCACGTTGAATGTTCATTGAGCTAAGGAATCGCTCAGGCAATGCCGGCTGTATGCAAGCCAGATGTGCAGCAGCAGTATGTGGGCAGATTGTGAGCTGACCTGCCAGGGGAAGCATACACCCTGTGACATGGTGCCAGCCTTGAGCATGAGCTCTGCTGCCTCTGACACCAGCATCCGGCTGCTGCTGCTGGCTGCCTTAAAGGCGCCCACCAGCAGGCCCAGCTGCTGCCAGCTCAAGGCTCCTGCACATGAGCACCTATCAAGCCCCAACAATTGTGCAAGTAGCTCATCTGAAGTGGACACCATGCCAGACCGCCAATTTGACCTGTTTGAAGCAATGCAGAAGCACTGGCTACGCTAATTCATATGAGGTTAAACATAGCACAGCATGACCACATGGTCATTCTGCAAACAATTGTGAGGGGAGTAGACCTGGGGCAGCAGGCGGTTGAGGGAGGGGTGCCAGCTGGCGGGGGGGCTCAGCCTCGATGGCTGCCGCTTCCTCATCAATCACCAGCTCCTCGCCCTGCGCACCGTGCCATATGTCAACCATGCCCTCACGTGAAGCAGCTTCTCAACAGGCTGCGCTGCTGTCTGTCTTAAGCTTGATGCAAAAGCGCTCTGACATGTCGTTAGAGTTCCATAGCAAAATGCATAGGCTGCAGCAGACCTGGCGGCAGCCAACAGGAGCAAGCAATTAGTAGCGAGGGCAGACCTGGAGGTCCAGCTGGAAGGGCAAAGGCTGGCCAGCAAAGGCCGCCTGAGAGGCCAGCCTGTGCACAGCTGACACAGCACTGCACTCAGCATGGTAGCGCTGCTTCATCCATTCCGCCAGACGCTCCCAGCTGCGCTGCTCCACGTCGCTCATGTCGCTCACCATCTCCTGCAGTCATGGTGTCCACCACTCTTCTGGCCATGGCCTTGCAAGTTGCAATGACACATGCATGTGTGATGGACAACCCAAAGCTACAAGCTGCACCTACCAAGACTTGCGCAATTATTGCAACCTGCCTGTCAAACCTGCTTCACTCAGACAGCGCAATCAGATACAAGCTTTGCAAAGCTGACAGCAATCTGCATGATAGAGGCCAGCAAGAGGGGCTGGGAGTGTGAGGGAGCAGGTCTGACCAGGGCATGGTGAGCTAGGAGGCGCAGGCGGGTGTGCAGCAGAGCCACCTCCCTCTCCACCCCAGCCACCGCCTCCTCCTGAGCTGCTGCCACTGCCCGCTCATCTTCAGCTTCACCCTGCAGCAGAGTAGCAGACAGTCTTGGTCCAAAGCCAACTCTCTGCACACCGCATAGCAGCTGACAGCTCATGTCAGGTTTGTGTGTGTGACAGCAACCACCTTGTGCTGAATCCAATGCTGTGATGGTAGGAACCCAGCAAGATTATAGAGTCCATGGACTCCGCCTACATTGTGCAAAATGAGGACTCTTTACCTTGTCAGCAGCCTTTGGGTCCGGCTTCTTGGCAGCAGGTCTGCCTCCTGGCTTGACCTTCTGTGCAGAGGCAGGGCGTACTCTCTCCTGCTCAATCGCAGCCGCAGCTAGAGCATATCGGATGGCAGTAGCCAGCTTGGGCAGCATGCCATCTAGAGGCGCAACCCACTCTGGGAAGGTCATGCCCGTCTGTCTTGCACAACAAGTAACATTCAATACTCTATCAAGATGGTTCAGTACTTGTGCACAGATTGGCCTTGTGGCTGCAGCAGACCACAGGTCATACAATGCAGCTATGCTTGTGAATATGTCACAAGCAGAGTAGCAAGTTGTGGTGAAGACAGGCTTGAGAAAACAGGCACACTTAGTGTGCCTTTTAGCAACTGCAGATGTTCTAAACATGATGGTCCCCAGCCAACAGTGTCAACACCTCAGTATCAACAGGTATGACCAGCCTTGACACCTGATCTCTGTGAGCTTGCCTGTTTCTCAAATTTGGCCTTGATGGAGTCAGGAAGGGTTGCCCCCATGACATCTGGAGGGTTGGGGGCAGCAAGGGTACAGGGCAAAGCCCAGTGGGCCCTGGAGGCCAGCGATAGCAGGGAGGTGGCCAGGCTGAAGCGGTCCAACTCCACCTGCACTGCCTGCCCGCCTGCCACTGCCACCACCCCTGCATGCTCCTTCAGGAAGGTGTCCTCCCTGCGTTCAGCAATGTGTAATCAGCAGCAGTGGCTTGACTGATCACAGCCGTGTGTGATCTGCAGTCAGCATCAATGAGCAGCATGGCCAGCCCTGACACAGAGTGCAAGTCACCTGCCAGAAGTGGAGCTGCCAGAGACATTACATATTGCTGTCTATGGTGGGGTACGATTTCTATTGCAGCAGACTGAACATTGATTCCGAACGAGTGGAGACCCAGTGTGTGGTGCTGTTTAGTGCATGTTCGGGCAAGAGAGCGACATACTTGAGTGTGCGCAGCTGAGCTTCGTTATCGTTCATGCGCTGATCGCACACTTCCCACAGGGCATCTTGCAGCTCATCACAGCGGAGCAGCAGCTCAGCCCGGGCCTCAGGGCTGCCCCTCAGGTCAATATCCAGCCCATTGAAAGCCTTCTGGAAATCCTCCAACTGCACATCACAAGGCGATGACCATTCAAGAGCATAACCTTGGGTGACAATTCTTAAGTGGCCATCAATGTAAAGGCAAATTAAGCGTCAAGACATGCCCTTGCACACAAACAGTGTTATTTGCATCCCATACTGGCCCAATTAAGCTTTGATGAGTCTGCAAGCAGACTGTTTGCACAATTGACAGGTTGATACGTCTGTATGTACAATGATGGGCTGCATCTTTGCTACAGTTGTAGTCAGTCAACCCCAGTGTTTTCTAGACAGACCTTTTGTTGCTTGTTGTGTGCAGGGCGCTGCAGGTAGGTGAGGTACACACTGCGCACAGCAGCGTAGTGACCGGGGTAGGTGTTGCGCTCCCCCCTGAGCAGGGCAAAGACCTGGGCCATGCCGGCCAGGTATGTGGCCTCCCCTGCCTGCCACTGCTGCCCCATCTGCTGACCTAGCCCTGCTGGCAGTAGTCCTGCTGCTGCTGGCCCTGCACCATCTGTGGTGCTGCTTGCCTCGGGTGCCTGCATGCAATGGCTTTGCTTGCTACAACAAAGGGTGTATCCCAAAGGGGTGGCATTGCACATTGCATTGTGGGCAGATTATGCAGATTGGCGGAAGACCGCGGCTGTGTTGTTATGCATCATGTACTGTTTGTGTATCCAAGTGAAGTGTCAGGATGTGCATGCATCTGACCATAAACTGATAGTACGAACCAGCTTGCCTGTGTGGGGAGGGCCAGGGCCTTGACTCCCCCTTCAGGACCAGGCTGCCCTGAAGCCTGGAGACGGCGCTCAACATCTGCTACTATGACAGCAGCTGCTGCCTGAGCTGCTGCTGCCTTATCTGCTGCACTGCTGGCTGCTGCACCTGCACACAGCTTGCCACATGTTCAGTATTGTGACTATCCACGAGTCTCTCAGGCCTTGCATATGCATATTCAGCCCAATTGTAACCGCATGTGCCATGCTGTCAACAGTGCAGAGGAAATGGTCAGAGACAAAATTGATATACAACCCACTTGTGCAGCGCTCACAGCGGTGTGTGAGCTAACACTGCTATCATGGCATGAGCTTACAGACAACCTAGCCTGGACCATTGTGCTGCAACATCATGGGCGCATGTGGCAAGGATCTCTGAGCATAACGGGCCACAAAAAAGCACCTGACTGGGCAGCCCTGTCAGCAGCTGCAGAAGCAGCAGCCTGAGCTGCTGCACAGACAGCCATGTCACTGCCAGGCTGTGCATCTGTCACAGCCTTGCTTGCATCTGCTGCAGCGCGAGCAGCAGCATCTGCCGCAGCCTTAGCATCAGCTGCAGCAGCTCTTGCCAGCTTCAGCTGTGCTGCACACTTCTCTGCTGACTGAGCCTGCACAAATGGTGGGCACAGAGTAAGAAACCAATAGCCAAAGGACTTGGTACACCACTAATGATGTCTTATTTGCTGAAGGCTGTATTGCACATGTCGCATCAGACACCAATGTGCTTGTGCCAGCCTTGATTGCATGATAGAGGTTGCCTGCACGTCGAGTGTTCGCTAAACGGGAACAAAATTAGCGTATGCAAATGAGGATGTCCCAGCCAGTACCTGTCTCAAGAGATGCAAACGCAGCTTATGCGTGCTCATCTAGCAATGAGCGAAGCATCAGACGCAGGGGTCAAAATGTGTTTGTAGCAAGACTCAAGTCATTTTTGGAACAAAGAGAGACCTTGAGTAGGTCTGCAGCAGCAGGATCAGCATCCTTGGGGTTCTTCGTCTTCTCCAGCATGTCTGCCGCCTCGATCTCAGCACGCTTGCTAGCAAGCAGGGCTCGGGCTGCGCCCTGGGCTGCCTGCTGGGCCTGCCCTGCTTGCACTGCACTGGCCTCAGCTGCTGCCTGTGCCTGCTGGGCTGCTCCAGATGCTGCCTGCCACACATGACACAGGTGAACCTTTGGTGACAGCCTTTACAGACCACCACAGACCTATAGTTGACGTGTGCAAGCTTTAATGTTACATGCCATGTTGTACCTAGCATTGGACATTACCGCATCCTGTAGAGCCAGGTCAATGTCACGCTTTTGTTGTTGGCCTTTGTCAGCCTGTTCACGCTGGCCTGCTTGCAACACACGGAAGCCCCACAAGTTGGCTTACTTGTTCCAGCAGGCAATGAGAGAATCACTGGAACAAGGTCACCCAGCCTCAGCGGGTTAATGGATCAGAAAAGCGTTGCATGACACATTTTGTGGCCCACCTTGATGGCAGCAACTGCAGCCTTACTAGCCAGGATGCGCCTGGCCACACCATCCACAGCTGTGGCCACTTCTGTCAAGCTGTGCTGAGCTGGCAAGCCTTGGCGCAGGGTGAGGAACTTGGCCAGCCAGGCATCCAGCACGGGGGCCTGCTGGGCATGACGTGCCAGCCGCTCTGTCAGCTGTCCTCCTTCGTTGGTCTCCACCGCTACTACCTGGTGTGACAACACAGACCCGGGTGGAGTTGCACTGCGAACATTTTCAGGCACGTGCAACTGACATGGTGTTTCCAACCTAAAGCCAAAATAGGAGCTGATGGTGAGAAATGTCTCAAATTGGCAAAGCAATCTGAAGCAACACAGCAAGCGGGAATCAAACTAATTAATTGTTGTAGACAGTAATTCAATGAAGTAAGAGACAACAGCTGAGACTGTCCAAAAGAGCAGGACAGACATGCTGCCAGACCACCCATGAAAGGCAACAATCTGAAAAACGTGTGCATGCCTACCTTGAGGCGGGCGGCCAAGCCAGGCTCCTTGGGGGGTGGCACATCAAACTCCAGGTGGTAGACTCGGCCTGTAAGGGGGTCCACCCTCCGCCCCAGAGCCCTTTTCACTGCTAAGGCCTCATCATCCAGCTCCAACACAACCACTGCATCCAGACCTGCACATGCCAGCAAGCAGCTAGCTGAGGTGGCCAGGAGAGCTACAGCAATGCATACAGGCATGTAAGGCAACGTGATGCAATTGGAATCGGGATTGCTGGCAACCAGGGTGCTGAAAACCATTTGCCAAACAACATGGCGGCAATTCACAAGACCTGAGGTGAGAGATCTGTTGAGGTCAGGCAGGGTGGCAGGGCGAGGGGGGGCCAGGCGGGAGGCCGAGGCAATGAAGGCGCGCTCAGCTGTGAGGTCCAGGCCTGTCAGAGCCCCTTCAAGCAGCTCTGCCTGCCGCACATTGCTTGGGTAGCCATCCATCACATACCCCTGCACATTACACACTCCCACTTGTAGTTCATTCACAGTCTTGCCAAGCAGCTCAAGATACAACTGCAGCACATGCAGCGACGATGTAGCACAGCGCATGGCGTAGTCAAGGTGTAGTCAAGCACAAACCTGCACAGGCTTGGGGTCATCCTTCTTGCCCTTGCTGGCAGCAGGCTTGCCTCCAGCAGGCTTCACACCAGTGGACATTGGGGCAGGTGGCTGTGCAGCAATTGCTCTAGCCACCTCATTCATGGCCAGCACCATCAACTGAGTCTGGACCTCATCAGAGACAACGCCATTGCTCTGCATTACCAGTGAGGGCGCTCAGATCAACACTGTCTCTCGGAAACTTTCTGCCAAGCTACTAACAATTTGCAGTTGAGTTGAAAGCCTTGCAAGCGTACAATTTGCTGTCCACCTGGCTGAGGCAATGCAATGACGACAGCTGCAAACAGAGCATGACCTGTAGATCAGCTTGCGCTGTCCTGCCTAGCTGCACTTTAATGGGCTCTTCAGCAGAGCCAGCAGGCCCACTCCCAGCTTCGCCATGCGAAGGTGGCCCTTGCTTGTCAAATGCCTCGACCTCTGCAAGGGCCTCTTTCACCAGCTCAGAGTTGTTCAACACCTGTTGCACGTAGGTTGAGCAACTTTGCTGTCATGCATTGAGAAGCTGTCAAGGAGGCAGCGTCACATTGTGACCCTCTAGCGCTTATGATTTGTGTCACAACTACTGGTGTCTTGCACGTGACAAATAGGCCAGGAACATTGTCAATTGCACAGGGCCAGCTTGAGGTCCTCTGCAAGCTGTTTATCAGCTAGCAAGTGGATCAAATCAGACAAGCTATCCTGTTGCTTTACTGTCTGAACTCTCCACAATACTGAGCACAGCACACCTTGCAGCCGTGGTCATCAGCCAGCTTGAGGGCCATGCTGGTCTTGCCAGCAAAAGGGGCCCCCACTAGTGCCAAGCGCAGGGGAATGTCCTGAAGTGGGGCACCCTGTGGGCTTGCCTTGCTGGCCCCAGCAGTGGCCCCTTCAGCAATGACATCTGCCAGTAGCTCATTGTAGCCTGTGGCCTGGTCAGGGCTGCTTGCCTGCCACACTCCGCTCCAGCCTAGGTACTCCTGCATGTTTGCCATGACCTTGCTTGGCTTGCAAACATGTACATGACACAGTGTGGTGTAGTAGCAATTAAAGTCCTGCTAGGCTCTGTGCTGGTCACTGAGACTTGCACCCAACAGCTCCAGCAACACTGTGTAAGAAGCACCGCCATGCGTGCACAACAGGCCTTAGCATGTTCACAACAGGTCATAGCGTGTGCAACACATTCATGAACCTGGATCACGCTAATAGTCATGCAGCAGAAAGGGCAAACACAGATTGAGGCTGCAGGTAGGTGCAATGAGCACCGGTCATCAATAATTGAAAAGCAGTCAGATCTGCAATACCGTGACAGCCTGCTCGTCAGCTGCAGTGACAGTAGGCTGAGGGCTGGTGACGACAGCAGCAGGCTGCGCAGCCAGCTCTGGGTCTCCCGCCGTAAACATGGCTGCCCATTGCCTGTATGCAGGAACAGCAGTTGTGTGACATGCAATCATCAACACTCACTCAAGAACCCTGTGCATGCACCAGTGCCTGAGGCAGGCAGCCCTCAGCACAACATATAGTCACCCTATCACCCTGTCACACAAGGACCCACATGTTGTTCTTGCTGTGCACATGCAATATAGCAAGCTCTGATGGCAGTCCCTGGCACTGCCTGATTGCAGGTGAGCCATGGCTGTGCCTGCCGAGAATTTCCTGTGACTGGCATCTTGCTCCCTTTGCTTGCACCTTTGAGCTGCTCACTGCAGGAATGCTTTCTGTAAGGTTGTCACCTGTACAAAGCCTTGGGCACTTTGGCACCGTCAGACTCCTCTCTGTACTTGATGGCCTGCTCAGCAAAGCCCACCATTTGCCATGCAGTGTCACATGCAAAGGCCATATGCTTCTGGTGGCGAGCATCTGCACGCTCCTGCTGCAGGCTCCTGTAGGCCGCCATTTGCTCACTATGAGCTGCCTCATACACTGCCCTCAGCTCCCTGCACAATGCCAACTACCGCTTTGTGTTGCTGGTCTCTTGCAGCATTGCCTGTGTTGATGGGGCTTTTGTTGATGCTTGTGCTGTGTTGGCATAATGTCAGTAAAATGGCCAGCTGACTGGAAGAGCTGTAAATTCTGTGCAACTTGTAGCAACCACTGGCAGCTGCGGCAGTCTTGCCAAAACAGAAAGGCAATAAGAGTAATGCATGAGCAATAAGGCCTAAGATGTGCAGGTACTGGCCTGTGACGCTGAGCCTCCTCAGCTAGAGCTTGCTCCCACTCAAGCTCTCGCTGAGCAGCATAATCGGCTTCCCTCTCCAATCTGTGTGCTCTGATTATCTGCAAGATGTGCAAAGATAGGCTTGGTGTTACACTGCATTTAGATTTCAAAAGCAAAAAATGAACCGTCTTCAGCATGCATGGCCAGGGCCTGGCAGCTATACATCACGATGTCATGGCAGATGCACAACAGGCAGCGTGAAATACCTTGGCATCAGCAGAAAGGGTCGCAATTCAACACAGATCTGCTTGCACAGTTGTGCTGGTCTTGGATGGAGTTCGTGCAGATTTTACCTCTTCTTGCACTTTGAGGCGGCCCATCTCATCTGCCAGGGCTGATTCAGCAGCCCCCTTGCTGAGCAATAGGGCCAGTACCTGTTCCTCTTCATCTCCCGTTGCTGTATCCTGCACACACGTCAAACATTGGGGATTCACATGTGTAAGCTAGGATGCTATAGCCTTGGTGAACCTGTTTTCATGGTGCTAACAAAGGTAAGTCATCATTTTGATATCCTGATACTGGTGCTTCTGACTGCCACATGCCAACCTGTCTGGTGTTGTACAATATGACTGTTGTATAGTGCATGCTATGACAATGTTGTATCGCTGTATGTATCTTTGTTCCAGTCATTGCGGGCTGTGTCAATACTATGATCTCTCCAACTGCTTCAGGGGTTGCATGGACACTTGACATCAGGCTGTCCACCTAGTAGGGTGTGCTGAAAGGTAGAGGTGTGGGCAGCAGCAGTACCTGCAGCTTGCTCTGCTGCTGAGCGAGTGCCTGGCGACGCCGCGCCTTCCTGTCGCGCCTGTTTGCCTCCTCCTCATGATGCTTGGCCTTGATGGTGCGCATATACTTCTGGCTATCACTCTGCAGTTCCTCCTTGTGAGGAGCCAGCTGCCTGAATAAGGCAGCACTTTGCTTATTGACGCACCATGTAGACAGCATTCAGGCCATAAGTGTGCACAAGTGTGTCTTTTGTCTGCACTGCCACTGTGCTGTTGCTTGTGAATCTTCCACTTTCAGGCTGAGTGTTACGCGTGACTTGTAGCGCATAATGTCTCAAAAAGGAAAGTAACGTCTACCTGAGATGCTGGATGTGCTCCATTGGTGTTTGACCAGCTGGTGGCTGGGCCATGTCATCTTGCACCTGCTCGCCTCCATCAGTCAGACGCTGCAGATTGCTCTCAAAAGAGTCTATCCCTGACATCATTGCAGACTCACATGGTCAGTACCTCTGTTGCGATGCCAAGCAACATGCATGACTGTAGCTAGATTAAACCGAGCATCCCATAGCCACTTGCCTGGCAATGCCCACGCTTGTATATCAGACAGTGCTTGCTGTCAGATTGCAATGGGCAGAAAGAAACAGGCACTTGACAGAGGAAGGTCAGCTAAAATTTGAATATCACAGGGCTTGCTGATGGTGGTCTGAAATGATTTATGTTGTGTGCTACCCTAGTGCTTCACCCTCACCTTGAGACACCTCCAGGTTGGCTGCTTTCCGCACAGCCTGCTTGGCTTGTTTGTGCATGGCTGTTACGCTCAACTCTATGCGCAGATCTTCCTTGTCCAGCCGTTCCTGGATACACGCTGTCAGCTTGGTATAGCACCAGCCAGACACAGATTACCAACAATATGCTCTCATGGTCGGGACTTGTGCCAAATGCTAGTTTGAAAGTCTCATTGCAACAAAAGATGCAATGATTCATGCTAACATTTTTTGACAAGTGTTTGAGTCTCTTCCTGACAATCCAATAAGACTTTGCTTGTGCTGCATAGAGTGGCTTGCCTGGCGATCAAGGAGCGCCTGGTGGGTCGCCGCCTGCTGAGCAGTCCGCTCTTGCCGGTGCTGTACTGTACTATCAAGGCTGGAAAGCAGGTCTTGTCGCCGGATCGCCCTACCAGCAGCTTTGTCTGCACAGCTGTCAGCCAGCCCCTGCAGGCTCATCACAGCCAGCTGAGTGCAAACACACCAAAACACCTGGACCTTCTGTGAGCACATCTGTAAAATCACACACAACTGGCAGAGCACTGATGTGCACACATCAGCTGGCAGCCAAGGATATGGATTTGATGTGTCCATGATTATAAGGACATCAATATACATGCCGACAGGGTCAAGCACGAGCACCAGTATTGTTTGACAAGCACGTTATGATTGATGTGGATCTCCATTAACATCTCCGCAACAAAGTGAGGGAAGTCAACTGCTGCATGTGAAGGCTTTGCCCTCAGAGACAGGGGATAACATCCAATTAAGGCTGAATCGCGCGACGACAGGATGCACACATACCTGTGCAGCTACTTCAGACTGCCGTATGTACTCGTCCTGAAACTTCTGCAAGTGCATGCGCTCCAAGGCTGCTGTCCTTCTGGGAGTAACAGCTGCCAACGCATCCTCAAACCTGTGCTGGTTGTCTGCATTGAAGGCTTCTCTTTCAGTCCTGCAAACAAGCTGCAAACATCAAGATCCCTTGCCCAGCTGATCTGCAGTGTGTGCCTGCTAGGAAGCCCCACCTGAACTGCTGTGCCTCAAGCAAGCCCTTGCTGAGCTCTAATTTGACTCCAAAAGTGGCTGCCAGCTTGTTGCTGCTCAGCCCTTGCCCATGAACAATGCTGGAGTTCATGGTTGCCAACGCACTCTTGATTCGATATAGCAACTGAGCAGCAGCATCCCTCTCCTCCCGTGTAAGTGCAGCAACCTTGTGTTTGCTGAGCTGGATGCCTAGCTTTTGCAGGGTTGGCTGCAATGCATTCAAATCAGCGCCATTACTTGTCACGGCACACATATGACAAACCACATCAAATTCGAGGGCTTGTCACAGTTGTTTGCAAGCAACCCTCATGATACCTGTAGACGCCTGTAATTGTTAAAGATTGCAGTTGGGGCTCTGCTGTCCTCAAACTGATGAAAGTCAGGCTGCAATTTGCATTTGTACAGAACTTCGCCAAAAACATATCCACTTGCCAAGTCCTACAAGAAAAGGGCATCGTCACAAGACAGTCCGTAGGGCAGCCCTTGTAGTAGCAACTGCACAATGCGAAAGCTGCACATTTCCGACTGCACCTTTTCCAACTGAGCACAAGAGGACTTGATTTTCAGGTCCTCCACCAGCCACTCTTTGAGGAGAGCTGCCATGACAGCCAAAGGACGTCGGCGACGCTTTGTCTTGCTTACTTAATCAACGCGCCGACGTTCACATACGGCATTCGCGAGAGTAGGCCAACACCACATTGGGTCACTGCTTCTACAGCATACTGGGTAGTGTTGCCACTGAAGGGCCATTTCGAACGGCCTTGCCTAAAAGCCTTGATCAAACCATGCAAGGTGACACAGTATGACAGCATTTGTTTGCGCTCGATCTGCCTAACCTGGTTGTATGATAGACACAGCGGAAGATGCTTACGAAGATGACTTCGAAACCTATGAAGACGACTTTGAGGTGTTGCGGGAGGGATTTGCTGCTGATATGCAGAGACCGCGCTCAAGTCTGAAAATTGTTTTTACTGCAGAGCGACGGAGAGGATGAAGGGTGCCAATCTAGCTCAGCTTGTTCTTTGATCAGTATAGCTGTGGCTGTGACTGTGAACACACCAGAACCAGCTTTGCTTGCAGGGGCCAGACAAATTTGCCAGCAAAGTCTGCACAAATTCGTACTATACATAGTAAGGCTTAGTTGGTCGATTGCGCTCAGACTCAGCAGGCGACTATCAAAGTACTGGCATGGTTGCAGATGAAGCAGTTCATGCACACCATACTCTGCCTGGCAAAGCTTCGCTGGGGTTGTCAGATATTCAGCGGAATCACGCAGCACAGCAATGGGCCCGGCTGCAGCATCTTGCACCTCAAGTACATATTAGCATTGCTAAATATTTTGACACAGCTGTTTGGTGGCTAACAGCAGTTTCCTGCTCCTTTGCAGGTCAAGCTGCAGGAGACTGTCCTGGACAACTTGTTTGACCTTCCTGCCATGACAGAATACGACTTATTTTCCATGGGCAGAGGTTGCTACAGGTATCAGTCTGGAAGTTGATAGGCACCACATTTTATAGTGTACTTGTCCACCACCACTACACCTTTGCCTTATTGACACCCTCATGGCACACACATGACAGGGATGCTGTGATTGGCTCAAGCCAGACTAACGATGATGCAGTTGCTGGTGAATGCCAGACTGAGCCAATAGAAACATCCTCAGCTGCCTGTCAATTTCCAGATTCAGCCCATGAGACACAGTAAGATCTTCCACTCAGCATGTCATGCTATGGCCAGCATTGACTGGTCCCACGTTTATGAACTTGTGGTTATGCATAGAAACCCCTTGCATGGCAACAGCTTTGTCACAAGGTCCAGGATTTGATGTGCTGTCACAGTGCAGGCATGAGACAGAAAAGGCTTTGCAAGCAAGTGACAGCACTGAACAGCTGCTGCCATTTCTCAGATCTGCTGGATCAGTCATTTTGGGTATACTGGGGTTGCAACAGCAGCATAGAGCTTTCCCAGAGTTCAACATTCCTGCACCGCTTGAGAAGCAAGGTCTGAACTCATCTCATCACCAACTGCCTGCTGGTGTTTTGCCACAGAAACAAGACTGGAGCTGGATAATATGAGAGCAACTGTATTGGCTGCAGGTGTCATCACACAGAGCTTGTTTCTGTATCATCCAGGTATACTGGAGGGGCGCGCTGTGACTGCGACTGCATACAGGGATGCAGATGGCATGGTACTGGCTGCATATGGGCCTTCAGATTTGCAGGTGGTTTGTATCTCTGATGGAACCCATACCGCAAGTTGCTCAGAACAATCATGTGCTGCCTGCTGATTGCATCCAGGTGTTTGGTCCTACAGGAGAATGCACTGGCCGCAATGGGCTGTTTGTGTGTATGGGACCTGAGCTCTCCAGCAATGCCTGCCAAGGTCCTTGTGAGTGAAAGTCGCCCAACTGCCTGCACCTTCCTTGCTGCTCCTGGCAAAGGCGACCTGGTACTGGCTGGTACATACTCTCTCTTGAGCACGTGCTCAACTTGCCAAAATCTGTGCATGCTTGATAGGACTTTTATTTCCTGATCAGTGTGAAAGATAAGTAGACACATACCCAGGATGGAAGGCTTCAAATGAACAAGCTGCACTTTCATCATCACACTTCATAAAGGAGTACAGGCACACATTGCAAAAGGCAGTGACTGCTTATGCAGGCATGCAGGAAGGAGGTCTGTGTCTTTGGGATTGTGAAGAAGTAGGCAGCAGGTCCAGCTCATGCAGCATTGATGGCGCTTCTATGCACTGTCAAAGGCCAACTTACACCTCTGAGTGCCATGGGAGCCCAGGCATGGCTGGCGCAGTGGTGTCTGTAGCTGTCCTTCCTCAGCCGCATGTCCAGGCTGGTCAGTATAATTCAAAACCTCTATGTGACAGTTGTGCACACTGAGATACCAGGTTGAGGAAATGCAGCAGTGTGCTTAGGCAGTATGGGTGCACAACTGTGTGAGCACTTTGTCTTCACATCCAAACTTTGCACGCAAGGAGACAAATTCACCAACATGGCTTCTGCCTACTATCCTGACATATGACTGCTTGTGTTCAATGCCAGACTTGCAGGTTGACCATGCAAATTTGCACAAATTACACATGATTGAGTTGGGCAGCCTGAAGCATTGTCTCATCTTCTCAGACTGGGCCACAGTGCAGGTGAGCAAAGTAGAGCAGGGCTGAAGAAGACTCGTCTGCTTGCTCTTACTGAATGGGGCAATGTTAGCCTATGGAGCGTGCATGTGCTTGCCTCTGGAGAATGCAGTGCAGCAGGAGGAGCAGATGCAGGACTGTCAATAGGGGGGGGTGTGGGCCTTCTGCTCCTTACAGCCAGCCTAGCCATGGGCAGAGGCCCGCATGATGGCATGCAAGCATCCTCGCCTGGGCATGCGGCCTCATCAGCATATACTTATTTGCCTTATGAGCTGGAGAGACGTGCTGCTGTGCTATCATTGCCGCCAAGAAGTATTGACCAGTATCTTGTGGGGCTGGACAGTGCTCAAACTGTGCGTGGCTCTCTATATGGTGAAGCCCCTGTTCCAAAGGTAAGTACTTGCTCTGACTTGATTTGATTGTGAGCATTGACAGTGTCTGCCATTCAAATTTGTCCAGTGATGTACTTGCAAGCTTGGTTCACAGGATGCTCTGAGGTGACAGTATCAGCTTTGGATGACGACTTAGTCAATGCTGCAGGAGTGGCAGCTAGAGGACAAGATGGAGTTTTTGTCGATACAGCAATATGCGCTGAGATCACAGTCGCAAGTGACGTGCATCAGCTTCAGTCCTTTCATGGTAGATGTATGGGTGGCGGGGCATACTGGTGGGATCATGGCAGTCTATTCCTTGACTTCATCAAGGCCAATGTTGGTGACGCAGGTGGGCACCTGTTTGTGACGGTATAAACTTGTCATGCATTAGAATTGTGACATGGCCGTACTCTTATGTATATTGAGTACTGTCAACCAACCTGATGTGATAGCTTCAAGTCACAGACAACAAGCATTCAGTCATGTGCTCATGGTCGACATGCCTGCTCATGTGTCTGTCTTGATTTTGCTAGGAATATTTCACCTGCTATTGTTTTTCACACGTGCCGGGAATCATTTTGTCAAACAGACACTGGGGACACCACTTTAGCTTGGACCAGTTCTTGTGGAAAGCTGTTCGTACAAGCAAAATTGCTGTCTCACCTGTTTTGCAGGCTGGCGAGCAAGACATCATTGCCGTGACTTGGTCGCCTACCAAGCCCTCCTTAGTCATGGCATTGAACAGCCACTCCCAATTAATCTTGCTGCACATCAACAGTCAGACATGCCAGCCCATGGTTTTCGACTTTGTCGATACCACGTCGTCTAGCAAAGGCACAAAAGCTGCTATCACCGTAAGTTCTTGCCTGGTTTCTGCAGGCAAAACATTCCAGAAGTTCTCATGGTCTGTGCATCATAAGTTGCCAA
>JAABUO010001474.1_pt1 | contig 30714 bp, 23 predicted proteins | sample 5559291 | NCBI WGS metagenome assembly JAABUO01 (sample SAMN10711878, study PRJNA513372) | rock metagenome | isolation source: Antarctica rocks | place: Antarctica: Victoria Land, Finger Mt sud | reverse complement strand
CGAGCAAGCATAACTTTGCCGCCGCTCAGTTGACAGCGGCGGATGCGCACGATCTGGTGGTGCTGACGGTCGGCAACGCGTACCTGGTCTGCGTGGCCGATGCGGCGCGCATCGCTGCCGTGGACGCCGAGTTGAAGACCGCCAAGGTGACGCTGGACCAGGCGAATGACGCACACAATGCGGGGGTAAGTCCGCGCCTGGACGTGCTGCGGGCCCAGGTTGATTTCCAGAACGAACAGCAGCGCCTGATTTCCACCAACAATGACCTGGCCAAGGACAAGATCGCGTTGGCGCGTGCCATCGGGCTCCCGCTTGACCAGCAGTTCACACTGGTGGACAGCGCGCCCTACAAGGCGCTTGACGATCTGAACGCCGATACTGCCTTCGAGCAAGCGGTCAAGACGCGCAAGGATCTTGCGGCCGCAGGCGAGCAGGTGAAAGCAGCCGAAGCGCAACGCAGGGCGGCGCTTGCAGACCGCTACCCGGTGGCGAGCATCTCTGGGGATTACGGCGATATTGGAACCACGCCCGCGCACTCGCACGGAACATTTACGGCGACCGGGCAGGTCACGGTTCCGGTTTTGCAGATTGTGCGGGACAGAGGCGAGCGCCAGGTCGCCGACGCTACGCTCGCGCAGAGCAAGGCGCGACTTTCCGACCAGGTGCAGCAGGTGAATGCGGATGTTCGTACCAGCATCCTCGATATTCAATCCGCCGCAAAGCTGGTGCAGGCGACCAAGTCCAACGTGGATCTGGCAGCGGAGGAGTTGAGCGAAGCGCAGCAGCGTTTCCATGCGGGCGTCAGCGACAACCTGCCCGTTTCGCAGGCGCAGAGTGAGCTCGAACAGGCGAACGATCAATACATCAGTGCGCTCTATCAGCACAACGTGGCGAAGCTTTCGCTGGCGCGTTCGCTGGGCGTGGCGGCAAGCAACTATAAGGACTATCTCGGAGGCAAGTAAACGTGGCCGATCAGGTGCAGGAGCAGCAGAAAGCAGGCGAGCAGCCTAGGAACGGATCCGGAGGAGCGCAGACGACGGACCAGGATCGTCCGGCAGCGCCGGCGAAGGTCGAAGACTCACCCGCCAAGAAGACCGGACGCAGGGTGATCATCGGCGGTGTTGTGCTGCTGCTGATTTTGGGGGCGCTGTTCTGGTATTGGCGTTCCACCTATACGGAGAGCACGGACGACGCCCAGGTGGATGGCAACATTTATCAGGTGAGCTCGCGCATTGCGGGCCAGGTCGTCAACGTGCAGGTAAACGATAACGAACCCGTCAAGCAGGGGCAGTTGCTGCTCGAGATCGATCCCCGCGACTCCCAGGTGGCGCTCGAACAAGCACAGGCCGCTCTGGCGACGGCCCAGGCGGAGTATACCCAGGCCAATGTCAACGTGCCCATCACCTCCACCTCCACCAGCACGCTGCTACAGAACAGCGGTTCAGATGTGCTGGCCACGGGATCAGCGGTCACCCAGGCGCAGCAGCAAGCTGCCGCCGCCGCAGCCCAGGTGGATCAGGCCAAAGCGCAGGCCCTGAAGGCCACCAAAGACGTGGAGCGGTATACGCCTCTGGTGGCAAAGGATGTAATCAGCCGTCAGCAATATGACGCGGCTGTCGCACAGGCTACTGCGGCCAACGCTGCGGTGGTTGGAGCGGAGCAGCAACTCGTCGCGCAGCAGTCCGGGATCACCCAGGCGCAGCAGCGTCTGCAATCAGCACGCAATCAAGCGCAGGAAGCGGCCAAGAACGGTCCGCAACAGGTCGCGGTACAGCGTGCCCGGGCACAGGCCGCGTTGGCGCAGGTAAAGCAGGCCCAGGCCAAGGTAGATGAGGCTTTGCTGAACCTTTCCTTTACCCGCGTGGTCGCGCCGACCGACGGTGTGGTTAATAAGAAAAACGTTGAGGTAGGCGCAAACCTCGCCGCTGGACAGGACCTGCTGACAATTATCCCGCTGAACGACCTTTGGGTGACCGCCAACTTCAAAGAGACGCAACTGAACAAGATGCATCCCGGTCAGGAAGTTGATTTAACCGTCGACGCTTTGAACGGACGCAAGTTCACCGGCAAGGTGACGCAAATCGGCGGAGCGACCGGCTCCAAGCTCTCCCTTTTCCCACCTGAGAACGCTACGGGAAATTATGTCAAGGTTGTGCAGCGCATTCCGGTGCGGATTGACTTTACTAACTTGCATAAGGAAAACGGCGATTTCGCCCTGCGCCCCGGATTTTCGGTCACGCCTGACGTCCACGTGAAGTAAATGGTTGCAAGGTATGCGGCCGTCCGGAGTCAACCCCGGACGGCCTTTTGTGATTGCATGAGATTCCGCGCGAGGGTTAGACCTGAAGCGGATGCGGAACTCAATGTACCAGGCCAGCCCTACATCTTACCCGTCTGAAAGGGGATTTTTGTGTTTGCGACAGCTGATTTGCACCGCATCGAACTAACCGGGTCTATCATCTATTGCACTATCGGTTATGCCCATCGCGCTCGCATTCTTCGTGCATTACGCTTACGCCATCCTCTTTCTTTGGGTGCTGGTGGAGCAGTTGGGCGTCCCGGTGCCGTCGGTACCGGTTTTACTGACGGCGGGTACGCTTGCGGCCACGCATCGTCTCAGCTTTGTCACGTCGCTTGGATGCGTTCTGGCAGCCTGCGCGGTCGCGGACTCCCTGTGGTATGCCCTGGGACGGCGCTATGGCAATGCAGTTTTGAAACTGCTGTGCCGCCTATCGTTTGAAGCGTCAACATGCGTGTCGAAGACCGAAGGTTATTTTCATCGGCGAGGCGCGGTTACGCTGTTGTTCGCAAAGTTCATCCCCGGCCTTTCAACGGTAGCGGCACCCATTGCAGGACAAACAGGCATGCCGTATCCGCGTTTTCTGCTGTTCGATCTGGCCGGTTCAACGGTGTGGTCCTTGGCTTACCTGCTCGCGGGCTACTTCTTTGGGGACATCGCGCAGCGCAGCAGCGTCGTGTTCGGGATGTTGGGCCACTTCGCGGTAACGATCTTCGTGCTGATGGTGCTCGGCCTGATGTTTCAGCGGATCTGGAAGCAGAGGAAGTTCCTGGCGAGCGTGCGCGAACTGCGGTTGGAACCGGCGGAGCTGCTTTCAATGATCGAAACGGCCGAACGCCAGGGCAACATCGCGCCATTTATTGTTGATCTGCGGCATCCTCTCGACTACCTACCCGACCCAAGGGTGCTGCCGGGTGCAGTCAGGGTCAGTCCAGCGGAGTTGACCTCTCATGAGAGCCTGATTCCCCGCGACCGGGACGTAATCCTCTACTGCACCTGCCCATCCGAGGAGACGAGCGCGAAGGTGGCCCTGCAACTGCACAAGTTCGGGGTGAACCGGGTTAGACCGCTGCGTGGTGGCTTTGAGGGATGGCGCGACGCGGGCTACCCGCTCGTAGACTACGTTCCGCCTGTTGCGGCCAGTGAGCTGGTTCACGCAGTCGAGGTAGAGCACTCGGTGGCTTGAGCGGATTAACAGAGTGTAGAGACCGGGAATAACAGGAACAAACGCAGATTCCCTTCGGGAATGACATCCAGAACACGGAAGCAATGACAACCAAGATACGGAAGGGATGACATCCAGAACACGGAGAGCCTTTCTACATCCACTTGACCTTGTTGTAACCCCGACTTGGCCATTTCCGTCCTCATCCTGAAAGTGAAGAGCCTGCCTGTAAGGGATCCCTGTATTCGCAGAACGTCGAAACGCTGTACACCTTACGAAATCAGCTGTAGGCGGGAAAAGCTGTTGGCGTCCCCGACGGGATTCGAACCCGTGTTCTCGCCTTGAAAGGGCGGCGTCCTGGGCCTCTGGACGACGGGGACGCTGATGCGGGATGGCTCGCCCAGAATCCTGGAAGCCACAACAACCGCTTTGTCCAAAGTTACGTGGGTTGGAGGGGGATGTCAAAGCAACGGTGATTTCCAGTTCGGGAGCGTGCAACCATTTCGCAACTTCGAAGAGGGCGTGTCATCTAAACGATGAACAGCACAAATTTATCGTGAGATCGAGAGCGGACTACCGGATACTCGGAGACGTTGGCGGAGTTGGACAAGCGGATGGACGACATGACAGAAGCCATTGGAATCAGCAGCAAAAGTTTCGCAAAACGTAGTATGGCTGCGTCTGGGTTGATGGTGGCGTTGGGTCTTTTCGGGTGCGCTGAGAAGCCGAAGCCTGCCGCCGCGCCCGCAATGCACGCCATGCCCGTGCAGGTAGCTCCGGTCAGCTTGTCGCCGGTGGCCTCGGGCGACACGTACGTTGCGACGATCAAGAGTCGCCGCTCGGCCACGATGCAGCCCCAGGTGACCGGGAATATCACGAAGATCCTGGTGCATAGCGGCGACGCGGTCAAGCAGGGCCAGTTGCTGATGCAGATCGATCCGCTGAAGCAGGTAGCGGCTGTCGAGCAGCAGGCAGGAACGCAGGCGCAGTCCAATGCACTCTACCAGTACAACCAGAGTGAACTGGCGCGGCAGAAGGGTTTGTTCGAGGCGGGCATCATCTCCAAGCAGGCTTACGATACCGCGCAGCAGGCGTTTCAAAATTCAAAGGCAGCGTTTCAGGCGAGTTCGGCCGGAACCGCGACGCAGCGGCAGCAGTTGGCGTATTACCAGATCCGCGCACCCTTCGCCGGAGTAGTAGGCGATATTCCGGTGCACCAGGGCGATTATGTTTCGCCCACCACGATGCTGACGACGGTGGATGAGAACTCCGGCCTGGAAGCCTATATCTACATCCCGACCGACCGCGCGTCGGAGGTTAAGGCTGGCGTGCCGGTGCAGATTCTCGACAACACGGGCGACGTGTTGACGCAGTCGAAAATTTCGTTTGTTTCGCCACAAGTGGACAATGGGATTCAAGGCATTCTGGCCAAAGCGGAAATTCCGGCGAAGAGCGCACTGCGTAATTTGCAGGTCGTCAATGCACGGGTGATTTGGAGCACGCAATCGAAGCCAACGGTTCCAGTTCTCGCTGTGCAGAGGATTGGCGGCGAGTCCTTTGTGTACGTCGCCCAGGCGGCCGGTCAGGGGTTCACGGCTCATCTTGTTCCGGTCAAGTTGGGGCAGGCTGAAGGAAATACGTATCCTGTTTTGGGCGGGTTAGCCACAGGGCAGAAGGTAATTGTCTCCGGCCTGCAATTTATTGGCGAAGGTGCCCCGGTTCAACCGATGGAAGGTCCGCCTCCAACGCCGCCGGCCAAAGCCTGAGTCGTTGTTTTCGTCTTGAAAGACGTCCTGCATGATACCTGCGGGCAGACAGGACACGGTTGATCCGTGTCTCGATAATGAAGCGGAAATCTAGCTGACATCAGGGCTGGACGCGAGGTTAGAACGTGGTTGACTTTTTTATTCGCCGTCCCATTTTTGCTACTGTCTGCGCGCTGCTGATTGTGCTGGCAGGTGCAGTTTCCATCCCTTCGCTGCCAATCTCTCAGTTTCCGCAACTGGCTCCTCCGCAGGTGGTGGTCACCTCGAATTACACCGGCGCCAACTCGGGCATTGTCGAGTCCGCGGTGACGATCCCGCTCGAGCAAGCCATCAACGGTGTAGAAGGGATGCGGTACATTTCGTCGGTCTCGGCCAACGACGGAACCTCGGCAATCACGATTACGTTCAACACGGGCTACGACCTGGATATTGCGGCGGTCGACGTGCAGAACCGCGTGTCTTCCGCCAGCGGGCGTCTGCCGGCGGCGGTGAACAATACCGGTATCACGATCACGAAAGCCAACTCGAACTTCGTGCTGGTGACGGGCTTCTATTCGCCTGATCATTCGCTGTCGAACGAGTTCATCTCCAATTACATTGACGTGTATGTGAGCGACGCGCTGAAGCGCATTTCAGGCGTCGGCGATGTGCGTGTCTTTGGCGAGCGTAAGTACGCGATGCGCATCTGGCTCGATCCTGCGAAGCTCGCGGCACGTGGTCTGACCGCGCTCGATGTGACGCAGGCCCTACAGGCCCAGAACGTGGAGATTCCTGCTGGGCAGTTGGGTTCGCCGCCCAATAACGGCAAGCAGGATTACCAGATGGCCGTACGTGTTCAGGGCCGCCTGACCGATGTGCATCAGTTTGAAAACATCATCCTGAAGAGCCAGGCCGGCGCGACGAACGGTGCGGGCGCAGGTCTGGTGCTGCTGCGCGATGTGGGCCGAGCCGAGATTGGCGCCGAGAGCTACGGAACCTCCCTGCGGTTCTCGGGTCAGCCGGCAGTCGGAGTGGGCATCATGCAACTGCCGACGGCGAACGCGCTTGATGTAGCCAGACAGGGGCGAGCGACGCTTACCGAGTTGGCCAAGAGTTTTCCGCCCGGAATGAAATACACCATTGCGGTAGATACGACGCAGGTGGTTTCTGACTCGATCCGCGAGGTGCTGAAGACCCTGGCGGAAGCGATTGTGATTGTCATCATCGTCATCTTCCTGTTCCTGCAGGACTGGCGCGCAACTATCATTCCAGCGGTGACAATTCCCGTCTCTCTCGTTGGAACATTTGCGTTCATTAAAATGTTCGGCTTCTCGATTAACTCGTTGACGCTGTTCGGCATCACGCTCGCCACAGGTCTCGTTGTGGATGACGCGATCGTCGTAATCGAGAACGTGCAGCGCCATATCTCGGAAGGCGATCCGGACACACATCATGCCACCAGCATGGCAATGAACGAGGTCACGAGCGCCGTCATTGCGACTTCGCTGGTGCTGATCTCTGTGTTTGTGCCTGTGAGCTTCTTCCCAGGAACGACCGGCATCTTGTACAAGCAATTTTCATTGACGATTGCATTTTCGATTGCGATTTCAGCTTTCAATGCGCTGACGTTGTCGCCCGCGCTGGCCGCGATCCTGCTGCGTCCGGAGCAGCACCATGGTGGTCTGCTGAAATGGATTGACAACGGAATTAAACGACTGCAGCGCTGGTATGCGTCCACAGTAACGTTCCTGGTGATGCAATTCAAACTGATGATGGCATTGCTGTTTATCGCCGGACTTGCGGCCACAGCGTACATGTATCAGCATGTGCCGACAGCCTTTGTGCCAAGTGAAGACCAGGGTTATTTCATCTGCATCGTGCAGGCCCCGCCGGGTGCTTCACTCTCGTACACGGCGGATATTGCGGACAAGGCCTCCGCGATCATTCTGCGTAATGACGACGTTTTTGGAACATTTTCAGTCATGGGCTTTTCCCTGACAGGCGGCGCCAGCCCCAATGCAGGTTTGATCTTCGCGCCGCTGAAGCCGATTGATGAGCGCACCAAAAAAGGCAAGGGGCACACCGCGAAAGACATCGTTGCGGACATCGCTCCCAAGTTGTTCCAGGTTCCGGGCGGTATCATCGCGGCGTTCGAGCCGCCGGCGATCCAGGGTATCGGGGCGGTTGGCGGATTTCAGTTCGAGCTGCAGGATTCAGGGCGCAACACGTTCAACGATATCGACCGCGTTGTGAAGTCCATGGTGGGTCAGACCCGCGCACCGGGTGCGAAGTTGACGGGCTTGTTCTCGCCGTTCTCGTCGAATGATCCTTCGCTTGAAGTGACGATCGACCGGCAGAAAGCAGAGGCGATCGGAGTTCCAATGAGCCAGATCACGGCCGCCATGGGAACTTTCATGGGGTCGAGCTACGTGAACGACTTCGACTTCAACAACCGCTCCTACCGGGTCTATGTGCAGGCCGATGCGCCGTTCCGGGGAACGGCGTCGGATCTGCGCCAGTTCTATGTGCGTTCGAATACGGGAGCGATGGTCCCGCTGGATAACGTCGTGGCCGCAAAGGAGACCAGCGGACCGCAGGTCATTTATCACTACAACCTTTTCCGCTCAGCGGAGATTGATGGTTCGCCCGCACAGGGCCTGTCTTCCGGCCAGGGTCTTGCCGAAATGCAGAAGCTGTTCGAAAGGAACAAGCTGCAGGGGATGACTTTCTCATGGACCGGTCTGGCACTTGAAGAGGTGGAGTCCGCAGGCAAGGCGATCGTCATCTTCGGGCTGGGGCTGCTGGTGGTGTACCTGACACTTTCTGCGCAGTATGAGTCGTTTGCGTTGCCGTTCATCATCCTGCTGGCGGTGCCGATGGCGGTCCTGGGCGCGCTCGGTCTGGTCGCTCTGCGCGGCCTGGTGGACGACGTCTACGTGCAGATTGGGCTGGTCATGCTGATCGGGCTCTCGGCGAAAAACTCCATCCTGATTGTCGAGTTCGCGGAACAGTTGCGCGATCAGGGGCGGTCGATTGCTGATGCGGCGATCGAGGCTGCGGAGCTGCGGTTGCGCCCCATCCTGATGACCTCGTTTGCCTTCATCCTGGGTGTGCTGCCGCTCTACTTTGCAACTGGCGCGGGTGCGCTAGGCCGGCATTCGGTGGGTACGGCAGTCGTCGGCGGCATGTTGCTTTCGACGGTGCTGAATCTTCTATTCATTCCGGTGTTGTACGTCTTGCTGAAGACTTTGCTGTCGCGATTCGGCGGCAGAAAAGATGGTGGCGTACGCCGTGCAGACCAGGTTGAACCTAGCCATGAGTTGGAGTCCTCGACCGCTTAGCGATGCAGCGGGCGATGCGCCGTGGAGTGTGGCTCGGGTACGATGTTCAAGTGAACGAGAGCTGGGTTTTTGGCGGCAATGATGCCGCGCTGGGGTTGGGGCTGAACCATCTGCCGTACACGGCCTTCTGTGCTCCGGGTACTGGGGAGCAGCGGCTGAGCGTGGGCATAGGTGCCTGCGTGCTCGACCTGAACGAGGCCGCTGAACTGCTTCCTGAACGTACGCGTGCAGCGCTGAAGCAGCCCGTATTTAATGCGCTGATGGAACTCGGCGCAGGTGCCTGGGCCGAACTGCGTGCTGCGTTGCAGTTCCTGTTAAGCCGGCAGAATCGCGAACGTGCCGCGCTTGAACGGGCGTTGCTCCCCTTGCGCGGTCTGGAGTTGCGACTACCGGTGGCAAGCGGCGACTACACAGACTTTTATGCTTCGCGGGAGCACGCGTTCAGGGTGGGCGAGCTGTTCCGTCCCGAAAAGCCGCTGCTAGAAAACTATGAATTTGTGCCGATTGGCTACCACGGCAGAGGGAGTTCGCTTGTGTCGAGCGGGACTGAGATACTTCGTCCCCGTGGACAGGTTCGACGTGGAGACAGTGCCGAGTTCCAGCCCTCCGGTCGGTTGGACTACGAGCTGGAGCTGGGGTATTTTGTCGGCACCGGAAATCGTCTCGGTGAACCTATTCCGATTGAGGACGCCGCACGCCATCTGTTTGGGGTAAGCCTATTGAATGACTGGTCCGCGCGGGACGTGCAGGCGTGGGAGTATCAGCCGCTTGGACCGTTCCTCGGCAAGAGTTTCGCGTCCTCAATTTCGCCTTGGATTACGCCCATGGCGGCACTGGCTCGGTTCCGCTGCGCAGCTGTCACCCACCCAGCCGGCGTGCTGGATTATCTTTTCGACACGTCCGATCAGGCAGCCGGTGCAGTGGCGCTAAGCCTGCAAGTTGCGCTGACAACAAACGCCAGTCGCGCTGCAGGCCTGGAGGCATTCCGTCTAAGCGAGTCCGAGACGGCCGGGCTCTTCTGGACCCCGGCCCAGATGGTCGCACATCACACGTCAAACGGATGCAATCTGCGTCCAGGCGATCTGCTGGGTACGGGCACGGTTTCAGGCGCGGAGCGCACCAGCGCGGGATGTCTATTGGAGCTGACGCAAGGCGGCAAACAGCCGCTGACGCTGCCCAACGGCGAGCTGCGAAGCTTCCTGGAAGACGGCGATGAAGTCACGCTCACCGGATATGCGCAGGCGGAGGCGCAGATGCCGATCAGGTTGGGACAATGCCGGGGAAGAATCTTGCCTGCGCGGGAGTATTCCACCAAAACCGAGCCGCGTTAAAGGTCTTCCTCATTCCCGATCGGCATGCCTGGTGGTGCGTCTACTGGCTTTGTCGGAACGAATTTTTCTGGATTGCGCTGGAACTCGTGGATACGCTCCGTCAGAAATGCTCGATGAACTGTTTCCGCCGAAGACTCTTTCAGATCTGCCGAGCGAAAATGGTCAAGCGCATTGTTGATGTGAGAAAGGGTGATGGCGCGCGCTTCGCTTGAAGCAGACGAGTTCATGGCAAGCGCGAACATCGCTTCGTAGGCGCGCGTCTCCACGGCACGTTCCACCTCGGAAGAGAAGCCGGCACTGCTTCCAGGTCGTTGCGAGACGGTGTGGGAGATTGCGTCGAGAACTTCGGAGAGCGAAGGGGTCTGCGATTCGCGAGCATGGTATTCGACCAGACGGCTGGCGCGGGCGGGATCCAGCAGCACGCCCAGGGTGAGATCGGCGGAACTTTCCGCTGCGGCGATTGGATCGAACGTTAGCCCAGTGTGCGACGCGAACGATTCGCGGGTGCGGCGCAGCCCAGGAGGCCGGGGCGGAAAGAGTTTCAGCAGCGGCTCGGGCAGGGTGAGCACTTCGGGTGTGAGCGTTTTGAGCACAGCCGCGAGGGCAGCGCGCTGTTCCGCTGGAGAGACAAGCGAAGGCAGAGGCTGACCGTCCCCGCGCAGCTTGTAGTTATAGTTCAGGCCACCGATCATCTTGCCTGCGGCTTCGGTCTGGTAGCGGTGCAGCAGGTAAAGCGGAACGAGCGTGTCTTCCAGTTGAGCGACAGGCGTGCCGGGCTGGATCGCGTTTTCGCCGAAGCGGGCGAGAGCGGCTTGGCGAATGGTGAGAATACGCGTGAGTTCAGTGGCCGCATTGTTGCCGTTGTCCCACAGATGCGCGATCGGCGAAGCCGATCCTAGCGGACGTGCGTCTTCGTCGGTCAAATACGGTATGCCCGCCTGTTCGGCCGCGGTCAGGATTTTGTTGAGCTCGATGTGTTCGTTGGTGCGGGCCGGAAACTGGCGATAACCATAGTCGATAGCCACCTTATCCCACGAGCCGATACCCACCGGATACGCATGCGTCAGGCCGGGTACGCCGTCCTTACCAAGCGTAATCCAGGGATGGGGATAATCCATCACCGAGACGGTGTGGTCGGGATCGCCGTTCTGGACTGTGCTGGCGGCAAAATTGTGAGCCAGACCCAGGGTATGGCCGGTCTCATGCGCTGCCAGTTGGCGGATGCGCTGAAGAACCATGGCGAGCATGGGATCGTCTTCGGAGGTGAGCTTTTTGCCTGCGACGTAAGGGCTCAGGAGGGCTTCGGCGATCAGGTAATCCTGACGGGAACGCAGGCTGCCCAGCGTAACGTTGCCTTTGATGATCTCTCCCGTGCGCGGGTCAACCACGGCAGCGCCATAGCTCCAGCCGCGGGTATAGCGATGGACCCATTGGATGATGTTGTAGCGAACGTCCATGGGGTCAGCGTCCGCGGGAAGCAGATCGACCTTGAAGGTGCCGGGCGCCCACCCTGCGGCCTGGAAGGCCTGGTCCCACCAGCGCGCGCCTTCAACCAGTGCTGTGCGGATAGGCTCCGGTGCACCGCGGTCTACGTAGTACTGGAGGGGCGATTCTGCAACGCATGCTGTGCGGCATGCGGGGTCTTTCTTGCTCAGGCGATGGCGGATGATGAACTGCTGGTCCAGCTGACCGGAGAGCGGAACAGCGTAGTCGCGATAGCTGGTTGGGAAGTAGCCGGCGCGCGGATCGAAACGGCGCGGAATGAATCCTGGTCCCGGCAGCGCCAGAAACGATTGATGCTCGCGAATGGTCAGTGCCTGCGGATCAGGGGTGACCTGGGCGACGAAGCTACGGCCTTCTGGGGCGGCCTCCGAGGTGAAGGTAAGGATGACTTCGACTTCCGTGTTTCCGGGGAACGCTTTGGTGTGGTCCAGCGCGATGGTTGAACGTGCGGGGTCAAGCTTGTAGCTGCCCTGCTTCAACTGCGTAAGGGTCTGGAGCACGCCATGGGAGTCGCGGACGAAAAAGCTGGTCGCATCTACGAGAATTGAACCACCCGGATCCTCGGCTTCGACGGTGAATCCAGCGAGAACGCTTTCGGGAAAGGATTCGCGGACAGCCAGACGCTCGGCGGGATCGGACGCGGAGGATCGAAACTCCTGATTGGCTTCGACCAGCAGAACCTTGGGCCCGGTGCGCTCGAACCGCACAATGCGGCCTTCGGATGTTTGGCCTCGGTCCAGACCGAGGTCATTGGAACCGATGCCGTACGGGAGGGAGTCGGTGTAGAGGAAGTCCTGCGAGCGGCTGTTGGCGAGCTTAGGAATTTCGAGGTAAAGTTTGCCCGTGTGCTCGTCCCAGAAGAGAGGCAGGAGGCCTGGCATCGCGCGCATGGCTGCAGTGCGCGAGGCAATCGTGGGTGTGGTGGCCAACTCTGCTGCGGGCTTCTGAGCGGCGACAAATGCGGCAGGCGCAACGAGAACGGCGAAAGCAAACAGAGTGGCGGGGAGCATGCTTAGGTTGTAGCACGCTGGGGGTCGCCTGCCGAAGACGTCTGGCTGGCTGTGTTTGCTTCAAGACGACAAGTGGGTTCCGTTTACGCCTTCCGACGCGAGACTGCCCCATGCTTTTGCATATTTCCAACTCACGTACGCAGAGTGATAGAGATGCAGCAGGAGACCTTCACGTCCGTCTAGAAATCCAAGGCGGAAGAGGTAGTTCCAGGTGAAGGTCAGGTGGGGAATGATCAGAACATTCCAATAGAATGCGGGCCAGGAGCGGCTGGTGCGGCCCTGCGCGATTAGCAGCTCCGCGCCCAGGGTTGAGTAGCGATCCATGTGTTCGAGGTAACTTTCGAGCGTCGGATAAGCGTGATGAATGAGCGGGTAATCGAGCGTGGCCGACTGGCCATCGAAGGAGATCGTCTCGTGGACGGGGCGGTCCTTGAACTGGGGCGCGACGCTGAAGTTCGCGGTGCTGCGACGGAACAGGCGAAGCTTTGCGTCCGGATAGTAGCCACCGTGTCGAATCCAACGATTCAGGAAGAGATTGCGGCGCTTGAGGAAGTAAGCGTCTGCTGGCGGGTTGGATGGGAGCAGGATCCGCATTTGCGTCGCGAGTTCGGGCGACAGCTCTTCGTCCGCATCGAGCGACAGAATCCAGTCGCCGGTGCACTGCTGAATGGCAAAATTTTTCTGCACTGCAAAGCCGGGCCAGGTCTGCGTGAGAACGCGCGCTCCCATGGCTTTTGCGATCTCCACGGTACGGTCGGTCGAGCCTGAGTCCACGACTATGATTTCATCGGCGAAGCTCACGCTGGCGAGCGTGCGCGCGAGGATGCGCTCTTCGTTATAGGTAATGATCGCGACCGAAAGCAGAGGCATAAACGTGCTGAATCCTTTGCTGCGGTTGCAAGCGCTGAAGTTACGCGGAAAGACCGCAGGCGGGCGCGAACTTCCGCGTCGGGGGAACCTAAACTTGGGCTAGTTCCGTCATCATACCTGCGTAGCAGGATGGGTGCGAGAGCAAACGAAAAGCCCTCAGAACAGCAGGACGCGAGTAGAAGCAATCTCAGGCGAGTTGAAGGGTGGGATCTCCGAGCTGTTCGCGCAGAAGTCGCTCTGTCAGACCCCGAAGATCCTCGCCAGTTTTCACCAGCTTGAAGTGCGACGAGCTTTCATCCCATTCCAGCTTGAAGCTGGACGTTCGGGCGGAGATCCACACCTGGCGGACCGGAGTTTGCGGGGTAAAGACGAATTTGGCCGAGCCATCCTCGAAAAGAACGTTCAGAACACCGTTCTTTTCTTCGGCTTCAAAGCCCCCGGCTTCCTCTGCATCGATCAGGGACTGCTTGAGCTTCTCGAGAGCCTGGTCAGAGACGCGGCGGAAGGTGGCTTCGTCGATCATGTGAGTTAGTCTATCGCGGAGCTCTGCGCCGCTGTAGGCGACTGCAAAAGCCCACATCGCAAGGGTCGCGACGTGGGCCATTGACTCCAGAACTCAATCCGGTTCTCTCATCTGCATGCTGGCCGCAGCTATAGCTGATTCTAAGGTTTACAGTTTCGCTGTGTTCGGCGAATACAGGGATCCTTCACTGCGTTCAGGATGACGCCTCTTTAGGAATCGCGAACCTGATCTAGAAGGGAATGTCGTCGTCGGTGATCCCGTGGTCGCCGTAATCGGGCGCGCTGGCGGGTTGGCGCTGGTCGTAGCTGGTAGTGGAACTGCCACCACGGGGCGCTGATGAACTGGCCGCGCCCTCGTAGCTGCCTCCCCCTCCACCTCCGGGCTTGCCGCCGAGCAGAGACAACTCGTTCACCAGGATTTCTGTCCGGTACTTTTTCTGGCCGGATTCCTTATCGTCCCACGAGCGTGTCTGGATCTTCCCTTCGATAAAGAGCTGCGTACCTTTCTTAACGTAGTCGCGCACAATCTCCGCCGTGCGATTGAAGGCTACAAGATTGTGCCATTCCGTTTTGTCGACCCAGTTGCCCGTCTGATCTTTCTGTCGGTCGGCCGTGGCCAGGGTGAAGCTGGCGATGATCGTTCCGCCCTGCGAGGAACGAATCTCCGGGTCTTTGCCGACGTTGCCGAGGAGCATTACTTTATTGACGCCCTTTGCCATGGTTCTCTCCAATTTTTTTGAGGATAGCAGATGCGATTGCGTTAGCTGCGTTTTCGGTCGCCGACTAGTTTCGAGACGGCCAGCAGCAAGGTGAGCAGGCCCGTGGGCAGGCAGCCCATCGCCAGCATCAGGCTCAACCAGCCGGCGTTGGTGTGCGGACCCTGGTGGCCGATCCCGCCAAAGACGAGCAGGGCGAGCAGTGCCGCGACTAACCCGGTGCAGAAAATAACGAGTCCGGTCGAGAGCAGTTTGCGGGTGTCTGGGCGCATGGCGGTTTTCAGGAAAGTCCGACTAAATCCAATGCAAAATGTTCAGCGATAGGCCGCGAGCATCGCGTAGACAACGACGCCAGTCACAGAGACATACAGCCAGACGGGGAAGGTGTAGCGTGCGATTTTACGGTGCCAGGCAAATCGTCGTGTGAGTGAAAAGAAAAAGGTGATCAGAATCATGGGAAGCGCGACCATTGACAGGACGATGTGTGAGATCAGCAGCGCGAAGTAGAACGGACGTATCAGGCCATGGCCCTGAAAACGGTCGTCTCCGTGAAGAAAATGGTTAGTGATGTAAGAGACCAGAAAAAGCGAAGAGAAAAAGAACGCCGCAAGCATGCTGTTGCGGTGCTCCACCAGGGCACCGCGCCGAATGTAACGGTAGCCAAGCAGCAGCGCAATCGTGCAGAGCGAATTCAGAACGGCGTTCAGCGCGGGCAGAAAAGCCAGGTGTACGCCGGCGGCGTCGGTCGGCTCATGCGAGTAGACCAGCCAGACGAGAAATATGGACGCGAGGGCACTAAGCCCGATCAGGCCGACGACAACCTGCAGCGGTGTGCGAAAGCCGGGCGGTGCGGTCAGGGTTGGCATACGTTGAATCTCCTGGTCGGTGAACGTACCGTAAAAGTGAGCGGATGTTACAACTTCGTGCGGGCGCAGCGCGCGAAACAGGTGTGTCTAGAAAACAACTCTCCCTTGAGCGTCCGCGATCATCGCCGTCAGCAGCAGTGGCAAGTAAATAACCGAGGCTTTCAACAGATTGCGTGCAGCGGATCGCGTGCCTTGCGCTGCGGGGTCGCGCAGAATGGCCGCGAAGCTAACGGTAAAAAGGAAATAACCACACCAGAGCAGAACGGCCGCGATGGTGTAAGCGGTTCCGGTGACGTGGAGAAAGCTCGGCCAGAGTGACACCGGCAGCATCAGAACGACGTAGAAGAGCGCCTGGAAGACGGTGGAACGTGCGGCCCACGCAATCGGCTGCTGCGTGGCGGCAAGGCGAATGCCGCCGTTACGGTACTCGTCCCGGTAGAGCCAGCCGATGGACATGAAATGGGGAAACTGCCAGACGAAGAGTACCGCGAACAGAGAAACGCCAGGCCACTCGAGGACTCCCCGCGCAGCCGTCCATCCAATCAGGGGAGGCAACGCGCCAGGGAAAGCACCGATGAACGTATTCAAGGAGGTAATGCGCTTGAGCGGCGTGTAGATGGCTACGTAGCCGACCGCAGTTAGCAAGGTCAGGGTTCCAGTTAGCAGGTTGGCGCGCGCGGCAAGCAGGACCGACCCTGAGATGATTGCACCGAAACCAAGCAGCAAACCGTGCGCCAGACCTATCCTACCGGTCACCATGGGACGCAGCCGGGTGCGCGTCATCAGCGCGTCGGACCGCCGTTCGAGCACCTGATTGAGTACAGAGGAGCCTAGCGTCACAATTGCGATGCCAGCCAGGGTGATGAGTGAGTCGAGGTGAAACGGACTGACGCCCGAGCGCAAATCGCCGAGGTACAGGCCGGCTGCGGCGGTGATGAGCACCATGACCGAGACACGTGGCTTGGCCAGCACCAGGTACGCGGCCGCAAGCGAAGTCCGGGAAGAAGTCGTGTGGGAGAGAGCTTCGGACGAGATTGCCGTGTGCGCCACCTATCTAGGATAGCGCGTTCCGAGGGAGCGTCTGGGCAGAGTGCGTGTCGTGGCCGAACTCGGATTTAATGTGCTGGCTCGCCGGCTGAGTGTTTGCAGGCAGCAAGAGCCCACGTCGGGCGTGGGCTCCTGCTGCTGCCGTGACTGGCTGATCAATCCAATCGAAGTTCAGCTTGGATCCGGTTTAGCTGGCAATTGGCTCTGAATCTTGTTCCACAGTTCATCGCTGGGAGTTTCGTCAGCGGGTTGAAACAGCGCTCGAGCTTCCTTGGCAATGTACTCGAGATCACGGATCAGGGCAGCGTAGTTCGGGTCGCTCCGCAGTTGCGCCAGCGAATCGTCTTCATCCGTGCCATCAAAGTCTTCCGTGGTGGAGAAAAGATTGTGCAGATTGTCAGGGTCGGTCATCGTCTGGGGCTGCCCATTGGATGAATCTGTGGAGGAACTTTGCTTCTGGGTGGCATCTTCGGCTCCCAATTTCTGTTCCGGGTCGATCATGCCGAAGCCTCCTTAAAATCGTTGCTCGGGTTGGAATCGAGGGGTTGGCGAAGCAATTCGCGTAGCTTCAGGCGCGCTTTATGCAATTGCGACTTGCTGTTCCCGGTTGAGCACTCCAGCATGGTGGCGATCTCGTTATGCTCGAAGCCCTCGACATCGTGCAGGACGAAGACCATGCGGTAACCCGGCGGAAGGGACTGCACGGCGCGCTCGAGCGCGACGCGGTCGACGGATCCGGAGAGCATGGGATCCCGCGCCCCAAAATCGCGTTTCGGTGCGTCTTCTTCGGCGGGGCTGATCGTCGCTTCGAGCGAGACCAGGTTTAGCCCTTTTTTCCGCAGGTGCATCAGCACAAGATTGACCGTAAGACGGTGGAGCCAGGTGGAGAAGGCACTCTCGCCGCGGAAGCTGCCCAGCTTGCGGAAGAGATGCAAGAAGGCGTCCTGCGTCATGTCTTCAGCTTCGGAAACATTTCCGAGCATGCGCAGGCACAGGGTGTAGACGCGCCGTTTGTGCAGGGCGTAGAGCTTGGCAAAGGCGTCAGGATCGCCGTTTTTGGCGGCTTCTATGGCTTCTGCCTCACCGACGATGGGTGGGTTCCGCTTGAACAAGCCGGGGTTGGCTTTTGTTTCAGTCATTGCAATTAGACCCTGGGGCGAACTTTTCTTTCCTAAATTTTTGCGGCAATCATCGGCAGCTTGAGAGGTGGAGAGCCGGATCATGCACGCGCAAGACAAGGGTATCGCACTTCCCGTCCGGTGCGCTGAAAAGCCGACGAACGCAGAGACAGCGCAGCTTCTGCCACGCTTTCAAAAAGGCTGTGGAGCAGGCGAGTGACCGTGCTCAAAAAGCGAAGGATGGGGCACCCGAAATTTCTGACCAGCATCTGCTGCTGCGGGCGCGGATTAGCTTCCGAGAAATCGCGCGTAGAGCGCACGTGCGATGGAGGGATCGGTCGTGCCCTGAATGAGAGCGCGCCCGTCGGGGAAGACGCTCAACGTCAGCGGCCCGCGGCGAAACCGCAGGAGCATCGGATTTGCGCGAAGATCTTCGAGATCAGGATGCTTCCTGAGACGCTGGCGCAGCGCCGCAAGGTCAATGGGCCGATTGTGTTCGTGGATCTGTACCGAGTTACGCCCACACAGGGTTATATGCGGGCGAGAAGAGCCCGCGAGGTGCGCGAAAGTGCGACCGTGGCAGACCGGACAGCCGGGATTCGAGGTAGCGGCGGATACTTCCGAGTGTTCGCCGGACCAGAGATCCCAGGCCAAGAGCGTGCGCCGCATCCGCTGGGTTTGCCGGGTGAGGAATTTGAGAGCCTCCGTGGTCTGGATGGAGGCAGCAAGGTTGACCGCTGAAGCGAGAATGCCGGCAGTGTCGCATGTTTCAACCGCACCCGACGGCGGCGCGGGAAAAAGGCAGGCAAGGCAAGCTGTGGCCTCATAGTCGCTGCGGTTGCCCGGTGCGGGCTCCGGCAGAATGTTCATCGAAGCCGCATAGGAGCCCAGGGCCGCAGCGTAGATCCAGGGCTTGGTCTGCTGCACAGCGTAATCGTTCAACAGGAAGCGCGTTTCGAAATTGTCGGTGCAATCAAGGATGAGATGAGCGTCGGCGAGCAGGGTATGGATGTTGCCAGGGACAAGGTCTGCAACCACCGCATCTACGCGGACCGACGAGTTGAAAAGCGCAATCTTGCGGCGTGCGGCTTCTGCTTTTGGCAGCGATTGTGCGGCATCGGACTCGTCGAACAGAATCTGACGTTGTAGGTTTGAAGCCTCTACGAAGTCTCGGTCGACCAGCGTAAGACGGCCCACTCCGGCCCGGGCCAGCAGCGAAGCCGACGCTGCCCCGGTAGCGCCAACACCTGCAATGGCAACGTGACTTTGGGCGAGGAGGCTCTGACCCGCGACGCCGATGCCGGGGAAGAGTATCTGGCGGGAGTAGCGCTCGGAGATCTCAGGAGCCTCGACCTGCTGCGGGGGAGAGGAGGGTGCATTCACAACGTTGAGTATAGAAGTCAGCATGTGCAAAGGCAGCTCGGACCCGGGGGCTCCGGGTTGAATCAACGCGAAGGGGCGAATGTGCATCGAAAGCTACATTGAGCGAAGCTGCAGGTTCAAGGAGATAATGGTCTACTCGGCGGGCCTCGTTCCGTGTGGGCAGACCGTTGCCAGAACGTATGGGCGAGGCTTACAGGCCCGGAGTGTTGCATTTGCATCGAGGATGGCGGTACAAGAAACACGGCAGCGTGCCATTGGCGTGGTTTGGGCCAGGATTGGGAATAGGTGCGCGCGACAGCCTGGCGTTTGGAGCACTCGCGCTTGCGGCCCTGCTGACCGCCACACCGGCATCCGCACCAGCGCAAACGCCTGGGCAGGGCGTTCCGGCAGCAAGCCCCTCGACCGGTGGCGCAGTTCCAAAGACCGCCGGGACGGCTCCTGTGGCTGTACCCCCGCAGGCAGCGAACGACGTCAGTCCAGCGAACGCGAATGGCACTGCGGGCCAGATTGCTGCCAAGGCTAAGGTCGAGCCTCCTGTGCCGCCGCTGGCGCACAACCTGAGTGACTATGCGGGCCAGACCGTAACAGCTATCCGCTACGAAGGCGTAGACTTTGCCTCCAATGACCAGTTGATAGCGCGGCTGGGGCAGAAGACCGGGAACAAGCTAGACCCGCAGAAGGTACAGCAAGCCACGCGGCAGCTGTTCGCGACGGGCCGATACAGAAATATCACCGTGCGCGTGGAGCCTGCGGCTGGAGGTTTGACGCTGATCTTCGCTGGCATTCCGAGTTACTATGTCGGTCGAATCCAGATCAACGGCGTGAAACAGGAGCGGCTGGCTTCGCTGCTGGAGTTCGGAACGCGACTCGATCCGGGAACGCCCTTCACGAATGCCGAGGTGACAACGGCAACCGCCGACGTAAAGCAAGTGCTCGCGCAGAACGGATACTACCAGCCGACAATCGACGTAAAGACAGAACAGGATGTAGTCAACCAGCAGGTGAACGTAACCTTTACGATCGCAATCGGACCCCTGGCGCGGGTAGGTATGGTTACGTTGATGGGGAACGATCCGGGCATCAAGCTCGAAGACTTCCGTGAGAAAGGCAAGATCAAGGCAGGGACGAAGGTCGGACGTGAAACCGTCACCGACGCGCTGTCCAACCTGGGCAGCTACTTTCAGAAGAGGGACCGTCTGGAAGCTACGGTTTCTCTGCGCAGCTCGACCTATGACCCTGTAAAGAAAGTACTGAACTACAACTTCGACGTCGATCAGGGACCTGTGGTCCAGGTAAAAGTCGAGGGCGCCAAGTTTTCGAAAAGTAGGTTGCATCTTCTGGTGCCGGTGTTTCAGGAAGGCACCGTCGATAACGATCTGCTGAACGAAGGCACGCATAACATGAAGGATTACCTGCAGCAGGCAGGTTACTTCGACGCTCAGGTCGCCGTGCAGGTGCTCGACCCCCGGCCCGAATTTCGCACTGTGCTCTACACGGTGCAAAAGGGAGATAAACATAAAGTCGTTTCCGTCACGATCCAGGGAAACAAGTATTTCTCAACGGATCTGCTGAAAGAAAACCTTCATGTTCAGAAGGCGGATGCTTATCTACGCAGCGGCAGATACAGTCAACAACTCGTAAAGACTGACCAGGCCTCCATTCAGGATCTCTATCGCGCGAATGGTTTTCGCAATGCGAAGGTGACGTCCAAGGTGGTGGACTCTGGCGACCAGCACCAGCTCGCAAAGGGTAAGCGAGCCCGCATTACGGTTTTGTTTACCATTGACGAAGGAAAGCAGGATCAGTTTGGCAAGGTCGATTTTACAGGCATAGATCAAAGCCGCGAGAAGCAGATTGAGAGTCTGACTGCGGCGCGCGAGGGGCAGCCCTTTTCCCTCGTGACGTTGTCGGGCGACCGTGACGCCATTCTGGCCAACCTGCTCTCAAACGGATTCGACCAGGCTCGAGTCGAGGTGACACAGAACGTAGAAAAAGCGGATCCGTCCAGGGTAGATGTTGCCTATGTGGTGACCGAAGGCAAGCAGGTCTTCGTTAGCAAGATACTGGAGAGCGGGATCCACTACACCAAGCCGCAGGTGGTGAACGAGCAGTTGACCATCCATCCCGGCGATCCGCTGGATCAGTCGGCGGTGCTGCAGACGCAAAGAAACCTTTACGACCTGGCGCTTTTCAATGAAGTCAATGTCGCGGTGCAAAATCCCGAAGGTGCCGCGCAGGTTAAGAATGTGCTGGTGCAACTTACTGAAGCCAAGCGCTGGGATGTAACCTACGGCTTCGGTTTCGAAGTGCAGACAGGCGTGCCTGGGTGTGGTGCCTACTGCACACAGCAGGGAACAACCAAGGCGCAGCAGGGTAAGGCTGGTGTAAGTCCCAGGGTATCGCTCGATGTGAGCCGCATCAATTTGTTTGGACGTCAGGACTCGCTGACCGCGCATACGACTTATGGTCTGCTTGAGAGAGTAGCGACGCTGACATTTCAAAACCCGCAGTTCTACGGTAGCAGGCAATTCTCGCTGCAAGTTTCGGGTGGTTACTCCAATGTTCAGGATATTTCTACGTTCAAATCCTCCACTCTGAGTGGAGACTTCCGCCTGACTCAGAAAGCGACGCGAAAAGATACCTTTATCTATGACTTTCAGTACCGGCGTGTTAAGGTTGACCCGAACAGTCTGGCAATCAGTTCGAACCTGATTCCTCTGCTCTCGCAGCCTGTGCGCGTGGGTGGCCCGGGAATTACGTGGTATCACGACACGCGCAGCCCAAGTCCGCTGGATGCAGTTAAGGGTACCTACACCAGCGTGCAGGACTTCTTTGCTTCCTCTGCATTTGGATCGCAGACGGATTTCGACCGAACAGATGTTACGAACTCCACCTACTATCAGTTTGGCAAAAAGCAGAAGTACGTCTTCGCTCGCAACACCCGCTTTGGCTTTATAGGATCGTACGGAACGAATCCGAACCTGCCGACGTCTGGCAACCTGGACAACTCGCCGTGCAGCCCGGGCCTTGCAAAGATCAATGCAAGTTGCAATTCCGTTCCACTCCCGGAGCGTTTATATGCGGGCGGAGCAACCTCGGATCGTGGATTTCCGATTAACGGTGCCGGCCCGCGCGATTTGCAGACCGGTTTTCCGGTGGGCGGCTCGGCCGTGTTCATCAACCAGTTGGAGTTGCGTCTACCCCCGCCTGTGCTTCCGTACGTGGGCGACAGCTTGAGCTTCGTCATTTTCCACGATATGGGAAATGTGTTCTATCACGTGGGCGATGTGTTCCCCAGCATCCTGCGGTTTCGCCAGCCGCATCAAGAAACTTGCAGGGTGGTCACCGGGGTTACTTACGGACGTTGCGATTTCAACTATTTCTCGCATGCTCTCGGTGTAGGCGCGCGCTATAAGACTCCAGTCGGACCCATCCGCGCCGATTTCAGCTACAACTTGAATCCTCCTGTTTACCCAGTCATCCCTCAGCAGATTTCACCGGGTGTGTATGTGAACAACGTGAAACCGTATGTCGGCCAGGGCAGCCACTTCAATTTCTTCTTCAGCATAGGTCAGAGCTTCTAAGTGGTGCAGCGAATTTCCATGAGACATACGGTATACAAATCGAAAAGAGCAAACGCAAGCAGCGCGTTGACCCTGCTTGCATTTCTGCTGCTTTCAAGCTACGCGAAAGCGCAGGTTGCGCAACCCGCCCAGCCGCCTGCAAACGAGACAGTAACCTCTCCTGCGCCAGTGAAATCAAACGTGCGGGACAGCCCGCAGAGTGAGGCCAAGCCCGGCGCTGCCGAGCAGGTGAAGGGGCAGGCGCAGTCGTTGGGCAAGGTGCAACCTGCGCAGCCAGTTCAACCTGAGAACGCAATCAAACCGGCGGCGGGAACCCTGGTGGATCAGGTGATTGGAATCGTCAACGGCGATCTTATTCTCGAAAGCGACGTCAATGAAGAACGGCGCTTCGAAGCGTTCCAGCCCTACGGCGATACTGCCGGCTTTTCGCGGGTGAGGATTATCGAGCGACTGGTAAACCGCGCGTTGATCCTGCAACAGGCGAAGTTGAATCCTGATAACAGGGTCAGCGATGCCGAGGTGGAAAAGCAGTTGAATTCGTTGCGCAAGGACATCCCCGCGTGTCGGGAATATCAATGCGCAACCGACGCGGGTTGGAACAAGTTTGTAGCTTCGCAGGGATTTACCCAACAGGAGCTCCTGGACCGTTGGAAGCAGCGGATGGAAATTCTGAAGTTCATCGAGATGCGCTTCCGGATGGGAATTCAAATCACCCCAGCGCAGATAAAATCCTACTACGATAAGACGCTCCTGCCGCAGTTCGCCAGCAAGCATGCCCCGGCCCCGAAGTTGTCTGCCATCTCCGACCGAATTCAGGAAATCCTGCTACAGCAGCAGGTAAGCAATCTGCTGCAGGACTGGTTGAAGCAGTTGAAGGCGCAAGGCACCGTGCGCATGATGCGACCCAATGAGGTGCAGCCGTGAGCGACGAGCGCATCTCCGGAATGGGAGTTCCAGGTAGTGACTCCAATCAGCCGATGAGGCCACGCGGTGAACATAGCCGCTGGCTGAGGGTTGCCGCCTGGACCCTTGGCGGTTTATTGGCACTCATTCTTCTCGTGGCGGGTGGGTTGTGGTTCTACACCACGACGGCTGACTTCCAGCGCCGCGCCAGCAAAGCCGTTGTTTCGACGCTTGAGACGGCGACGGGAGGACGCGTCGAACTTGGACATATTTCCTTTGATCTACGGCATCTGTCGCTCGAGGCCGATCACCTGGTCATTCATGGGCTGGAAGGGCCTGGAGAAGCGCCCTACCTCTCCGCCGACAAAATCCTGGTGCGGGTCACGCTTGCGAATTTCTTCGCGCATGCTGCGGGATCGGGATCACCCACGTACGTGCATTTGAGCTACCTGCGGATTGACTCTCCGCATGTGCATCTCATCATCGACAAAGATGGGAAGACGAACCAGCCTATTCCGAAGCAAAAGAGTAAGAGCAATGAACCAGTCATCGATACGCTGCTCGACCTGAAGGCGCAGGACGTCGAGTTGGCCAACGGTGTGGCATTAGTCAATGATCGCGCCATTCCGTTCAACCTCGCGGCTGAAGATCTGAACGCGCAGATCAAGTACTTAAGCGGACCTGATGCGTACGGAGCGACAGTTGATCTGCGGAACCTGCGGACGCAGATGGCTAACGAGCCGGAAGCGAAATCAAGTTTGCACCTGGCTGCTCAAATCGGACGTAACTCCGCTGAGTTGACCCAGTTCGATCTGCATAGCGGCGAGAAGTCAGAGTTGCAGGCTACTGCCGCGATCAAGAACTACAACGCTCCGGAATGGCAGGCTAAGGTGGTGGGCTCGCTGGAGCTGAAACAGGTTTCGATTCTGTCCGGAGTGGATGGATTGAATGCGGGGTCTGTTGACCTGGATGTGGGCGGACACAGTTGCGACGTGGCGCCGGCAGAAGCGCAGAAGCGACCCTCATTTTTTCAGCGCGAACTGAAGCGACACGCCGCAAAAGTTCCATTGCACAAGACTTTGCCGCCTGATCCGGCGTGCATGGCAGGGTACCTGATGGTGGGGTCGGCCAAGCTGCACAATGCGGCCTACAAAGACCCGTATGTCGACCTGCACGACATCAACGGCGGTGCGCAACTGCACATCACGCCGACGCAGTTGCTCCTCACGGCTCTGACCGGATATCTGCCAGGTGGCGGAAGCGCAACGGGACAGTTGAAGATCGACAATTGGTTGGGCGAAGTTCCTGCGAATACGGCCGCAGCATCGCCAACCGTGCAGGGCGCAACCACTACTGCCAACAAGACGGCGACAGCAATTGCAGGTCACGAGGTCGTTGCGTCTCCAACTGCTACGACTTCGCTTGCCGGGCGTGCGCATGCTTACCTGACCATCACAACCGACCGTATTCCTTTACCTACCGTGCTCGACATTGCGGCTACCAAGGGCTACCGCAACCTGGGCTTCGACACAGCTTTCAGCGGGCCTATGCAGGTGGAGTGGGGTGGACCGGTGGCATCCATTGCCGATTCGGTGCTGGTGGATGCTGACTTGCACCTGCAGCCCACGGGCGCGCACCGCAAAGGCTCGGAGATTCCTCTGTCCGGACATGTCGTGGGGCATTATGACGGCAAGCAGGAGGTAGTGGACGTCAAGCAATTGAACCTGACGACGCCAAAATCGTCGCTGGTCTCAGACGGTGTGTTGGGAGTAAACCTGGGGGATCCGTTGACGCGGCTGAACGTCGACCTAAAGATACGGGATCTGAGCGAGTACGACGCGCTGCTGAAAACCCTGGGTGTTGGGAGCGGAAACAAGAAAGGTGCAGCCGGAATCCCGGTGGCGCTGCACGGGGCGATGCTTTTCCGCGGTACAGCGAGCGGGGCAATCGCAAAGCTGGATGTGAAAGGGCATCTGGAAGCCACGAATCTTGACCTTCAACTAGGTGCCATGAATGCGGCTCCTTCGCCTATTCCGGCAGCACAAAACCCGACTACAGCGACAGATAACTTGCTGGCCCAGGCGGTGAGTTCGCCCGGCACAGCTGCTTCTCCCAGGACCAGCGCTCCAAACGCGCCGGCAACTGAGGTGCATATCGATTCGCTTGTGGCTGATGCGGAATACACGCCGTCTGGACTGGCAGTCGCGCAATCCACCATCACCCAGGGAACGGCGGTGCTGCACGTTGCGGGTTCGTTCAAGCCCCGCACAACGACGGTGCATGGCACACCCACGCATGTGTGGGATAACGGAACGGCTATCAACGCAAACGTGCAACTCGCCAATGCCGACGTAAAAGATCTGCTGACCATTGCGGGCGAACAGAACAAGATTCCAGTGACGGGGACAGTTGCAATCAACGCGCAGGCTGCCGGAACGCTGAAGAATCTAAGTGGCTCCGGGCACGTTTCCCTGGTAAACGGAGCGGCCTATGGAGAGCAATTCACGTCCTTGAACGTGGACCTGACTGCGCAGGGACAGCAGGTTGAAGCCTCTCATGTGGAGGCGAAGTTGCATGGGATGACGATTGCCGGTAATGGCGGCTACAACCTCACGACGAAGCAATTACACGCGCATCTTGCGGGCAACGACCTGCAACTCTCGAAGTTCAACACAGTGCAGAATGCAAAGCTGCCTGCGGACGGAACGTTGAGCGTGTTGCTGGATGCGAATGGAACCGCCGAGCAGCCGGGACTCAAAGCAACGATCAAACTGGCGAATCTGACCATGCAGGGCAAGCCGGTGGGCAATGCCACCCTCGATGCACACAGTCAAGGCTCCACCGTGTTTTATGATCTGCGTTCGAACCTTGTGGGCGCGCAGCTTGCCGCCGATGGCCAGACGCAGTTGACGGGTGATTACCAGACGCAGGCGAAGCTCACCATTGCTGGCCTCGATATTGCAAAGCCATTGGCAATCTTCCAACCAGGCGGGTTTCAAGCGACCTCAAACATTGCAGGGACGGTCACAGTGAGCGGTCCGGTGAAGACGCCTAAGCTGCTGGCTGGTCAGGCACAATTCAGCAGCTTCAACTTGACGTCACAGGGCGTAACTCTTCAGGCTGCACAGCCTTTGACAGTGGGTCTGAAGAATGGTGTGGCGTCCCTGGAGCAGGTCCACATCACGGGACAGGATACCGATCTGAATGCATCTGGAACCGTGCAGGTCTTCGGTGGCGTTGACCCGAAGACAGGGCAGTCCGGCTTCAAATTTGGGTCCGTGAATTTGAAGGCAAACGGGCAGATTAATGTTGCCCTGGCACACACATTCGACCCCAGTCTGCTGACCAGCGGCAACGTGTCTTTCAACGTCGCCGCTGGGGGGTTGGTAGGCGACCCCCTGCTGACCGGAAATGTGCAGTTCCAGCACGTAAATGCTGCGCTCGACGGAGTTAACAACGGCTTGACGGACCTGAATGGGTCGATGATCTTTAGCCAGAACCGTTTGAACGTGCAGACATTGACCGCTACAACGGGTGGCGGACAGTTAAAGCTTGGCGGCTACCTTATCTATCGAGGAGGCGTCTTTGCAGACCTCACGGTGACCGGCGAGAACGTCCGTGTTCGCCTGAACGGTTTGAGTACGACCGCAAATGCCAATCTGCATCTGCAAGGCGGGCTGCAGAGTGCGCTGTTGAGCGGAAGTATTCTTGTGACCCGGTTCGGTGTGGGGCCGGACGTCGATTTCGCGGCGTTCTCATCGGGCGGAGTAAGCGCACCGCCAGATCCCGCGGCGGCTTCCAACAAGATTCGCCTCGATGTGCACGTGACGAGTTCGCCTCAACTTGACTTTCAGAATAGCTACGCGAAACTTGCGGGAACCGTTGATTTGACCGTAAGGGGTACGGTTGCGGTGCCCACCGTGCTCGGCCGCATCCAGATCACCGACGGCAGCGCTACGTTTGCCGGAACGAAATATCAACTGGAGCGCGGCGACATCTATTTCTCGAACCCTGTGCGCATCGATCCGATCGTGGACGTAGATGCAACGGCACGGGTAGAGAATTACAACATCACGTTAGGGCTGCATGGAACGCCTGAGAGCCTGAAGCCTACCTATCGCTCCGAACCGCCTTTGAGCGAGGCAGATATCTTCTCGCTGCTGTCGCTTGGCCGCACGCAAGAAGAGGCGCAAATCTACCAGGAGCAGCAGGTTCAGGCGGGAACGAGTCCTGTTGCTAATTCGTTGCTGAGTGGCGCGCTGAATGCGACCGTAAGCAGCCGTGTGTCGAAGTTGTTTGGAGGCGGCAGCGTAAAGATCGATCCATCCTACGTGGGTTCACTGGGGCAGTCTTCCGCGCGTATCACGGTGCAGCAGCAAATTTCGCAGCAACTTTCAGTTGTGTATGCGACTAATGTAAATACATCCGCGCAGCAGTTAATCCAGGTGAGCTACCAATTGACGCCGAATGCATCTGTTGTAGCTACGCGCGATGAATCCGGTGTCTTCAGCATTGTTTATAAAATCCGGCGCCGATATCGCTAGGGTGAAACGGAGTGCGCCAGAGTTCTTCTAAAATGAGGGTATGGTTTCGTTCTCTCAAACTGCGAAGAGCACGGCGATCACGCTTGAGATGATCAAGTGGGAGCATTCCGTATTCGCCCTGCCGTTTGCTCTGTGTGGTGCAGTCTTAGCCGCGCGGGGGGTACCTGCGCTCAAAACGCTACTCTGGATCGTGGTGTGCATGGTTGCTCTGCGTTCAGCTGCCATGGCTTTCAACCGGTGGGCCGACCGCAATCTGGATGCGGAGAATCCGCGGACTGCGATGCGTGCGCTGCCTGCAGGAAGCTTGAGTGCTGGCTTTGTCGTAGGCTTTACGATTGTTGGAGTGGCGTTGTTCCTATTGGGAGCGGCGATGTTGAACCGCCTTACCCTGGAACTGGCGCCTGTATGCGTCGTCGTGGTTCTGGGTTACAGCTATATGAAGCGTGTGACGCGCTGGTCGCACCTGGTGCTTGGGCTGGCACTTGGCATAGCACCTTCTGCGGCATGGGTTGCGGTACGTGGATCCCTCGACTGGCGGATTGCGGTGCTGAGTGCGCTGGTTCTGCTCTGGGTCAGTGGATTCGACGTCCTGTATGCGTGCCAGGACTTCGAGCATGATCGCCGGGTGGGACTTAACAGCGTGCCCCAAGCGTTCGGATTGCAGCGTGCGTTCTGGATTGCGCGCGCGATGCATGTGGGCGTCGTTGCGCTGGCTCTGTGGCTGGATAGCCTGTTTAGACTTGGTGGGATTGGCTTTGCAGGGTCTGCAGTGGTTGCGGCGCTGTTGGCCTATGAGCACAGCATCATCTCGCCCCGTGATATGCGCCGCATGAACGCAGCGTTTTTCCTGTTGAACGGAATCATCTCGGTCGTGTTCTTCGCATCTGTCGCGACTGCGGTGCTGATGCGCTGATCTCTGTGTCAGGGCGGTCTAGTTGCGGTGCTTACGCCTCAGGTGAATCCACGGTTTAGACGCACTCAGGCGAGTCGAATAAGGGTAGGGAACTGATGGGTATAACTAAAAGACCCCATGTCTCAGGTCAAGAGGCATGGGGTCTGATGCAGTTCCAATTTAGTGATTGATTTTGTTCTTCAGATTTTCCACGCCGCGCTCGATGGAGTTCTTCGCATTTTCAGCGGCTGAAGTGACGGACTCGCGGACGTTGTGGCCGGTGTTCTCGGCGTTTGCGCGGGCATTGTCTGTAGGGCGGTCGTTAGCTACATCAGCAGCCTTGTCTTTGACGCTGCCCCACGCTTGTTTTGCATTGCCTTTTACCTGGTCGGCGCTGCCGCTATTGGCCGTGCTCTCATCGTCGAAGGTCTCGCCAACAGCCTGTTTCACCTTGCCCTTGGCTACGTCGAATGCTCCGGTTGCTTTGCTTTCGTTCATCGAAGTTCTCCTTGGACCCGTGCTTTTGGTGCAACTGGTACTTTAATTCTGCTCATGGTGTTAGAACGTTTGAGGCCGGACGGGTCAGACGCGACGACCGGACAGCAAATTAAAGATCAGGACGATCACAGCTAAAACCAGCAAAATATGAATCCAGGCTCCGAGAGTAGGCAGCGCAAGCCAGCCGAGCAGCCACAAGATGACGAGCACGACCGTAATAGTCCAAAGCATGTTAGCTCTCCTGTTCGATCACCCGGCAGTCAAAATCTGCCCTAGGCGCATGACGTTTGGTAATTCCTGGTGGTCTAGTTCCTTGTGGTAAGGTGCCGAGCGCCGTTCGCAGGTTGTCCTGCCGACAAGAATCCTGAGTTTTATCCGTCACAAGCCTATCCACGATGAGAAACTGCATCTAAGGACAGACCAGATTGACTCCACAAAAAGGCGCACGCAACAGAATTGCCATACAAGGCGAGCAGGGTTCAAACAGCGCAATGGCTGCTCTAATTGCAGCACGCGACTGCGGGCTTGCTGCACATGAGATTGTCACGTGTGCACACTCGGCTCACGTCTTCGATCTGCTGGTATCAGGCCACGCAGATTGCGCCGTGCTGCCCATCGAAAACAGTTTGCATGGTTCGGTCGCGGAACATTACGACTTGCTGCTCGAACACCCGGTTCGCATCATAGGCGAGACAATGCTGCACATTGAACATAACCTGATTGCGGCACCCGGAGTTCAGCTGCAGGATGTGAAGCGCGTGCTGTCCCATCCTGTAGCGCTCGCGCAATGCAGATATTGGCTCCGCGCCAGACCGGAGATTGAGGTTGTCCCCTTTTATGACACAGCCGGAGGAGTGCGCCACCTGATGGAGCTTGGCTTGCGGGACACGGCAGCGATTGCACCGCGACTGGCGGCTGAACATTTCAGCGCTTGTGTGCTGGTCGAAGCCATCGAAGACCACCGCGAGAATTACACGCGGTTCTTCACCCTGCGCTCAATGGGCAATGAAGATGTGGAGACGCAGCCCGATAAGCTAAGCGTGGCGTTTTCGCTCGAACACAGCCCCGGAACGCTGGTGCGCGCGCTCCAAGCGCTCCATCGGTGCGGGCTCGACCTGACGCGCATCGAATCGCGTCCGGTTCCGGGAAGTCCCTGGGAGTACGTTTTTTTCGTGGACGCGCGATTCGCCGAAGTGGAGCAGGCAAACGCGGCGCTAACAGAACTGAAGGGGCACTGCCGCATGGTGAAAGAGCTTGGACGCTACCAAGCGGCCACGATCTAGGAACTTGTTGAAATAGCTCTGACCGATGCGTCTTTGTTGGCTGTGTGCTGGTTTTCTCGGCTCGGATTTTGGTTGAATGAGCGTTTTGACGTGT
>JAABUO010001473.1_pt1 | contig 30728 bp, 30 predicted proteins | sample 5559291 | NCBI WGS metagenome assembly JAABUO01 (sample SAMN10711878, study PRJNA513372) | rock metagenome | isolation source: Antarctica rocks | place: Antarctica: Victoria Land, Finger Mt sud | reverse complement strand
CAGTACTGACGATTGGCCCCCTAAGTGGATCCATGTACTTGTGAAAGCTGGCCTTGTCAAGTTCGTGGTATTCGAGAGCCTTTCCTGTAATTTTCTTGAAGACTGGGAGTAGACTGCTTATGGGTTGAGGTTCAACTGGTGAGCACACGTAAACGTGACCAATTGTCTTTGTAGAGTTTTCGAAAACTTTGCATACCAATGAACGCATATCTGGAGTGATGTCTGCCAACGGAAGTTTAGCGCTGGCAGGTATGGGTAATGCAAACTCAAATTGATCACCTGCTGGCCTAACCAACTGGTCAAACATTGAGTAATACATGCCCGGGACAACGATAGTCCAGTTTGGCGTTTTCGACCTGAGATATGCTTCAACGGCTGCTTTCTTATCAAAGTGATCAGTATTGGCGTACTTCCCATGAGACACTTCAGTTGCGTTGGGAAGCGCACTATAGACAAAATGCTGAACTCCACATTCAACCGCAATGTCGACGATGGACTTCCCGATTATGTCTTCGTCTGCATCGTCCTTGCTTTGGATGGGCACTCGCTTGGCAGAGAAATAATCCGTTACGAGGAAAACACCCCATGCTCCTTGCACAGCCTTTCGGACGGCTTCGTTGTCTCTCATATCGCACTCCACCACTTAGGCTCCCTTTTGCGCAAGTGCCTTGGCTGCTGGCTTCTGTGCATCGCGAGTGACCGCTCGTACACGGAAGTTTTTGTTGGCTTTTAGTAAGAGCTCAGGAATAGCTGAGCCTTGCCGGCCTGTAGCGCCAAAGACTGTCACAATTTGTTCGTCTTTGCCCATAGTGTACAGCTGACAAACAGATGCCGCCAGAGGAAATGCAACCGACTTGCAGAGACTGATGGCCGCGCGTCTTTTCCTATTGCCTAATGTCCCCTCAAATTTAAGTCTCCGAAAGTTGTCCGAAACTCCGATGTCCGAAACTCCGAGATTCTCAACTTCGTACTTCGGAATGAATACCTCGGACGAATTTAGGAGTCAGTGCTACGGCTCCGCTCAAATCGAATTGAATCAAATAATGCCACAAATGCCATTGTTTGCGTTCGCATTTGCTGCCGACGATTTTCGCAATTGCAAATGCAAATGCAAATCAAATACAACTTCTGGATTTGCAATCTATACTATATTCCGCCAGTAATCTCCTTGTTGATATAGCTACGGAGATCTGTCAAAGTTGAACTAGAACGAATATAATACAAGTCAACGACATCGGAGAAACTATTACAACTCTCATAGCGTGCGTCTTTGACTTTGCAGAAGTGTAAGCATTCTGAACGTCTCATAACTCATCGATTGCCGCGGAAGCCCCAACGTATCACGCTCACCGCAAAAGAGTCGCTCCAGTGAAACAGAGGCGAATGGAATTGCTAATAAAACCTTAGCCGCCAGAGCCGAGAAGGGTATTCTTTCTGTTTGGTGTTTCTATAATCTATATACACATATATTGCAGCTTCTAAAGGCATTTAAATTCAACACCGTGACTCTTGTGCTGGCCTCTGGGAGAAAGGGTTAGACTTGTAATCTGATACCAGGTAGCTGTTTGTCATATCTACAAAATTGGGGGGACTATTTTCTAGCTTTCTGCAAGCAAAATGCTGGCCAACTCCTCTACAATGAGTGGCTCGATGTTTTGATTCGAAGGGTAGCGATTGCTCAGTTGTGACAGTCCGTGGTCTATGAACGAGTCGACCAGCTTCTTGAACTCCAAGACCACCCGAGTCGTTGATACATCTTCGGCATACATTCGTAGCCATGAGTCCACCTCCAGCACATTTCTATTGCCGGTCATATCACCGTTGAAGAAAAGGGCTGTCATTGGAGACACCTCGGTAGTGGTTCGCAAGAAGACTTGTTTTGCGTTTGCGCGTACCTTTTGACTAAAAAGATATAACGAGCCAAACGGTACAAGTTGATCTCGGGCTACTCTACCGTATTTAGATCCGTTGGGTGCTTCAGGACAGTTGACAGATGAGGGATGTACTAAAGCAAAATTATCTCGGTCGGTGCGTAAAAGGCGGCTGCCATAGCTTGCCGCAACATTGGGGTAGTGACCATAAAGTAAGATGGCTTTCACCAAGCCAATATTACCAGAGTGTGTATTATATTCCTCGTCTCCAAAAATGTCCCAGAGCTTTCTATTGCCCTCTGGACGAGTCGATTCCCTAAACCCGGTCTCCCTTGTCTTGCCAGGGAGAAGCTTTTTTGTAACCATTGTATCGTGTATCTCTCGAGCCGTCTGCATGATCGTTCTCATACTACCGTAATTGATGAATTCTTTATTTAGCATATAGGCCGCATCGTTCTGTGAGTGGTTTTTCAACAATTCACGTGTCAAATGGAACGCGCGCAAGAAGCCGATGTGGTCGCTTTTACTACCGCCTGCAAACTTCTTCCGCCTTAAGTCGGCAATCCTTTTTTGCTGCGGATCCACCGGCATAAACATTGGATCTTTAGAGGTGGATCGTGCCGCAAGAATCAAAATTGGATCTAGGCATCGAAACACTAGACTCAACAGTATCATCTTACCAATCGCGGGCTCAACTGGTCTATCGTTAGTATTATGCAGAAGATATAGAAACTCACAATGCAGCCAACGTCTTGCCAAGCCAGGTTAGTTTCTCGTCTGAATTAAGAGCTTTCAATGTCTGAAGTTGCTTCACTGCTGCAGAAATCGAAGTAATGCTTGGTGGCTCAATACAATCAGCGAGGAAGCTTTCTGCACTTTCGCGAACCCCAAGATCTTTTATCCCCAAACAAGTCTCCTGCAAGTCTGATCTTAAAATTTCCGGAGTGATGCCTGCAGGCATGGACTCAAATCTATTGCGTGACATCATGCCCCAATACACTCCATCTGACACTCGACCAGCACGACCCGATCTTTGCTTGCAATTTGATTTACTAACCCAAGTGCACAGCAGCCTTGTCATCCTTGTGCTTTGATCATAATGCTTTTCACGACCCTTTCCAGAGTCGACCACATGTTTCACATCGGGTATTGTTATGGAAGTTTCAGCAATATTGGTCGCTAAAATTATTTTTCTAGTACCCCCTTCTAGTTTTTCGAATACACTTTGCTGAACGTTGGGCATCAACGAGTGTAGGGTATAGAGTCGATATTTTTGAGTGTCTTGAAAGTCAACATTGAGAATGTTCTGAGAATCAATCAACTTTTTCATTTCATTTATTTCGGCATAACCAGGGAGAAAGACCAATATTGAACCTTCTGAGGTTACTTTAAGAATGTGTGCGACTACTAAAGCCATCAAAGCGACAGGAGTTTTGGCATCTTCAGGTTCGACGCTTGTCAGATCTAAAGAAAGTCCGTTGTCATCCAAAAGCCCAGCATCCGACCAATTGATGATACCTTTGCCGGTCTCATGTTTCTCTATCCGTGAGGATCTTGCGACTGGGTCAGGTTCTACTCGTTTCACATTCTTCTCATCGCTGATAAATTTCTGCGTGATTCGATCGTGTAGAAGAGGTACATCTTTCTTTGCATACATCTTCTCAAGCAGAGGGACAATATCATCCATGTATAGATGCTTGACTGGAAATGTTCGACCAGGAATTTCAATGGTAGGACACTGCAGGGTTAAAGATCCGTCTCCAAAATAACGGGAAAACAAGTTCGTGTCAATCGTTGCACTCATTAGGATAAGCTTTACGGCCGGTTTCTTTTCCTTTTTCCTTTCAATTAATGCACGCTTCACTAACAACATTAAGAAGTCAATCAAAGTATCCCTTTCATGCACCTCATCAATGATAACGTGAGAAATGTTATCCAACGCAGCTGCACCTTGGTCTTGTAACTGCTTTAATAAGACACCAGTTGTGCAGTACTGTATACTACCAGTGTGATTAGGAGGCTTGGAATCAAAGCGCACGCGATACCCTATCGATTCTTGCAAGCGCTCTCCGCGCTCATTAGCAACTCGTTCGGCCACTGATATGGCAGCAATCCTTCGAGGCTGAGTGCAGATTACATTGCATTCACCGCCTTTGCCGGCTTTAATTGCGTTCTCCAACATAAGTTGGGGGACCTGAGTAGTTTTGCCACTGCCTGTCGCTCCAAGAACTATGCAAGCATCATTCTCTTCAATGAGTACCGAAAGTTGATCACGGTACTGATTCAGCGGGAAGCCTGCACGTTGTGCCCGAATGGAAGCCAAGCTATCATCCAAATTATACTCTTCATGTTGCTGTGATAATTTTTGAGATCTCGCCTCAACTTGGGAAGCGTCAGGGAAATTTCTTGCTCTGTTGTATGGCTGACGATGAATTTCATGAGTCATTGCCGCAGCCACTTCCTCGGCGTTAAATTCTTGATCGAGATCCTTTCTCAACAAATTTCGCATACTTGTAACAGAGGACTGTTGAAAGCCCAACGCAACGGGTGACATTGTTTTCACAAATTCACCATTATTCTGCTTTAATTGCTCGGAAAATTTGCTCCATATCGATGGGTGGTCCAATTTAAGTGTCAGCGCATATTTCAAATAAGTAACATCTTCAACAGATTTCGGTTTACAGCCCTTGCTCACAGTAACACTAGCCAAAAGGTTCTCCGTCTCTTCTTCGTAAAGTTCCCCCAAGATTGTTGCACCCCTCGAAATGGGTTTAAAAGAGGTTCTTGGCAAGCGCATAATTCGACTGCATTCAAGACAGAAAGCCTGTGCGTTCGAGAGAGAAAGTTGAGATAAGTCCTTGACGAAAATGGTCTCTTGTCCATGGCTAGCATGATAATGATCTGCTAATCGCTTAAAGACGATATACGCTGTTTGCTCGGCACGATCTGGCGTTTTATCATTCGCGATAGCCTCGATACCTTGGGATTCTAGGTGAATTTTGCTCTGCCAAGCCCATTTTCCGTGTATTTTCAACCTACTCAGCGTCAAACTGGGAAATGAGTCATATCTGACGCAGTAGGTTAATACTTCAGCTTGAGCATCAGGATTTGCGTTTACATCGCGGCTGGTTACGGCTGCCAATGGTCCACCAGGCATAAGCTGTGTCAAATACTTACTCTCTTCCATGACAAAGACAGCATGAGTATATGCCGTTCTTTCGCTCTCCTTCACCGTTTCCCCACTGCCTTGCACGAATTTATCTTCCAGATTCTTTGCCCCTAGTCGTATATGAAGTCTAGTGACATAAATTCTTTCACCACCATTCGGAGTCTTCCTATAACTTACAGTGTCCTTTATCGATAGCTTCAAGTTTTCTTTGAGGAAAGCTTTAGGCGCTAAGACAGCAGAGCGAACATGCGCAAGGTCTAGAAATCTTACATATTCCCTCTGCACGTATTCCATGTCGTAAAGACGTTCGTCCGCATCAGCGTCCACGTTAATTTTCGTCTCTTTCTGACTATCTATAGTATTGTCCTTTCTCCGTCTTGTGTCAGCTCTTTTTAGTTGCGTTTTTGACTTCGAAGATCTCGACAAACTTCCCGAAGCTGGCTGACCACTCCGCCTTTCGAGTCGACTGATGTCTTTGAATTTCGGCTTGGGCCTTAAGCGATCCATGATCACATCTTGGGAACCCTCATCATCTGGCTCCTCACGAAGCGCAGCTTGACTTGAAGCTCTTCTTACCCTGCCCACGCAACACCTCCTAACTTTCCCATTATAAAATAGTCCGTTCTTACTATGCAATTTTATGCTTCTTTGGATGAGCGTTTGTGCCCCAAGTCTGGAAGCAAGCATTTTTGACCTATCTTGTGCTCTTCATTTGTCGATGAGATGGTTAAGAGATTTCAGGTACCAACCTTAATTAATCACCATAACTACGGTATGACTCTCTGCTTATGATACAAAATGCCTCGAGTTAAACTTCTGACAGAAGCTAACTATTTATGCCTGTCGTTTAGCAAAACTATCCAAAATATTCATTACCAGATATTTATAAGTGTTTCCATCAACTCTTTCAAGATACTCCCGCTCTATCAACCCTTCAATTCTCTTTTTAATTTGCGGTGGACTCGGCAGGAAGCGATTTGAGACTTGCTTGGTCACTTCACTGACAATGTTATTGTGGTCCAAGATCTTACGGTCTTTCATTATTCGGACAACGGCAGCTTCTACCTGAATGTCGCGCATTGCTTCCACTTTCTCCATAGTCTCTTTCCGCTCAACTTCAGACTCCACTTTATTACCGGCAACAATACTCACTTTAATACGAGTGTACTGTGAGGTGAAATTGTCATTGAAGTAGAACCGATCTGAAGGTTTAACGTCACGAGACATCGGTTCTTTAAGTAGTATGCGGTGCTTTGGTGCAACAGCCAAAGACTGGAGATTCCGAATGAGGTCATTTTCTGGTATCTGAGTAGCCGATTGGATGTCCTCGTATGAGAGAGAGTTTCCTTGCTCCACGTCGTTAAACAAAAGAAGGATGGCCATGGCGTAACTAGTTACTACAAGATCATGCCAGCGTTTTTTGAATTGTGCGCGAATATCTGCAGTTCCCATGTTTGACAGCCAAGAGAGCTGCCGTCCACTGTGTCTAGACAAATAAAATTGCTGAAATGTTTGCCGCGTTTTCTCGACTTCTTGTGGAAATATGCAGCGGTAAGAATCAGCATCACCGGAAACCATATTTTGAGGCCAGAATGTGGACGTTAACACGCTTGCTGATATCTCGAAAGTTTGCCCAGCTTTCGCGACGCGAATGTGGTCTTTGTACTCATTCATCACATCCTCTGAAAGTTTCATATCTTTAAACATGCCTTCAAGCTTGGAGGTAAATGTATAGCCTACTTCTATTTTCATTTTTGTAATCATCGCACGCTCAGCATCGTCTGAGATTGACCGGCCCATCAATAATCTGGCATCAGCATATTTACCCACGAATTTACCTTTTCGCTAAGTGGCTTTTATAGTACCTCTCAAAGACGTCTTTATTAGCAATATATCGAAATAAAATGATTGTTTTCTCCAATATGCTCTCAGCTTCGTCCTCTGTTTTCTGAATGTAAGTAAAATTCACGTTGACGCTTACCCCTTTTAAACCCTTCTTCATGTGTTCATCAATAAACAGAGATATGTACTCGGAGGATTTTCCATTGTCATTGATGAATAGACATAGAGAATTTGTGAAACTTGCTTGTACGCTATTATCGTTTGTCATAGCTTTACTGAGCACCCGATCAAGTCTGCCCTTGAGAGCAATGACATCCTCAACCCACTTCATGGCAACGGCGGATGGATTGTTTCGCTCTTCTGAAGCTAATTTTGAGCCATTTGCTTCAGAATTTCCATATTTCACGCCCACAGTATTATTTATTACTCTGCCGTTCTCTAGGACAATCTGCGACAATTGGAACTTTAAATCGGTTAAGTCATAATCAACTCTTAAAGAAAGTTTGTAGAAAAGTGCAAGGTCGTCCAGTTTTTCATTATTCATCATGTGTCGTAAACCTGACTCTGACTCTAAAAGGGTACGGAGATGCCGTGCAATAAGTTGCTCTTCCACTATCGCACGTAACTTGGGCTCGCTGGATTGTGATAAACAGCTCTGAGAGCGCTCGTACTCCTCCTGCAGGCGCTTGCTTGTATGTAAAAGATATTCACTTGCAGTGCAAGATGTAATCATTTGGTCGCCTTCCACATAGTAGTAATCTTGAGTAGCCAATAGCAACCTGTCCTCTACATCACACTGGTAGACAGTATCCCCAATGCGTCTCGTATCCGGTAAGGCTTCTAACATACTTATGCACGCCTTTATGCTTGATCGATCGATAATATCACCATCTCGCTCCGCCCTTATCTGTTGTAGTAAGGTATTTGCGATTGTACGAGAGATTGGGAATTGACCAGATCTCACAACATTGTCCCGGAAAAGGGCTGTTCCAGCCTCGTAGAATGGAGGTACATTTGCTTGTTTCGCGTAAACACGGTCCTGACAGTAAGCCAGATTCCAACGTCTATTACCATATACATAAGTACGTCACTCATCATTGTCATGCACAAGTGGTGCTCCTCCCAAGCCACCTTCAATGCTTTAAGGAAGCGTACACCGCCTTCTTTTTGTTCCAAAGAACCCCGGAATATTGATGAATCTACTAAATTGACACAAAGTGGCCACACTGATGTCCTAGTAACCTCTTCCAACCGCTCTTGAACAACGTACTGCATGTTTTTATACAGCCGCTCTCCGTTTTTAGTGAGCACCAAGGTGTATGCATTTCTGTAAAGCTCTTCAAAGGACAGAGAGGAGGCATTCTTTCCATGGATTTGCTGATATGCCTGGGCTAGTATCCTCCACGCATCGTCAAATTGAACCTCATTGACGATCTTTGTTCAATTTAGTATGTGCCATTATTTTCGCGACTTACCCTTTTCGGCGGTCGAATCTTTGCAGACCCTCTCATTCGGGTCGTCATAGGTTTAACGCACCCTACTGCAGGAGTTAGGAAGAAGCTGTAGCTGACGCTATAAGCTACGAATTGGTTCTCTCCAGAAATCGGGTCACAACACTTTTCACGTGACCTTCCATGCTACGTAATATCAGATCAACTTTCTACCGGCGCGCTGCACGACCGTCAATTGGACTTATTCCTGGAAGAAGTATCCGATTTCTGCATGGAGCCAGTCATACTGACGGTAACCAGCTGGGAGCCATCAAACCTTCTTATGAATTGACATTCACATGCAAGAAATGCTCTTCAAGATCGACTCATACAGTCTCGAAACAAGGTTACCATTCTGGCACAGTCTTGGTCCAATGTCCTGGCTGCCAAAATCGGCACCTAATTTCAGATCACCTGAAGGTTCGGAATATATTGATTAGATTCATAATCTAGATATTTTCTGATAAAAATGTCACCCTAGAAGACATCCTTAGAGAGAAGGGTATCAATATCAAAAAGGGAAACATTGCGGACAAAGGCGACTTAGAATGGACCGATTAAGCCATCCATATGGCCTCTATAATTTAAGCACACCTATACCTCGCTCCGTACATGCTATCTCCACCGCCTCCACAGCCTGAGCAACTGCATCATGCCAGTCGCTACCAATCTCCGCATCTTTTGCTACATACTGAAACCACTGTATAAGCGACTTTGCTTTCCCGAGATTTCTTTCTGAGTGAACCACCTGCGCAAGATATTTAACAAATGCATCGACATCGTCCAGATCTGGACCTTCAGGATACACCTCTGCGTACCAGGTGGACAACAACCTTCGTAATGCGCCTAAGTCGGAAAACCTCTGAAAAGTTGGAATTGGCTTTTGCTCCGGTAACGTAATCGTTCTTGGGGTGGTTTGTGGTAATGGTTTGGCGATCTGGCCCTTTTTCCTTACCACGGTAGGCCTCAGAAGTTTTAGTCGTTCTCTCCGTGCTTGAGCCAACACTTCAACTTTAATATCTTCCGGTAGCTCTGCCAAAACTGAATCGTCAAAGGCTTCCTCTTGACTTCTCTCAATATCAATGAAGTTCCCTTGGGTCAAGGTGGTATTAAATTGTTTTTTAGTTCTCCTAGGGGACCTTTTTGAAGGAGAAGAAGGCACAGTCAGTGCTGTTACACGCTTTGAAGGACTTATTGGCAAACGCGACTGTAGTTTGACTGCTTTGATAGACTTATTGCGGATCTCTCTTTCGATTTCAATTCGAATGGAGTAGGGTAATTCTTTCAAAACTTTTTCATCCAAAATCTCTTGCTTGGGCAAGTTGGCACCGTTAGATCTGATCGTATTTAAACCCTTCTCTCTCTGGGCTACGATTTTGTCTTGAATTTCCTTTGGCAGTTCAGAAATAATTTCAGGGTTAATTTGGGAAGGGACTTCGTACTGTGTACCATTGAGAGCAGTCATATCGTCAGTCACTGGAGTGTTTTCACGGAAAATGAGGTCTTCGGCTTTAGTATCTTCAATATTACGTTCCTCGACTTTAACGCCATCCACGCTTTCAATGGCTGCAGGAATGCCTAATTTCGCATTGTCTGAAACTCCAAATGATAACTTTTGTTGGGACGCATCCTCGGTCGACTCCCTAATTTCCAACCGAGTCATTTGTAAACCTAAACCTCGGAGCTCACCCGGCGGAAATTTATACGACCGCAATAGAGACTGTGCCTCCTTCGCAAGCGTTTTTTGATCATTCGTGGCTACATGCATGCAGACACTTTTACTAAAAATGTCACATTTACCACACCCGAGAAATTTTGGAGTCTCCATCGGTGCATCTGCAGCTCTTTTGTGCACTTTCAAGGTTAGCAACTTTCCTTCGTAGTGCTGTTCTTTAAGTCGTTTCTGCAGTTCTCCAGCCAAATTAAACATAAAATGGTCCACTTGCTCATTGTTTTCAAATCTTACGCCCCAATTGACCTCCGCAGAAACGCTTTTGCGCACAGTGACCTCGCCAACCTCCTGGAAATCAATCCCTCGTGCAAATTGATGCAATTTCTCACCGGTTTTAGGACCAAAAATATCACAAAGCCGTTCCTTGGAAACCCCACGCAGTTCAGCAACAGTACTCACTTTCAGCTCTTGTAACAGGCGACCACTGGTGCTGTACCCGACTCCAGGAAGCGATTCAACCTCCAAAGCACCCAAGAATTCAAGTATCTCATTAGGTATGATTTGGTATTGGCCACCCGGTTTAGCTTTTCTCAGAGCCACTTTTGCTAGCAGCACATTCCCGCCTATACCAACACTTACTTCACATTGAGTTTTTTCGCGGACTTGATTCCTAATATTTAGAGCTAATTCGTTTGCTTTAGACTCTGCGCTATTCCCATCATCCTCTGCAGTAACACAAAGTGAAGTGATGTCTAGAAGAGCTTCGTCAATGGACACGGACTGCGCGAGATCTGGTCCAACTCCTAAGAGAACAGAGTAAAATTTCTTTGAGGCATCTTCGTAGGCCGGAAAGTCGTAATTTAGGCTGATCAAGTCTGGGCAGTGCTTCTTTGCCCGAGACATCCACATCCCATTCCGCACTCCGTATACTCTGGCTTTGTAGTTGCAGGAGGCAACTTCACTATTCTGTGAGCCACCGTGGCTTATGCATACAGGCTTGTCCACTAAATCAGGACGAGCTCGCGTACTAACCGCTGCAAAGAAACAGTCAAAATCCACATGAAGTATGTATCTTCGGGAAGGTTTTGGCGGCCGTGAGACTTTTGTAACATTTTTAGCTGCTTCCTGGAATTGAGCTTTCAATTCTGCTTTCCCTATATCTTAGATCTGGATGACAAGTTTAAACTTACACGTTGAAAGATGATGAAGTCGACTGGACTTGTAATATGATTCCAAGAACTCCGGGTTCAAAACGGTTGAACTTCGTATACGAGGGTCTGCCAAAAAAGCGGCGTTGTGTTCTTCTGCATTCTTTTTTTGTCTTTTGGCTTCAGGTAGAACTTTAGAGGGAGACATTTCTTCGATATTTCGCTTGACTGATATCTCCTCGTCAAAACGTAGTTCAGCGTGATCATTAGGAAGGCTGTGTTCATTGCCTTCCATGGTTTCCACTTCATTCTCCATTATCAACGATTCCTTCACTTCTTCCATTTGGTATGGATTTGGCACTTCATTTAGCTCTCTTTTGTACACAGATATAGGTGGTTTCTTTGGTGCTGAAAGAGGTTGCTGGGACCGAAAACCGAGTCTTGACTGATCCTGGGCCTCCGGAATGACCTGGAAGTCTGACCATGGTAACAAACACCCCGAATCAATGCTTCGAGTAACCCACTGTGGCAGGACTACTTTGTACCTGGCAAACTCTACTTGTTTCTTTGGGGTGAGATTAGTGGCAATAATATGTGTCACTAATGTTTTACCGTCCATGTATTGCTTGAAGACACCTCCATGTTTGACGATGATGACCCTCAGCTCATGCATAGAGGGTTTCGTGTAGCCATTGATGCTGATAGTGGTTCCCCTGAATATTTGCGGGAGATGCTCGTTTTCATTCCGGATCTTCTCATCGGTTATCTGCAGCTTCGCCTTCTTGTTTGCAAAATACTGAGGAAACCCTCCGAAAGTTGATCCCTCGTAGGGATCGGCGGATGCTTGCTTTGGCATAGCATAATAATATACCTGGCTAACTGATACCCAGCAATGCACGAGCGAAATGCTTCACCAGTCACGTGTTCGGGTTTTTTTAATCACGTGCTCGGGGTTTTCTGATCACGTGCGAATCGGAATATCTCGCCGTACAGTTCCGGTGCGGCCGATCAAGCCTGCACATTCTTAAAAAGGGCACAGTTTCCTCGGTGATAGACGCAAATGAACGCCTCATCTCAACTAAAGCAACAACTTAGTCGATTCTGTTTTGGGAAGGTAGCTATCTGTAGACCAGCCCTTGGGTTGCGGCTGGTCTCGACAGGCAGCGCGTCTTCTCTCCAACCAAAGCAAGGCGGTGGACACGAAGATGGGTGGTTCTGGCCTCACCCAGTATATTCCATCGAAGACATGGAGAGCATCAAGATTGCTCACCGCAATGCAAAATCTTTTAGCGATAAGGTAGCCTTAAGTGCTGTGACCACTATGCGCTGGTGCTTTGATAAAGCAACTGGATACAAACGTATTGTTTTTCATCGTTCATTCTGACAGTAGATTCCTCTGCCATTGCTTTGGGTGACATGAACAACACGGTCAAGTCAAGTACTGCACTGACAACCAGTATGACGCCCGATATGTGGCTGAGGCGAATCATCTTCCTTGAGAGCATTGCTGGAGTACCTGGTATGGTAGCGGCTATCTTGCGACATCTACGGTCGATACGTAGGCTCAAAAAGGATTCAGGATGGATTGAGGTTCTACTTGAAGAGGCAATGAATGAACGGATGCACTTATTGACGTTCCTTTCCATACGGAGACCTGGTCCCTTTATGAGAGCTATGATTCTACTAGGGCAAGGAGTGATGACCAATCTCCTATTCTTCACATACCTTGTGCATCCAAAGACGGTTCATCGATTTGTTGGCTATCTGGAGTCGGAGGCCGTCATTACATATTCGCGATGCATTGCGGACATTGATGAGGGCCGGCTTGAGGAATGGCGGACTTTAGGCGTACCACCCATTGCAAAAGCTTACTGGAAGCTTCCCGAAAAGGCGACAATGCGGCAGCTTCTAATGGCTGTGCGACTGGATGAGAGTAAACATCGTGAAGTCAATCACACACTGGCCAATATAAATAACGATGATCCTGCTCCGTTCACACACAGACTTGAAGGAAACGATGGAAGGGTGATTGTCACACCAACTGGGCATAAAGTGGCTGGCTGGGAACGTGAAGAGCTGTTCAAGCCTGGGACTTCACGACGTGAAAAAGGATAGAGTAAATAAGGCAAGGTCTATATTATTCATCGTCGTGAAATACAGGACGGCCCCAGGGTGGAGAGATGAATCGCTTGCTAGTCTTGATCCCATCTATTTTTGCCATGTCTTCTTTACTCAAATTCACCGTGTGGAAGTTCTCTGCAATACGAGAAAGTGTTACGCTCTTTGGTAGAACGACCCATCGTGCTGCAGCCCACGATATCATGATTTGGGCGGGTGTAATGTTGTATTTTTTCGCCACTTCCATCAGGGTCGGCTCATTGTGCAGAGGCGAGTCGAGCGACCCAAGCGGCGAGTACCCAGAAAGAACAATTCCATGTTCCTGGCAATACTTGTATAGCTTCTCTTGTCTTAGGTAGGGGTGGAGTTCCACCTGGTTCATAGCCGGGACAATCTTGGCCTTTGCAAGAAGGATATCCAAATTGACGGTCGAAAAATTTGAAACACCAATCGCCTTGACTTTATCAGGATGTTTAGCCATGGCATCTTCCATGGTCTTGTACGTCTTGACAAAGTCCCATCCCTCTTCAAAGTCACGTGAGCCATCTAGCAGTTTAGGTATCATAGGATCATTACCTTTGGGGTTCAAGCTAAATGGCCAATGCATTAACCAAAGATCGACGTAGCCAAGATTGGCGTAACTTTTCTCCAATTGTAATTCTGCTCGCGAAGCAAAACTCGGCCACAATTTAGTGGTGAGGAATATCTCCTGCCGCGGAACTCCGGACTCGCGAATTGCTTTCCCAATTTCTGCTTCATTGCCTGCAGGTTAGCCGGAAGCATTACTCGCATTCTTACCATATCCGAAAGCAGTGTCGATGTGCCGGTACCCAACATTTAAAGCTTCTATGACGGCATTGTAGACCTCCTTGGGTTCACTGCGCCATGTCCCAAGTCCAACAGCAGGCACCTTTGCACCTGTGTTTAGCACAAATGAGTGTCCTGTGCTCATTGTGTTTTCTTTCGTCTGTGTATAATTCGTGACAAGCTTTCAAAAATATGAGTCACGTGATGCTTCTTCACGCGACAAGCTTTGGCGACTTTCCGATGGTTGCTCGAAGCAGATTCACTTCTGCAGCAAACTCTGCCAGGCAGTTCAATTCAGTCCATCCAAAGACAAAACCGATCACTCCATCGATAAGTCCAGTCACCGAGATGACAAACACAACGAAGAGCAATATAAACGAAACCCAATTGTGCGGAGACCAAAATATTCCAATGTGAAGCGCAATTAGCGCGACAATCGAAGCGTAGAAATGGAGCAGGCGTAACTTCGACTGTGTCTGTTGACGCACACGGTAGTCATCGATCATTAGAAGTACCTGGTCCACGATTTCTCTCCTCACAGAACTGTGGTTGACAGCCGACGCTTTCAGCGCGAGTCGTACGTGAATTCCAAAATGATCAGAATAAGAGCATCCTAGATCGGGATGGATGTCTGTGAAGAGGACTTGAGCAGTGTTTACTGTCAGGGTACCAGGGTCACAAAACACATAGTCCAAGCGTTGTGCATCCGGGTCGTGCATGTCCCCATCCCCATGATTGCGTCTCCAAGTGTTGATGCTACTATCGCATGTCGCACCGAGAAGCTCGATGTTTTGAAGAGCAGACAGGGAAGTGGAGTGGATGTCTTCCGTCTTACGAGATATACACTGCCATGAATCAACCACCAAGCCGTACCGCGTGATTAGCTCGTGCGTCAAGCTGTCCGGAGTAGAATTAAAGTCTCCCACCGCAAGGACAATGCGGCCTCTTTGTACTGCGCCACGAATCATCTTTGCTAGCTCCCAAGCTTGGGCTGTTCTATGACACATGTATGTATCAAACTTCTCTGCATATGGCGCATGTAGGTGGGTGTTGAAGAGCTCAATGATCTGTCCACTGGGGTGCTGAAGGCTAGCACAAGCCACTCCCTTACCCACATACCAGTCACCCCTCCACACAGCTATTGGACGACCATTGAGCGGGTATTTGAACATGGATGAGCCCAGGATTGGGTACTTTGACAAGACTGCGAGACCGCCGCCAAACACACCAGAATAGTAGTATTTCCCGTACGGCAGGGTAGAAGAAGTCTTTTTGCGCAGATTTACATAGTCTTCACGTACCCATATCTCCTGCAAGGCCACTATATCGTAATCTCCTTCAGCAATCCGATCTGCAATCGCACCGAGCCTTGCCTTCCTTCTCTTCGATATAATCCAGAGCCCCCAGCAATTGAAAGAGACCACAGAAATCTGAGGGTATGGTTCATTGACTTTCTGCACGACCGGTTCGTCGTCATCTTCGTCGACGTTGCTCATCTCATGTCACTCGACGATGCGGAACGTGGGTTCGCGGATGGATTGGACGAGGCAATCGAGCCAGATATCGAAGGCGAGGAAGACTTGATTGATCCCTTGGACCCTTCGAGGACTCCACTGACCAGACCCAATGCCACAGGAGAGATAATTCGCGATCAAAGGAATCGTGGCGGATCGACGCTTGATGAGCCTGTCATTGATACACTCTTGCGCGACATCAAGGCAGTCGGATTCAAGATAGGGCAGGTTCTGTGGCCGAGAGCAGGTGGCGAAAGTCTGCGAGACTGGGATTTATGGGGCCCTTTGGTCTTTTGTCTCTTCCTCGCGCTCTTCCTTTCCATCACATCGCCTGATCAGCAAGCCACCATCGTCTTCTCTGGCGTATTCGCACTTGTCTGGTTTGGAGAGGCGGTAGTCACAGTAAGTCTAGGGGAAGCTTTGTTTGTTAATGACAGCTGAATATGAAATTACTTGGCAGCAGTCTCTCCTTCTTCCAAGGAATGTGCCTACTCGGCTACGGGCTGGTCCCCCTGGTCATTGCGTCCTTCATCAGTGTTTTTGTAAAACATCCTGCAGTCAGATTCCCGATTGACATCCTTGCATTGGCCTGGTCAGTATACGCCGCAAGTGTTAGCATCATTCGGAATACCAACCTAGGCAACCGACTCATCCTCGCCATCTACCCCATTGGCCTCTGGTATTTTGTACTAGCATGGCTCACGTTCATCACGTAGATGATTGTATATACAAAACGTCCTACTTCCTTGATCCTATTCTGATGTCTAACCTGCTTGCAAACATGAACGACACAAAGGCTGCAGCCACGCCAGCCATTACTCGTAAAGGTTTCCGTAGTCCAGAGAAGGTGGTATACTTGTAAGTCACTAAGAGATTTTGATTTCGTGCGTCATCCACTAGGTTGATTGCATCCAAAACTAGAGTAGTGCGACCAACAGAATCGAGGAAGGTCTTGTGCAAGACAGTCTCTTTCTTTACAAGCGCATGAGGACAGAAGGAATCAACATCACTAAAGGATTAGAAAAGTCGACTCTCACAACCTACGTAGCCCCTTCCGGGAGTATCACGCGCAAATGCACTCGACGAAATTGCGTATTGTCTGGTCCTTCAAAAAAGGGCACCTTCAACACATATTCCCCAGATGGGTCCTTTCGAAGAGCAAGCGAAAGGTCTTGATTCCAGCCAATGGTAAATGTAGTATTCCAACCCCCAAAGAGCGGGTACCGAGGAACCATTTGTAGGAGTGCTTCTCGCGCATTGGACCGGAAGTGTGATGTCGAAATATTGCCAATTTCATCGGTGTAGTACGCCTCGCGTGCCCCAACTGGCAATAAAAATTGCATTTCACGAACTGCGACTGAACGTGGGTTATTGGCACTCGACCGTTGCCACTGCACTCTGGAGAAGAATTTTTTCAGTCTGGCGTTAGTAAGTATTGGACCAATTCGAACCTTGCCGCGGTATTGGTGACCGTGTACCTCTCCTCAACAGCCAAGTTCCCGCCCCAGTGCGACACCTCAATGTCCCGCTCGAGTTTCTCCACAACAACAATCGGAGTAGAGTGTTCATACCGAACGTAAATTGGATCATACGTTCCTGCTTGCTCATCTTCATATGGTCCGTAAGTGACTAAACTGCCGGCAACCTGTGGATCAGAGACATCCTTCTCGTCCGTTGTCTTGGTATAGGAAGCAACGCTACTGGTCGGAAGCTTCACCCTGGTTCTTTGTTTTACTGTTCTGTAAGCACTAGGCAAGTACCGTGACCCCTCCCAAACCAAGAATTGATTCTCGTCCTGATCGATATACTTTGGTACCGGTTCCAGTAAGTCTAAATATGCCGTTTTGATAGTTAGCGTGATGACGCTTGTCGGGGGCAATGCCTTCTGGAAGGTTATCTTGTAGAATTGGGTGGATCCTGTGGAGTCGTACTCCACGAGCTCAGCATCAAGCTTTGGCGCATCCAACTTCTTCTCCCGAACCTCCACAGAGCTGATGTGCGGCAGCAGTTCCAGTGGCACAGCCCAGTAGTACTCCTTTTGAGGGCCAGTTCCGATATTTTCCACTGACAGTGTAACCGTCTCGCGAAGATAGGCCTTGGAAAGATCAATGAGCCGCAATACGTTTGAATTCTTCCAATGCTGCGGCGGTTTAAAAGTCGGCGAAAGAATGTTCCTAGAAGACGATGTTCTCATATCCTTAGCAGTATTACTAGCGTAGCAGCCAATGGCCACCATGGCCGCAGTTATCAGCAGCGGAAGTCTCATGTGTGGTGAGATGAGTCTCGTGAGACGAATGAGCGTGCAAGTGTAAAACGAATGATATGGAGACAATTCTACCGCTGTAGACGAGCCTACTGTAGCAGTGCGCTCTCCAAGGCCCTTAGAGTCGCAAAGGATGTTTCCTCCGCTGATCGCCCGGTCGTCGCGCTAGAGTCTACGGTGATTACGCACGGACTCCCATATCTACGGAATGTGGAGACGGCATTACAGATCGAAGCGGCAGTCAAGGCCAATGGAGCACAGCCAGCTACCATTGGAATCATAGACGGAGTTCCTCATGTAGGACTCAGTACCAACCAACTCGAACGACTGGGTCAAGCTGGGCCGACTGCTACCAAAGTATCTCGTCGAGACATTGCAGTATGTATGGCCAGACGTGCCTTGGGCGGAACCACTGTCTCTGCAACCATGATATTAGCACATATGGCTGGCATTGACATGTTTAGTACGGGTAGGAAAGACCTGTGCCATAGCTGATACAGGCGGTATCGGAGGGGTTCACCGTGGCGGGCATATTTCGATGGACATATCAGCGGATCTGACAGAGCTTGGCAAAACACCGATGAGCGTCGTATGCGCGGGTCCAAAAGCGATACTTGATATACCGCGAACTTTGGAATATCTTGAGACACAGGGTGTGCCAGTGTGCACACTTGGGCCTCCAGGCTCAAATGTTCCTTCATTCTACTCTCGTGACTCAGGCCAAGTTTCAACTTACTGCTCGACTCTTCAAGATGTTGCAGATATTATAAGTGGGTGTTGTAGGAATCAAGCTAACGGTAGATGCCATGAGAAAACTGGAGATGTCAAACGGAATTTTGATATGTAACCCTATTAGTGAGAAATATGAGATGGCTAAAGATCTGGTGGAAGCGGCGATCGCTGCGGGGCTTGATGAAGCTGCTCGCTTAGGTATTGAGGGCCGTGAGGTGACACCTTTTTTACTAAAGTATATTGTCTCTACGACTGGGGGACAGAGTTTAGATGCCAATGTTCAGCTCTTGCTAGATAATGCGAAAGTTGCTGCACAGATAGCTGTCCTTTCCAGCACAACCCAACGCACAAAACCGCCAGCCACATTTTCTGTAAGTGCTATCGACAAGAAGGTATCGATGCTCGATGTTCCATTATCTCTTCCCACTTCATCTGTTGTGTGCCTTGGAGCACTGGCGATTGACTCCACATGTACAATCAGCTCTTCCCTTCCAACTTCACAACTACTTCACACTTCTCACCCAGGATCACATATCCAGTCCCTGGGCGGAGTCGCATACAATGTTGCAAAAGCTGTACGTAACGCTGGCTACGTGGACGTTTGTCTGATATCCTGTACAGGAGATGACAGCGGTGGCGCCACCATTACTGAGCTGCTTGGTGATCTCAAAGTCCACTTGCCTCGACGAGCGAAACGAACAGCGCAATATCATAGCATAAACTCAAGCGATGGCGAACTCATCCTTGCTGTGGCCGATATGGAAGCCATTGAAACCGGACTTAATCGAGAAGCAATTTCAGAAATTGCAGATTGGCATCCCAAAGTCATTGTGTTTGATGCCAACATTCTGCCAGATACCATGGCCTCCCTCATATCAGTAGCTGGCGACGCAAAGCGTATGGATTGTTTCCTTTCTGCTAATGCAGTTATTTACGAACCTACGTCTGGACCGAAAGCAGGCCGCATATTTGATCAGGCTGTGAATGGATCCCTCCCCAGGATATGGGCATGCACACCAAACGCACTTGAATTACGAGAGATGTACAACGCAGCTTCGACGAATGGCTTCTTTGACTCGAAGGCCTGGTGGCAGGTCATTGACAGTTTCGATATTGGCGTAGACTTTAGACAAGGCATGCAATCTAAGAATGCACCTAATTTCAGATGTTGAGCAATTGATCCATAAGAATCCACGGCTTGCTAGGATTACAGAAGATGGATTGGTGCAGCAAGCCTTGCATTTGCTTCCTCTCTCTCCGCGAATATTTGTCAAGCTTGGCGCTGATGGCGTGCTTTACTTTCAACATTCGCCGCAACAGGATGAACGGACAGACCTGGATATCGCGAAAGTGGTCACACGTGGACGAGTCGGAATCAAGATGCAGTATTTCGCCCCCCTCCCCGCACCTCGTATCTTGTCCGTGTCTGGAGCAGGGGATGCTTTTGCCGGGACGATGGTGGCAGCCATAGCCATGGGTGACACCGCCCTGACCACAAACCTGGCAAGGACAATGCACGCAGCTCAGCACGCCGCAATCGAGATAATGACAAACTCAAGGACTGTTGCTACATAATTACGTCACACAAACCCGCCTTCATACCGGCTACAAACGAGGTCGCTTTTCATTTTCTGGGCGCGAACCTTGCACATTTTTAAGAGTGGCGTCCTTGACGCGCTGTCCGAGGGTCTTATCGATGCGTCCAAATACTTCGAACGTCTTTTCCTGAACGGACTGTTTGGCGTTGCAAAGATGACCGGATACGTTGTAGACAAAGTTATCCTGTTGCCCAGGCTGCTTTCCAAGCACTTCCCAGAGTGCCTTGGGTTGGACGAAATCATCGTCTGTCACTGGATGTTCATAGTTTACCGCCTCGCCGATCCATTTCTCGTGTTTCTCATCCATCGGCACATGCTTATACGTGATTGGCTGGAAGGATGACGGGTAGTTGGCATCTGCTCCATAGTTGCCATTGACGGTCATTAGACCATCTCGCTGGTATGGGCTGTATGCATTCAATGGGCAGTTCACGGGAATTTGTTGGTAATTGACTCCCAGGCGGTGACGGTGAGTATCTGGGTAAGAGAAGAGCCGCGATTGCAAGACTGGATCAGCCGAGTATGTCCATCCGGGAACGGTGTGCGAAGGCGAGAATGCCACTTGCTCCACTTCGGCAAAGTAGTTCTCTGGGTTACGGTTCAGAGTTAGCTTTCCAAATGGTTGCAGTGGGAATTCAGCCTGCGGCCAGACCTTTGTAAGATCAAAGATGTTGAATCGAAATTTCTCTGCCTCTTCAGATGACATCACTTGCACGTAAGCAGTCCAAGATGGGAAGTTTCCTTCCGCAATGTTGTCAAAGAGATCTTTAGTAAGATAGTCAGGTGCCTCGCCGGCCAATTTGCCGGCTTCGTCATTCGTGAGGGTCTTGGTTCCACCATCAGCTTTGAAGTGAATCTGTACATAGTTGAAGGTCCCGTCAGCCTTGACGAATTTGTAGACATGACCGGAGTAGCCGTTCATGTGGCGGAAACTCGCGGGCGTCCCTCTGTCTGAAAAGAGATGCATGATTTGGTGAAAGGACTCTGGGTTGGTGGATAGGTAGTCCCAAAACATGGTCGCATCCTTGAGATGAGTCTTTGGGTTTCGCTTCTGCGTGTGAATGAAGACCGGGAACTTTGCAGGATCGCGGAGGAAAAAGACTGGCGTGTTGTTGAAGACGTAGTCCAGGTTACCTTCCTCCGTGTAGAACTTGACAGAGAAGCCACGAGGGTCACGAGCGGTGTCTGCAGATCCGCTCTCGCCCCCGACAGTTGAGAACCGGGCAAACGCCTTCGTTTTCTTCCCGACCTCGCTGAGAAAATTTGCCGAGGTGAGATGGGTAATGTCGTGCGTCACCACAAATTCACCGCCAGCACCGGCTCCTTTGGCATGCACAACCCTCTCTGGGATGCGCTCACGGTCAAAGTGTGAGATCAAGTCAATCAGGTGAAAGTCCTGGAGGAGCAGAGGACCCTTCTCGCCAACTCGCTGAGCAGCTTTGGGGTTAGAGACGGGGCATCCACTTGAGGTAGTGTAGACAGGGCCGCCTCCAGCTACTTTTTGGTCGCTGGTGCCGTTGACGTGAGTTCCGTTGGTTCCGTTGGTTCCGTTGGTTCCGTTGGTTCCGTTACTTCCGCTCGTGGAAGATGCCATGATGAGAGTAATGGTGGAGTGGAGGATTCAGGGTTATTTTAATACTTCCTCGGAGGGGAAAAGGAAGCGAGGATGTCGTCAGCACCTGCAAGGCGAGATGAGAAATGTACGCGTAGATTTCAAAGCTCTTCTTTACTCCTTAGCGAATGGTAAAGTGGGCAAATTGCTCGTTACTCGTGTTATTTTCCTTTTCAATCTTCTCCACACATGCACCGGGGGGCCCCAGCTTGACATGGCCAAAGAAGTCGTCGAGCACCCTTTCCTCACCGGCCTGGGCGACTCCCTCCACGCTAGAGGAGTCTGTGTTTCTTACCCATCCAGTCACGCCCAGCTCTGTCGCTTTCTGTTGCGTAAATTTCCCTACCAATCAGACTTGATGCAGCCATACATTTTTACGGAAGAAGACGCCCTGCACATTTCCAATGACGTGAAATCGAATGCTTCCCATGTCCTACAACACCTTTCTACCTTGGTGGTGCTGTATTTACTGGTGTTGGGTCATCGATGACGTCGCACAATATGAACCGTAAGATCAGATGGAAAATGCATACAGAAAGTCCGCAGCCTATTTAACATAATACATTTTGAAACTTTTCCGTGACCATTTCACTTGACTTCTACCAGCTTCACCTCGAATTTAAGGGTCGAATTACCGGGAATACCGGGAGTGCCTTTCTTGCCATATCCCACAGCAGGTGGAATGGTAATCAGCCGCTCCCCCTCCAAGGACATACCAGTAAGGCCGATATCCCATCCTTTGATTACCTCACCCTTCCCAAGTGTTAATCGGAATGGTTTTCCGGACTTGTTGGAGTCAAATACTTTGCCGTTCTCCAGTTTCCCAATATATCGGACTCCAATTTTGTCACCTGACTTTATTTTCTTTCCTTTACCCAGCTTTTTGTCTTCCACAGTCACTCCTCCGTCGAGTTTCTTTGGGCCGCTCGCGCCAGTCGGACCTTGCTCTAACTTCTTGGCAAATTTGACACTCTTCTCGTTCTTATCCACTTCGGCGACGGCTGCAGCTGCACTGTCAGTCGGCGCACCTACTGCGCTACCATTGTTGGCTTTTAGTTTTTTCTTTTGCTTCTTTGTGAGCTTCTTTTCTGGCTGGGTCTCCTCGGCTTGCGCAATCATGTCATCAAGCGTTGGCTCGTCGTCTTCGTCGCTATCAGCCATTCCTCGTTTCATGCCTGCAGGTAATGTAGACTCGTGCGCAATTTCTTGAATTTTGCCTTCCTCAATGTCGTCGAGTTCGTCTGACTCATCCTCATCGTACAAATCGCCGTTCGCGTCGAGTTCCTCTTCATCTGGAGACAGGTCGTACTCGTCATCTTCATCCTCACTATCATAGTCGTCATCATCTTCACCAGGCTGGATGAGGTAGTTCCCCGTGAGATAGATGGGAGTGTTGCCAACAGCTTGGAAGAAGACTTCATCGTGGTCGCCGACGGTTATATCAAGTGGCTGCTGCAGTTGGTTCGCGCCAAGTGAGCACAAAACAAACTCTTCGATGTCGTCCTCTTCATCGTCGTCATCACCATCATCGTTCTCCTCGTCATCTTGTTCGTCAGAGTCCACATTGTTTGACTTGCCAGTGTTGGAGCTTTGTTTCTTCGACGCAGGCTTCCTCCCCGTCGGCCCGGCGGCCTTTGGTCCTGACGTTTCCAGTTTTCCGTTTGTAGATGGCTCCTCTTCTCCATCGTCTTCCTCATCCTCGTCTTCCTCGTCCATCTCTTCCTCGGCAAGCCTCTTGATCTCTGACTTTAGGAGTTCCTTATCTTCCTGGGACAGATTGTCCATGTCCACCGCCACGTCATCGTCATCGTCAGAGTCGCTCTCGTCATCGTCAGAATCGTCCATTGAGAGGGGTCTCCGGAGCAGTTTCAAGGTGGCGGATCTAGGGTTGCCTGAAGCCGTGTCAGGTTCGATGGCCGCCATGGTGATCCTGTAAGGGAGAACTTCCTCTGCATCGTCGCCATGCACAATCTCGCCCGGCAGCACTTTGAGGGCAAACATGGCTACTGGGATGGAGACCATTGGATGTTGTATTGGTCTTGGATGCTCTTAAATTTGCTTGTGAATAAAACAGATGGCTGTCAGGAACAACTCCAGGGACGCGGACGGTTAGAATCAGATAAATCAAGATAAGAATGGTCCTCCGCACAGTCTCCCCCATCGATGGGCGCGTAGTGGCAGAGATTGAGGAGTTTCAAGAGAGTCAGATCAAAGGCGCGGTGGAAGTGTCCAAACATGCTTTCTCGCATATCCAGCAAACCCCTCTCAGCCAGCGGATCCAGTGGCTGAACCGCTTCCTCGAGCTCCTGGACAGCTGCTCGGATGAAGCTGCCAAAGAGCTGACCGTACAGATGGGCAGACCGCTAAAGCACGCTCCCATTGAAATATCAACGGCGATCATGCGCTCCCGATACATGATATCCGTTGCCGAGACGGCGTTGAGCGACGACACGGTGGAACACACGGAATCCTACAAAAAGGTAATCAAGAAGGTGCCGGTAGGACCGACTCTCGTCATCTTTGCATGGAACTACCCCTACTTGATCTTGGTGAACAGTCTAATCCCCGCCCTGCTGGCTGGAAATTCGCTCCTGATAAAGCCTTCACCACAAACGCCTGCCATTGCAGATCGAGTTGTAGAACTTCTTCGTCAGGCTGGACTCCCGCAAGGTGTTGTGCAAGCAATTCACTGCGGAAACCAAAACACACTGGAGAAGCTCATCCAAAACCCCGAGATTAAACTCGTATGCTTTACCGGCAGCGTTCAGGGAGGTCGCGCCGTTTCGAAAGCAGCCAGCGAGCGATTTATTCACGTTGGCCTCGAGCTAGGCGGGAAGGATCCTGCCTACATCCGAGATGACGCAGACCTCGACTACACTGCCGAGGGAGTCGTAGACGGCGCACTGTTTAATTCGGGGCAGAGCTGCTGCTCTATCGAACGAGTGTATGTGCACAAAACTGTGGCAGGTCCGTTTATCGAAAGGGTAAAGAAGCTGGTGTCCACCTATACTGTCGGGGATCCTTTTGATGCCAGCACAATGCTTGGTCCAGTCATTTCAGAAAGGTCTGCACAAACAATTCAAGAGCACATAAAAGATGCAATCCATCATGGCGCTAAATCCATCGTCAACAATATATCTAACGCTAAACTGTTCCCAACTTTCGTGTCTCCATGCGTCTTGGTAGATGTAAATCACAGCATGAGAGTGATGACGGAGGAAACTTTTGGGCCAGTAATTCCAATACAGGTTGTTGAGTCGGATGAAGAAGCCATACAATTAATGAACGATTCAATCTTTGGGCTCACAGCTTCCGTGTGGACAAAAGATGAGGTCAAAGGCGAAGACTTATGTGACCGTATTGAAGCAGGATCGACGTTTGTAAACCGGGCAGACTACCCAGACCCTGTGCTAGTCTGGACCGGGTGGAAGGAGTCGGGAAGAGGACAAACGCTTTCTAAATATGGCTTTGACCTATTCACAAAGCTCAAGAGTCTCCATGTCAAAGTCCATCACTAAATGTCACTGTTACCATCGGGTCCATACCCCATGACAAGAGCGTTGGCCGCAATATACTTTGAAGTGGAAGGAGCTTTCCATCTTGTTAGAATAAATGGGCTATGTCGGTAAAAATTGTTGTCCGCAAACCACTAGTCCTGCCTAGGTTGACCGTTATAGTGTTTTCGCCACTTTGGACCATGGTGACTTTTCGTCCCGCATTACAGACCAGATGCGCGTACCCAAGTGTCTTTAGCCCAGTAAGAGACGCGGTCAAATACTGCTCCCGGAGAGTCCAACGCTGGTCGGACGTCGAGAAAGAAGACTGGTTCGCCAGTAGGTTCGGGAGGGCCTTCGTAGTAATCAATCACAAATCGCACCTCCTTGTCTCCCTCTCGTTTGCCCGAACTCTCTGCTTGACCACTTTCCGGACGAGAGATGTACCAGTCGTGTCGATCAAAAGGGGGTTCGGTGGCATACCGCGGGATAAAGCTTCCAAGCGTTTGCAGCATGGCTGCTTTTGGAGTGCGATCTTTAGGTCGACCATGGAACCGGACTAGTCTCGGCTGCAAGTTGCCACGTCGAGCCTCCCACTTGCAGATCTCGTCCCAAGCACCTTCGTTGAGAAAGTTGTGGACACTGACCATGCTCTCTACATCTTCAGCCGGAGTATTGGTGTATCCCTTTCGAAGCAAAGCGTTGTACATCTGCTGAGGTGATGGATACTCCCACCTTGCGCTGCTATTGCCTTCAGCCTCACCAGCACCCCGAGCCTTCGGAATGGTAGATGTCTCCCGTGTCGTGGGGAGTGTTATCTTCTGCCCCGGCTGACGTGTCTGCGATAGATGCTGCGGCATTCGGTTTCGTGGATTCATTTCCGGTCCTCTGACAGGACACTCGCCACGAGCTACTGGACACGTTGGGCCGTTTGTCTCTGTCCCCTCCCCGATGCGTTTTCTTTGGTCATTTCGGTCAGCCCAAAGCCAGCCCATCGGGGGATAAAGATGGTGTCGTAATGAACAATGCACAGTTTGCCCAGCTTGTCAGACAGCAAACGGCAAATCCAGCAAAAAGAAGGAAAACTCAGGAAGAACAACCCCCGAAAGGGAGTCCGAAGGCCGATGCCCAGCAGACGAGAAACGAAAGCAAAGTCCAGGATGGTCGACGAGGACTGGATTTGGAGGCGGTCCGACGTGCAAAGGCGGCCCTAAGCACTCCCAAAGCCGCTACGAAACAAGAGGCGAATGATGTGGAAGCAAGACTGTCGGGTGAAGAGGACGAGGGACTGAGGACAGGGTCGCTTCAACACGATGAAGCTATAGAAAGTAAAGAGCAGGACCTTGATGACCCTCAGAAGGCCCCAGAAGATGTCGATGGTGTCGACCAAGCACTGGAAGAAGCCTTCAAAGAGACGAATGGGAGCCGAAGTAGGGATGCAATCCTTGCCGAATACAAAGCCAACCACCGCCTAAAAGACAAGCGAAAGCAGATGCACGACGCGTTGCAACCGTTGAAAGGCACAGAAAAGGTCGTGCTCATCATGGACGACTTTGGGCGGGTGAGGCGACAAGGACGCAAAGGTGTGGTCGAAAGCATCCCAACCCCAACCATAGCTGACGATGCCCAAAGTACAAGCACACACAAAGAAACGCATACCTCTCGGGATATATTTGACGATGAAGGCGACTATGACCCACTAAAGAACATTCGCGAGAAACATGCGCCGAGCCATGCTTCCACAGATAGTGCTTCCGACGAGGATATTTCCGCTATGGATGACGATGACCGCGTCAACCAGAAGCGAGAGGAATTGAACCGGGATGAGTATGACATGGATATGTATAGCTCTGATGGATGATGCAATGGTTTATCTCTTCACTTTGGGCCGTAGAGGTGTGGTGGCTCGAATATCTCGTCTCATGCGATCCAGCAGCGACATCTTTCCTTTCGGCTTTGCATGCTGCCCTGTGCCACTGAACGAACCGCTCCTTCGCCCTGGGATATCTTTCATGGCAATTTGACTAATGTTGCGGCTCTCCTTTTCTCGTTGGATGGTCTCTCGCCGAATGCGGAGTCGTTTACGTGCTTCCTCGAGAGCCTCCTGTCGGTGATGCGTCTGCTCCTGGAACACTCTCCTCCAGTCTAGAACCTTCGCCTGAGGGAAGGAGGGAAAGGTGCGCTGAACCAGAATTTGCCATAACTCCTTGTCGTAATCGCATAGTGACGGCGTATGCTCCTCCAGGAGAAGCAATTGGGCTCCATTGCAGCGAGCGAGAATGGGTCGGAGAAGGGCGTACTCCCTGCTGCTCTCGCATCTCCCCACATCTGCCAAAAGATGGACGTTCTTCTGTAGCACTTTGGTGGCGATGTTGGTCAAGGAGAGCATCAGGATTATACTACCACATGGACGAGGATGCCATTATTCGGAATCGCCTGATCGATGAGCGAGCATTGAAGCGACTGACGCGCAGGTTCAGCTCGCTCAAAGACGAAGCAGACTTTGGGGCTGTGGAAGCGGACTTTGTCGCCTTTGAGGCCGGGCTGCTGCGCATTCAGCTGCAATGGGACGCCAGCCAACGGGAGGAAGCCCGCTACGACAAGGACTTGCAGACCCTGATTGCAAAGGCCCCGGAGGAAGAGAAGGAAATCGAGAGATTACAGATCCTGCTTAGAGCCGCTGAGGAGGAGAAGCTGCAGAAGCAGAGTTTGGACGAAATCGCCCACGACATCCTCCGCAAGCAGCTTCCTTCTCGAGACGCAGCCCATGCCGAGATCCAGAGGCTGCAGGACGAGATACAGAGAGTCAAGGGCGAGGGAGAAATGTTGCAATCGGAATGGGGAAAGAGACGCGATGCGTTCGCGCAGGTGATTGCCAGTCTGGAGCGGCTGCAGGCCGTCACCAAGCACGATGAAGGCAGGGAAGATGGCGAGATGATGCAAGAGGATCAGGTAATGACTTTGTAATTTCGTACCTCGTCCTGGTGTGAATATGTACATACTGGAAGGAAAATTCAATGCCAAAATGTCCAAAAAACAGAGGCGATGGCGTTCATGCATGCGAGAAAAAGGGGTTATTGACAGGTATAGCGCTGGCTAAGCTGCAAGCGCTCGGGGCAAGGGGAGCCATTGGAGCCCACCTCGGCGTGTTGCGGGAGTGCCCCAAAGGTGTAACTCTGCGTCCGCACAAAGCGGGCATTGCGCTTCAGCAGAGACATCTCCCGCGCACAGTCTTTTTGGTGGAGATGGTGGTTCATCTCGATGTAGCTCTGCGGCTCGCATCTCGAGCGATGGTTGGCGTAGAAGGTCGAGTAGCCTCCCGCCAAGATGTAGATCTCGGGATAGAAGAGTTGGGGGTAGCGATGCATGTTTTGATGTCGGTCAGCGTTGCGCAGATGCAGCGCCATACGCGGAGCACGTTGGGCCGAGTATTCGCAGTGGAATATGAGGATGGTGTGGCCTGGACGGGGCGGCGATGACAGGAGGAGGGATTCAAGAGCATCCATGGTGTTGACGTTGATGGCGCCCAGGACATGCCCGCCGGTGTATTCGTAGGGAAAGCGACAGTCGATAATCATATGCTGGGCGCACGAAGCTCCAAACTTTCCATCTTGAAGACCGCAGAGTGTCGCTTTGTCGATTCGCTTGAGACCGTCTTCGCTGACGCCAAAGCATGGCAGCAGTCGACATTCGGAGGAGGGGGTGCTGTCAAGCTCCTCCTCCATTTCCTGGCTCCTCTCTTGGGCAAGAAAATCACCCGGATGCTGAAACATCGACTGCGTGCGTCGAACCTTGGTCCTCGGTCGCATGCTCAGAGTCCCCTTCTTGAAAACAAAGGCGGCTGCAGAAGCTGGAGGATCAGGCAATCCAAAGTCAAAAGGGGCAAAGAGCGGTTCTTTGGTGGCATGGTCTTTACTCCCTTCCATGTCGGTAGGGAGAATGACCAGAGACTTCACTGCGAATGTCTCAGATGGGATGACAGGGATTTCTGCCATGGATACTGCCTTTGTTTCCCGCAAGAGAGCTCGTAATGGTCTCAACGACGGTTGTGGTATCTTGAAAGTTGCCTTTGAGGGTGGGGATGGCAATTTATACTGAGCGTTGATTGCTAGAGGCTGCAAGGGATGCCTAGACCTCACAATTGGCTTGTGTGGGAGCGGCGAGATCTCCATGATATCGGGCGAGGATGGGGCCAATGGAGGGGTGGTGGCTACAAAGTCATTCCTGCTATCGTCTCCCGCAATCGTGCTCGGAGTAATTGGCCGGGAGGACCCGTAGCTTGAAACAGACTTGAAGGAGTTGGCTCTCCCGAAAGATAGGGTCGGTAATAGAGATCTCCTCGGTGTTGGAATTCCAGGACTTTTATTAGCAATTGCACGTTTGGAACACAATCAACCTTGTGCCTATATAGAAGTTCTGCGAAAGGTCTGCAGCTAGACTAGAAGTAGGCGACTGGCCCGTCGGTAGGGAGAAGTAATCGCTCGCCTGACGCGCCTGTAAGGATGCCGGGGCAAGCGGCGAAGAGTCCATGCAAGAGAAATCCCACCGAGCAGTCAACTTAACGAGAGTAGAGCGAAGCACACAAAGACGCTGGGTGGATTTAGTTCGCAGGCTTTGATGATCCCAATTCCGATGTTTGCGAGTTGATCGAGATGTTGAATTCCCAAACCGAGGAATCTCACATTTTCCTGCAACCTGCAAAGGAAAAAATAACAAGACTAGGAAAAGAGACAAAGCACAAGCTAGAAGAAACCGATTTTACTGCAATATATACATGTTTCTAAGTTACAATTCTCCATGTTTTTGAATGTTGATGTTTCGGAGAATATCAGATTAATGCGCGACGGAATGTCGCTGATTGACGAAATCTACAAATAATGCGCGAATCATGCGGGAATTCGCATTTCGAGCCCAATTGGTAAATGACGCGATGTAGATGTCATCCCCTTGTTTCTTGTCCTTGAGCATCCGATAGAGACACAAACTAGCCGCACTGCAGCAAGAATCCCCCCCACGCTCCGCCTCGGTGTGGACTTCTTGCAATACCTTAAGAGTGTCTTCATCCGAAATAGCTGTGACTTTTGCGCGACACAGTCTATCGCGCAAAAGTCTTCGAGCCTTCCCACGTAGCGTGAAGTCAGAGGTAGTCCTTGTAAAGACGAGTAGCGGAAAGTACAAAGAAACCAGGAGGCCTTGATTTTCAGCACCTTGAACTCGGCGAACTAGAATCTCAAGCAAATCCAATACCTGAGTCTTTAGATTGACCACTCGTCCACGTGCTTGCTTACGTTCTACACGTTTGGATGGCTTTTTGTTGGGTTCTCGCTGGCGAAATATATCTGCTATTTGCTCATCAATGGCCATCATCTCGTCGTCGTCCATAAGAGACTCACTCTCA
>JAABUO010001471.1_pt1 | contig 30746 bp, 26 predicted proteins | sample 5559291 | NCBI WGS metagenome assembly JAABUO01 (sample SAMN10711878, study PRJNA513372) | rock metagenome | isolation source: Antarctica rocks | place: Antarctica: Victoria Land, Finger Mt sud | reverse complement strand
AGGTTTTATTCAGATGAATGTCTTACGCATCGCGAGAAGCTGCACCGCTACCTTTGTTCTCGCTGCCTGCTGCACAACCGGTTTGGCAGCGCAAAGCGGCACGCCGTCGGATGCACACAAGCAATCTGTTTCGCCAAAAGCAGCGTCTGGCCTCCTCTCTCCTGCGGATCTGCAGAAATTAATTCCGGCCACCGTCTTCTTCCGCGGCCAGAGCAGCACGGTGCAGTACCGCAACGCTGGCGGAGTTCGCCTGCCCGATGGTGCAATCCTGTTTGCGGTAAAGGTCGACACCGGTGGATATTCAACCTCAATTCAGGAGCGTTATCAGGACTATTTCGTGAGCGAAGTCCCTGTGCAGTTCGCAGACCATACCTTACCCTCCGGCGCATACGGTATTGGCTTTGTCGGTTCCAACCTGCTGGTGATGAATCTCGGTGGCGATACCATTTTCAGTGTGCCGTCAGCGACGGACTCCAGCCTGCGTCGCCCTCGGCCTCTGCAACTCGTCGAGGAGCAAAGCGGGACATATCGCCTATACAGCGGCAAATTGTACGTCGACCTGAAGCCCGTACCCTCCACTACAAAGTAGCCACTCCTTCAACTTTATCAACTCACCCTTCAACCGTTTGTCGCAGCAAAGCAAACCAATATGACGGACTGAAGAGTCTAGAACCGCTCAGTTACTGCGAGGAAGCACTGAAGCTGGTGGGCAATGCCCTATCCGTAATGGGCGTGCCCCCGTTTTCGAGGTCATGCGTGTGCCAGACCACAGATTCATCTGCGGCCTCCGGATGCGCACGTAAGTACTCGAGCGCATAGACGCTCGCAGTCGGATCATCTTTCTGATCGGCAAAACGCGTGGCTTCCTGTTTCGATTGCTCCTTCATGCCCAGCCTGCGGTAGAGAATAGCAAGGTTATAGTGGCCTGCAAGGTCATCAGGATCGATCGCCTGCACCGCCTGATACTGGGCCCGCGCCTCGGCATACTTGTGCTGCTGGTAGTAGGAGAATCCAAGCTCCCGGTGTGCATCGCGTGAGCGTGGAAATTGTCGCGCCACTTCCTGGAGATCCACGACCGCCTGATTAACATCGCCCGCATTCCGCTCCACCAGAGCGCGATAGTAGAGCGCCCGCGCGTCACCAGGAGCCAGCGCAAGCGCATGCGCCAGGCTAGGTCTGACCCGGTCGTACTTCTGCCAGCCAATCTCTACAATTGCCTGATTAGTCCAGGCGTCCGCGTAAGTGGGCCGCAACTGCGCCACGTGTTCAAATGCATCCAGTGCAGCCGCGTACTGCTGTGCGTCGAGCAGACCAATCCCGAAGTTGTTCCAGCGCATCCACTCCGGATTAACATCGTGACCAGGCGCTGAATCCGGCTGATTACTGCCGACCATCAAGGTGCGGCTGGTTGAGGTCAACTCAACAATTGGCTCAGGATAATGCTTCTTATCCATGCCAAAGTCGATAAAGTGCTGATCGAACCGACGGTACTGCACGCTCGCGGTCACACTCACTGCACCGCTTACAGGCATCGGAAATTCATACCGCACAACCTGCGAGCGGCCGGACTGTAGCGCGTTGTTATAAGCCACGACGCGGTTGTTCCACACCTCATGCAACCCGTTCAGTGTGCCCTGCTTGTTCACCAGCCGATTCGTAAAGCTGTGCGCTGTCTTTTCAAGATCGCCTGAAGGCGCCAGCCCACCACTCTCATACAGCGTCTTGCCAGCCGCATCCTGCACCGTGAACTTCACCCAGCACTCATAAAAATCACGTTGTTCAGGGACCAGCGAGTGCGCCGCGCCTTTGTTCTGCACCACCACCGAGACGACCACGCGTTCTTTTGCTGCCAGCGCAAATGCCTGCTCTCCCCAGGGCGCAGCCACCGTGTGGCCCTGCTTCTCAACCGCAAATAAATCGACGTTCAGCACCCCATTCTTCAGGTAGGCAGCGACTTTCTTTGCCTGCTCGGGATACCCGTAATATGCGGGTACCAGTGTGTTCGCGCCGAGCCACCGGTGCGAAGCAAGCTTCCCATTCTTTGCGCCCGGATCCTGCCCAGTCAGCGCATCCCGTTCCATGTGGCAGGTCTGGCAATTGCTCACTGCATCTTTGCGATAGAACGGCAGTGGCGATTGTTTGGCAAACGAGCTCAGCTGCCATTCATCGTAAGGGCTCATAGCCCGCTGCCACTTATACCCATTGAGGGTCGCAGGCAAAGCAGCCTTGTGACAGGCCACGCAATACTCTGACGTCTTGTAAAACGGCTTCATCACCGCCGCCGAGTGGCGGTCAAGATGTGCCAGAATTTCTCCGTCTGCGACAGGACGCGTGATCGGGGCACCTTGTGCATCCACCAGAACCGCAGGCACGCCCAGCGTATAGCTCCCTGTACCGCGCAGGTCCACCTTTTCGACCGAGTGGCAAACCGAGCAGGTAACTCCATCCTGATCGTAAGGACGCGTGTTCGGTGCGTTTTTGGTCAGCGCTCCTGAAACGACCGCCAGCGGGTTATGGCAGCCTTCACAGTGCCGCGAAAACTCTACGCCTTTTTCCTGATTCAGCAGCGCCACGTTGCGCAGATACCAGGGTGCGCGATTTGCATTCGAGTGCGCCGACTGCCTCCATTGCGCGTGCGACTCTTTGTGGCAGTGCCCGCAATACTCTGCCGTCGGAAACGTCTTCGGGTCCATGAACTCACCCGTCGAAGTCTGCAGATTCGAAGGCAGAAACGCACCCTCTTTCCCCCAATGGAAGTCGTAGGCTGCGGCAGACTTCGCGTTGTAAGCGTGCGCGGCTGCAATCGCGACGGCAGGGTCCGCTTCCGGTTTGTCAGAATTGAAACCCGCATGCACGCCCCGCGGCAGTGCCACCGAAAACGCAAACACCGCCAGCAGCAGCATCGCCACAGCCAGAACTCTTCGCCTGATCACGGCAACACCACATGCATAAGTCGAACTAGCAATACTTTTGCCGTAAACACTGAAGGCGTACCTTGCGTTGACCGGTTTAGAGGCGTTTTGAAGAATATAGTTCAAATCCGGCTACATAATGCCCTGCGCGGCTCCAAATCCACCCTAAGATGGAGACACTTATCGGCATCGAGAAGCCTGCCTTGATGATCGAGCTGCTCCGTCCTGATATAGTGGGCGCGCGGACAAAACGGCTTCAGGAGTTTGCTATGTCATTCTTTTCATTATTGAATAAGGCTTCCAGCAGTTCGGCGTTAACCCTGCGCTGCGCTTTAGGTTGCCTTCTTGCTGTCTCTGCAATTCAGACTGCGGCCGCCCAGCAAACCCGGCCCGCAACCACGTCTGGGGCGTCTGGCCAGACTGCCCCGAGCGACATCTGGTGGAAGCATGCCGTGCTCTACGAAATCTATCCGCGCAGCTTCCAGGACACTAACGGCGACGGCACCGGCGACCTGAAAGGTATCACCCAGCGCCTGGGCTATCTCCAGCATCTCGGAGTCGATGCCATCTGGGTCGCTCCCATGTTCCCCTCGCCGCAGGTCGATTTCGGATACGACATCTCCAATTACCGGGCCGTCGATCCGCAGTACGGAACGCTCGCCGACATGGACACTCTGATTGCCGAGGCAAAGAAACACAACATCCGTATCCTGCTTGACATGGTTTTGAATCACACCAGCGACAAGCACCCTTGGTTCGAGCAGTCTGCCTCCAGCCGGACCAACCCCAAGTCCGATTGGTACATGTGGGCGGACGGTGTCGGGCCCAACAAGGATCAGGTCCCGAACAATTGGGAGAGTCTTTTCGGGCACTCCGCCTGGACATGGGTTCCCGCGCGCAAGCAGTTTTACTATCACAAGTTCTATGCCCAGCAACCCGATCTGAACTGGCGCAACCCAGCCGTGGAAAAGGCTATGTTTGATGTCCTCCGCTTCTGGCTGGATCGCGGCGTTGCGGGCTTCCGTCTCGATGCGATTCCGACGCTGTTTGAAAACCCGGACATGAAGGATGAGACGCCCATCCTGGACGCGCAGGGAAACACGTCTAAAAACGCTTACGGCGACATCCGCCTGAACGAGACGCAGACCGACAACCGGCCGGAGGTTCACGACGTTCTGCGCCGCATGCGCAAACTGGTGGACGGCTACCCCGGTCACCGCGTCTTGGTCGGCGAAACCTACGTTTCGCAGGTCAGTGACCTGGATGCGATGTACGGCGGGGCGGCACAGGACGAACTGCAGCTTCCTATGGATATGCAGGTTGGCATGATCAACAAGCTCGATCCCGCAATCTTCCGCCAGAGAATCCAGGACGCCGACACAGACATTCACGGCGGCCAGCCCCTCTTTGTCTTCGACAATCACGACAATCCGCGTGCAGACCGCTACTGCAGCGCCAAAGCCGCCGGGCAGGAGTACGCACCTGACTCGCCCCAGTGCCTGGCGATTCAGAAGCTGCTCGCCACCATCCTGTTCACCTCCCGGTCGACCGCGTTGATGTACTACGGCGACGAGATCGGCATGAAGACCACGCCGCCGACTCGTAAGGAGGATGTGAAAGATCCTATTGGTGTTACCGGGTGGCCTCTTGAAAAAGGCCGCGACGGGGACCGCACACCGATGCAATGGACCCCCGGGCCCAACGCTGGCTTCACCACAGCAGCAGCGAAACCCTGGCTTCCCATTCCGCCCTCCTACAAAACCATGAACGTGGAAGTGGAGAAACCGCAGGTTGACTCCATGCTTGACTGGTACACGCGCCTGATCACCCTGCGTCGCACCAACCCAGCCTTGCGCACCGGCGAACTGAATCTGCTCGACCCATCGAACGCCAGTGTGCTCGCATACAGCCGAAAGGGTGCGGCCGGCACCACCGTCTACGTTGCAGTCAACATGACATTCTCTTCGCAGACGGTCAACGTGGGCGCACCCGCGGGGCTGCACACCATCCTGTCAGATGCTCCAGGCCTTGCATCCGGCAGCGCCGTCCAGCAGCTTACGCTTCCCGCATATTCCAGCTGGGTAGGAGAAACTCACTAACGCGAACCACTCCCTGCAACCCTCGCCTTTTCGCCCTATGGTTGTCATTCCCGAAGGGAATCTGCGTTTGTTCTTGCTCGTGCAGGTTCTCTACTGTAATTTTCCCTACTCCACGCTCAATTCATCAACCCTCGCCCTCAACGCCTGCGCATCGAACGGTGCGCGCACCTTCGCATCATTGTCGAAGTACGCGTATACGTCCCGCGCCTTCTGCTCTGCCAGAGCGGGCTCCGCATACCTGCCCTCCGCGCGTGTTCCCCGTGCAAACGCCACAACCCGCTGCGCCCACACTTCAACATCGTCCGCCTCGTACCCGCTCGCATAAAGCTGCTTCGAACCATGGAGACGAACGTAAACAAAATCCGCAGTCACATCCATCAGCAAAGGCCATTCCACGGTATCCGCAACCACCAGCCCGATCCCGTACTCGCGCAGCAACGAAACAAACTCCGGGCAAACAAACGATTCATGCCTGATTTCAAAGGCGTGACGCAGCGGGATATTGCATGACGTCTCAAGACACGAGCGGCTCAGAATGCGATCGTCGCACCCACGTGCCAGACGTGCGCCTTCCTCGCTCGTCCTGGGCAGCATCGCGCAGAAAGCCCTGAAGCGCACCGGATCGAACTTCATCTGCGGTGGAAACTGCCACAGCACCGGCCCAAGCTTCCGACCCAACGCCAGCACACCCGAAGCGAAAAAGTTTGCCAACGCCGTGTCGATGGCGAGCAGCTTGCGCATATGCGTGATGAACCGTCCACCCTTGACCGCGAACACAAACTCCTCAGGAGTCTCGTCCGCCCAGCGCCGAAAAAATTCAGGCCGCTGTAGCGAGTAGAAAGTCCCGTTAATCTCAATCGATGAAAACATCCGGGACGCAAACTCAAGCTCACGCCGCTGCTGTAGGCCGCTGGGGTAAAACACGTTGCGCCAGCCCGCATAGCGCCACCCCGAGATACCTATTCGAACCTGCCCGGCCTCTGCAATCTGAACCGACATAGCAGCTAGGATGCATCTACCTTCGCCGGACGTTTATCATCGTCCGATGAATAAGAAGCTCCGCTGGGGAGTTCTCAGCACCGCCGCCATTGGCCTCAAAAAAGTTATTCCCGGAATGCAGCGGAGCCAGCACTGCACCATGGCGGCAATCGCCTCACGCGATCTTGGCCGAGCTCAGGCGGCCGCCGCGCAGCTCAACATTCCCACGGCGTACGGCAGCTACGAAGAGCTGCTGGCCGACCCCAACATCGATGCCATCTACAACCCGCTTCCCAACGATCTCCATCTTCCCTGGACCATCAAAGCTGCCGAAGCGGGCAAGCACGTCCTGTGCGAAAAGCCGCTCACCCTCACAGTCGCGGAAGCCGAGACGCTGCTCGCCGCCCGCAACCGCACCGGCGTCCAGATCGGCGAAGCCTTCATGATCCGGTCAACGGCCCAGTGGCTGCGTCTGCGAGAACTTATTGACTCAGGCCGCATCGGCCAGATCCGCTCGATCACGGGCGTCTTCAGCTACTTCAATGCGGATCCGGCCAACATCCGTAACCAAATGGAGTCCGGCGGCGGCGCGCTGCTGGACATCGGCTGCTACCTGATCCACGCCTCGCGTTACGCCTTCGCCCAGGAACCCACCCGCGTCGTCGCGCTCATCGACCGCGACCCGAAGGTGCACATCGACCGCCTCACCTCGGCGATTCTTGATTTCCCGGCAGGACAATCGATCTTCACCTGCAGCACCCAGCTTGTTCCCTACCAGCGCATGCAGTTTCTCGGAACCCACGGCCGCATCGAAATCGAAATCCCGTTCAACGCTCCCCCGGACCGCCCTACCCGGCTCTTCCTCGATGAAGGCGGCGATCTCTTCGGCGCCAACCTTACGACCCAAACCTTCCCCACCGCAGACCAGTACACACTCCAAGGCGATGCGTTTTCGCTAGCCGTCCTCGAAGGCCGCGCCGTCCCTGTCCCCGTTGAAGACGCAATCAAGAACATGCGCGTTATCGAGGCAGTCTTCGAAAGCGGCCGCACAGGCCAATGGCAAACCGTAAGCGCAGAATCGAACAAATGATTGTCGGAGCAACAGCTCAGCTGGTTTCGGCGCACTCTAATCACCTGGGCAAACCAGGTAGCCTGATTAGAACTGATTCGCCATTGCTATAGAGCCGTCATCCTGAACGCAGTGAAGGATCCCTGTATTTGTGACGCCGCAATGCTGTATTTCATTACGAGATAGCTCTGGCAGTGTTTTCAAGCGTGAGGCCGGCCCATGATTAAGTTCGCAAAGACATCTTCGGCACTTCCAGCCTGCGCGATCATGTTAGTCGTCGGCTGCGGCAAGACTCACACTCAATCCGCGGCCCCGGCTCCTGTGCAGGCGCAACAACCCGCGATGAAGCCCGCGCCGCCCACGCCTATCGACAAAAAAAGAGAAGAACTCGGAGGCAAGACCTGGAACCCCGGCTGGGACGCAGACATTGAAAAAGCCCTGACGCCCGACATGCTCTCTGCCCGCGCCGCACACGCCGTCAGGAGTTATTGCCCGCGCTTTGCCGAGGAGGACAACGCGGACAAACGTGCTTTCTGGGCTTACTTGTTCCAGGCCCTGGCAGGCGCTGAAGCCGGGCTCAATCCTACTTCCGACGTGCACCACACCGAGCCCGAGGTCAACAAGATCGACAAGGTGACCAAGCGCCCAATCCACCAGGAAGGTCTGCTGCAACTTACGTACGAAGAGTCAGACCGCTACGGCTGCGCCTTTGATTGGGAAAAGGACCGCACTCTTCCGATCAAGGATCCCAGGCGCACCATTCTCGACCCCGCAACCAACCTCGGCTGCGGAATCAAGATCATGGAAAACCAGATCATCACGTTGCACAAGCCCCTGGTCGAGAGTTCCAGTTACTGGGCGACGCTGCATCCCGGCACAGTCAGCTACCGCGTCTTCCGCAAGCAGATGGCCAACATTCCGAAGGCCTGCGGCATAGGAGTCGCGAAACCGCGCTCCGCCGTCAGGCCCCACGAGCCTGCGGCAACGGCACACTCCTAAGGCTTCTTGGCTTCCACGCCGAACGTAAAGACCGTCTCCGAGTGGAACGTCTGACCCGGCTTCAACTCCGTCGACGGAAACTGCGGATGATTGAGTGAATCGGGGAAATGCTGCGTCTCCAGGCAGAACGCATCGTTCTTGCCATAGGGATGCCCAGACACACCCACCGTCTGGCCCTTGAGCGAGTTTCCGGAGTAAAACTGCACCCCAGGCTGCGTGGTGGAAACGGTCAGCGTACGGCCCGATTCAGGATCGACGACCTTCGCCGCGACGCGCATCGTTCCCGCTGCACCCTCAAGCACATAATTGTGGTCATATCCTCCACCGCGCTTCAACTGCTCATTATCCTGATTGATGCGCGAGCCAATCACCGTCGGATGCGTGAAGTCGAACGGTGTCCCGGCAACAGGTTCCAGCTTGCCCGTCGGAATCAGGTTGGCGTCTACGGGCGTGAACTTCCTGCTGTTGATCATCATCACTTCATTCAGGATTGTGCCGCTGCCCTCGCCCGCCAGGTTGAAGTACGTATGGTTGGTGAGGTTCAACACGGTCGGCTTGTCCGTCGTTGCGTCGTAGACAACGTGCAGCGAATTCCCCGTCAGCGTGAACGTGACTCTGGCGGTCAGCTTACCTGGAAACCCCATGTCGCCGTCCGGGCTGACGAGCGTAAACTCAACCCCGTTCGCCACCTGTTTAGCCGTCCAGACCTTGCGGTCAAACCCTATCGTCCCGCCGTGCAGGGCGTTCGCTCCATTGTTCAATGGGATGTTGTAGGTGTGGCCGTCGAGCTTGAACTTTCCACCCGCAATGCGATTCGCATACCGCCCAGGCGTTGAACCCAGATACGTATCCTTGTCCGCTTCATAGCCGGCAAGATCCTTATACCCAAGCACCACGTCAGCATCTTTGCCGTTCCCGTCCGGCGCATCAATCGAGACGATACGCGCGCCAAAGTTCGTCACATCCACCTTGATGCTTCGTCCAGTCAGCGTGAATAGTTCAACGCGTTGGCCGTCAATCGTCCCCCATGGCTTGCTGGTGACGCTTGCCTCCGCGGAGTTGGCTGCGACCACTAAACCCATACCCATCAAGAGTAATTGTTTCACGATCTTCACCTGCAACCTCCTCGATTAATGCCACTCACAAAGCTAAACCCTGGGGGTAAGTCAGTTGCCCTTCGCCTTCTGCGTTACAGGCCCGAATGCCGCAGTCAAGGCGCTCGGGGCAGTCATTGCCTTCAGCTTCTCCAGATTTGACTTCACTTGAGACACCAACTTCAACTCCTTCTGCTCTTCCTTCTGAGAGAACGGTGTACGCTCCGGCTCCGGGTGAGCGAAGAAGTGTTCAATGCTCGCGGCAAGCGCCGCCTCAATCAATCGGGCGGGAGCGATGGGTTTTGGCGCGGGAGAGCCCAATGGGGCATCCGACGCTTTGGAAGCCTTTGCGTCCTGTTCGTCCACTGCCTTGACCAGCGTCATCGGCGCTTGCGGCTTCACCAGATCGTTCAGCAACCCGGCATAGGTCTGATCGGCCAGCGGATATTCTCCAGCATGCGCCGGCTTGCCGGTGTCCATATCCAGGTCCGGCAGATCTGGCGGTACCGGCGGTCGAATCGGTGCATCGGGTGGCAACGCGCCAGGCGCGCGCGGGACAACGCCCGTAGCTTGCGCCTCTTCCACCTTTGCCGATGTGCGTTGCGCCGCTTCCGTAGCCTTCTGTGCAGCGATTGCAACATTGTTCGCAGCGCGTTCCCGGGCTGCCTTCTCGTCCGGATCAGAAGTTTTCGCAGCCTGCTTGCTCGATTTGACAGCGGCTAACTGAAGCTTGGCCGCCGCAGTCTGCGCAGCATACACGTCTTTCGTGTCAGGTGGCGGCAACGGCGCCGGAGACGCGCGGATCAGCCCAAGGTAGGCCTTGAACTGGTCCACCGATGCATTCACGCTTTTCAGATAAAGGTCCTGCTCTTCCGGACTGGGAATCGAAACCTTGAGCGCTTTGAACGGCCCAATCTTCGGCACAACCCGCAAAACAAACGCCACAAAGCGTCCCCAGAAGCCGACGTGGGTGTAGTCCGTGCCAAACTCTTTCGCGTACTCGGTGCGATTCAGACGATAAAGGAACGTGGATTTCGCAGTTCCCGGTGCCGCCTTTTCAATCTGATCCCTGTAGGTGACGAACGCAAGCTTCGTCATCTCCGGAATCAACCCGGAAACAGCGTGCCGGTAGGTTCCAATCGCCAGATCCTCATGGGTGATGACGTCACTTACCTTGAGCCCGTACGTCTCGAGAAATGCCTGCTCCAGCAGCGGTTTGGCCACTTGGAAACCGATAAAGTCGTGGTAATTCTGCTGCGAGTAGTGCCCGTGCGCCACCTCAACCACATCGAATCCGAACTCCGTGCGCACGTGTGCGGTAGGGTTCTCGTCGTAGGTGACCACCTTGCCGAAGCGGCTGCGCAGTTTCGGATTCTCCTTCGCGGTCACCTGGTTAATATAAGGATGGCCCACCGTATCCCCGCAGTAGTGCGCCAGGGCTCCAAGGGCGAACGCATAATCATTGGGCGTCTTTGAGTCGCGGATCAGGTTTTCGACAAAAACATCGGGCCGCACATAATGCAGCAGGTTCGAGAAGAAATGCGATCCGAAAGGATAGTAGCCAATATCCTGGATGATGGAGCCACCATACGCGTACGCATGCGCCTGCAGAATCTGGTCGTCCGTGATGCCCGGGAAACGATGCTTCAGCATGGGCACGATGGTGGTCTGCCATGCCATATCCACCACCTCTTCATGCGACAGCACCGAGTAGGCGTGGGACGTGCGCGGTGCCACGGCAACGATCACCAGCACGGCAAGCAGAAAATGGGCAAGTGGACGTACGGAAGGTTTCATCACGCTGTGGTGCAGGATACAGCATCCATCCGGGAAGACTCCGCGCGTGACTTCGAAGCGATAACAACTCCTGAAGCGGTTCTCGCCGAAACTCTCCGTGTTGTCAAAGCCAAAGCGGTGAGCTTCTTAACGCTTACCGCATCCCATACAGCTTTTCCCCATTCCCACGCAGCACCTCTACCGCGATCGCCTCAGCCCGCGCCCGGCTTACCTCTCCGTCGCGCAGCATGCCCGTCAACGCCAGGCCCAGTGCAAGCCGCCCATTGCGCGCCGCCATCCACGTTGACTCCGCCCAGCCCATCGCATCCGAGTACGGATAACCATCGGTCCCAAACAGCACCTTTTCGGGATATGTTTCAAGCCACTCGCGCAGCCATCCTGCCAGCGTTCGAGGTGTAAACGTCAGCGTCTCCTGCGACAGGCCCAGATACACATTCGGCTTCTGCAACAGCGCCCCCGCCTCACGCACAAACGGCCAGCCGCCATGCAGTATCACAAACTTCGTTTTACGCAGTCGAGCGTCGTTGAACAGAGGTTCGAGCAGCATCGGATCTCCTCCGCCAACCCGGAAGTACCCACCGCCTCCGGCCATCGTGTGCAGATGCACCGGCATATCCAGGCGCCCACATTCTTTCGCAATGTAGCGAAATAGAAAATCCTGCAGCACCTTATAGTCCGCCACATCCGGCCGCGCGCCCGTCACCCACCGCGCGTAAATCTTGTCCGCCTCAGCTCGCGGCGGATCACCAAAATCAAATCCGCGCAGATACGCGACCTCGAATTTCTCCGCAACCGCTCCACCTGCCTTCTGCCGTTCCAGCGTAGGCGTCACCACGTGACTCAGATAAGTGCCAAGCGTCTTTGGCACTGCGGACAAACCTACCGCGGCCAGGTACCGCGCGCGCAGTTTATCTTCCATGGGAAAGAAGAGCGCCCGGTCCGGACTCGCCTCCGCCATGCCGCCATTGTTCAACGGAAACAGCAGCGCATCGGCATACGGCACCCAGCGGAAACGCGGCGGCTCAACCCCGGGCCCCATGGCAACCCGATTCGCTAGCATCGTCTCAATTCCAGCGCGGTCGAGCACCCAGGCATCAAACCCCGCCCCTTCGCGATCCTTCACGGCTGCGCGCGCTGAGTCCAGCTTTTTCATTCCCGCAGCATCGGGCGGTGCCGTCCCTTCGAACCCCCACAGCGCTTTCCACGCGCCCGGAAGCTGCGGATTATCCGCCCGCCACGCGACCGTATCGGTCTCCGGTTCCATGTTGTCGACAGGGAGCGCGTCAAACTCGCGATCTATTTTGTCAGCGGGAGGAGGCAGCACGGGATGAGCATGATTATCAATCGCCCGTGTCTGGGTAATTACGCGCGAAATCCCCGGATCAATATCTCTCTCAACTCCAGTCAAGCCCGCCTGCGCCCACACCATTCCGGGCAGCACGACTGCCATCAACCCAGCTCGCAGCCAGCGTCCCAAGTCGCTCATGCAGCCAACCTAACACGCTCCCGGCCCGGGCACACCGCATCCGTCCGCCACCAGAACGTCATCCTGCCGCTAAGTTTCAGCGTCCACCCCTGGCTCGTCACCCTGAAGGAAGTTCAGGATCTCTGTATTTCTCCACCCAGCCACGCTGTCCGGATCAGGCACCAGCCTCACAACACAGCACGCAGAAAAGGAGGGCACCCAGAACGGATGCCCTTCTCGCCTGCGGCATATCCCTACTTCTCGTTGGCCGCAGCTACATTCTCCCGCTGCGAAATCGTCGTCAGCAGATGATCCGCATGTTTCTCCTCGTTCAGCGTTTTTTCCAGCACATCCACATGCTGCGCTAGCCCAAGATTCTTGGCCCAGTCCCGCGCCGTCCCGTAGGAAGCAATCTCGTAGTGCTCGATCTTCTGCGCCGTCCCGATCAGGCCCGCATCGCGCACCGCACCCGCACTCGACTCCCGCACAATGTTCACTCCGGATGCGATAAGAGCAGTGATGATCGGATCCTTCTTGTCGTCCGCCTTGCCAAGCAGCTCTTTCAGCAGCTTTTCAATCCGCTCCGCATGCACCTTGGTCTCCTGCTGGTGCGATTGGAAGGCCTGCTGCAACTGCTTGTCTTCTGCATGCGTAATCATGCTCTCCAGACCCGCAACAATCTGCGTCTCGGTCGAGAGCAGATATTGCAGTTGCCCGGTGTAAAGCGTACGCAAACTGTCATAGTCGTTCGGTGTGATAAATCCCATGTGAATCTCCCAGAGGCCAGTAGCCTAAGCACCGTAGGAGTCCGCCCAAACGAAATCCGTTGCCAGCCGCACCGCAGAGGCTGCATCGCCCAGCTTCACAGATTCAGCTTCTTGAAAATCCGCTCCGGAATATGCCGTATGACGAACATAATGGGCGCCCACTGGAACGGCACATAAACAGTCTCGGCGCCCTTGTCGACTGCCTTCACGATCGTCCGCGCCACCTTGTTCACATCCGCAAACTTCTCCTGCCCCTTCATCCCGGTCGTCATCGCCGTCTTCACCGGCCCCGGCTTGATCGTCACCACCTTCACGCCCTCGCGGTCCACGCGGTTGCGCAAACCCGCTAGAAACGCGCTCAGCCCGGCCTTCGACGATCCATACAGATAATTCGATTTCCTGCCACGATCGCCGGCAACCGACGAAATCACCGCCAGTGTCCCCGCATGTTGCTGAACGCAATAGTTCGCCAGCCAGGTCAGCAGCGAAACCGGGGCCATCAAGTTGGTATGCAGAATCTGCGCCGCCGTTTCAAAATTCTGTTCTGCCGAGGGTTGATCCCCCAGAATCCCGTGTGCGAGATACGCAATGTCCAGCCCTCCCAGCGCGTCGACAGCCTTCGCCAGCAGTGCGGGATGCCCGTCCGTATCGTCCAGATCAGCCACCGCCGTCTCAACCAGGCGCGCACCGCGCGTCCGCAGATCGCCGGCTACGGCCGCCAGCTTGCCCTCGTTGCGGGCAACAAGAAACAGACTTGCGCCGCCCTCAGCCCAGATCCGGCAGGTAGCCTCGGCGATCCCGCTGGTCGCCCCCAGCACCAAAATCCTCTTCGGAGCCGACGGCCTCGTTGCCGCGCTCTCCACCCGCCGCGTCTGGATCAGATCCCCACCCACAGTCACATCACTCATAGCGAAAGCCCGTCTCCCGTGCAGCGCTCCCAAAAGCTGGAGGTAATGGCAGGGTCGCGAAGACGCGCAAGCTGCTCCCACTGCGGGTAAAAGTTCTGAAACTGCGCCGCCGTCATCGCCGCATCTTTGGCCGGGTAAAGACGTCCGCCAAAGTCAAGCGTCATATCGGCCAGGCGCTTGAACAGCGGAAACGTGACATCCGCCTTGATCGGGAAATCCAGCGCCAGCGTAATCCCCGGCTGCGGAAAGCTCATCAGCCCCGGCGAAGGTACATCCCCAAACGCCTTCAGCACGGCCAGAAAGCTTGCCAAACCTGATTGCGCCACTTCACGCAGGATCGCAACCGTACCCTCTTTTGCCGACTCCCACGGAATTGCATATTGAAATTGCAGCAGCCCACTCTTGCCATACATCCGGTTCCAGTGCAGCACCTTATCCAGCGGATAAAAAAACGGCTCATAATCCTGCAGAGCCTTGACCCGCGGCTTCCGCTGCTTATGGAAGAAGCCCGTGTTGAACATCGAAACCGTCGTATGGTTCAGCGCAAAACCCGGTGCATCCAGCGGAAACATCAGCTTCGGTTCGGGCGATCGCTTCAAATTATCCGGCACCGCCGAATGGTCCCCGAGCATAAAAATTCCACGCGCAAAGTTCTTGCCCGTAGAAGCACAATCGACCCAGCTCACCGTATATTCCACGTGCTTGTACTGCTCGGTCAGCGCAAGAAATTCATCTACACCGTGAAACTGAATCCCCTCATAATCGATCTTGCGCGACACAATCGGCCGCAGCTTCAATGAGGCCCAGGTAATCACACCGGTCAGCCCCAGACCGCCAATCGTAGCCGCAAACCACTCCTTCTCTTTCGTCGGCGAACACACCCGCCGGGTGCCATCCGACCGCACCAATCCAAACTCAGTCACATGGCCGCCAAACGTCCCGGCCACATGATGATTTTTCCCGTGAATGTCGTTCGCAATCGCTCCACCCAACGTGACATATTTCGTCCCCGGCGAAACCGGAAGAAAGAACCCGCGCGGCACGCAGAAGTCCAGGATCTGCCCCAGCGTAATGCCCGCCTCTGCAGTCACAATCCCGGTCTCCGCGTCGAACCCCAGCAGACGGTTCATCCCCGTGGTCACCAGGAGGTTGCCGTCCTTCAGCAGGCACGAGTCGCCATAGCTCCGGCCCATCCCGACCGCCAGCGCACCATTCGCCACGCCCGCAATGTTGGCCGGGAAATCCGTCTGCCAGTTCATCGGCACCAACGTCGCATTCAGCTTCGGATACCGTCCCCACGATTCAAACGGAGGCTTGAAGTCGGCCCCGCCCTCTGGCCGATGCCCGGCAGAGTATCGCAACGGCAAAGTTCCAGACCCGTTCGCAGCAGAGGAACCAGAGGATGGCGGCATAGAGTCCAGAATACTTCCTCTTCAAAGAAAGTTTGCATAAAAAAGAAAGAGGCGCGGAGTCACTCCGCCCTCTTTCTCAATCTGAGTTGCGCAAACAGTTGCTACGCGAAATGCGAAATTAAGCTGCGTTCGCCTGCTGCCGCTCCGCGTGACCCTGGGCCGCAGCATCCCGCGCACCTTTGGCCATAACCGCCAGCGAAGCAAAACCTGCGGCATCATTCGCGGCAATGTCCGCCAGTATCTTGCGGTCCAGCGTATTCCCGGCCAGCTTCAGTCCATTAATCAAGGTCGAGTAGCTCATGCCGTTCTGCTGCGCCGCGGCGCCGATACGCACAATCCAAAGCGAGCGGTACTGACGCTTCTTCTGTTTGCGGCCCGTGTAGGCGAACTTGAGTCCGCGTTCAACGGCTTCCTGCGCGGCTTGGTAGAGCTTGGATTTGGTGAGGAAATAACCACTCGCGCGCTTGAGAATTTTGCGGCGGCGATCGGCGCGTTTCGTACTCCGTTTTACACGGGGCATCGTAAATCTCCTTTGCGTAATTCATTCAGACGGCTGGTGGAAAGGGATCCACTTCACTCGCCATGCATGCTGCAAATCTCAATGGAAGTCGTATCTGCCTGCATCGCTTACGGCGTATGCAGAGCAACTGGTTCCAGGGGTCTTCTACGCTTATGACCCGCTTGACTTGCAGCGATTCCTTGCTCCCCTTCGCCTAGGCGTAAGGAAGCATGCGCGACACGTTGTAATGATCCGCGTCGGAGATCAGGCCGGACTTGCCGAGCCTGCTTTTGGTCGTGTTGCTCTTCGAGGTGAGGATATGGCGCATCTTCGAATGGCCACGCTTGAACTTGCCCGTGCCAGTCTTCTTGAAGCGCTTCGCCGCACCCGAATGGGTCTTCAACTTGGGCATACTGATCCTTCGTAACTTCAGCGATTTCAGTGGAACTCTCCAATTGTATAGGAGGCGCGTGCAGGTTGCCTTTGCCTGCACTTTACCTCGAACAAAGCAGCCCAGGAAATTCGCGTTCTCCTCCTCACCCTCCGTCCAATAAACCTCAGCGTCCTCTGCGCTATAGCCTTCAGCCCTTGCACACGCTAACCATCTGGAGAAAACACCTGCCTGCACCCGCAAATCGCATACAAAGCGTATCCCGGAGGTCCGCAGATGCTATACTTAACTACAGACCAAAGCACCCCAAGCCACTCAAAACAATACACTTGTATCAGCCCAGCAGGGACTCTCTTCACCTTTCAGAAAACATTCGCGGCCAACACACCCACCTGCCGCACGGAGACAGATTTGGCATCCAGCGCACTTCCTCCCGACCCCATGCTCCCGGTAGCCGGTGAAATCCCCGGCTCCGGATACTCAGCCGAAAACATCACCGTCCTCGAAGGCCTCGCCGCCGTCCGCCTCCGCCCCGCCATGTACATCGGCTCGACCAGCGAGCAGGGTTTGCATCACCTGGTCTATGAAGTGGTCGACAACTCCGTCGACGAAGCACTCGGCGGCCACGCCACCCGCATCGACGTTACCGTTCACGTGGACAATTCCATCACCGTGGTGGACGACGGCCGCGGCATCCCGGTCGACAACAAAACCATCAACGGCGTGACCATGCCCGCCGTCCAGGTCGTCCTCACCATGCTCCACGCCGGCGGCAAGTTCGACGCCTCCAACTACAAGGTTTCGGGAGGCCTGCACGGCGTCGGCGTCTCCTGCGTCAACGCACTCTCAGAGGAGTTCGACGTAGAAATCTGGCGCGACGGCTTCGCCTGGGAGCAGGACTACTCCAAGGGCGCACCCATCAGCGAGCTGCGCAAGATGGGCCCCAGCACGCGCCGCGGCACCAAGGTCCACTTCCTCCCCGACAAATCCATCTTCACCGTCACCGAGTTCAATCTCGACACGCTTGCCAACCGTCTGCGCCAGCTCGCCTTCCTCAACAAAGGCATCGAGATCACCCTCACCGACGAGCGTGTCACCGACTCCAAAACCGGCGAAAGCAAGCAGCAGATCTTCAAGTACGCCGGCGGAATCGCCGAGTTCATCAAGCACCTGAACAAGGGCAAGCAGGTGCTGCACGAGAAGCCCATCTACATGGAAGCCGAGCGCGACAACGTCGCCATGGAAATCGCCATGCAGTGGAACGACGCTTACTCAGTCACCGAGTTCACCTTCGCCAACAACATCAACACGGTCGATGGCGGCACCCACCTCTCCGGCTTCAAAACCGCCCTCACCCGCACCATCAACGCCGCCGGCAAAAACCTCGGACTGTTCAAGAGCGACACCGAAAACCTTTCCGGCGATGACGTGCGCGAAGGTCTTGTCGTCGTCATCTCGGTCAAACTCTCGCAGCCGCAGTTCGAAGGCCAGACCAAGGGCAAGCTCAACTCCGACATCGCGGGCACCGTGCAGGCCTTTGTCAACGAACGTCTCGGGAGCTTCCTCGATCAGAACCCGCAGGTCGCCAAGAAAATCATTAACAAGGCCATCGACGCCGCCCGCGCCCGCGAGGCCGCCCGCAAAGCCCGCGACCTTACTCGCCGTAAAGGCGCATTCGACGGCGGCGGCCTCCCCGGCAAGCTCGCCGACTGCTCCGAGCGCCAGCCCGACCGCTGCGAGCTCTACCTGGTCGAAGGCGAATCCGCCGGCGGCACCGCCAAGCAGGGCCGCGACCGCAAATTCCAGGCTATCCTCCCGCTCAAAGGAAAAATCCTCAACGTAGAAAAAGCCCGCTACGACAAGATGCTCGGCCACGAAGAAATCCGCGCCATGATCACCGCCCTCGGCTGCGGCATCGGCAAAGACGACTTCGACCCCGCCAAGCTGCGTTACGGCAAGCTCATCCTCATGACCGACGCCGACGTCGACGGATCGCACATCCGCACGCTGCTGCTCACCTTCTTCTTCCGCCACATGACCGAACTCATCCTGCGCGGCCACGTCTACATCGCGCAACCGCCGCTCTTCCGCATTAAAAAGGGCAAATTCGAGCAGTACATCAAGGACGAGCGCCAGTACGTCGAAGTCATGATCAAGCGCGCCTCCGACGGCATGGTCCTCACCTATGGCGACTCCGGCCAGAAACTCGAAGGCGAAGACCTCACCCGCTACATGTCTCAGCTTAATGAATACCTGACCTACTTCAGTAAAGTCGGCAAGCGTCTACGCAACGACCAAGCCACCTTCGACTTCATCGACCTCTTCGCCCACGAAGGGGCGCAGCCTGCCAAAAAGGAAGACTTCGCCACGCCCGACAAACTCGCCGAGATGAAGAAGAAACTCGACGCGATCGCCCGCGAGTACCAGTTCCGCAACGTCGGCTCGCCGGTCCTCGATGAAGAGCACCAGATCTGGTCGCTCACCTTTACCGACGCACAGGGCGCCGAACGCCACATCGACTGGGCGCTCGCCAACTCCGCCGAAATGCGTCTGCTGCTCTCGAAGTACGCGCAACTGGCCCGCGACCCCAAACACGGCAACCAACTGCAGGCCCCGTTCCTCATCTCCTACGCGGCGTCTAAACCTTCCGCGCAGGTAGAAGAATCTCCGTCCCAGGCCGACCTCGACGAAGCTGACGAAGTAAACCAGGAAGAAGGCGTCAACGAAATCATCGCCGCTGCTCCCGGCACCGTAGCCGAAGCCAAACCAGCCAAGCGCGCCAACCGCGCCAGCCAGGATCCCGTCGAGAAGAAAACGCCACAGGAAGTTTTCGACTACGTCATCGAGCAGGGCCGCAAAGAATATCAAGTGCAGCGCTACAAGGGCCTCGGCGAAATGACCGCCCCGCAACTCTGGGAAACCACCATGGACCCCGACCGCCGCACCCTGATGCAAGTCAAACTGGAAGACATAGCCGCCTGCGAAGAAATCTTCTCCACCCTAATGGGCGAAGACGTAGAATCCCGCCGCAAATTCATAGAAGAAAACGCCCTCGACGTAAAAAACCTCGACATCTAACCCGCCCAGACAAGCGGGTGCCCCATGTCTCGCTTCTGAGACATGGGGTTTACGATGGGGGCCAACATGCCCACGGGACTAGCAGCGTCCGTTCTGGCAGGCACGGTATTACGACTTCAACGTGTACACCCGCGCAAACGCAGCGAGAAGATTGAGTATATGCACCAGAATCCGGTAAGGAGAGGTCTGGTGAAGGAACCGGCGGACTGGTTATGGTCAAGCTATGGCCACTATCAGGCGGGAGAACGTGCAACAGTAGAAATCGAGTCGGAGTGGACGGCGGCGAAAAAGGTCGTGGAAGGCGCGTAAACCCATGTCTCAGAAGCGAGACATGGGGCACCCACACCCGCATTGGTCGGAACAAATTCAGACCAGGGCCACCCGCCTGATTACCGGGGCAGGGCTACAGCTCGCCTGCATGCTCCGGCGTTGCCATCCAACACAATCCGACTTCGAGGAGGTATCTGGCCGAGACCAGCTTGTCGCGCACCTAGTTCAGAATGTTCTCTTCACTATTGCGCAGCCGCACCACACGATCCACCGCATAAGGAGCACGCCGGTCAGCAGTATGGAAGTGCCGCACCTGGAGCTCGCCCAGCAGCCCAATACCCATCATCTGAATCCCGCCAAGGATCAGCACCGCGCCAATAATGAACAGCGGAGCATGCTCGTCGGTCAGGTTGCTGTGCGGCATCATGATCTTCAGCACCAGTAGCCAAAGCGCAATCAATCCGCCAGTCAGCACGCCCGAGGCCCCGATGGACCCGAAGAAATGCAGCGGGCGCGTCATGTACTTCAACAGAAACCGGATCGTCAGCAGGTCGAAGAACACTCGGAACGTCCGCCCAATCCCGTAGTGGGACTTGCCCGCCGTCCGCGCCGGATTGGAAATCGGAATCTCGACAATCGAAGCTCCGTACCAGCTCGCCAGCGCAGGAATAAAGCGGTGCATCTCGCCATACAGCGGAATCGACTGGATCACTTCGCGCCGGTAAGCCTTAAACGTCGTCCCAAAGTCATGAATATCCACACCAGAGAGCGTCGCCATCAACCAGTTCGCAATGCGGCTCGGAATCCTGCGCATGACGAAATTATCGCCGCGTTGCGAGCGCCATCCGCTCACCACGTCGTAACCTTCTTCGAGCTTAGCCAGGAAGTTCGGAACCTCCAGCGGATCGTGCTGCAAGTCGCCATCCATGGCCAGCACATACTCACCCTGCGCGTGGTCAAAGCCCGCAGCCAGCGCCGAAGTCTGCCCGAAGTTCCGGCGCAGCTTGACCACCAGCACACGTGAATCCACCGCAGCAATTTCTTCAAGCAGCCTGTACGTGCGGTCGCGGCTGCCATCGTCCACAAATACCAGCTCGAACCGGTCGCGGCTCTCCGCCATCACATGCTCCATCACCGCTTTCAGGCGGTCGTAGAGCGTGGTGACATTGTCCTCTTCATTATGAAACGGCACGACGATGGAATATTTCAGCACCTTCTCATGATACCGCGTCGAGCGAAACGGACGCCATCCCGTACCTCTCCAATGTCAGGAGAGCGGAATCGTCCCCACCCGGCAAATCTCATCCAGCAGAAAAGATTCGCCCGTAGCGCTCTTCGCTACAAACGCACCGTCCGGCTCGCGTTCGACCCGCAGCAGCAGCACATCCGGGGTAGGCGGCTCATCCACCACGATCACGACTTCGGCAAAGAACTGCTCGCCCGTCGTGAGTTCAACGGCCAGCACGCGATCCACCGAAGCCTTCAGCAGCGCAACATCATCGGGGCTCAAGCAACACTCCTTTTACTGCGCACTCCGCAGCTACTGTGCGCTTCGCAGCGGGGCCAGAAAGTTGACCGTCGAGCGCAGCACAACCTGGTCGCGCTGGTTCAACGCGCGGGTCGTCGTGCGCACAATGCCATAGTTCTGCCGCGAGGTGGATTTGCGCACCCCAACGACTTCGATTTCGGTGCGCAAAACATCCCCCGGACGCACCGGCTCGGTCCAGCGCATCTCTTCCACGCCCGCGCCGATCATGCCGCCGAATACCTTGATGGACTGCACCCGCAAGCGCATCACAACCGCCGCCGTCAGCCAGCCCGAAGCCGCCAGACCTTTGAAGAACGAGCCCTCGCCGGCAGCTTCATCCAGGTGAAACGGTTGCGGATCGTACTTCTGTCCGAACTCCTTGATCTCCTCGGCAGACACCTTGGCCGAGCCCTCCGACAGAAAGCGCTGGCCGATATAAAAATCCTCAAAGTACAGCTCTTGCGACATGGGGCAATTCCTCTGGCTCAAGACCGCGTCTGCGGCAGGGCACACAGTAAAGTCTAGCGCGGTCTTTGGTGGCGCGCACCGCGCGCTTCGTCGTAGCGATAAAAACCGCGCCCAGATTTGCGTCCCAGCCACCCCGCATCAACCATCCGAACCAGCAATGGACATGGGTTGTACTTCGGATTCCCCAGCCCATCTACCAGCACCCGCATAATATCCACGCAAACATCGAGCCCGATGAAGTCGGCCAGCGTCAGAGGACCCATCGGGTGGGCCATGCCCTCGCGAAAGATTGCATCGACAGCCTCAGCCGTCGCGACGCCTTCCATCACGGCGAAACAAGCCTCATTGATCAGCGGCATCAGCACGCGATTGGAAGCAAATCCAGCCGCGTCGTTCACCTCAACCGGCAGCTTTCCAATCCGGATAGAAAGTTTGTGCACAAAATCGAACGTAGCCTGTGACGTCTGGAGCCCGCGAATCACTTCCACCAGACGCATCACCGGGACCGGATTGAAAAAGTGCATCCCAATCACCTGCTCCGGCCGCTTAGTCAGTGCGGCAAGCTTTGTAATCGAAATCGAACTCGTGTTGGTCGCCAGGATTGTTTCCGCCGGGAGCATGGCATCCAGCTGCGAAAAAATCTTCGACTTGATTTCGAACCGCTCCGTGGCCGCTTCAATCACCAGCTCGGCGCGGCTCTCCCCGACAGCCTCAAGCGTCGTGGCAGGCTGGATCCGCGCCCGAGCCGCATGTGCTTCGTCCTGCGTCAGCTTCCCTTTTGAAACTTCGCGCGCCAGATTTTTGTCTACCGTCGCGAGACTTTTATCGAGTGCCTCCTGCGAAAGATCGATCAGCTGTACCGAACATCCTGAACGTGCGAACACGTGCGCAATGCCGTTGCCCATCGTCCCTGCCCCAACCACCGCAACCCGCGTCGTCACACTCGCCGCATCACTCATAGAAAACCGAGTGTAGTGGAGTACGGGTGGCTTAGGAAAGCAGAACAGCAACAGCGTCCTCTGCTCGCGATCTTTGTGGATAGAAGCGCATCACATTCGCCATTGCGCTAGCTACGCGCAGTGAGAGAGCATGACGCAGAGAAAGGATGTCGGCCGGATGCTAGGGAAACAATCTCAGAGCCATCAGCAGCCGGTGCAGCCACACGTTGCTGAGAATCATGCGCTGCACTGTCCGGCTCAGGCCTCGCACGCGTGAACCGCATCCTTCAAGGCGAAAATCTCTCCATCCTGCACACCCTGCCCGCAAAGTCCGCGGACCTCATCTACATCGATCCTCCATTCAACACCGGCCGACGTCAGACCCGGCCACAACTCAAAACTGTTCGCGATCAAGAAGGAGATCGCGTCGGCTTCCAGGGTCTTCGCTATCGCACCGTACGCTCTGAACAGCCGCCCACCGGCTACGTTGACAGCTTCGACGATTACCTCGGCTTTCTGCGGCCGAGGCTTGAAGAGGCCCACCGCATCCTCACCCAGACGGGTTCCCTGTTTGTTCACCTTGATCCGCGCGAGGTCCACTACATCAAAGTGATGCTGGACGAAATCTTTGGCCGCGCCTGCTTCCAAAACGAAATCATCTGGGCTTACGACTACGGCGCACGCGCGACCAAACGCTGGCCCGCCAAGCACGACAACGTCCTTTGGTACACGCGAGACCCCGAGCGCTACACCTTCAACCTCGAAGCCTCCGACCGCATCCCTTACATGGCGCCCAAGCTAGTCGGTCCGCAAAAGGCCGCGCGCGGCAAGACTCCGACGGACGTCTGGTGGCACACCATCGTTTCACCGACGGGTAAGGAGAAGACGGGCTACGCGACCCAGAAACCGCTCGGCATCCTCGAACGAATCATCCGCGTTCATTCGCGCAAGGGCGACTGCGTGCTCGATTTTTTTGCAGGCAGCGGAACCACGGGGGTCGCCGCCCAGCGCAACGCACGCGAGTTTCTCCTGATCGACGAGAATCCTGAAGCCATCCACACCATGGAACAGCGCCTGAACCTCAAAGCCGAAACGTCAGCATCAAGCTAAAATGTCCTCATGCGGAACCTGGTCCTACGGCTGTTGCTTGCAGCCCTTTGCCTCGGCGGAATGTCTGTCAGTATTCTCGCCCTGCACATTCATACCATGGATCCATCGCAGCAGCCGCCGTGTGCGGTCAGTGAGCATTGGGACTGCGGCGCCGTCAATCACTCGCGCTTCGCGGTCTTTCCGCCGCGCTCGTTCGACGAAGCACCAGACAGCACCAAAACGCACATTCCGGTCGCCACCATCGGGATAGCGGGGTACGCAGTCATGCTGGTCCTGGCGCTCCTCGGTCGTTGGTGGGCGCTGCTGCAGTTAGCGGAGATCGGCTTCGGCGCTGCCTGCTTCCTCACCTACCTGGAAGCTTTTATCCTCCAGAAATGGTGCATCTACTGCGTCTGGTCGCAGGGGATCATCACGGCCCTGGTCCTCACCACGATTGTCGCTTTGATCCTGCGAAAACGTGCTGGACATCGCATGGACGTACCCGCCCCCGCCGCAACGCGAGCAATTTAGCCCGTGTGTCCTCTCGCGTTCGTTGCCTCGGCCTCTGCGCTCTGCCGTTGATCCCATCCGCAAAGGCCGGCAAAAGCGTAAACTGAAGCCATGGGGATCAGCCGCCAACAAGCCCTGGATTGCTTCGCCTCCGACGACCTGATCGGCATCGGCATGGAAGCCGACGCGGTGCGCCGCGCGCTCCATCCCGATGGTGTGGTCAGCTACGTCATCGACCGCAACATCAACTACACCAACTTCTGCACCGAGTACTGCACCTTCTGTGCTTTCTACAGACCGCTGAAGGGCAAGCTCGCCGCGGAAGGCTACATTTTAGAATTTGAACAAATCTACGACAAGATCCGCGAAACCGAAGAGATGGGTGGTACCGGCGTGCTGATGCAGGGCGGCATTCACCCGGACCTCAAGATTGATTGGTTCGAAGCTCTCTTTACGGGCATCAAGCAGCGCTTCCCCGGCATCTGGCTGCACTGCCTTTCCGCTTCCGAAATTCTTGCCATCGCCGAGTATTCCGAACTCGACCTGCGCACCACTATCGTGCGCCTGCGCGATGCCGGTCTCGACTCGATCCCCGGTGGCGGCGCGGAGATCCTTGACGATGAAGTTCGCTTCAAAATTGCCCGCCTCAAGTGCCGCACCGAAGACTGGCTCAGCGTCCACCGGACAGCCCATGCGTTAGGAATGCGCACTACGGCCACCATGATGTTCGGCGTGGGCGAGACGATGGAACACCGCGTCAATCACTTCGAAGTTGTGCGGCGTCTTCAGGAAGAGACCGGCGGCTTCACGGCTTTCATCCCCTGGAGTTTCCAGCCCAACAACACGGCCCTTGGTGGCCGAGGCTGGGATGAGGCTACTTCCGTCGAATACCTCAAAACGCTGGCCATCTCCCGCATGTATCTCGACAACATCGAAAACGTACAGGCCAGCTGGGTCACCCAGGGATTGAAAGTCTTGCAAATGGGGCTTCGCTTTGGCGGCAACGATGTCGGTTCCGTCATGCTCGAAGAAAATGTTGTCCGCGCGGCTGGAACCGCCAACTGCACGACCGAAGAGGAGCTCCGCCGCATCATCCGCGACGCCGGCTTCCGCCCAGTCCAGCGCGACACCCTTTACCGCACCCTCTTTCTCAACTAATTTCCGGAATCATTCGTCCCTGAATTATTCTGGGAAGAATCTAAGTCAGGAGGCGGCGACCATGGACAACTTACCGGAGCCTGAAATCTACACTCCCGAGCGCCTCGCGGAGTTCCTGCTGAATAATTCGCTCTCCGAAGAGGAATACCGCCGCAACCTGCGTGAAGTTATCTCTTTGGGCGTTGATCCATTAAGCATCGATCCCGCTTATCTCGACCGTGGAGAGCCGTGGGCCAGGGCCGAACAGCACCAGGACATCCTGCAGGTGCGGCGCACTTCGTGACCAGCGCTCTGCGCGTCTTTGTCGATTCCAACGTCCTGCTCTCCGCCACCCGAACAGAAGGCAGCAATCTGCGTCTGTTATGGACGCTCCAAAGTGTAGAGATTCTCATCTCGCGATACGTCATCGAAGAGGTACGACGGCATCTCGTCCGCTCAGATCAGCGTGCGCGACTTTGGAAGGCCCTCTATAAAAGTCACCTCGTTCCTGATGGGGAAGAGGTTGTGCTCCCTGAACTCATCAATCTTCCTGACAAGGACATCCCCGTGCTCCAGGCGGCGGTCGCCGGCAAAGCGAATCTGCTCATCACCGGCGATTTCAGACACTTCGGACCCCTCTTCGACTCCACAATAGCCGGTGTCCGCATCGAATCCACCAGCGTCTTCAAAGCGCGCTATCCTGCCATTTTCCCTTCCCGGGGCATCGCAGGATGATTTCGCAACTCCTTCCCCCAGACATGCTAATTTCGTTCGCCACGCTCGCTCTGCTTTTGCCTCCCCAGGGCGTCGCTCACTATTGGAAGACACACTACGCTGACGCGACCTTTCAGCACATCTACCGCCTCACCCCGTTCGATATCGCCCTTCTAACTCCGTACTTCATCGTCATGATTATTCTGGCGTTCTACGGAATCCATCGATACCAGCTCGTCTGGCTTTACTTCCGCAACAAAAAAAATGCACCGCGCTGGGACCAGCCGCCCGCCCGCTTCCCTGAGGGCGAACTTCCCTTCCTCACCATTCAGCTTCCCATTTTCAACGAGCAGTTCGTTATCGAGCGCCTGGTCGACGCCTGCTGCAAAATGGACTACCCACGCGACCGTTTCGAGATTCAAGTCCTCGACGATTCCACAGACGAATCCACCCTGGTTGCGCAGGAGATCGTCGCCCGCTACGCCGCCGGCACCGCCGGTCTCGCCCCGCAGTCCATCTCCTATCACCACCGCACCAACCGCCACGGCTACAAAGCCGGTGCGCTCGATGCGGGCCTCAACTCCACACGCGGTGAGTTCGTCGCGATCTTCGACGCCGACTTCGTGCCGCCGCGCGACTGGGCCATGAAGGTAATACACCACTTCGCCGAGCCGGAGATCGGCATGGTGCAGACGCGCTGGACGCACCTGAATCGCAACTACTCCTTCCTCACTCGCGTCGAGGCAATTCTGCTCGACGGACACTTCGTCCTCGAACACGGCGGACGTTCCCGCGCAGGCGTCTTCTTCAACTTCAACGGCACCGCCGGCATGTGGCGCAAGCGCGTCATCGGCGAAGCCGGTGGATGGCAGCACGACACCCTCACCGAAGACACCGACCTCAGCTACCGCGCGCAACTCATCGGCTGGCGATTCAAATACCTGCAAGACGTCGAATGCCCCGCCGAGCTTCCCATCGAGATGACTGCGTTCAAAACCCAGCAGGCACGCTGGGCCAAGGGACTCATTCAGACCGCGAAAAAAATTCTTCCCCGCCTTCTGAAATCCGACGCAAACTGGCACGAAAAACTCGAGGCTTTCTACCACCTCACCGCCAACATCAGCTACCCCCTGATGATCGTCTTATCCGTACTGCTGCTACCCGCGATGATTATCCGCTCCTACCAGGGCTGGATTCAGATGCTGCTCATCGATTTCCCTCTTTTCATCGCTTCCACCATGTCGGTTTCGACCTTCTACATGGTGTCGCAGAAGGAGCTCTATCCAGGCCGCTGGCACCGCCAGTTGATGTATGTTCCCTTCCTGCTCGCACTCGGCGGCATTGGCTTGACTATCACGAACACGAAAGCCGTGCTCGAAGCGCTCTTCGGCATCAAGAGCGCCTTTGCGCGCACCCCGAAGTTTGCAGTGAAGAAAAAGGGTGAACGCAGCCAGGCACAGAAATATCGCAAACGTCTCGGCATCGTCCCTTGGATAGAACTCGCGATCGGCAGCTACTTCGCCGTCACGGTCTGGTACGCCTTTTCAACCGAAAACTATTTTACGATCCCATTCCTCATCCTCTTCGTCTTCGGCTATTGGTACACGGGACTTCTGAGCCTCCTCCAGGGCCGCTTCGAACGCAACGCAACCGGCAGTTCCGCCCACGAAAAACCCTTTCCAGTCGGCGTCTAGTCTTCCGCATTCAAAACACGTCCTGGCTCCTTCACATCGATGTGGCCGTAATAGCGAAATTCGACGCCAATAGTGAAATTTGACCCCGCCCCGTGTCAGATCAAAAGGCAGCAGAGCCGGATTGAACGGAGAACTGGCATTGGGATTGGAGCCGTCATTCGGTTGCAAACCTGCCGCAATGCATTGACCTGGATCAGTAAAGCCACTCTGAGACGTTCCCTGTCGCGTCGACACAGGGAGAGTTGAAGATCGAATTGACGTCGCCGAGAGCAGAGCGAACGGGAAACCAAGCATTTACGTGCCGATGCCGTGCAATCGGCCACCTGTGCTTACCTCGCTGCACTCACCCTTGGCGGTCTGCTCCCGCGATCGTTCTTCGGCTTACGTTGGCTTGACCCGGTCGCCGCTCTCGCAGCCGTGCCAATCCTGATCGTCGAAGCCAGAAGGGCTCGGCAGGGCAGGTCTGTACCTGCTGCAACTGAAGTCGCTACCCGGCGTGCTCGTATCGATAGAGTCGAGCATCTCTGGGCAAATTAGCAGCCGCAGCCCGTAACCTATCCGGCTTTGCATCTCATGGTCATTAAGGCGGATTTGCAGATGGTGTAGAGAACTGGTAACAGCAAGACAAACGCAGATTCCCTTCGGGAATGACAACCAGAGCACGGAAGTGGCCTTTCTACATCCACTTACTACCTCGTGGAAAACCATCTGCGTTCTTGTAGAGTCGTCATTCTGAACGTAGTGAAGAACCCCTGTATTTACCAAGCCGCAACGCTGTACACCATTACAGAATCAGCTATAAAGGTTGCCAATGGCACGTTCCAGCGCATCACGGGAAACTTCGCGGCTCCTCACGTTAGTTGCCGCAGTCGTAATAGTAGCCGCGCTTTATCTAGCGAAGGCTGTTCTGGTCCCGCTGGCGCTAGCCCTGCTGTTTGCGTTCCTGCTCTCGTCAGTGGTGGCGTTTCTGCAAAAGCTTCGCCTGCCCCGAGTCATGGCCGTACTCATTACCATTCTCACTGTCTTCGCTCTGCTGGGTGCGATCGGATGGACAGTCTCCCGCCAGCTTCTTGACATTACCCATGAACTGCCGTCTTACACGCATAATATTAAAGAAAAAGTTCAGCAATACCACCACACCAGCGGGGAGCGACTCTCAACCATCGAGAAGGAATTCGGCAACATCGGCGAGCAACTCGGCGGCGGTACACCGAAAACCAACAATCAACGTCACAAGGCTGCCGGTTCATCCCCGCAGAGTCCGGTCGTGGTCAAAGAGGTGCAGTCGAGCAGCGGCCTTGCTGTCGGCTTTCTGCCCGGCGTGCTCAGTACCCTCATTGAGGTGCTGCTGATCGTGGTCTTCACTTTCTTCATGCTGTTGCAACAGGAAGATTTGCGCAACCGGCTCATCCGGCTAACTGGACGCGGCGAGCTCAACCTCAAAACGCAGGCCATGAATGAAGCCAGCGAGAGGGTATCCCGCTACTTCCTCCTGCTGTTCGCCGTGAATGTGATCTACGGGATAATTATCTTTCTGGTTCTCCATTTCCTTGACCTTCCGCACGCTCTGCTTTTCGGGGCACTCACCGCTCTTCTCCGGTTCATCCCCTACATCGGGGCACCAATCGCCGGGCTGCTGCCCACCGCCCTGGCGCTGGGCGTCTTCCCGGGATGGGAGCGGGCAGCCATCATCCTGGGCGTGTTCATCTTAATCGAGATCGTAACCGCCAACTATCTCGAACCGCGCCTCTACGGAAAACACACCGGGGTCTCACCCCTGGCCATTCTCGTCGCAGCAACTTTCTGGACACTGATCTGGGGTCCAATTGGTCTGCTGCTGTCGGTGCCGCTCACCGTCTGTATGGGGGTGCTTGGTTCGCATGTCCCCGGCCTGAAGTTCATGAATGTGCTGCTTGGCGATGAGCCTGTCCTGCAGCCTTCCGCTCACTTCTACCAACGCCTGCTTGCCAGCGACGCAGATGAGGCCCGAGAGGTCCTCGAGTGCTATCTCAAAGACCATCCGCTCGCAGACCTGTACGATTCCGTGGTGATTCCCGCGCTCGCGCTCGCCGAACACGATCGCAACGAAGAAGCTCTGGACAACTCAACCGTAGAGTTCATCGACCAGACAACGGCGGAGTTGGTGGAGGACCTGGGCTTCCGCAACAAGAACGGCCATGGAACCCCGCCGTCTGACGAGGAGTCCGCCCCCTTGGTGCCCACGGCATCTTCCGGAGAGGCCTCCGCCACGCCTGCTCAGGCGCCCGCCAGAAACGTTCTCTGTGCATCCGTGCGCGACAATGCCGACGAGATTGCAGCCGTCATGCTGATGCAATTGCTCGAGCGGGGCGGGCATACTGCCCGCGCCCTGACCACCCGTAGACCGGCTGAGATTCTCGCCGAGGTCGCCGCGACAAAGCCAGACATAGTCTTCCTCTCCGCGATCCCTCCGTACTCCGTCTCGGTAGCGCGCAGCCTGTATCGCAAGCTGCGCGCCCAGGAGCCGCAATTGCCCATCGAGATCGGACTGTGGAAATACACCGGCGATGCGGCTCTTGCCGCAAAGCAGATTAGCCGCGGCGAAAGTGACCATCTCTGCACGACTTTGGCGCAGGCAGTGGCGCTGGTCGGGAGCGGCTCCTCCGCAGGAGCCAAAGCCGACGAGGACGCGAAGGACCGGAATGCAGTGATGAAAAAAGATAGCATTTATAGCTGATTTCATGATGGTGTACAGCGTTGCGACGTTCGGCGAATACAGGGATCCTTCACTGCGTTCAGGAGGACGACTCTACAGAAATGGAAAATTGGGTTTACAACAATCTAGGGAGTGTTCACGCTATGGGGGTAGATTTCTGTTAATCTGTTTCTACCGATGGAACTGACCGAAGCGCAGTATGAGCGGATCAAGAGTGCGTTGCCGGTGCAACGTG
>JAABUO010001470.1_pt1 | contig 30759 bp, 54 predicted proteins | sample 5559291 | NCBI WGS metagenome assembly JAABUO01 (sample SAMN10711878, study PRJNA513372) | rock metagenome | isolation source: Antarctica rocks | place: Antarctica: Victoria Land, Finger Mt sud | reverse complement strand
GCGGGCTGCGCGGCGCGGGCGCCGCCGGCGCTGCCGCAGCGGCGCTGACCCTGGAGGGCTGCGCGGCGATCGCGGTCGCGGCAGGCGCTGCAGCTGACGCCCCCTTAGATGTTGAGATCCTCTGCGCGCCGTTCGGCGCGCCAGCAGGCCGCGCGCCGCCCTGCCGTGCTCCTACCCCGCGGCCCGCTGCGCCTGAGCACCGGACGGCCCCTGACGGCCCCACCGCATATGCGCCGGCGCCGCCTGCTGCACGCGGCGCGTCGCCTGAGCACCGGACAGCTCCTGAGGGCCCCATGGCATATGCGCCGGCGCCGCCTGCTGCACGCAGCGCGTCGCCCGAGCACCAGACGGCCCCTGAGCGCTCAAATTCATATGCGCCGGCGCGGCCTGCTGCACGCAGCGCGTCGCCGCTCGTGGCGACCAGGCCGGCGTCCGGCGCGCTCGGCGGCGGCCGCCCAAACCGCCCAAACCCCAGCTCGCGGGGCAGCAGATCGCCGCAAGAGTACAGGGGCGACAGCCACTGGCTGAAAGTCTGGCGGGGCGCGCTCGCGCCGCCGCTCGCAGCCATCGACTGTGCTGTCACCAGCTACGGCGAGCCCAGAGCGCCACCGAGGAGCGCACGCAGCGCGTCAGGCCGCTCCGCAGTGGCTGCGCGGCCTGCTTAAAGCCCAGCACGGGCGCGAGCAGCGGTGTGCGGCGCAGTGCCGCTGCTGGCAGCCGGGAGTCTATGCAAGCAGCTGGCCGCACAGAGCGTGCGCGGAGGCCAGCATTTAGCGACCTGATTCGGCACCTCCCTGTGCTTCACCTGTCGGCGGCATGCATGAGCGTGAGGCTGCAGACCAGTGAGAGGCTGCAGCTCACTGTTCACGTGCGTACCGCACCTGGCACGCAACGTCACGTAGCACATGTACAAGATGCGCAACGCCTCTCCCGCGTGGAATCAGGCGCGCGAGTTGCCGCCAGGTGGGGAAGGGCGTACCTCGAGTACTGTCCCTGTGACGTTGCTTACAGGCGCACTGCACCGCTTTCATCGCGTTTCAAACGCCTCGCGCTGCCCGCACAAGTGCTGCACACCAGTCAGTCGTGTGCTGTGCGCCAGCCGCACGCACTTCAGAAGAGGCCAGCGCTAGAGCTGTGTGTGCATAGGCAGGGAAGATGACCCCCGCTGCGGGCCGTTTACGGGCGCTGGACCCTACGAGGCAACCACACACAGTTACGTCGGGGCTTGATTGCCGTTCCGCTTGAGATCCGTGCAGTCAGTCCAGGAACGGTTGTTAGGCTGGGGGAAGTCTGACCCGCAGCAGGCGCAATGGGAGACCTGTCCCTGGTCGAGGAGACCCTCAAGCGCATCAGCTCATACAAGGGCATCCTGGGCAGCGTGATCATCAACGGCGATGGCATCCCTGTCAGGCACGGCCAGCCCGCCTTTGACGGAAACCCTTCTTTATGGGGGAGAGCTTGCAAGCTGAGCGCACTGCAGCTGGCCATGCGACGCAGGTCGACCTTCAGCGCGGCAGAGACGCAGCAGTACGCGGCGCACGTCTCGCGCCTGACGACAAAGGTGGGCGCACAAGCGCGCAGCACCCACAGGGCCGCGCTCTTGCTTGCATGCGAGACGTGCGCGTGCACCTGTCGCACGCGGTCACAGCGGCGCAAGGTGCACGCTTCAAAGGCAAAACTGGCTGTACTGCACAGACCAAGAAAACAGTGACGTTTCATGGGTACCAGGTGCGCGCAGCGGTGCGCAGCTTGGACCGCGGGGGCGAGCCGCAGGACGAGCTGCACGTGCTGCGGGTGCGCTCGCGCAAGCACGAGATCCTGATCGCCCCGGACTACGACCGCGGGCAGGAGTATGCGCTGGTAGTGGTGCAGGACCCCTCAGTCGAATAGCGTGCGCTGCTGCCTCTGTCTGTGTGCGTGGTGATAGGTCAGGCTCTGCGCCAGCAGGTGCACGCGACCTGCCCCGCGCGCCTCTCAAACGGCTGCCTTAGCCTTAGATGTCGGTGGGGCGGCCAAGTGCTTCTGTGGTGTTCTGTGTAACAGCAACAGCCAGGGTCGCCTCCAAGCCTGCTGCACCATCGCACAAATGGCGAGCGCAGCTGTTGAAGAACGTTTCTCGGGATCTGCACGGCCCCAGCACACCACAGGCATGGCCAAGAGGAAGAAAGGCCTGCAGCTGCCCGCTGCATATGAGGCACTGAAGAAGGCAAAAGCAGCAGGCGCAGACGCTGAAACACTGGGCGCGACACCGGCGCCGGCAGAGGCTGCAGCTGAGCCATTCGTTGCACAGCTAGCAGCAGGGCTCACTGGAGGAAGGGGCAGCAGCGGCGAAGGGGAGCCTGCGCAGAGGGATGCACTGGGCGCCGGCCACGTGGGCGCCGCGGACAGCCCGGAGGCGGGCAGAGCGGACGGTCCCGACGAGCCGCTGCCTGAGGGTGACGGGCTGCACGACGGCAGCAGCGAGCCGCCGGCCAAGGCGAAGGCGGGCAAGGGCGCGCCGGTGCTGCCGTGGATGCGGCTGCCGGTGAGCATCGAGCCCGGCGCGGGCGTGCCGCTGGAGAGCGTGCGCGGCCTGGACGCGCGCCTGCTCGACAGCCTGCGCGCCAGTGCGCCCTTGCCGAGCGCCGCGCCGCAGTGCGTGTCCCTGGTTGCTCAGCGGCAAGCGTGACATGTGCTCGTGCAGGCTGAATAATCCGTGTGCCGAGCATTATCAGTGCGGCTTATGCAGCGAGCTGCCTTGTGCTCAAGCGCAACAGTAGGAGCAGGCGACGGCGTGCGAAGTGCTGAGTGCTCAAGCGCGCTATTAGGAGCAGGTGAGGGCGTCACAGTCCACCTGCAGGCGCCAAGCGCCTGGCGGACGCTCTCGGCCGGCGCGCGCAGGCGGGTACACGGAGCTGTTCCCGGTGCAGGCCGCGGCCTGGCAGCTGACGGCCGGCGGGCGCAGCGCCGCGCACGACCTGTGCATCTGCGCGCCCACGGGCTCCGGCAAGACGCTCGCCTACGCGCTGCCCATCGTGGCGGCCCTGGCAGGGTGCGCGCATGGTCCGTCCAGGCCTGCGCGCGGTGCTTGCCGGGTCATGTCCTGTGAGTCATGTCCTGCCCGGCACGCGGGCAGGTCCGGCTGATGCTCCTGCCGCGCCTGGCCGCGCAGGCGGCTGGTGCCGCGCCTGCGCGCGCTGGTCGTCCTGCCGACGCGCGACCTGGCGGCCCAGGTGTTCAAGGTCTTTGCGACCCTGGCGCCGGCGGTGGGGCTGCGCGTCGGGCTCGCCGCCGCCGCCGCGCCGCTCGCCGCGGAGGCTGCCGTGCTGGCCGTGGCAGGGTTTCCAGGGCTGGGGTCCGACGCCGGGGGAGCCGCCCGGGCGGCTGGCGGCCTGGGCTTTGCAGAGGGTGTGCTGCTGGGGGGGCAGCAACCTGGTTTAGGGTTAGGGCCAGGGCGCGGCGGCGGGGGCGGCGTGGACGTGCTCGTCGCGACGCCGGGCCGGCTCATGGCGCACCTGCGCGGCACGCCGGGCGTGACGCTGGAGCACTTGCGCTTCCTGGCGCGGCCCCGCGCTGCCCGCCCTGCCGGCGCCAGCGCAGGGTGGGCAGCACGGCGTGGCCACACGAGCTGGCAAGCTGCGGGCACTCGGGACGCGCTAGCTTGGGGAGCACTGCCGCGTTGCACTGCGGCCCCATGCCCTCGCTTTCCAACCCTGGAGGAAGCAGGACGGAAAGAAGCAGGTGCTAAACCAGTGAGACGGAAGCAGCATGCTTGCACGGCACATGTGGCATGCATGGCTGCGAGTCTGGCGCGCCACACTGGCTCGCTGCGCAGCGTGCAACCAAGGCCCGCGTCCAGGCGTGCGCGCAGATGCGCGACCTCGCCGCGCTCGCTTGTCGCGCAGGTGGTGGACGAGACCGACCGGCTGCTGCGCCAGAGCTACCAGAACTGGTTGCCGCACGTCGTGGCGGCCGCCGCGCGCGTGCCGCCCGCCGCCGGCCTGCCCGCGGCCGCGGCCGCCGCGTGCAGCGGTGCGCTCCCCGTGCCTGCGCCTGTGTAGCCTGCCAGGATGTGCACTACACTATTTACATATCTTGGGCGTGATACGGCCGCGGGCGGCCGGCTTCAGCAGCCTTGCTGTGATTGGGGCAGGCGGGCCCATGCGCATGCTGTTTTTAAACCTGGGAAATCAAAATCCACGCTTACAATGCGTGCAGGCGCCTGTTCGACATGGATTACGCTTCCTTACTTGTTGCAGACCCTGCGGGCTGCTCCCTACAGGACAGCCTCTGCAGGCAATGCCGCGCTTGTGCGTCGCGCCCTTCTGTTGAGACCGTCGCGTGACAGGCTGTGCGCGCGCGGCAGGCCGCGTGGTCAAGGTGGTGGCTTCGGCAACGCTCACGCGCGACCCGGCCAAGATCGAGCGGCTCGCGCTGCACCACCCGCGCTACCTGGCGCTCGCCTCCGCCGACCACCGGTGCCGCCTGTGGCTCCTGCGCGCGAGCTGCTGGCTGTGCTGTGCGCGCTGCGCAGGCGCTCCCGCTGCTGCGTGTGCGGCGTCCAATCTCCTTGGCTTGTTCCTGCGCAGCAGTGCGCTGCGCTGGACTGCTGTGCCGCGTACCGGGTTGCGCCCCATGTGCGCCGCATGCAGGACGTGGGCCGGGCGTGACTGCCCGTTCCAAGGACCCTGCGCGGGTCTGCAACCACGGCAACCCTGTAGGACCCCGGTCGACCCCGCGCGCGGCAGGTACGCGCTGCCGCGCGAGCTGCGCGAGTTCAAGGTGGTGTGCGCGGGCGCGGACAAGCCGCTGGCGGCACTCGCGCTGCTGCAGGCGCTGGGCGCCGAGCGCGCCATCGTGTTCACCGGCTCGGTCCAGTCGACGCAGCGGTGCGCCCCCGCGGCCCGCGCGCGCGGCGTGCACTGATGGCGCCGTGTCAGTCGCGTCCCTGGCGGCTGCGGCCGTACTGCGCGCCTGGGCATCATCTGCACGCCGCACCACATTAGGTGGCACCAGCGCAGTAGCACAGAGCGTCGCGATTGCGCGGCAGGGCTGGAGGCACAAGATTTATCTTGATGGGAGCACTCTCAATCTTGTGAGCGCGCTGCAGGCTGTCCCGACTCCTGGAGGCGCTGCCGGACGTGGCGCCCCCGGCGGCGGCCTTCTCATCTGCCGACGGGCCGGCCGCGCGCGCGGCCGCCCTGTCTGCTTTCAGGGTGAGCGCGCACACGCCCCTGGTAAAAGGCGGTCTTAGTTCCGTCATTGTTTTGGCTGCTGCACACACCGCACTTGTATGCGTACATGCACAAGCTGGCGCTGCTCCGACAGTGCTGCATGCAGCCTTGACAAGTCGCGCCAACACCGCACATGCACACCCCGCATCTGCCTCAGCCGCCCTGCCGCATCAGCCAGCCCGCGCGGCAACCCAGCCATCCAACCTGCCCCGCCCCGCCCCTGCGCCGACGCCGGACCGCCGCGGCAGGGCGGCGCCGCGCGCGTGCTGGTGGCGTCCGATGCGCTGACGCGCGGCATGGACGTGCCGGGCGTGGCCGCGGTGGTCAACTACGACGCGCCGACCTTCGCCAAGACGTACGTGCACCGCGCCGGCCGCACCGCGCGCGCGGGCCAGCAGGGTGCGCGCCCTGGCCCGCGTCGGAGGCGGGCTCATCGAAGCCGCTGGTCGCTCTGGGGCTGCAGCCGCCTGCGCCAAAGCTCTTAGTGCAGTGTTTTGGCAGAGAGAGCATCAGGTTACCTGCAATATCTGCATGGGAGAGGTTGGGGCACAAGTATCATATACTCGCACAAGTGTGTCTGGGCTATGCCCATGCGCGCATATGGGGCACACGTACATGCAATGTGCCCACAGGTCAAACAGCCTCTGCATGGGCCTGCTGTCCACAGCGGAAAAACATGTCACGGATCACAGCGTCCTGCCTTGGCAGCGCTGCCAAGCACAGTGGCGGCTCCCTACAAGCGCCGCGAGCCTCGCCGCATGCAAGCGCACATCAGAATCATGCGCGTTGCGCGCACAGGCCGCGTCAAGGGCTCGCTGTGCGGGGCAGTCGATGATGTCATGCTCAGAACAGGGGTTCTTATCCACAGCGATGGCTACTTACAGGCACATATGCCCTGCCCGCATGCAGCGCTTCCACGAGCGGCAACCCCAATCCTGCCCGTGCACCGCCGCGCAGGCCGCGTGTTCACGCTGCTGCGCCCAGAGGACGTGCGGCACTTCAAGGGCCTGCTGCGCAAGGTAGACAATACGTACGTCAAGGACTTTGCGCTGCCGGTCGCAGCGATGGCGGCGCTGCGGCCGCGCGTCGACGCCGCACTGGCCGCCACGCTGCCCGACGCCGCTGTGCCTGTAAGGAAGAAGCGAGGGGCCTAGGACGCGCCACGTGTTGTAAGGGATGTCAGGCAGTGAGCACGCTTTTGCTGGTTGTGACCGGGTTGAGTGCTCTCCACATGTGAGTGAGGCAGGACATTGGTGGGGTACTGACTGTTTTGTCATGCATCTCTGTCTGGAAACAGTCTTCTGGGCGTGTATATTACAGCATGTCCCGCCTCACCATTGCACGCTTATGACTTGCCCAAAACATTCCTTATGCAGCTACAGCTACTTTATTTAGCCAGGCAGCACGTACGCAAATAAAGCGTTAACTCACTACTACATTAACAATCTGCTACATGCACTGAGCATTAGTCTCAGGTGCTGACACTGCCAGGCAGGCTGCATACATAACGTCATGCAGGTAAAAAATTTGACTGGCAAAACTGCACGTCATGCGCTAGCTGGGTGCCTTGTGTCAGCAGCGCATCAGGGCCTCTTGCTGTCTCGCAACAATGAAGTGCCGCTCAGAATGTTCCCTCAATATACGATACACATCAGCACTCGCACTTCCTCACAAAATAATAAGAACACCCGGTCGTGACGGCATGCAGCTCGCATCGCCAAGTTTCGCATCAATGGCGTCTGCCCACTGGTGTTGTTCCAGCCATGGCCGACGCTCAAGCACTTTCCTTTTCAGTTCCACCATTTACCCTGTTTATTGACGTCCACATCCGCATGGGTGGCTGTAATTGCTGATAGGATAAACGCCACAGTGAACCGCTTGGCAAGACATGCACGCTTGCCCAACTGCGCCGGCTAGATCTTGATAGCATTCATATTGGCGTGCAGCTCGGCGCGCAGGCGCAATGGCTGCGGCCGCCGAAACTGCGCACCCGCTCGCAGCCCTTTGCGCGCCAGTCTGCCGCCGTCACCGCCGCGCGGGCGTCAAGCCCACTCGCCCGTCTGCGCCGGCTCCACCTTGACGGCGTCCATGTCGGCGTGCAGCTCGGCGCTCAGGCGCCCCATGGCTGCGGCGGCCGAGCCCATGCACCCGCTCACAGCCCTTTGCATGGCAGCCTGCCCTCGCCGCCCCCGCGTAAGCGTTGCCGCCCCCGCGCGAGCGTCAAGCCCACTCGCCCGTCTGCGCGGGCTCCATCTTGACGGCGTCCATGTCGGCATGGAGCTCGGCGCGCAGCCGCTCCAGCAGCGCCTTGTCCTCGTCGTCGCCGTCATAGTCGGCGGCCGCCGCCTTGCTCTCCTTGTCAGCGACCTCCTTGAGGTGCTTCTCCACCTCCGGCCCCATCGCTGCCGCGCGCGATGGGTTGTATGAGGCATGCAGCAGTTGGGCTTGCGCAATTGCATCGAGGTCCGCCTCGCCGGCCCCGCACTGGAGCGCCCGCACCGCCGGCCCGTCACTGCTGCGCACACTCACTGCTGCGCAGGACACACACTGCAGAGGCCTGCGCAGGAATGCTGTGGAACTGTGCACTTCCTTGGCCCCCCTGCTGCCGCGTGCACTGCATGCTGCACAGGCCATGCACTGGTAACAGCAGCACATCGCTTCAAGCAGTGCAGCTCACCGCTGAAACATCGCATTCACGAGACGCGCTCGCGAATGCGATACGTACAGGCCCGCCACCCCAGCATGCATTGCACGGACCAGTCCGTTCTGTGCAGGCCCATCAGACAGGACATGCGCGGCCTCTGCGCGGGCGCCAGTTCGGTGCGCGCCTTCGGCCTCGGGCTTGGCGCCGATGAGCAGCAGCTCGCAGCGCGGGAAGTCCAGCAGCGAGGGGTCCCTGACCGGGATCCACGCATATCCGCCTGCCATGGTGGCAGCCGTCAGCCCAGGGAATAAGACCTGTCGACCCTGAATGCACACCGCTCAGCAAAGTATACGCCAGCTTCCCACCTCGCTCTTGAACCAATCATACAATCAATCTACATTGGATCATGGCAGCCTAGCAGGCAGAGACTATCAGGGTAGGGGCAGGGCCGCGCCAGGCGGGCCGCGGTCCTCGCCGCCAAACTCCGCCTGCTTCTCCGGCGGGAAGTCGGCCTTGGAGCCCGCGGACAGGCCGGCGCCGGGCGGGTTGCGCTTTGTGGGGTCTGCGCGGCGCGCGCCGCGCGGCTCAACCTCCCTCCGGCAAAAAGCGTGCGCTGCGGTCTTGCGAAAGACGTCACCGCTGGGCGGACCGCCTTGACAAGCGCAGGGCAACATGGTAACGAACACAGTTCCCGTACTGGCGCCGACTGGAATGCAAGAAGTGTCCGCTTTTGCCCTTACGGATCATGTTGAAGCCCCTACTGCATGGCCGGCAGGGAGCGGCAGCGCGCTTTTGACGCTGACGAGGATGTTGCCCTCCTTGCCGATGCGCAGCTCCTTCTGCACCGGCCCCGGCTCCTCCGGGACCTCCAGGCGGTACTCCAGGTGCGTGTCGCGGTCGCCCTTGTTCTGCACGATGGCGTACACGCCTGCCGCGCCGGCACAGCCCTGCGAGCTGTGTGCGCTGTGCTGCCATACGCACTACGGTGAGGCACACCCCTTTGCAGTCTAGGCCCCAGTTATCAAGCACAGCGCGGCTACCACGGGCCGATATCAAGCGTGCCCGAGCCCTGAGCTGGGGGCCGGACAGCCCACCTTCGCCGACCGCCCGCGCGCCCTCCTGGCGCCGCGTGCCCATCGTCTTTGTCTCATACTCGCCTGCGCGGACAGGTGCCCAAGCGATCACTGCACATGCAAGGAATGCACAGAGCCTGAGCACCTTGCATCCTGATCGACTGCCGAGAAGCCCATGCAAAGCGGACCCACTTTCAACTCTGCAAAGAGCTGCACTCTGCGCAACTTATGTGCACCAACCAATATGCACAAGAAGCATCACTTACTGCTGAGGAAGTCTGAATGAGGGCCATTGGTGCAACGTGCGAGCAGCTTGGCGAGCTCACAAATCACTAGGCGTCAGGGAACGAGCCACGTGTCTCCAGCGTGTGCGCATTGTGGGTCGCCCACACTAGGTGTGCATGTGCAAGGCGAGCCGGGGCGCACTGGGGCCCAACCCCTTGACTAGCTCGTCGACGCTGTCCGCCAGCGCCTGCGCAGCGTCACAGCCGTGTGCCGAGCGCGCACAAACACACGCTCTGCCCTCGCCGATACCATTGTATGGAGCGGTCACCCGCGCAGCTCACACGCGCCCTGCTGGCGAGCTGCGCCACCAGCCGGGCAGCCGCGAAGCAGGCGTCGACGCATGATGTGCAGGCAGGTGCCACGAGCAGTGCGGCCGAGGCAGCCTCTGTCAGGCACGCGCGCGGCGGCGGGGCGGCCGTACCGACACGAAGCCCATAAAGCGGTCATGGCGCGCAGCGTCCGGCAGGACCTTCTTGGCGATGATGATGAGCCGCGCCTTGGGCTTGACATCGGCGGCCGGCCCGCCGCTCTCGCCCGCGGGGCGCGCTGTCGGCGCGAGGATCATGTACAGGCGTTGCACATCGGAGACGCTCTGCGCGTCCTCCAGACCCACCCGCGGCCTGCGCTGACGCCTCAGCAGTTAGCGGATTTACTTACCTTTGAGCCGTTGGAGTGCGCTACCCGTTATTTCGTAAGAGGTTCCAAGTGATGCGCAGGGCCCGCTAGGCATATGGCCTGTGCAAGGATGTGACAGTGCCGACAGCATATTAAGCAAAGTGCATAACCATACATCTTGTGTAACAAGTCCTGTGCGCAAATACACCCCTGATATGATTCATGCAGCTATCCGCACTCCCGCCAGTCAGGTGGCACCGAACAGCTCTCACCTGTACAGGAAGAAGACCCGGCCCTCCTCCAGCACGCCCGCAGGGGGAGCGCCCCCTTCGAGCGGCCGCCTCGCATCAACCTCCTCCTTCGCGCCTGCACAGTGTGCCAGACAGCCATCTCGAGACAGCGCCCGCATGGTATGTGGACGCCAATCTTGCCAATCTCAACTGCTTGCACGCGTGGGCATGCCCGGGCACATAGCGTATGATTGCGCTGCAATGTGCAGCGGCAGCGAGCTTTTGTCACCCCAGCGCCGCGCATGCTTCAGTAGCCCGAACCAGCTTCCAAAATGAGCGTGCCTGCGGTGGCATGGCCATCAGACTTGGCGTCCTTTGTAGGCGGCGCGGCCTCCTTGTCCTCTTGCGCGCCACTCTCTTCGGCCTTGCGCTTGGTGCCCTGCTTCCCTGCCTCCCCGTCCAGCAACGGCGTGTCCTCGATCTTCTGTTGCTTGCTCATTGTTAAAGTACTGGTGCAAATACTATGCCAGGTGATCGTGTGTTTACTGATGCTGGTGCTGCTTATCTGCTGCAGCAAGCTGCTTATTTGAAAAGGTGTGGACTTATGTACCGATATAGACAGTCCTGAGCGAGTGAGGCAACAATACTCTTATATGCTTCAAGGCAGCTTGTATGCTCAATCCTTGGCCGAGCTCGGTGTTGATGTCGCGCACTGCTTTTGTGTCCCAGCTGCTGGGCGTGATTTGCAGTTGCATGCTAGGTTTGCAGCCCTAGCCCGGCACAGGACCCGAATTGGCCGGAAAATCCAGCTCCTAAAAAAAGGAAAATGAAAACTGGTCCCTGCATCGTTGCCTGATGGACTGTCACCGCCTGCTTGCATTTGGACCGTCACCACCTAACCCTTGCTTTCTATTCATCTTGTTATGCGCCTCCATACCGCTCGCGAGCAACACTGCTGGGAGTTGTGTGATGTTTGCCGGCATACCTGCGGTTCACAGAAGGCCAGCCTCTGCAAACACCTGCGGTGATTTAGCTTGCCTGATCACGTTAAGTGCATTCATTCCATTCACTCATTCCTAGTCATTTAATTGACATGCCTCAACCCATGGACTCACATGCCTAATAAGAAGCAGTGCGCGGCAGCCTAGGCAAGGAGAACAGACATGCGCTTGGCGCATGTCGCATTCATGCAGCGTTGAGTTGGAGAAGTGTGCTCTCAGACTACCCACCGGATACAAGGCTCACATGCACGCGGCCGCGGCCGTCGGCGCACGCGAGCAGCGTCAGGTCGTCCACGAGCTGGCTGAAGCCGCGGAACGCGGTCGCGGGCGGCGGGGGCACCTGCGCAGCATGCGGCGGTCTAGGTCAGCAAACTCTGATCAGTGCATTGCCTGCTACGTATGGCCCGCGCGCATCCCGTCGCACCCCCACGCAAGGCAGCGGGCATGCGAAGGCGGCAGCCTCAGGGCTTGACATCTGCTGGTCGCAGAGGCGGCACGGCAGCGGCTCGGGCCGTAAACACACGGCGAGATGCAGCGAGCAGCGCACTGACCAGATTGGGTGCATGGCCAGGCCCGGGCGCGCGGCCGGGCGCGCGCCTTGCCCTGCAGCAGCCCGGCCGGCTCTGCAGGTTTCCGGTACAGCCGCAGAATCTCCTCGCGGTCAGGCTCGGCGACGCCTGCGCCCGGCCGCAGCGCTGAGCGGCGGGCGGCCGCGCGCGGCCCGACGGTGGTGCGGCGCAGCGAGTGCAAGCCTTGGCAGATGGACAAAGTCAGCACGTGCCGCGCGTGGCGTTTGATGCAGCCAGGCAGTGACGAGTCCACCGGCGGCAACAAGCGTGCGGGCTGTCATGCGCTGGCACCTTGTCCGCCTGAGATGCTCCTGTCTGAAGTCCACGCCACACTGCTCCCAGGCAGGCCAACTCAACACGCCTGCAAGGAGCACCGCCCGGCCGTCGGCGCTGGCACGGCCCTTGCTGATGCACACAGACTCAATGCTCCGCACGGCCTCGCGCCAGGGTGCAGGCGCGCACCGTACGTCCGCCAGACGTTGATTGCGACACCGGAGCGCGTGCGCACGGCCAGCGCGGACTGCTGCTGCGCGCCTTCGCCCTGCGCAAACCGAAAGTGCTCGCGCACGGCCGCCACATCCATGCCCGCCTGCGGTTTGACGCGCGCGCAGCGCAGTCAGGCCAGCATATGGGCACAGTAACCCACCCATACTGCGCAGCGCCGTCAGGTCAACGCACGGAGTAGCAGCTCTCTGCAGCTGCCAGCCGGGCTTTGGCATGGCAACAGGCATATCCGGCCCGCTGCTGCCACAGCCTGAGCCCCAAATAAGTGAAAAGAAGCGCGGACGGCGCAAAGTCAGCCCTGCTCAAGTCCAGCACAAATGGACCGTAAAAGGGCCTGGCCATGGGCGGGCTGCGAGCGCTGCGCGCCTCGTCCAGGTCGATGATGCTCAGCTCGCGCCCGCCCAGGCCCGAGGCCGCCAGCTGGGCCATCGTGGAGTCGTTGGCGATGAAGTGCACGATCTCGTGCGTCACCCAGCCTGCCGCGGTGCAGGACAGGGCAGGGGTTAGGTTCAATTGCACTGTGGAGCACAGCGGCCTGCAGTGGCGGGCCGGCGGGGCAGCATCCACAGCATGCGAGCCGCGCTCAGGCACCGGCGCAGGCTGCGATGCCGGCAGCCTCAGCACCTGGGTGCATGCTGGGGCAGCATGAGACATCGGCCGAGCAAAGCTTCTAAACCCTACCAGCAGCCCTAAACCAGACGCAGCCATAATGTCATTGCCGCAAGCACACAGACCAGCTTGTAGCAAGTGCAGGGACGATGCAGACGCGTGCTACGACCGGCCGTTGAAAGCCGGCATGACAGACGACGCGCCAGGACGAGCGCGCGGCTTGCTGGCGCTGGGGGCGGCGCGGCCGCGCGGGCGCGCACCGACGCCGACGCCCACGTGCGAGGTCGTGATGCGCATTGGCATGCCGACCTGCGCATTGCTGCATGCGCACGGCGCCGACCAAATGGGCAGGCCGTCCGGGCCAGGCAGGTGCGCGACGACGAAGCCGGCCATGAACATCTGCTGGATGCCCACGCCGCGCATGCCGCCGCGGCCCAGGAAGACGCCCTTGCAGCCGGCGACCGCCGCCGCCACCAGCGCCGGCAGGTCGCTTGCGTGCTCCGCCGCGCGCAGGACCTCTGCAAGCGGCGCGGCGGGCGGGGCATCTGGCGCCACGCCCGCTGCGCCGGAGTTTGCGAGCGCGTCCGCTCCGCCTGCCAGGCTGCCCGGCGGCAGCTGCTCCGCTGGGGGCGCGGCTGCTTGGGGACCCGGCGGCGCGGCGCCGGCGGCCTCCGCAGGGCCGTTGCCGGCGCCGCGCGCAGCCGGCCTCTCAAAGGAGGCCTGCGGCGGCAGGCCGCCGCTCCCTGCAGGCTCCACCCCGAGCGCGCCCGCCGGCGCGGCCTCCGCGGCAGGCGCCGACCAGGCAGCCGGGTCTGCAGCGCGGCCTGCAGGCGGCCACGCGCGGCTGCCCGCCGCCGCAGCCCCGCCCGCCTCGGGCCCGCCCGCCGCGGCGCCCATGCCCGCCTCGTCTGAGCGGCTCTGCACGGCCTGCATGGCCGCCGCGCCCGCTGTAGCGCCTGCCGTCGCCGGGGGCGCTTGTCCAGGTGGGTCGGGGCGGCCCGCGACGGCACCCGGAGACCCGCCGGAGGCTGTGGCTGAGCCGCCCTCTCCGGGCCCCCCACTCGCTCCCCCAGCCTCTACGCCCGGGCGCCCGCCCGGCGCGGCAGGCTCCCTCGTGCCCGCCTCATGCGCGGCGATGAAGGCCGCAACGCGCGGGTCGACCGGGGCGTCCGCGGGCCCGGGCGCGCCGCGCCCGGGCGCCGGGCGCGGCGCCTCGCTGCGCAGGACCAGCCGCCGCAGGAGCACGCACGCGTATGTGCCATCGAAATGGCCCTGAGGGAAGGGGTCATGGCCGCGCAGCGACTTGCTGTTGCCGCCTGCCGCACTGCTGGACAACCGTGAGGCCGTGGCGTAAAAGTGCCATACCTGCGACGCAGGGCACCCGAGGGACAGCATGATGCAGGATGCAGCGGGGCAAGCTTGGGCAGCGGCCCGCACAGCCTGGTGCCGCAAAGGCACAGGCGCGCGCTGCCACGGGGTGGCCGCGGTGCGGGCTTCGCACCCATCCAGCCGCCATCAGCGCCCGCGGCGGACGCGCCCCGCGCGCCGCTGTCCGCCAGCCGGCCCAGGTCGGCCTCGCTGGCCCAGCCCGCCTCCGCGCCGCGCCGCGCCGCGAGCTCCCCGCTGCCCCGCCTGGCATCCAGGCCCAAGCCGAATCCCTGCGCCGTGCGCAGGGCTGTTTCTGGGTCCCTCCCTTGCGCCCAAGCACACCGCCTGCAACCCTGCATGGCTAGAACTGCGGTGTACACCCGTGCCCCATACCCATCGCCATTGCGGCATCCATGTGCGCCCGCAGGCAGCACCGGGGCCGCCGCCGGCGCCGCGCGCGCACCCGCGCCAGGCGCGCCTTGCCGGCGGGCGCCGCGCCCGGCGGCGGCGGCGGCGGCGGCAGGCGCAGCAGCAGCGCGGACACGAGGCCGCCGGCGTCGCGCGCGGCGCGGCGCGAGAAGAAGCGGTGCCGCAGCAGGTGCTTGGCGGACGGGCGGTCCGCCGGGTTGGTCATCAGGCACTGCGCGAGTACATCGCACAGCTCCTGCGCGCGCGCGGCACGCCTGACGTCAATGCAGCCGGCTGCAGTGCGATGGCAGCGCTGTGTTAGGAAGCAGGGTCCTTTTCTGCCTCTTTTAGGCAGCCACGCGGTCCACCCAACTCGGAACCCGAAGAGATGTTCCGATGAGCAGCCACGAGTGGCGTACTGACCTGCACTGCCGCACGCACAGCACTGGCGCTGCCTCTGCCAGAGCGAGGTCGCCTCCCCCCTCGAGTGCGCTCGCCTCACATCGCGCAAGGGCCGCCAGCGCCGGCCAGTCGGCCGCCGCGCACACGCAGGCCGCGCCGCTGCGTACCCGCGCATGTCACCACCGCGGGGCGCGTGCCTCCGAGAAGTCGCGCCCGCCGGCCGCGACCGTCAGCACCGGCGCCGCGCACTGCACCTTCTTCAGCGCCAGCGCGTCCAGCGGCATGTGCGCGAACGGCGGCTCGCCCACCGCCAGCTCGATCTGCGCCGCGCGGCGCGGCCGCGTCAGCGCGCGCGGCGGCGTCCGTGCGCCGCGGCGGTACGTGCGCAGCAGACATGCCTGCTCGGCCCCCGACGACCTCCGGCTGCGGCAGGCGCGCGGCTGCACGCTGCGCACCGCCTGCAAGGGCTCCGCGCTGCTGCAGTGCAGCCTGCTCGCAGATGTCACCCTCCAGGGTCGCTGGTGAGCTGGGACGCCGAGGCAGGCCATGGTCATGGTCCACCACCCGTGTGTTACTCTGTCAAGCACTTTGCGCGCTGGTTTTGGCAGCGAGGGGGCGCAAGCGAGGCCCACAAGGAGGTTAGACCTAGCGCCGCAAAACACATGCAGGCTGCTAGCTGTACGCGCGCGCGCGCATAAGGTGAGAGCAGTGCGCGCGCTCGAGGCTGGTGATGCCGGGCGGGGGCCGAGAGCGGGGCCGGCACCACGAGCACGCCAAAGCTGTAGATGTCGGCCAGCTGTGTGTAGCCCTCATTGCCGAAGAGCTCCTGTGCGCCGAGCGCGATCGCTCACAGGCAGCGCGGGGCGCGCTCGTCCACACAAAACAGTGTTGCAACGCGCCCCCGACAATCCGCTTGCGTGCAGCCCCCACTAGCAGCGCAGCTCCGCCCAACTGTGCGGGTTTGCCTGCTTGCAATATATGCATTGTAAGTGTATTTTGAAAGAGGCTGTGCTCCATGCTTGGTGTCACTAGGCGGCTAAGCCTCTGCGCCACAGCCAACTGGCTGCCAGCACAGGTGCACATGCGCTGGTTGCTGAGGCATAAGTAGACTCCCGGACGCATGTGACATTTGCACATCGCGCGACAGCGTGCGGTGGTCGAGCAGCCCGCACCTCACCACGGAACAAGGGCACCCTCATATCTGAAACTCAGCGAAGGGCGCGCTGCGTGCGCACCGGCGCCATCGCCGCCGGGCTGCCGACAAAGGTGGCCAGGCGCACGAAGGAGCCAAAATCGCACGGCCCGCTGGACAGCCGCGTCTGCAGCTTCTTGGCCGCGCCGAGGTCTCTGAGGTACACGCGCCCGCTGCCCGTGACGCACACGTTGCTGGCCTGCGCGCTAGCAATAAACCTAACCCTGCACGTGCCCATCCGCCACTGCCCCAGGCGCTGCCCTGTGTCCCCAACACATCTACACACGGACACGCTGACACCTGCATGCTGGCTCACGACGGCACCCACCCAGCCACGCCCGTGACGAGACGCGCACCTGGAGCAGGCCACACAGGCTGGGCGACGCCGGCGCACTGTGCAACATGCGGTCTGCTTCCATGCCCCACACTGTCGCCCCGCTCTGGCGCACTGGTGGGAGCGGGGGCGGCACCTTGATGTCGCGGTGGACGATGCCACGCCCGTGCAGGTAGGCCACCCCGGCCAGCACCTCCCGCAGCACGGTGGCCAGCGCGCGCTCGTCCAGGCCCTGCACCCAGGGTCAGGCGTCAGCCAGGCGCGGCTGCCCTTGTCGCACTGCGGCAGCATGCATGCGCCATTGAACAACGGACAGGCGTCTGTATAGCGCAGAGACCACGGCCGGCGCGCAGTGAACCGCAGTGTGGAGCAACTTGCAAGGGAGGAGCGCGTGAGTGCAAGGCTGGCCGAGCACTGTCAGCAGCAGCAGTGCGGAAGAGCCGTTGAAGAAAGCTTGGGCAGGGGCGCGCCCTTGGGTAGGCCGCGTCCAGCAGCCCGCGCAGCGTGCAGCGGCACAGCGGCAGCACCATCCACAGCTCCTGGCCGTGCAGGAACGACGCGAGCAGCGGCATGACGTTCGCGTGCCGCTGCCGCCGCGCGATCTGCGCCTCGCCCACCATCATGTCCTGCGCGCGGCGCGCGCGGCCCGTGTGCCCAGCACAATAGTTGATACAGACTAGCTTGGCAAGCCAGTGCTCACTTCGCGCCCTGCATGGAGCACCAGCTGCGCATGCCGACCTGCGCCCTTCGCATTCCGCCAGTCCACCATGGCCCGCGCGCTGCGGGGCGCGGCGGGCCAGGCAGTCATATCATGGAGGCAGCATTGAGCATCTCTTCTGCCGCCGCCTGCCGTCCACTTCTCGCCCTGCCATGGCCCACTGCAGCCCACCAGGGCCGAGCCGGCCGCGTGCCGCGCCCCAGCGCCTCTGCTCACCGCGCAGGCACAGCCTTATTAGGCTCACGCCGCGGCGCACCAGGTCCACATCCTGCCGCTCCAGCTCGATGACCTTCACGGCCACGTCGCACGCCAGCGGCCGGCAGAGCGCGCGCCAGACCTGCGCCGCGCGTGCGCCGCTCACAGGCGCGCCAGCCGACAGCGCAGGTCCTGCGGCAGGCGAGCTCCCTGGCCGTCGCCGGCTGCCGGCTGGCCATGGCTCGCTGAGGGCAGTGTGGTGAGCGCCGCTGTGCGCTGCGGAGCGCCCTGAAGGCCGTTCTGAAGGCCGTTCTGAGATGTGAGGAGCTTCGTGTGGCGTAACTCCCCACTCTCACCCGAGGAGTTACACATGCTGGCTGCAGCTTGTGCACGCTCAACAATACTCTATGTTGGCAACCGCAAAGGAACACATAACTGCTGGTCAGTGGTTCAACGTTTCTTAGGAGCTCAGCCTCGCCCAGGAGCACCGTGAGCTGGATGTGCGCCTGGCGCCTAGCAGGCTGCTGGCTGTAGCAGGCAGTGCTCCTGCCCCACACGGCTCACCTTGGAGGTGGAGCCCGTCCCGACAGTCTCCAGGAGCTGGTACGCGCTGGCAGCCGCCGGGAAGCGCTGCCCATCCAGGCCATCGTGGCTGGCAGAGCGGCCCACGCGCGAGAGCGGCCGCTCGCGGAAGTCAAGGCCCGCGGACGGGGAGCCGTCCACGCTTGCATGCTCGTGGCGCCTGTGGAACTTGTCGAGCAGCTGGCGCAGCCGCGGCGCCAGTGGCGGGAAGTGGTGACCGCGGCGCTCTGACCGGCCGGGCATCAGGAAGGCATGCCGTGGTGCGCCAGCTGCGCTATCACGTCATTCTGAGCTGTGGCGATATATTCTGTGCGGCCTTAGTGTGCGGACACACAGATTGCAACAGCCAGGCTCGCCAGTCGTCCGTGCACCAGCGAGTTCGTTTCAAACACTGCCAAGCAACCTCCTCATCCGCCTCTCCCACCGCAGTTGATCTCACATTCTGCATGGCTGGTTGCTGACTAAAGTTAAGCCCTACAGGGCTTCTGGCCAGGCGCAAGCTGCATATGTGGCCCCTCATGTTCAAGGAAAGGAGACACTACCGGCGGCCACTTCGCGGCGACTCCCTGTTGCTCCCAGAGGTCAGCACCTGAGTACGCGGGGGGCGCGCGGCAGACATGTCGGCGCGCGAAGCTTCTCGCAGCGCCAGTGAGGCCGGCAGCGCCGAGGACCCGCTGCTGAGTGCGCGCCCCTGCCGGGCAAGCGGGGGTTCGCTGACGGGGGCGCGGCCACCTTGTCCTGCACCTCGCACCTCTGCCAGGCTGCGAGGAGTGTGCGGAAGACATCGCCTGGGTAGGCGGCGCGTGCGTGCGCACGCGTGTGCGCGGCAGAACTGCGCGCCTAGGGCTTGTCAGCTTCCGCTGGCTTCCCCTGCGCGTGCCTGGCTGCGCGCTCTCTACCTTGCCGCTGCACGGGCTGGGGCGAGCCTGTTCCGCTTGTGTGCGGCCGACAGCTGCGCTGTTTGGTGGACAGCACACCTACTTGCCTGCCATCGTGTTGCTCTGCATGGGACTCGACGTCACGGTAGCGCGCGGCTGGATGTGCGCAGGGCGTCGTGACGGCTGGCTGCCGGGCTACATGACGCGGCTGGGGCAGGCGTCGCGCGCGCCTGGGGGGTTCTGGTACGCCTCCCAGCCGACTGCGCCGCCGTCTTGGGGACAACCTGCCTGTCAGCAGTCCTCGTATTAACATCCGGCACCACGCCGCGCACTGTTTGTTTGTGTGCTTTGCTCTACAGGCTCCTGCGCAGGTAGGTGCAAATCAGGCGCCCGTCCACGGCCTGCAGGCATGGCAGCCGTGGCTGCGGCGGTGACTGTGTTTCGACACTTCACTCATGTGCTGTTCTGCAGGCGCGCGCTGGGCTGGCGCCGCGGCGCGGGGGCGTCGCTGACGCCCACGACGACCGGGGATGTGGAGACGGGCGAGCAGCTGCTGTCGCGTGAGCACAGCAGCAGCCGCGACGGCGACGCGGCCGCGGGCAGCAGCGCGGCGGCGGCCGGCAACGCAGACGGGGCGGCAGCACCCAGCGCAGCGGCCGCACCCGGCGGCGAGATACATGAAGCGCCGTGCGCATCTACCGACGCCGCTGCGGACGCCGGCCTGGCGCGCCTCCTCTGCTCTTCTTCGCCGGGGAGTAGGCGGTATTGAACTGTGTGTCTCCCGCGCCTCAGCGCGCCGAAGCTGCGACGGGTTGGGGAGTTGCTACGACAGCAGGGCGCTGCTGCCGAGAACGCTGTAGAGATGTGGCTGGCGGGACGCCTGTCTGTTTTGGAGAGCCTCACATATGGCTCTGTATCGCCTTTTTCATGCGTCGCCTGCATCCAAGGACGTGTGTTGCCAGACGTGGCCAGGGCGGCTCGTGGCACGGGCAGGGCAGGTGCCTGTCAACCACTATGCTTTGGTTGTGGCAGGCGCAGGGCGCGCGGTCCCCGCCGTGCTCTGGTTCATGCCAGCCTGCCGTACAATTTTGTGCTGACTGGGCATGTGCGCTATGCCAGGCGGTGAGCGCGGGCGCGGCCGGCGCGCCGAGCAGCAGTGACGCAGGCAGCAAGCGCGGCAGCCCGCGCTCGCCCGACGCGTCAGGCGGGTCGCCGGGCGGCGCGGCGGGCGCGCTGCGCGCGCTCTTCGGCCGCCGGCTGAGTGGCGAGCGCGGCAGCCTGAAGCGCAGCCCCAGCAATGGGCAGATGCAGCCGGTGTGCCCCAGCCTGCTGCACGGTGAAGCAGGATTGACAGAGGGTGAGCACATGGGTACTGTGTTGCCGCAAATGCGGATGGGGCTACTGCTTGTGCTTGCATTAGGTGTGGTGACGGGAGGCTGCAGGGTGCTCGAGTTGACTCTTGCAGACCTCTGTTTGGGCTGCGCCGACCGTGCAAGGTGACGTTGGGGGCCCAGGTGTGCCTGATCTGCCTGGACGCGCTGGAGCCGGCGGACTTTGAGAGCGGCAAGGCAATCGTGCTGGAGTGCCAGTGCCGCGGCGAGCTGGCGCTGCGGCACCGCACCTGCGCCGAGAAGTGGGCGCGCGTCAAGGCGCGCGCCGCAGAAATTTTGCACGCGTCGGGCGCGCGCTGTGCGCGCAACCTGTGGCGGTGGCAGACAAAGGGAGGCGCTGGCTGCCGTCCGACCCGGGCGAGCACTTAACGCAGCGTCCAGCGCCGCTGCGGGGGGGGCCGCGCTCAAAGTAAAAGAGCTGTGCCCTGAGAGGGTGCTGATTAGTTAGCAAGGTATATATGTCGCGGTCAGCGTCTCAGGAGGCGTGCGCTGACGCGGGCGCCGCGCACGGCAGGGCGACAGCGTGTGCGACGTGTGCAAGGCGCCCATCCGGAACCTGCCGGCGATCACGCCGCGCGCGCCGTCCGACGGCGCGTCCGATGGCGAGGGCTTCGACCCGGACGACCGCGCGCACACGCCAGGGCCGCTGTTCCTGGGCGAGCAGATGCCGGGCTCCGCCGACATCGTGTTTGACTGCATCCGGGTGCGGGCGCTCGCTGCTCGAGGCGACCCCGGCCAGCTCTGCGAACGGTGGAAGCCTTTTCGGGGTTGCGGGTGTGTGTCGCGAGTGTTGGCAGGCGGGAGTGCGCTGATATGCTGACTGCGGCGCCTTCATGATGCATTGAGATTGTATTGCAGAGGCTCGCCTAGGGCAATGTCGTAGGGCAAATGTCATACGCGGCGGGGCTGCGGATGACATGTGGCGCCGCCACTGCTCGTTGCGGCGGGCGCGCTGACGCCGCGCGCCGCGCCGCGCGCAGATAACCTGGATCGCCACCATCGTGGCCGTGCTGTTCCTCAACCTGAACCTGCCCACCGCGCTGGTGGCCGGCCTGATCGTGGGCGTCGGCTACACGCTGTTCGCGCGCGCGATGTACCGCCAGCAGCTCGCCGCGCTGCAGGCGCGGGCCCGGCCATGTAGGCCCGCCGCGCCAGGCAGTTGAGCGAAGTGGCCGCACTAGGCGCCTCGCCTGGCAAGTAGTAAGGGCGGGGGCAGCTTGCAGTGCCGGTATGTTTAGACTTGGGCGGCTACAGCGCGGGTTCCTGCCGGGACGCGTGCCCCCCGCACTGACAGCCTTCGCATGCACGCGTCAAATTCTCTCCGCTTGCTGTGCTTGTGTGCACTTGATCAGTGTTCCAACCATGTTTGTACTGCTTTGGTATGCCCGCAGGCGTCGATTGATAGCAGTTGTGGCATCCTCGCACGCTTGGCCCGGGACGAAACCATGGTGCAGGCGCATCCCTCACCACGCATGTGCGTGCGCGCAGCGCGAGTACCTTCGCGAGCACCCGCACGCGCTGCCCGCCGCCACCGCCGGCACGCCCGACGCGGCCGCCGCGGAGCCGCGCGGCGGGCCTCCTGCGGCGCCTGCGGCGGCCGGCGCGGGCGCGGGCGCGCCCGCGGCTGGCGCCGCCGCCGCGCAGCCTGCTGCCGGGCCCCACGATCACCCCGTGGTTGTGGTTGTGTGAGCGCGGCGCGCTGTCGTAGCCGTGCGGTGCTGCCGGCTGCAGGCTCGATAGAAGCTGTTCTAGCCTGTCTTTGGATGGCAGCGTAACCACGCCAGCAATTTTTGCAGAGCTAGGGCAGTGCGCCCGTTTGGTGCAGCTGCTGCCACCGCTCGCAGACCGAGCCCCACAAGTGTTTGGTCAAGATGTGTCGTGAGCGCGTGAGCGCTGGCGATCTGTTATGGTGAGTGGCCTTGCAAGAACCTGAGCGCCATCGACATGGCTGCCAAGTATAGGTGACCGTCCATGTCAGCACTGTAAAGACGTGTTGCCAGCGAGGCGCTCTTTGCTGGTGGCTACCAGGTATGCATTGCAGCTCTGTGCCAGCAGCGAGTGTCAGGGTATGCTGCGACCTGGTGGCTGCTGGGTTCAGGCTTGGGTGTTGACCCAAGCCTGCATGGGGCTGCATCACAGCAGCATGTGGTCTGCGGGCGGGCGCCAGGCAAGGGGCAATAGTTCGGGTGCCAGGCAGGGGCCACAATAGGCGCCTTTGTGACTTATTGGTGGGCAGCGGTCGTTCATTTATGCAGTCCCAATTGGAGGTTGACTGGGAAAGCTTCTCGTACATGCTTGCGGAAGCTCCTATTTGAGGGTAAGTGGGGAGTGAGCAGGGGGCTGCTTGAAGCACAAAACTTTGGGCTCATGGGTGGGTCGGTCCTGAAAAGGTCCTGAAAAGGTCATGTGAGGTGCGGGTGTATAGGAATGTTACGTGTGAAGCTGTGACGGTTGGTAGCTGTGCACTTGCTCATTGGCAGGCAACGCTTTGCTTTGTGCAGCGTGGCCACTACGACAAGATGGGGAGTGACTGCTAAGGAGGTAGTTTGAGGGCGGGCAACTGTACGTGTAAAGTGAGTGCCCACAGCCTGGGTTCGTAAGTGCACAGTAACAGACGTCGGAAGTGTGTGTCTTACAGCTGAAACGCCGAGATGGTGTGACAGCAAAATGCTGTGAGGTCCTTGCCGCCAAGCACGAGCGGAGATCTACTTCGCAAGTGCAGCATCTCTCTGCGCACTTAGGCAGCAATCCATCATGAGTGTCGCTGCCAACTTCACTCCTAGTCAAGCACACGCTGCCACACGTAAGGCTACACGCTTATATAAGGTGTGTTGGTCCATGTACAAAAGCGCTCAGGCCCCATGGTACTCTCATGCTCACGGCAACCCATGATAGGCTGCAGCTACCCCTGCACAGCGTTTTTTACACGCCTGCTTGTCACGGGCACCTAGGCGGCCGCAGCATCCACGGTGGCGCCCTCGGCGCTCCTGCCTGCGACGCCGCCGGCCGGGCCGCCGGCCGGCGCGCCCATCACGGTGCCCTGCGCCGTCGCCGCTGCGGCGCGCAGCAGCGCGTCGGGCACACCCGCCAGCAGCGCGCGCCTCTGCAGCGCCGCCAGCGCGCGCGGCAGCTCTGTCACGTGCCGCACCTCCTCGCTCGGCTGCGGCGCCTGCCGCGCACGGCCACGCTGAGCCGCACGGCCGCGCCCGCCTGCCGCCCTGCGCCCTGCAACACGCTAACACCAAGGGGCGACTGTGTTCCAGCACAGGCAGCGCGTGGCCATGCCGAGCGCGGGTTGTTGACGTGGCGCCCAGGAGGTCACTGAACCTTCCGCAGCTGCATGCCCTCAGCGGCGGCTGGCGCCGCAGCGCCCTGCAAGCGGCAAGCACCCGACGCACCACAGCGGCCGACGTCATCCCCTCAACCTATTGGCCGACTGATCACGCGTGACCTACCATAAACCTAGCCCTGCCACACGAGGCGCACTGCTGGCGGCCTGGCTGGGCGCGGGCGGCACCTCGGCCGGACGCGCGCCGCCGCCGCGGTTGACCCAGACGGTCGCCGCCAGGCCCGCGTTCTGGCCGCCCTGGATGTCGGCCGGCAGGCTGTCGCCAATCATCACGGCCTGCGGCGGCCCCGTCTCACACTAAGTCGCGAGCATGTGTTGAACTCAGGGCTGAGCACAGCCTGTCACACCAAGCGCCACACATGCGCGGCCTGAGCTTGTGGCCCGGCTGCGGCGAGCGGCGCACGGTGCGGGAACAAGGCTCAGCATCCACTTCATGAGGTTGCACCATGAGAGGTCTCACTCAATTGCAGACCAGTGTGTGCACTGCCCGCGCGCATCTGCAAAACCACACATGCTTCTGGAGAAGGGCGCACAGCAACAGTGCTATGGCGGCGTCAGCCATGCGGGCCGCGCGCGGACTGGGCGCGCGGCCTCATGGCAGCGTCAGCCACATCACCATGCACCTGACGGGGCGCGCGCCTCGCAGGGCTGCACGCCGACCAGGCGCGCGGCCTTGCGGAAGATGCGCGCGTCCGGCTTGCCGGCGGCGCCGGCCGCGGCCTCCTCGCCGCCCACCAGCAGCGCGTCAAACAGGCACTCAGCGCCGCAGCGCGCCAGCTTGCCGCGCTGCGCGCCCACCAGCACCGAGTTGTGTCAGCCCCAGACCCTGTGACTTGGGCATATGACTCTAACTCCATATGACTCTAGTTTCGCTAGCCGGCTTTGCAAGCGCGCCCGTGACTGGCTGTCGCGCCACACCGCCAAACACCTCAAGCTAGGGCCTGCCTGTCCCATGCTAAATTTGGTTGACGGCCCATGTCACCCTGTAGCTCCTCACAGCACAGTGACAAGGTAGGGTATAGACATACCCTATCGAGGCCTTGGGCATCACGCAAAGGGTGGAGCGCGCGCGCCTGGATCTCTGGGTGGCCGTTGGTGATGATGGCGGTGGCCAGGCCGTTGCTGCGCAGCGCCTCCACGAGTTCCTGCGGCGTGGCCGCTGGGCATTAGGTTAAAATTGTGGCGGCTGCTCTTGCGAGCCTGGTCTGATGGGCCAGCACACGGGGCGCCTTTTCACTTACAGGGGAAGCAGCGAGCTAGGGTCCCAATCTACCCCAGACGCATGCACACCAGAGACGCGGAGGGCGCCGGCGCGAGCTGCTCGTGCACCCTGGGCGCTATCCAGGCGCGCATGCTCCCACCAGGCACCAGCCGGCGCACAGTCATGCCCCGCAGCAGGGGGCGCCAGCGCGCGGCGCGCCCGCGCAGCAAGCTCCAGGCGGTAACGGTGCAGGCGTGCGACCCACGCTCACACCCCGGGGGCAGGAAGCGCCAGCGCGGCAGCGCACCCGCGCGCCGGGCTCCAGGCGGAAGTGGCGCAGGCGCGCCGCGCGGAAGCGCGCCTGCAGCGCGGCGCCGCCGGCCGGCGCGTCGGCCGCGCCCTGCTCCGCCAGCGCGCGCGCCCACAGCGCGGCGCGCCACTGCTCCACGTGCACCTGCGCCGCGCGGTGGCCGCGATTGGGGCCCTCACCGCCGGGCGCGCTCCGCTTCGCGTGCCTGGTCTGACGTGGCCGCCCGCCCGCCACTCGGCTGCGTGGTGTGCAGCGTTGCGGAGAGCACAGAGTGGCCGCTATTGACTGCCAGCCATCTGCAGCCCAGGCCTACGCATCCTGGCTCGCACAAGCCAGGTGCGAATGGCCGACAGCGCATAGCCAGTGGCGGCTACATGCGCAAGGAAGCGGTGGGAGCACTGGACAAGCCCGCTGCATGCGGTGGGCGCGGCTCTGTGCGGCCCCTAATACTTCTCTCTGCCCAGGACTCTGCGCAGGGAAACCTGAGGGGGCTCGCTTGCTTGCTGTCCCGGCGCCGGCGCGCGTCAGCGCGGCAGCGGCGTACGGCCTGCCGTCTGAGCTCTTGGCGGCCGTGCGCCGGGGTCTACACTAACCAGTCTCATGCAAAACAGCACCCCAGCATCTGGGGCTGTGGCTATAAGCGGCCAAGCCCGTGCACACCGCATCGCATTGCCAGGCCCCATAATAGCCTCCGCACCTCACGACTGCACATTGAGTCTCACGCCCGCCCCCTGGTCGCACCCAGCAGCCCGGACCGCACGCGTGGGCGCACCCTGTCGTTGGGGTCCCAGGGCGCCTGCACGAACAGCCGCTGCCACGCCTGCAGCAGCCGCTTCACATCCACCTACGCCCTGAGAGCGCGGCAGCCATCAGGCTGCTGCACCCGAGGGCGCTGTCTGCTGACATATGTGAGGATCAGCACAAGCGCAGCAGTAGCGCCTTGTTGGTTCAAGCACCAGGCGCCCTGTGAGCGTTGACAGGGTGTGCGGCAGAGAGCGGGCTCGAGCGGGGGCATGCGCCAGCAATGTACACTCTGGGAGACCAGAGGCTGGGGCTTGGGCATGGGCTAGATCCATAATCCAAGATGCAGCGTCCTGTGCGGCTTCCCAGTGGTCACCAGCTTGGCAAACTGGTCACAAATTGGGAGCCGCTAAGGACGCCGCGTCCCGGGACAAGCAGGCAGCCTTTGCCCGAGTCCCCAGACTCCTTGATGTGTACCAAGAGACACCTTGCTCGACCCGTGCCGGACGTGCTGCAGCAAGCTGTGGTGAGAGCGCGGGCCCGCACGTCTGGATAGCGCTCCTCTGCCAGGGCTGCGACGTCAGCGTATGCCTTCAGGTCCGCCTCGCCCGTCAGCACCAGCGTGTCATCCAGGTCTGCGCAGTGAAAAGCAGCACTAAGCGCTGCGCTTGTGTCTTTCACGGTGTTGCTGGTCCAACATGTGGTCCAGCGGGGCTGTGCATACTACGGGCAAAGGCAAAGCACATCCATGACTGCTGTGTCCGCACCGAAGAAAACAGCCTTCAGGTGCGGCGGGCCGCTCATAATAACTGTGATGTTTCTAATCAGCGTGCGTTAAATAGGCTCCACTCTCTGCCAAGCAGCCCAAGGGCTCCACCGAAGCCTGACGGTCAATCTAGCCCCAGCCTGCTGCACAGACTGTAGGAGAGGGGCCAGGAGCATGCAAGCCGTGCCATGATGTGCCAAAACAGGCGCCTGTATGAGCCGGCTGCATGGATTCAAAGCAGCGCACAACGGGCTGTGCAATGAAGCACTTATGCATACATACGTCAGGCGTAGCACGGCCGCCCCAAGTCCTGCAGCGGCATGCATGCCAGCAGCATGCACATCGTCAGCGCAGAAAGCTATTCGCTATGGAGAAGCAGACAGTGTGGCTGGCCACGACTGGACCTGCTGCAATGCAGCCTGTATGTGCGTACGCCGCTCAGGTAAGGAGCAATGACTTCCTGTGTTTGTCTTTCGCATGTGCACCTGCCTTTGTTGTAAACTCAACATCTTCACGCTACGCAGGCAAGTGACGCTCAGCCAGAGGCTGTCATGCTGCCACCCCTGGCTGCTGACGTCGCAGCGGAGGTTCAGTGGGTGTCTGACGCTGTCGCTCTCTGGCTCGATGAGGAGTGGCTTCCACAGAGCGTCCACAGAGACCTGGGCGATGCTGCAGGCCAGGTGTGAACAACGTGCAACAAGCCTGACCAGCTATGGAGGTGTTGTGCACTGCAGCCTATGATAAAAAACTGTAGGCGACGTGCTTCACCCGTTCGAACATGCAAAACTCCCCGCTCACCTGGACCCAGCTGTGCTGGCAGGTGACTGCTTGTTATTTAACATGCAAACTCTGCATATTGGTTGCTAGTTCTGAGGCAAAGAAGCCGTGGCTCTGCGAGAGTTACACAGCAACGTCCTTTATGCCGCCTGCCAGGCATACGTGTCGGCCAGGAGACAGGGCAGCGCCGATGCAGGCGACGTGCTCCTGGACATGAGCCAGGCGCTGCTGCAGTTTGACTATCGGGACACGTTTGTCAATGCTTTTGACGTGAGGCGCCTGGCCAAGCACACATTGACTTTGGCGTGTTTTCTAAGAAAGCAGTGACAGAGCAGAGTGATGTTTGATGCAAATGCGTAGAGTCTGCCCCAATGCATGCAAAGCAAAAGTGCTGCATTGTGCTCGAGCATGCGTGTGCAACCCCGGTTCCATGATTGCGCTTGTTGCTGTCATCCAGTATTTCTGCTCTGAATACTAAGTACTGGCATGCTATCGCATCTGTGAACAGGACGACGCTGTGCTTTACATCCGCTAAGTAAGCATCAGTGAGCGGGACCGTGCATGGGCTGCGCAGGTGGCCAATAAGGTGGTGGAGCTGAAGATGCTGCATTCGGGTCAGGAGGTGTGCTGTCAGTCTGAGGACGACAGAGCGCGCTTCGAGCGCAGCCAGGCGGGCTCCATGCCGCAGCAGTGAAGTGCAGCACATGTGCGCGCGCGCCACTCAACCCAAAAAAGGCATGTGCAATGGCGATGCTGTGAGAATACTTTGTGAGGTGTTGACGATAGCTGATTGATGTCTTTGATCGGGAAACCAGACACATGGTTTGTGACACTTGTGGACCCTGTTCTGCTGCCCTAATTCCTGGGAGGGGCAGCAGGTGTGGTTGAGTTTGTGAGCTTATAAACAGGGCATGCATTGTGAGGTCCTTTGCTTGTGCATATGGCATGATTGAAGTGGTTTCAAGTGCATTTAGCGGTTGCGGAACGCAGCTGCACCACATCATATGTAACAGATCATAGGTACCCACAGCATCAGCGCCATGGGCCTCACCTATGCCAAAACACGACGATGATGTCTGACATGCTATTGTGGCTTGCATTCCTCTGTGAATGGATTTTGGTAGTGCTTGAGCTGCTCTGCATGCGTGTTGCGTAATGTGTCTGTCTGTTTCTGGCGCGGGATGACTGTTTGCCAGCATGGGGCGCAAGCCCAAGGCGACGGTGCGCCTGTCGAGGGTGGAGAGGGCTGCAGTTGGGAGCCATTAGTCTGCGGTACCTGAGTGGGATGCACCAGAGTGGGGTGCAGTGCACAACCAGGCGCAAGGACTGAGGGTTGTTGGTGAGGATGTTGCGCCTGTCAAGGTGCAGGAGTGGGCTGACGACGGATGCTCGCATAAGGGCAACGTTTTGCTGTCGGCGTCTGCCGGGTATGGAAACAGTCACTTCATCAAGAGTGTGTTGGAGCCTGCGACGGTTGCGCGCTATGGCAAGAAGAGTGTGTGCATTACTGCGCCACTGGGCTTGCCGCGCAAGCCTTGGGTGGCAATGACCATCCATAGTGCTGCTGGCGCCAATGCGGGCCATAGGACACCGAAGCAGAATGCGGACGGCAAATGGTTATATCCAGGAAGCAATGTGGGAAGGTGCATGTGCTTGTCATTGAGGATGTCAGCAGGTTGGCATGCGGTAGCACAAATACTCCACCATGGCTCGCCTCCTCAATCACGAACACATGCACATTCCCCCAGCACTTCCTGTCTATGACCACCATGTCGGCGCCCGCTGGGCTTGCTGCGGTGTCCCATGGTCTGTATTCATGCCAGCAGCACTGTGTATGGTGAATTACCCAAGGCTTGCTCAGCAAGCCCAGTGGACGCACCCACCTTGCTATAGCGCACGACCAGCGCAGGCTGCAACACAGGTTGATGACGTGACTTTTCATGCCCAGCAGGCGCCGACAGGATAACGTTGCACAAACGCGAGCATCTATTGTCCACCCACTCCTGCACCTTGACAGGAAGCTGAGCACGCATGTAAACCCCACTGCAGCTGCTTGTTATTATGCGCTTATTATGCTTGTTATTATGCTGGAAATACAAAAGCGAAAGCCCTCTGACCTCCTACCCGGTAGTACCCGAGCGGGGTGTGAATTTGAGGGTGTATTTTGTCTGGCAGCCGAGCTTGTCTGTGCGCACATGTCTGTGCGCAAGCTTGACGCTGCTACCTGGTCAGGCGTGTGCTGTCAATGCAATTTGTACACACTTCTGTGTGAGACGCATTGGTGTTTTGCAACACATATCACCGTGTGTGCCTTCACACATGTTTGCTGTAGGAGGCAGATGCCGGCTGCCGACAGTGCGAGGTGCTCTGGTCAGTTCCGCCCCGTGCATTGCCTTGCAAACGTGCATCCTGTAGAACATAGCCAGTGTAGTTTGCCTACACTGTGGCAATGCTTCACTGACAACGTGTCACTTAGCCACTGCCAGTGTGCGCAGGCCCTGCGCGACCTGCTGACAGGCGTTTGGGACCAGCTGCAAGGCAGCTTGGCCCCTGCTGTGCGGGACTTCAGCACAGCTAGCGCAGGAGCCACCCTCGCATACGAGGAGATTGCAGCACCCGGATCGCCTCAGAGCGACTCCACGACAGACACGTGTGTGCTCGTACACGGGCTGCTCGGCAGCGGGCGCAACTGGCGCTCCTTTGCTCGCCGCCTGATCGGCGATGCGCTCAACGCCTCCGGCAGGCACGAGGCCTCGCCCAACTACTTCTGCTGCTGCTGCTGGCCACACCTGCCCGTATGTGCACTTATTTGCTTTCTACGACATATATAAGAGGTTTGTGGCAGCTAGGAGTCCTTTGCATATCACGTCGAGGAAGGACGCCAAGAGCTGGCTGTGCTCAGCTAGAAGCTGTGCTTTCCTGTGAGTCGCTGTGCGTTGGCCCAGTGTATCACTGCTGTGGTTGAAAATGCAGTGCCGGGTCATTTGGTGTGCTGCCTGCACTAGCACCCTGCTGGCGCAGACCCTCGGGGCCTGGTGAGGCGCGCACCTGCAGGAGGTGGCGAGCTGCGAATGAACAGCGGCGCACAGCGCCTTGGCCGGCTGCCGGGCCTGCGTTGGCGCCGAACACCTCACTCAGACGAATCGTAGGTGCGGTCTCAGGCGTGCGAGCCCGCTGCAGGCGGTGGCGGGTGCTCCTGGTCGACCAGCGCTGCCACGGCGCCTCGGCCGCGCTGCCGGGCCTGCACCCGCCGCACGACATGGAGGCGGCGGCGGGCGACCTGGCCAACCTGGTCCACCGGAGCCTGGGCGGCCGCGCGCCTGCCGCGCTCGTCGGTGCGCCCTGGTCGTGAAGCAAGGACGGACAGTCTAGGCCTGTTCGTCCTGGACAGGCCTAGACTGTCC